>ENA-OWNT01002502-OWNT01002502.1-seawater-metagenome-genome-assembly--contig:-NODE-2502-length-19103-cov-3.331651_pt1 | contig 19103 bp, 15 predicted proteins | sample MGYA00238136_ERZ651165 | MGnify/ENA primary metagenome ERZ651165 (study PRJEB26861, sample SAMN08777766) | seawater metagenome | isolation source: coastal seawater | place: USA: Florida | collected...
TTCCAGCGCGATCTCGCGCGCCATCAGGCGGAACAGCACGATGTCGTCCACCGCCTTCACCGCATTGTCGAAGGTCAGCGTGTATTCGAACTGCGGCGTGTCGAACTCGGCCGTGATCATGTCGAGTGAGAACCCGAGGTCGTCCGCCATCTCCCAGATCCGGTCGTTGAACCGCAGCGGGTCGGCAAAGGGGCCGGTGCCGTAGACCACGCCGCCCGGCGCGTCGTAGGGGCGCAGCCGCCCCTGTTCGTCCGCCTGCAGGGCAAAGGCTTCCAGCTCGATCCCGACCTTGGGCGTCAGCCCCAGCTTCTGCCAGTCGGCCACGGCGCGTTTCAGCGCCCCGCGCGGGCAGAGCGCCAGCGGCTTCCCCTCCTCGTCCATCAGGTCGCCCAGCACCACCTTGGTGTCGCGCTCCCAGCCATCGCGGATGTCGTCGTGACGCCAGACCAACTCCATGTCCGGCAGGCCCTGCTTTACCTTGGAACCCGGCGCATCCAGCAGGTCGCGGTCGTAGTGGGTCCCGAAGACCGACATGCAGAACCGGGTATTGCCGTCGCCGATCTTGGAATGCGGCAGGTACTTGCCCCGCATGATCGAGAGGTGATCGCAGAACAGGGCACGCAGGCGGGTCTTCATGTCGGCTCCTTCAGGCGCGGGTGACGGTGACGGGAAGCTCCTTGATCCCGCCGACGAAGTTGGACCGCAGGAATTTGTGATCGCCCGCAGGTTCGATGGATTTCAGTCGCTTGGCAAGTTCCTGGAACAGGACGCGCACCTCGAGCCGGGCCAGCCACATGCCAAGGCAGACATGCGGCCCGCCTTGGCCAAAGGCCATGTGCTTGTTCGGGGTTCGGAACAGGTTCACGCGCAGCGGATCGCCAAAGTAGGTTTCGTCCCGGTTGGCCGAGATCCACCACAGCAGCACCTTGTCGCCCGCGCGGATGGTCTTGCCGTGCAGGTCGTAGTCCTCGGTGGCCGTGCGCCGGAAATAGAGCGCGGGCGAGGCCCAGCGCACGATCTCGTCCGGCGCGGTCTCCCAGATGTCACCGCCCGCCTGCATCTGCGCCAGCAGCTCCGGCTGGTGCAGCATCGCCTGGATCCCGGCGGCGATGGAATAGCGGGTGGTGTCGTTGCCCGCCGCCACCACGAGGCAGAAGAAGTTGCGGAACTCGGTCTCGGAGATCACCGAACCGTCCTTCGACGGTTGCAGGATCAAGTTCAGTACGCCCGAGGTGTCGTTCGCCGCGGCCTTCTTGTCCATCAGCTCCTTGGCGTACTGGTAAAGTTCCGCCCCGGCGGGCGAGTTGAAGGGCATCATGCGGAATTCGTCCGTCGTCATCTTGTCGAGGACATGCGTGGTGAAATCCGGGTCGGTGTTGGCGATCAGCGCGTCGCCCTTCTCGACCAGCCACGGCAGGTCCTCGTCCGGGGTGCCGATGATCCGCCCCAGCATCCGCATCGGCAGCTGCCGCGCGATTTCCTTGGTCGCGTCGAAGGTACCCTTGTCGAGAGTCTCGTCGAGGATATCGACGCATAGCTCGCGGATGGTGTCCTCGTATTGCTCCATCGTGGTGCGCGAGAAGGCCTTGAACAGCTTCATCCGCGACTGCGAGTGCTCCGGCGGGTCGGTCTCCTGAAAGGTCCGCCGCGCGAGGTATTCCTCGTAGCTCTGATCCTCCATGCGGATGCCCCGCGCCGAAGAGAAGATATTCGGCTGCTTGTTCATCTCGGCGATGTCCTCATAGCGGGTGACCGACCAGAAGTCCTGCCCGTCGGCGTACTCGGTCCAGTGCAGCGGATCCTCGTCGCGCAGCCGCTTGAAGGTGTTCAGCGGCGCACCGGCCATGAACGTGTCATGGCTTGTCAGATCGGCATGGCCGTCATCGGTCGGGGTCCAGATCGTCATGTTACCTCACCTGCGTCAGACGCATGTCGGCCCGTTTTCGGGCTCGTTGATTTGTATATTAATGGCATCTATAAATATGTATATAAAAATTTCACCGAGACGGCGGAAAACCTCATGCACCTTGCGATCCTCATGACCAACACGGACGAAAGCGCCTTTGCCGACGCCCATCCGCGCGACGGGGCCAAGTTCACAAACATGATCCGCTCGGTGCGCCCGGACTGGACGACCGAGGTCTTCGCGGTCAAGGACGGCATCTTTCCCGGGGATCTGGCGCGTTTCGACGGCGTGATGATCACCGGCAGCCCGGCCTCGGTGAACGATGGCGACGACTGGACGGCGCGGTTGCTCGACCTGATCCGCGCGATGGTCGCAAAGGGCGTGCCGATCTTCGGTGCCTGCTATGGCCACCAGGCGGTCGCCAAGGCCCTTGGTGGCAGCGTCGGAGCGAACACCGGCGGCTTCGTTCACGGGCGGGACCGCAACGACGTGATCGACCGCATGACGTGGATGGATGGACTGCCCGACAGTCTGCATCTCTACGCCAGCCACAAGGAACAGGTGACGGTTCCGCCCGCCGAGGCGCGCGTTCTCACCCGGTCGGAGGCGGCCCCGGTCACCGGCATGGCCATCGGAACAAAGGTCTACACCACACAGCACCACCCCGAGATGTCACGCGACTTCATCGCCGCCCTGACCGGCGAAATGGTGGACACGCTGGGGCAAGAGGCAACTGACGCCGCGCTTCGGTCGCTGGACAGCCCGGCAGACGGACAGCCCTTTGCCGAAAGCGTCGCGCGCTTCTTCGAGCAGGCCGCAGGCTAACCGCTACTCGGGGATCCCGAGTTCCCGCATCTGCCCCAGCATCTTTTCGAGAGTGTCCGGCGAGAACACCATCGCCCTCCGGAACAGCGTGATGCTGGCGTTGGGATAGGCCTTCATCAGCATGTCGCGCGACGCCTTCGCCTCCTCCAGCCGCCCGCAGGCGAGGAGCGAGACGCAGAGGTGGCGATGGATCCAATAGGCGCTTGGCCGTTCCTCCAGCGCGCGCTGCATCTTGCGCACGGCCAGTTCGTAATCGCCCGCGATCTGGTGCGCATGGGCGATGCCAACCATGTTGCTGAAGTTCAGCGGGTCCAGCGGGCTGAGCCGGATGGCGTGCTCGAAGTATTCGAAGGCGACCTCGGGGCGATCCGCGTAGACCTCCAGCCACCCCAGCCGGCTCAGCGCCCAGGCGGCGTTGGGGTCCAGCATGATTGCCCGCTCCAGCAGCACCCGCGCGGTTCCGTAGTTCCGGGCAAAGGTATGCACGGCGCCGAGCACGGCGAGAATCAGCGGATCATCCGAGGAGAGGGCCGCCGCGCGTTCCGCCATCTTCAGCGCGGTGCCCTGAGCACCTTCGAAATCCTCGGTCCAGTTGTAGACGGACCTTTGCGCCCAGCACCACGCCGCCAAGGCCAGCGCCAGCGGATAGTCCGGGTCCGCCGCCAGCGCCTCATCGAGGATCTCGAGCGCCCGCGTGGCCTCGTCCTTTTCCAGCATCCAGACATGGCGCATGGCCCGCATCGCGTGGTCATAGGCACCCATGTCCTGCGGTGGCTTGCGGCCAGTGCGCTCGATCTCGGCCCATTGGATGGAGGGTTGCAGCGCCCCGGCCACCTTCTCGGTGATCCGGTCCTGCAGCTCGAACAGATCCTCGTCGGTGCCGTCGTAGCGGTCGGCCCAGATATGCGCACCGCCCGCAGTCTCGATCAGCTGCACGGTGATCCGGATGCGCCCGCCCGCGCGCTGCACCGAGCCTTCGACCACGTAGGCCACGCCCAGCTCGCGGCCGATCTCGACCACGTTCATGTGGCGGCCCTTGTAGGCAAAGGCCGAGTTGCGGGCGATCACGAAGAAGGACCTGATCCGCGACAGTGCGGCGGTCATGGATTCCACCACGCCGTCGGCAAAATACTCCTGCGCCGGATCGCCGGACATGTTGTCGAAAGGCAGGATCGCCACCGAGGGCTTGTCCGGCAGACTGAGCGCGGGCTTGTCCGCCTGCGTCTCGCCATCGGGCCAGCGGAACACCCGCACCTTGCGGGCGATGTTCTTCAGCTCCCGTTCTCCCGCGTCCTGAAAGCATTCATCTAGCCGCCCCGACACGTGTTCGTGCGCCGAGCCGCTGATCGCCAGCGCGCCGGGGGTGCAGATCGACTGAAGCCGGGCCGCCACGTTGACGCCGTCGCCGAAGATATCCTTTCCCTCGGGAATGACGTAACCGAGGTTGATGCCGATCCGGAGCATCAGCGCCGAATCCGGCGCAAGGTTCTCGTTGAAGGCGGGCCCGCGCTTCTGGATCGCGATTCCTGCCGAGACCGCATCCACTACGCTCTTGAACTCCACGATTGCCCCGTCGCCCAGCAGCTTGACGACCCGCCCGCGATGCGCGGCCAGTTCGGGCGACACGACCTGCCGGAACAGCCTGTTCAGGTTGGCGAGCGTGCCTTCCTCGTCGGCGCCCATTAGGCGCGAATACCCCACCACGTCGATCGACATGATCGCGGCGAGGCGCCTTTGGGGTCGCGACAGGGTCATAGAAAGAACTTGCTCTGAAAAGGCCGGATTTCACGGATTCCACGCCAAGAGGGCAAGTATTGCAAGATTCGCGTTTCAGGACATGGTTTTGGGACGAACCTGATCGGGCCTGCTTGCCGCTCTCAGCCAAGCGCCGAGAGCAAATCCATCACCTCGGAACGATCAAACCCCATGTGGCGCTCCATCAACGCCTCGGCCGCGTCCCGCCGGTGCCCGGTGATCAGCGTTGCGATCTCGCGGTGTTCGGCGGCCGATTTCGCGATGGCGCCGGGATAGCGATAGGCGACACGGTAATAGGCCATCAGCTTGCGCGCGTTGGTCTTGATCATGTCGAGCAGGAAGGGGTTTCCGGCCCCGAGCCCCACCGCCTCGTGGAACCGCAGGTTCAGCTGATAATAACCGTCGGGGTCGCTGTCGCCATGTTTGGCCGCATGGGCCTCGCAAGCGAGGACGGCGGCCTCCATCCGGCGCGCGCCTTCGGGCGACAACCGTCGCGACGCCAGCCCGGCGGCCTGCCCTTCCAGCCTGCAGTGCACTTCGAGAATGCCGAGGAATTCCTCCAGCGTCGGCTTGAACAGCACCGCCCCCTTGCGCGGCAGACGACGGATGAGCCCGGCGGCCTCAAGCTGGATCAGGCACTCCCGGACCGGGGTGCGCGAAACCGCGTGGGCCTCCATCAGCGCCCCCTCCTCGATCACGTCGCCGGGGTTCAGGACGCCCCTGTCGATCGCATCGAGCACCGCCGCCACTACCGTTTCCGTCTGTCCGCCCATCGCCTCTCCCCGGTCTTGTTGCCCCACCCTAGGGCGCGCCGCCGCCCGGCGCAATTGCACGAAAAACAGGCGCTGGAGCGTTGCGAATGCTGCAGTGCGGCTATTCCCATGCGTCTCTGGTCTTCGCACCTGCAGCATCCTAGGTATGTCAGCAAGACGGAACAACCGACCCCATACGGATAGATGAAAATGGCTTACACGACTTCGCATCACACCGCCGCCGCTCCCGCAGCAGGCTCGATCTCCCGCGCCTTCGACCGCGTTCTGACCTGGCTGGCAAACATCTCGGAAAACAACCCGAAACTGCGCCAGGTGCGCGCACTTCAGGCGCTCTCCGACGAACAGCTGGCCGCCCGTGGCCTCAAGCGCGACGAGATCGTGCACCACGTTTTCGCGGACCAGATGCACCTGTGATCCGGTTTGGTGCGACGCCCGGATGACCCGGGCCGCCGCGCCTGACCTGCACGGATCGCAAGGCCGATATGCGTCTTCGCATCTGGATCATGCTGCACCTGCAGCATAGATGCGGATCAAGACAGCATCACGACGACCGAGGATGGATGACATGGCATTTACACTGACCGAACCGCATACCGAAAGCTTCCTCGAAGGCGCCTTCGCCTCCCTGCGCGACTTCTTCACCACCGACTCCAAGCTGAGCCAGCTCGACGCCCTGATGTCGCTGAGCGACGCCGAGCTCGACAAGCGCGGTCTCAAGCGCAAGGATCTCGGCCAGCTGGTCTTCGGGACCGGCACCTGGAGCTGAGATCGCCGCAGGCGGACAGCTTATCCAGCAGAATTCAGGACGGTCCCTCGGGCCGTCCTTTTCTTTTGTGCGCAGGGGCTTGGCCCGTCCCGGCCGAGACCATCGCGCCAGGAGCAGGGTTCTCTCACAACTAAAGAGTTGACACGTCAACTCATTCCCGCCAGATTTGCGGCGCCCCGGCGGAGTCGCCCGGCGGCATTCGAGTGGGAGGACGACATGCGAACTCAGGTTGCCATCATCGGCGGGGGCCCCTCCGGCCTGCTGCTGGGCCAGTTGCTGCACCGCAAGGGCATCGACGCGGTGATCCTCGAACGCCAGACCAAGGCGCATGTGCTGTCCCGGATCCGCGCGGGCGTGCTGGAACAGGGCCTCGTCGACCTGATGCGCGAAGCCGGCGTCTCCGCGCGCCTCGAGCGCGAGGCACTGCTGCATGACGGCACGATCCTGTCCTACGACAACGACCAGGTTCACATCGACTTCCGCAAGCACGCGGGCAGCGCGGTCACCGTCTACGGCCAGACCGAGGTGACCCGCGACCTCTACGAGGCCCGCGAAGCCGCCGGTGCGCAGACCATCTTCCAGGTCGAAGGGGTCGAGATCCACGGCGCCGACAGCGATGCGCCCTATGTCACCTACGTCAAGGACGGCAGCGAGCAACGCCTCGACTGCGATTTCGTCGCGGGCTGCGACGGGTTCCACGGGGTCAGCCGCAAGACCATCCCCGAGTCCGTCCGAACCGAGTACGAAAAGGTCTATCCCTTCGGCTGGCTCGGTATCCTGTCCGAAACGCCGCCGGTGAACCACGAGCTGATCTACGCAAGCTCGTCCCGCGGCTTCGCGCTGTGTTCGATGCGCAACCCACATCTCAGCCGCTACTACCTCCAGTGCAGCCTGAGCGACAAGGTTGAGTCCTGGTCCGACGAGGCCTTCTGGGACGAACTGCGCCGCCGCATTCCGCAGGAGGCCGCCGAGGCGCTGGTCACCGGCCCCTCGATCGAGAAATCCATCGCCCCGCTGCGCTCCTTCGTGACCGAGCCGATGCGCTGGGGCCGCCTGTTCCTTTGCGGTGACGCGGCCCATATCGTGCCGCCGACCGGCGCCAAGGGGCTGAACTCGGCCGCCTCGGACGTGCACTACCTCTACCACGGCCTGCTCTCGCACTACCACGACAAGGACGACGAGGGCATCGAGCGCTATTCCGAGAAGGCGCTGGCCCGGGTCTGGAAGGTCGAACGCTTCAGCTGGTGGATGACCTCGCTGCTGCACCGCTTCCCCGAACAGACCGAGTTCGACCTCAAGATGCAGCAGGCCGAGATCGCCTACCTGAGCGAAAGCGACGTGGCGCAGGCGGCGCTGGCCCGCAACTACGTCGGCCTGCCCTACTAGGGCTGGCGCAGCCTTGCACCAGTCCCCGACAGGATCGGTGCGAGGGGGTTTTCAATCTGCCCGCTCTCGGCGTATTTTCCCCTGGCCCGCAATTATCGGGCGGCCCGACGCAGCCTTGCTCGGGTCAAGGCAGGATTATTCGACCGACCCGACCCAGATTGAACCGAGATGAACCAGCGCATGCCTCATCCCTCCGGCGCAGGCCCGGCCCGGCGCCACTCCGAACCCGTCCAGAAGAACCCTGACGGACGCACCGTGATCGACATCCGGGGCTACGCGCCCTACTACTTCGCCTCGGTGAACAGCGCCCTGTCCCGGGGCGCCTCGGCCCAGTACCTCAACGAGTTCGGCATCGGGGTCACCGAGTGGCGCGTCCTGTCGTGGATCGCGACCGAACCGGGCGTCCCGGCCTCGCGCATTTGCGAGATCATCGCGCTCGACAAGGGCGCGGTCAGCCGGGCGATCAACAAGCTCGACCAGCTTGGCCTGCTCATCGCCACCCCCTCGCCCAGCGACCCGCGACGCAAGTCGCTGGAACTGAACGAAGCCGGATGGGCCCTCCACGACAAGCTGCTGGACGTCGCGCTCGAACGTGAATCCCGGCTGGTCGAAGGGGTCGCCCCGCAGGACCTCGAGGTGTTCCTCAAGGTGATGCGGACCATGCGCGCCAACGTCGACGGCATGTGACGAGAGCGGGTTCCGCCCCCCTGCAAGAGCGATCCAGGTCACAGACACGCCCGATTTCGTGTGTTTTGTTTCGCATGTGGCTTGGCTAGAATGGACCAAGAAAATTCAGGCGTTTGCAATCAGGATACCAACATGGGTACGGCGGTAAGACTCATCGCCCTTCTGGCATTCTGCGTCGTTTCCGGCGCGGCCTCGGCGGCCTCCGACCGGGTCGCGCTGGTGCTGGGCCAGGGCGCCTACCAGACCATCGAACCGCTCGAGAACACACGCCATGATGCCGCCGCCATGGCCGATACCCTGTCGAGCATCGGCTTCGACGTCACCCTCTCGCTCGACGCCACCTCCGAGCAGATGCACCAGCTGCTCGACGACTTCGCCTTCCGCTCGGAAACCGCCGATCTCGCGCTGATCTACTTCGCCGGTCACGGGGTCGAGGTGCAGGGCGAGAACTTCCTGATCCCGGTCGATGCCAAGGTCTCGTCCAACCAGGACGTCCAGCGCCAGTCGATCTCGCTCAAGCAGCTGCTCACCGCCGTCGAACACGCCCGCAAGATGCGCATCGTGATCCTCGACAGCTGCCGTGACAACCCGCTGGGCGACCTGATCCAGCTCGACCAGTCCGGCAACATCGCCCGCAACACCGAGGGCGCGGGTGGCCTTGCCGCCGCCGACCCCGACCGCGGCACGCTGGTGGCCTTCGCCGCCAAGGACGGGCAGGTCGCACTCGACGGCACCGGCCAGAACAGCCCCTTTGCCACCGCCCTGATGGAAACCATGGTGCAGCCGGGGCTCGAGATCTCGCTGATGTTCCGCCAGGTCCGGGACCGCGTGCTCAAAATGACCAACAACCTGCAGGAGCCGCACACCTACGGCTCGCTGACCGGCGTGCCCTTCTACCTCGCCGGCCCGGCCGAGGGGCAGGACAGCGTCACCGGCAAGGACGCCCCGGACGCCTGGGCGGCGATCAAGCCCGACCAGGAGGAACAGCTCCTCGCCCTCGCCGACCTCGGCGACACCCGCTCGATGCTGGGTCTCGCCTACATGCGCCTCAACCCCAACGAGGGCCGCTTCGACCCGCAGGAGGCGGTGAAGTTCCTCCAACGCGCCTCGGATGCCGGCTCGCCCGAGGCCCAGTTCGAACTGGCCAAGCTCTACGAACGCGGCACCGGCGTCCCCCGCGACGAACCCCGCGCGCTCGCCCTCTACCGGGCCGCCGCCACGCAGGACTTCGCCGACGCGATCAACGACCTCGGCTTCCTGCACTACCAGGGCGGCCTCGGTCTGCCCGCCGACCCCAAGGTCGCGCTGGAGTTCTTCGAACGCGCCGCCGACCTGCGCCATCCCCAGGCCCAGTTCAACTTCGCTGCCCTGATCGACGATGGCCTCGTGCCCTCCAAGGGCCCGCAGGACGCCGCGCGCTACCTCTACGAGGCGCTGCGCTCCGGCAGTTCCGACGTGCTGAACCTGCTCAGCGACCGGCCCAACATGTTCACCGCAGAGACCCGCAAGGCGCTGCAGGAACAGCTCAAGACCCACGAGCTCTACGCCGGCGCCATCGACGGGGACTTCGGCCCCGGCACCAAGAAGAGCATCCGCCTCGCCTACGGCCTGACCGAATAGACCACCGCCGTCCTTCTTTGGGTCCGAAATATCCCGGGGGTGAATTGGCCCGCAGGGCCAAGAGGGGGCAGCGCCCCCTGCACGCTCCGAACCTGCGCGCAGGTATGACTGCCACCTAGTGCCGAGCGCCTATGCCAGCACCCCGGTTAGGAGGCGCTTTTGATATTGCTTGAACTCCCCCCTCGCCGCTGCTCAGAGCAGTCCCGCGGCCAGCCATTCGTCCAGCTGACGGCGGCTGATCTCGAAATGCATGCTGTCCTCGCGCCGGAACCCGGCGCCCCAGACCCAGCCCTCGGCGTGGAAGAAGTCGGCGAGGATGGTCAGACCCAGCTGCGTCTTGCCGTCGGTGAAGTTGTCGAGCTGCCCGTCGATGTTGAGGTCCACCGCCAGCCCGTAGCTGTGGGTCGAGAGCCTGTCCACCGTGCCCCGGATGCGGCGGACGCAGAGCGAGCCGGAGGTGTTGATGCGGGCGTAGAGGTCGGGGTCGGCGCGCTCGACATTGGCAAAGACTCGGCGCAGCGACTCGACCGCCGGTTCCAGCATGTTCACCATGATCGGGCCGACCTGGGTCAGCACCAGCTTGGATTTCAACGCCTCGTTGGTCATTGGCTCGCAGGTATCGGTCAGCACCTCGCGGGGGCGGCCCAGCTTCGCTTCGAGGTAGTCGGGGCCTGCCACCTCCAGCCCACGGTTCACCTCGGTCCGCCCGGCGATCAGCACAACCTGGGCATAGGCATTCAGGATGCTGTTCGGACCGCTGTTCAACACCGCGTCCTCGTCGTTGGGGTCTACCTGAAACCCGCCGCCCGCACCGCCCGAAGGCAGGCGGGCGACCTCTGTCTCCAGCGATGACAGGCGTTCCTGCAGGTCCTCGACCTGCTGGCGCAGAACCTCGATCTCGATACGGGCCCCAGAATCGACTGCCGACCCCTGAAAGTCCTCTTCTGCCAGGAAATAGCTGAGCAGCACCCAGATCACGGGTGCCAGAACCAGCGCGACGGCGATGATGATGGCCGGTACAAATCGCATTCTCTGCCCTTTCTCTCCCCCAGCCCCCGGATTGTTTCGCGTTCCGGCCGCCCCGGACCCCGGTGAGTGGCCCAAACGGCTCAGCTCGAAATTTTGGGGTTTGTGACGCAGTTCACTGAATCAAATTCCGTTGTGACGTATACACTGAGGGTATAGACTTGATACGTAACCCAAATGGATAAAAGGGGAAAGCGAACCATGGTCCGTTTTACCAGGCTCATCGCCAATTCTCTGACCGTCGCTCTTGTGGTTGCCCTGCCCGCCGGTGCAATGTCCCAGACGGCCGATCAGATGACCGCCGAACAGATTACCGAGGCGTTCAAGAAGCAGAAGACCCGCGGGCTGGTCATCGTTCCGTCGTCGCAGCAGGCCAGTTCCGACACTGCCGCCGCGACCACCGTGGCACCGACCACCCCGGCCGCTTACAACGCCGTCGACCAGGCCGACCAGGTCAACGTGCAGATCAAATTCGATTTCGACAGCGCCACGCTGCGCGACGACCAGAAGGAAAAGCTGGCAACGCTCTGCCAGGTGATGCAGGACGTCGACGTCTCGGTGTTCCAGATCATCGGCCACACCGACAGCTCGGGCAGCGCCGAGTACAACCAGCGCCTGTCGCTGCTGCGCGCCGAAGAGGTCAAGCGTCACATGGTCAGCGACTGCGGCATCGATGCCAACCGGCTGGAAGCCGTCGGCCTTGGTGAATCCGCGCCCTTCGACGCAACCGACCCGCGGGCAGATGTGAACCGCCGCGTCGAATTCCAGGCCCTGGGCTAAGCTCCGGGCCTGCCCGGGATGAAACGACCGCTGGAGCATCCGCATGATTGAATCGCGCCCCGGCGACGCCTTTCAGCCCGGTGAGCTGTTGAACAATACTTACCGGATCGAGGCCTTGCTGGGCCGCGGCGGCACCTCGGACGTCTACAAGGCCCGGAGCGAGATCTCCGGGCGCCTGATGGCTCTGAAGGTGCTGAAGTCCGAGTTCACCGGCAACGACGACTACCTTGTCCTCCTGACCCGCGAAGAGGAAATCCGCGACATCCGCCACGAGGCTGTGGTGCGCTATTCCGAATGCAGCCGCACGCCCACCGGTCAGGTCTATTTGATGATGGACTATGTCGAGGGTCCGGGGCTGGACCAGCGACTGAAGGAAGGGCCGATGTCGGCCGATGACCTGATGACCGTCTGCCGTCGCGTGGCGGGCGGGTTGCAGGCGGCGCACAAGCGCAACATCGTCCACCGCGACCTCTCTCCCGACAATATCATCCTGCGCAATGGCGACCCGGCGCAGGCGGTGATCATCGACTTCGGCATCGCCAAGGATACCAACCCCGGGGCCGAGACGATCGTCGGCAACGAGTTCGCGGGCAAATACGCCTATGCCGCGCCCGAGCAATTGAACGGCCAGACCGACGCGCGCTCGGACATCTACGCGCTGGGGGCCCTGCTGCTGGCCAACTTCCGGGGCGCGCCGCCCAACATCGGCAAGAACCCGATGGAAGTGGTCCAGCGCAAGAGCCTGCCGCTGGACACCGAGGGCGTGCCCGAGCCGTTGAAGACCCTGATCGACCGCATGACCGAGCCGAACCCGGACAACCGGCTGGCCAGCGCGGCCGATGTTCTGGCCTTTCTCGACAATCCCCGGGCCGCCGGGGCGGACGACGATTTCGACGATGACCGCACCGTCATCTCCCTGGCCCCGCGCAAACCCGAGACCGAGGTGCCTGCGCCCCAGTCCTCGATACCGCCCAAGCCCCAACCGCAGCCTGCGGCGGCGCCGGTGGCACAGGAGCCCCAGCGCAAGTCGCGGACGCCGCTGCTTGCCGGGGTCGCGGTGGTGCTGCTGGCGGCAGCCGGTGCAGGCGGCTACTTCTCCGGCGCCTTCGACACGGTGCTGGGTCCGGCCCTGCCGGTCGCCGAGCCCTATACCCTGCTGATCGCCAAGCCCGAGGGCGGAGCGCCGAGCGCGCTCGGCAACGTGCCGAGCGAAGCGATGCAGAAGCAACTGGGCGACCTAATCACCGGCCAGTCCGGCGAAGCCGACCTGACGCTCGCCTCGGGCGAGATCGCCGACAGCTGGGCTGACGACGTCATGCAGACGGTGGACCAGATCGACGAACTGCCGGAATGGCGCCTCTCGATCCGGGGCAACCGCGCGCAGGTCACCGGCTCGACCCCGGATGAGGACCAGCAGAAGCGGATCATGGCCGCCATCGGGTCCGACCTGCCCGGCGCGCTGGAAGGCGGCGCCAAGATCGACTTTGTCCCGGTGTTCCTTGCCGCCGCGCAGGTGGACCGGACGCTGAGCGAATTCGCCGACTGCGGCCCGCTGGCCCAGCCCAAGGCGCCGGCCACCGGTTACGGCCCCGGCGTCCCGGTGACCATCACCGGCAAGGTTGCCGAGACTGCGACCCGCGTGCGCCTGTTCGACGCCCTGCGCGCCCAGGCCGGGGACCGCGACGTGGTGATCGACGTCGACGTCCTGAATCCCACGCTCTGCCTGATCGAGAGCCACCTGCCCAACGCCCCGGCGAGCGACATCGACATTTCCTTCATCGTGGGCGACCGCAACGAAGCGAACCCCTCGGGTCGCTTCTTCGTGGGCGAGAACCCGGTGATCGACGTGGACCTGCCCCCGGATGTCACCGACGGGTTCCTCTCGGTCTCTATCCTCGACGTGTCGGGCAACGTCTTTCATCTGCTGCCGAACCTGAACCGGCAGGACAACGCGGTGGCCGATCTGCGCGATGGCCGCACAGGGCCGGTAAAGGTCCGCGTCGCCTTTGACCTGAAGGAATCGGCACAGAACGGCGGCCTAGCCTTCCGCGTGGACGACTCCACGCTGGGCAAGAGCAAGGTGATCGTGCTGCACTCGTCAAAGCCCCTGTTCGACGGGATGCGCCCGACGTCGGAGTCCGCCTCGGGCTACGCCGAGGCGCTGCAGAAGTTTGCCCAGAGCAACGATGCGAGTATCCTGTCGCTGGACAGCAAGATACTGGTCACCGCGAAACCCTGATCCGGCGCGGTGATCCGCGACCGGAAGGGGTGACATGACAGATATCGGCACGGTTGGATTGATCGGCGGCTCGGGTATGCTCGGCCGCGCCATCGCACAGGGCTTGCTCGACTCCGGCGCCCTTGTTGCCAGCAATCTCTGGATCTCCAACCGCAGCGGTCAGGCCCCCGAGATCGGGAACCACACGGGATTCACCTTGACCCGTGACAACGACACGCTGGTCGAAGCCTGCGACACGATTCTCCTCAGCGTGCCGCCGGCCCAGGTGCCATCGCTGGGCATTGCCCGCTCGGACAAGCTCTTCATCTCCGTGATGGCAGGCGTCCCGCTGGCGACCCTGCATGATATCACCGGATCGCCCTGCGTCGTCCGTGCGATGAGCAGCCCTGCGGCGGCCCGGCGCCTTGCGTATTCGCCGTGGATTGCCGCCGACGCAGTCACGGCGGCAGACCGCGAGAGGGTGTCCGCGATCCTTGGCGCCATCGGGCTGGAGGACGAGATCGGGAACGAGGACCACATTGCCCACTTCACGGCGATCACCGGGCCGGTTCCGGGCTTCGTCGCCTACTTTGCCCGCTGCGTCGCCGACTATGCCGTCGCCAGCGGGATCGAACCCACCATCGCCGACCGCGCGGTGCGGCAGCTGTTCCTATCGGGGGGCGTCATGCTTGCCGAAGAGGCCGAGACACCGGCGCAGCAGGTCACGGCGATGATCGACTATTCAGGCACCACCGCAGCGGGTCTGCTGGCGATGGAGGAATCGCCCCTGTCGGACAACATTGCCCGGGGACTTGAGGCGGCGGTCGAGAAGACCCGCCGCATGACCGGCGGCTAGAGCACGTCGACCACGATCACCGAGATGTTGTCGCCCCCGCCCCCGGTCAGGGCGATATGGATCAACTCGTCCGACACCGTCTCGATCGGGAACTTCAGCAGCGCGGACTTGAGGATGTTGAACGTCGCGTACTTGGTCAGGCCGTCCGAGCAGATCAGGTAGCGGTCGCCCGAGCGCGTCTCGCCCCGCACCTTGTCGAGTTCCAGCTCGTCCCCGACGCCGACCGCGCGGGTGATCGCGTTCGACTGTGGGTGCTGTTCGGCCTCGTCCCAGGACATCTGGCCCGCCATCACCAGCGCCGCGACCGCCGAATGGTCGGTCGTCAGCATCTCGATCTCGCCGTCGCGCAGGCGGTAGATGCGGCTGTCACCGGCCCAGAGCGCCACGAAATGACCATTCGCCATCATCAGGGCGGCCACCGTCGCGCCGATGACGCCGCGCCCGCGATCCTCGGATTCCTGAAGGATGATGCGGTGCGCCTGCTGGATCGCCTGCCGCAGGGCGTGCATCCGGTCGGTCGGGCCCAGATCCGCCGGGATCATCGCCACCGAGTCCGCGACGAGGCGGCTGGCATAGTCGCCCGCGGCGTGCCCTCCCATCCCGTCCGAGACCATCCAGATATCGTGCTGCGGCAGGGCGAGGATCGAGTCCTCGTTGACCTTGCGCTTGAGACCCACGTGGGTCTTCGCGTTGTAGCGGTAGGAGTTGAGCTCATTCATACCGGACGTGCCTCGCTCCAGATCGGGGCATTGAGCTGAAAGAGGCCTTGCGCCTCCGGTCCCTCGGGTAAGCCATCGCAAATCATCAACCTCGGTACATCGTTAACTACCGCGCTCCAGATACTAGGCGCGGACTGCGTGCCTGCAAGCAGGCCTGACGCCAGTTCAGGCAGGAACCCGCCCGGGGCGGCCTGCGTCAGAACCAGCGTATTCCCCGCACGGCGCACGGGCGCCGCTGCGCGGAATTCGGGGGATGGAATACCGGCAAGACGTTCCTCGATCGCGTCACGGGTCATGCCGTCTTCGAGAGCGTCAAGCGCGAGGTCTTCGAGGCGGTGAAACAGATCCGCCTCGTTGAAGTGGTCAAGCTGCGCGGGCCCCGGAGTCGTGACCGCGGTGGCAAGCGTCAGCGGGAACCGCCGCCCGACGCGATCGACCGAGGGCATCAGAACGCCCAGCATCTTCTGCTGTCCGCAGAGCCCGGCCGCGAGGCTGAACCGCCAGATCGGCGCGGTCATGTAGTGCTCGTCCCAATCGGGGCCAAGCACGCCCTGCACCTGCAGCATCGCGCCCTGGATCCACGTGTCCCACGCGGTGACGAAGGCCGCCGGAAGGTTGATCCGGAAGAAGTCTCCCACCGACGGCATCTTGCCGAATGCGCCGAACCCGCCTGTCATCACATCGACTTCGGACAGGCGAAGTTGGTAAGCGCGGGCAGCGCGAAGGGGTTCAGGACCGACCCCGACTGCATCTGGAAGATCGCGATGCGCCCGCCCACGTTGAAGATCACCCGCTTGCGGTCGGAGACGTTGGTGCGGCGCACCTCGGCTGCGTCCAGCAGGCGGAACCAGGCCCAAGGCCCGTCGCGCCGCAGCGTGCTTTCGGTGTTCTTCTTGTCCGGCTCGAACTGGATCTGGGCAAAGCCCACGCCGCCCGGCCAGTTGACCGCGACCGGCACCGGCTGGCCGCCGCGATGGGCAAAGTCCACCGACTGGCCGTCGATCTGGAGCGAGACCGACTTGGCCTTGGGATCCAGCGCCTCTGGGGTCATCTGGAACTGGACCAGCGGCGTCGGGTTACCGCCAAAGAAGGCGTCCCGGATCTCGGCCGCGTTCTGCATCTGCTCCAGCACCTGCTGGCTGATGCCGAGGTCGACATTGTTCACCGTCTTCCACGTCCACGGGCGGGTCCGCGTATCGACATGCTTCAACAGGCTCTCGTTGAAAAAGTTGTCGATCAGCCCGGCCGGACCGAAGAGCTTGGCAAAGTCGGCCATCGCCACATCTGCCCCGGCCCGCTTGTTGAACGGATAGCGGTTCTCCAGCGCCTGCTCGCAGAAGGGCAGGACGTTGGCCTGCCAGCGGGCATTGATCGAGGCGCGGGTGCTGTCCGAGGTGATCCCGGACGAGCCCGTGGTGATCTGCTTGGCCCAGCGTTCCAGCGGCCCGTCGACACGCGCGGCAGCCTGCTGGAACTGCAGCAGCGCCTGGCCGCTCTCACCGCCGGAGGACACGCCACTGAAGCTCATCTTGTTGAGCTCCTGATAGACCTCGGTCAGCAGGCCCATCAGCCCGTCAAGCTGCGAGGGCTGCCCCTCGGGCCGCAGGACCAGCTGGTGCAGCCAGTCGAAACGGTCCTCGACGTAGGCCCCCGGCGGCTTCGGTTGCTCGCCGCTCGACGAGGTGACGGTGCTGGTCAGCGCCTCCAGCAGGATCTGGCCCTGGATCGACAGGTTCGAGCGCGACTCGATGCCCGCGATGGCCTGCCCCGCCTTGCCCAGCTCGCCGGTGTTGACCAGCCCGCGTTCCTCGGTCAGCCTCGTTTCCTTCTCGATCTCGGTCAGCAGGTTGACGATGGGCGAGGTCGGACCGGACAGCACGTTGGTCACCTCGACCGCGTGGCTGAGGCTCTCCATCGGGATGATGTCGATATCGGCCAGCAGGCCGTCATAGCGCCCGATGAAGTCGTTGTAGTAGAGGTCCAGCACGTCGCGGCTCAACGCCAGCAGCGCGCCCTCGGTCTGGATGTCCTCGCCGCGTTCGCCCAGCACCCATGCCTCGCTGCGGACCCGCTCGGCGACGCCCAGTGCCTCGGGCAGGAACACGTCGTTGAAGCCATCGTAGGTGTAGATGCCCTCGATCCCGTCGTTCAGCTGCTTGCCGGAGTTGCGGACCAGCACCCGGGTGACGGCGGGGCCGCCCTTCTCGGTGATCCGCCATTTCGGCAGAGCCGTGGCCGCGCTGGAATTGATGATGCCGTTATAGACCCGCTGGGCCAGCGGCAGTTCGGTCAGGATGCCCTGCACCCGCTCGACCAGCGGACCGTTGAGCGCGACCTCCTCCATCGGCTGGGCCAGCAGCGCGTCGAGATGGTCGGCAAGGTCGTCGCGCAATTCCTGTCGGACCACGCCGGGATAGGAGATTTCCCAGTCGATCTGCATCCATTCCTTGACGAGGTCGGGGTTCATCGGCCCCTGCAGACCCAGCATCAGGTAAATCTTGAGCGCTTCGTAGAGCAGCTCGGGGTTCTGCATGTTGGCGGTCATCTGCTCTTCCAGCCGCAAGAGCAGCCGGGGCAGGAACCGCTGGTTCAGCGCCGCGCGGTAGGTCTGTGCCGCCTGCGTACCGATGACCTCGCCCTGGTAGAGACCATAGCGCACCCGCAGTTCCGGGTCCGGATCGTTCAGCACCGGGTTGGTCGGCATATCGCTCAGCTCGTTCAGCGCGGCGACAACGGGCGGCAGATCGGTATCGCCGACCGGGCTGGGCGGCAGGGTCGTCGCCGCCTGCTGGTAGGCGCCCACGCGCTGCTCGGCCTCGCTGATCAGGTCGGAGTTGCCAAGGTAGCTGCGCACCCAGAGCGCGCCCATCGCCACGGCGATCAGCACGGTCGCCGCCACGGCGACCCGCTGGGTCCAGCGGTACCGGCGTTCGACCTTGTCGTCGGCCGAGACCAGCCCCGCCTCGTTGAAGATCACGGTTTCGAACAGGCGGGTCAGGAAGTACGAGCGCCCGCTGCCGTGGCCCGACCCGATGGCTTGACGGCCGATGCCGAAGGTCTGCGCCATGTTCAGCATCAGGCGGTCGATCGGCGTGCCTTCCTGCGTCCCGGAGGTGAAGTAGACGCCGCGCAGCATGTGGCGGCTTTCATACCGGTTGTCCTGGAACACCTCGTTCAGGAAATCCCGCGCCACGCCGCGCACCGAGGCCACCTGCGAGGGGAAGCCCGCCACCAGCGCCCGGCGCTGCTGGTCGGTCTCGCGCTGGAGCTTTTCCAGCGACTGCGCGTTGAGCTGCCCCAGGAGCTTGGCGAATTCCTCGTCAAAGGCCGAAACCGGCGGCTGTTCGGACTTGGCCTTTTCCAGCGGCAGGGTAAAGCCCCAGACCTGTTCGCGGTCTTCCTTGCCGAGGTCGTCAAAGAACTCGGTAAAGCCTGCGATCAGGTCGGCCTTGGTGAACAGCACGTAGACCGGAAAACGGACGCCCAGCTTCTCGCGCAGCTCGTTCAGGCGGCGGCGCACGGCCTGGGCGTGGGCCTTCTGTGTCATCTCGTCCTGCAGGGACAGGTCCGAGAGCGAAATGGCGATCATGGCGCCGTTGATCGGCTGGCGCTTGCGGTACTTCTTCAGCAGACCGAGAAAGCCGATCCACGCGGCATTGTCCGCCTCGGCATCGCTTTCCTGCGTGGTGTAGCGCCCGGCGGTGTCTATCAGAACCGCCTCGTTGGTGAACCACCAGTCGCAGTTGCGTGTCCCGCCCACGCCGCCGATCGCGGCCTTGCCGAGCT
>ENA-OWNT01002505-OWNT01002505.1-seawater-metagenome-genome-assembly--contig:-NODE-2505-length-19068-cov-4.298194_pt1 | contig 19068 bp, 17 predicted proteins | sample MGYA00238136_ERZ651165 | MGnify/ENA primary metagenome ERZ651165 (study PRJEB26861, sample SAMN08777766) | seawater metagenome | isolation source: coastal seawater | place: USA: Florida | collected...
CAACAGCAGTTGATGCAGCAACAGCAACAGCTGGAGCAACAGCGGCGCCAGGAGGAGCTACAGCGGCAACAGCAGCAGCAACAGCAACAGCAACAACAGGTTCCAAGTATGCCACAAACTACCATTGGGGCCTCGCCGCGACTAGGCCCACCACTTCCGTCTGCCACCCAGTCACGCAATCACCTCTCTTCTACGCAGTCCGTCCCACTAACGGGCGCGGGCGGAGTCGGTTACTACGGTGCGGGTGCGCACTGGGGCTCTTCAAGGATGAGCAATAGCGCGGAGGCTGCTTCGGCCGCCGCTGCCGCTGCCGCTGCCGCGTCAACATCCTCGGAGGCCCCTGCTACGCCTCCTCCTGCGGTCTCCAATGGCATCCATATTCGCCCCGTCGAGTTCGAGATTGCAATCGACACGAATGATGTCGGCAGTCCTTCCGCGTCAGGTGGGGCCAAGCCACCACCTTTGTCGGACGCGGCCGTCCTACAACTGATGGCCGCCGCTAGATCAGCATCCAGCGCGGCAGCTGCCGCGGAGGCGAGGCTAGGAGCTGCGACCAACCCGACAAAGCGACTGGTGCTTGCCGCGGCCTTGAAAGACGCGATGGCGGCCGAGCAAGCCGCCCTGCGACAAGTCAAAGAAGCGATTCGGACGAAGAAGTTGCAGCAAGTGCAAGCGAGCAACGGCCGCCAAGGCCATAGTGATCCCGGTTCCCAGCAGGCTGCGAGTCAGGTGCTGTCCGCGGGAGCCGTCACCGCACTGAAGCAATGCCGCCACCTCTATGACGAGGGGCTCATTAGTGACGAAGACTACGAACGCGAGAAGGCCGAGATATTCAGTCGCGAACGCCTCGTGCGGCACGTTCAATTGTGCAAAACGGGATTAGTGCGCGTGGCACAGCCGAAACCCGTGACTGCCCCTGGGACTGTGCAAAGTAGCGTTGTCCAGGCGGCCCGCGGTGGGTCTGTGGCGGTTGCTCGGCATCATGAGCACCCACATCTGCAAAGGCTGCACAACGCCACTCAGATGCAGCGCTATGCGGAGGACTCTGTGCAAGGTGACGACAGGTTTCAAAACTCAGCTCACTCTCGTATCATGCTGAAGCACCGACAAGAACATTTTGAGGTGCTGTCCGGTGAGGTCGAGGGTCTCATCTCTGATTTTGAAGGATTTGTACACCAACTGTCCGACCCACGCGTTGTCGCCTCCGGCGCAGCGATGGAACCTCGACTGGGCGACAAACCAACAGCGCTGCTCGGCGAGGGGAATCTTGGCGCCAACGACGATGTTCCAGCCTTCATCAAGTCACTGGCAACAAAGATGCAACACATTAAGCAGGGCTTGTCACTTGTCGAAGCCGTGCCGTGGCCGCGCGAGGTGCTCCTTCAGGACCCACAAGTATCCAAGGTGAGTGCGCACCACGGGGCCGACAAAAAGTGTCGCGCGCGGTGTTGGGACTTTGAAAGACGACATTTTCACCGCCTTCTGCTTTTGTGACAGGAACTTCAACAAAAGGAGAGTGAAGTGGGAGAAAGTCTTGAGGCCGTCAACAAGGCGCGAGCTGAGCTCGGCGAAGAGCGGCAGCAATCACATCAGCTGCGCCATGAATTAGAAATGCTGCGCCAGCAGATCGGGTTCCTCAAAGACGAAAACGAAGCAAAGCAACAGGTTGGTCGCTGTACCTGTTGTTGCATTCCCTGTGTGCACTTCGCCCACTCACTTCACCACACCCTCGAAATCCCAGGCGTTGTCCAAGGAGCAAACTGCCGCCTTGGCCGTTCACCGAGAGTTTGAAGCAGCGGTGCATCAGCAGCAACAGCAGACGCAGGAACACCAATTGCAACAAGCTAAACAGGAGCACCAGCAGCTGACACTCGAAACTCAAACTGCGCTGTCGAAAGAAAAAATGGCAATGGAGTTGGAGTTGAAACTCTCCCAAGCTGTCGACGAACAGAAACGGCTGCTGCAGCAAGCCAAGCTGGAACACCAGCGAGAACTGCAGGCACAACTGGACGCTGCTGCCAAATTGAAAGAGACTATGTCCAAAGAAATCGACGGCATGAAGGCCGCTGCAGAGCAGCAGCGCCAGTCCCTGGTGGCTACTGAGCAAAAGGCGCATCTCTTTGATTTAGAACAAGAGAGGAGGATGTCTGTCGGCCGTGCCAATTCTGTGGCCGCAACGCGAATGAAGTCGGTGAGTTTTGCCGACGACCAGAAGCCAGGTGGACCTGCGGCAACGGCACTATTCCCGGATCCGTCACCGCCTCCTCTTCTAAGCGCACAATCGCGCACGCCGTCTGCTGTAACCGGTACCCCGGCGAAGCGACTTGAATCCATGGGCGTCAAGGAAGGCGATTTCGGCCGCCGCTTCGACGATCAGCTGAAAACCGCAATGTTGTCTTCTGGCGTTTCACCTGAGAAGGTACAGTACCTGGACGAAGTCGCCAAGTCTGCACAGCGAACACGTGATCCAGGTGTTCGCAACGCAGCGCAGTTGGCCAGCAACCGACTCCAGCCGAGTGAACGGCTATCTCAGCCTGCTGGCACCGGCAACGACGGCGGTGACGTGGTCGTCCAAGAACCATTGTCGCAATCACAACAAATAGACGACCCGGCGAGTGCTGGTCCTGAAGTTCTCGAGAAAATACGTGCAGAGCTTCGGTCGCTGATGAAAGCCGACGTCAATCAAGCCATGGATGTGAAGGACCTGCGACAAGCGGCTTGTATCGCTTTGCAGCTCACTTTGTCTTCAAAACCATGGAAGAAGTGGTTCAATGACGCCGTCGCCGCGATCGAGGACACCTTGTCATCCGCGTCGGAGGTTGAACAGGTGTCTGAACTGGATGACATGGACATACCTGAGAGCTCCATCAACCCGGACCAGAGTGCCAGCAAGCCTGCCGGTGCTTCTGGCTTCGGTGTGGATACAATGACGACTGACACCCAAAGTGCCGAGTTGGACATCCCTGCTGACCCGAGCAAACTGCACGAAGCCGAGGCGCGGGCAATCAAAGCTGAGTTGCGTGCCCAGATGAAGGCTGACGTGGAACAATTGCTCGATGTAAAAGACCTCCGTATGGCGGTGTCAACGAAGCTACGCTTTTCCAGTTCCAGCAAGGAGTGGAAGCGTTGGTTTAACACCGCCGTTGAAGAGATTGATGCTGAGCTTGAACAAGAAGAAGAGTCGGTCGATGACAAGCAGGTCATCGACACCATCACATCAACGCCGTTGAAGAAGGACGTAGTGGCATCCCAACCATCAGAGGATGTCGACGATCTCAGCGTAAGTGACGACATTGGACTCGATGACGCGGAGGGTGCAACCACAACTGTGCATAACAGCGCGGACGCTGAGAAGTCAGGCTCTAAATATCTCAAAGACATCGACGATTTTGTGTTCTCCCTCGTCGAACAGGACACTGCGGGAACCATCACAATGAAGGCCGTGCGCCAGAAAGTTGCCGACCGTTTCGGCAACGACTTCTCCTCCGCCAGTTGGAAGGCGTGGTTGAAACAGCATGTTCAAGCTGCAGTCGATCGAGTCGATGGCGTTGACGGCTCGGACGAAGTCGAAGAGGTACAACCACTGGACGACATCCAGTCGTTCGACGTCCCGTCGGAAGCCGCCGCTTCAAGCGAAATCGATCCTGTGCCAGAGGAAAGCGAAACTTCACCCGCAGTCGCGGAAGAACCCGGTGACTGTGATGACGCCACTTTGTCCAAGATTAAGGCGGCGCTTCGCAAACTTATGATGGAAGACGAAGACCAGAAGCTCAACGTGAAGGACCTGAGGAAAGCCGTCTCATCATCTCTCGGGATGCAATTCGACGGAAAGCAGTGGAAACGTTGGTTCAATGACACTGTGGGCGACGTTGATGATGAGCTCGCCGAGGCGTCAGAAGAAGCGGCATCCACAAATGGCCCTGGGAGTGACAGTGGTACGGTTAAAAGCTTCAAGGGCGTGAATGCGGTAGACAATGCTGGCCCGGATAAATTGGAGACCGCGAATGCCGTCAACGTAAATGATGTGGCGTCCGTTGATGAGTTCGATGACATCGACGAACTTGATGACGTCGAAAACGTATCGGGTGGCGACAACGCCACGAAGGGAAGCGGGGCTGCGTCGACGAGTGTTCGCCGCAGTGTACATGACGCTACAGATGCTGAAAATTCGGACGCCAATTATCTCAAAGATGTTGACGATTTTGTGTTCTCCATCGTCGAAAAGGACACTGCGGGAACCATCACCATGAAGGCCGTGCGCCAGCGGGTTGCCGACCGTTTCGGCAACGACTTCTCCTCCGCCAGCTGGAAGGCGTGGTTGAAACAGCATGTTCAAGCTGCTGTTGATCGTATTGATGGCGTCGACGGCCCTGACGACGTCGAAGAAGTGCGACCGCTGGACGATGTCCAATCGTTTGATGCGCCCTCGGAATCAGCTGCTCCAAGCAATCTCGCCACCCATAACATCGAGTCTGTTTCAGCGGAAAGGGAAGCATCACCTGCAGTGATGGCGGATCCCGACGACTGCGATGATGCCACTGTGTCCAAGATTAAGGCGGCGCTTCGCAAACTCATGATCGAAGACGAAGACCAGAAGCTCAACGTGAAGGACCTGAGGCAAGCCGTGTCAACATCTCTCCGTATGCAGTTTGATGGCAAGCAGTGGAAACGTTGGTTCAACAATGCTGTGGGTGAGGTTGACGACGAGCTTGCCGAAGCCGCCGAAGACGGAGTGGGCGACGATGTCGATGACAAGTCTGCTTCGTCCAAGGTTGCAAGCATAGGGCCAGCGACTGAAGACGTGCCTGATGCTGTCGCCGTGGACGATGTTGGCGACTTTGAGGAGATCACTGAGATTGACGACATTGGGCAAGTGGACAACATCGATGAGATAGAGAGTGTTGAAGAGTTCAACACCGCAGCACAACAAAATTCGTCGTCTCGTACTGAATCGAGCAAAAGCGTACATGACGCCACCGATGCTGAAAAGTCCGACGCCGATTATCTCAAAGATGTTGACGATTTTGTGTTCTCCATCGTCGAAAAGGACACTGCGGGGACCATCACCATGAAAATGGTGCGCCAGAAAGTTGCCGACCGTTTCGGCAACGACTTCTCCTCCGCCAGCTGGAAGACTTGGTTGAAACAGCATGTTCAAGCTGCTGTTGATCGTATTGATGGCGTCGATGGATCGGACGAGGTCGAAGAAGTACAGCCACTGGACGACATCCAGACCTTCGATGCACCATCGGAATCAGCCGCTCCAAACGAAATCGAGTCTGTGCCAGAGGAAAGCGAAGCATCGCCCGCAGTGATGGCGGATCCCGACGACTGCGATGACGCCGCTTTGTCCAAAATCAAGGGGGCGCTTCGCAAACTCATGATTGAAGACGAGGACCAGAAGCTCAACGTGAAGGACCTGAGGAAAGCCGTTGCGTCATCTCTCGGGATGCAGTTTGATGGCAAGCAGTGGAAACGTTGGTTCAATGACGCTGTAGGTGACGTTGATGACGAACTTGCGAGTGAAGGGGCCACTGCGTCTGCTCCGTCGCACACAACTGAGAAGCCAACAGTGCGACACAATGTTGACGTGGCGTCGGAGTCTGATAGCAGCTACCTGAAAGAAGTCTCAAGTTTCGTGCACGCCGTGATTGAAGCCGACACCACCGGTGAGTTGACAACAAAGCAGGTGCGTGCCAAAGTCGCCAACAAGTTCGACAATGACTTTTCAAGTCCAAGTTGGAAGGCGTGGTTGAAGCAGGCCATTTCCGATGCCGTCGACGCATTGGAAGATGGCGATTCAAGTGCTGCAAGTGTGCCCAATGTGGAGGCGACCAACGCCAAAGATTTCGGCTTTGTGGACGATCCTGCCCAATTGTCGGAGGCAGCCGCGGAGGTCATCCGCGACAAACTTCGCGACTTGATGTTTGAGGACGTGGACAGCAAAATGAACGTGAAAATGCTTCGTGAGGCTGTGTCGACACAGCTGAACGTACAATTCCATGCGAAGGAATGGAAGTGGTGGTTTAACAAAGTGGTTGGTGAATTGGACGACGAACTTGCTGACTCGGACATTGACGTGGCTGCTGCAGAGCCACCTAGTCTTACAGGAAAGCCAGGGACATCCATTTCTGTCGATGGCGCAACTGACGAGCAACTCGACGCCATCGAGAATGAAGTTGAGGCGTATGTCCGGAAGGGCGAATACAACCACAAGATCATTCAAGAGCTTGTCGCTGAAAAGTTAAGGTTCGATCTCCAAGGCAAGGATTGGTAAGTTTTGCTGTTTGAAGAACATGTTGCCAAGTGTTGTGTTCGGTGCGCGTTCGCGGTGCGCTGGGGATTTTGTGGGTGACGGCGCGTTTTCGCACAACAGGAACTCGTACTTTGAGGATGTCATTGCGGACATCCGCGCAGAACAAGACGGCAAGGAAACCAGTACCAAAAGCCCTGCAGAACCGGACAGCCCTCCGAGGATCGAGGATCCCAATGATCTGACCGCGGACAAAGAGAAGGAAATTTTGGAGACTCTGCGCAAGTTGATGGTCGACGATAAGGATCAGAGTATGGATGTGAAGATGTTGCGCCAAGCAGTGAGTGACAAAGTGGGAGTTCCTTTCAAGACCAAGGTCTGGAAGCGGTGGTTCGGTGACCGTGTCGCGGACATTGACGATGACCTTGCCGGGTCTGGCAGTGATGACGCTGGGACTGCTTCGTTGGCCTCGTCGGCTGGACTTTCGGACGGTGGCGACGCTCCAGCATCGCAAGAGGTGCGAGACGACGGTGGGTTAGACCCGCCGCCCACTTTGGCTTCTTGCTCCGACGACTTTTTAGATTCCATCGAGGACCAGGTGTCCGCAATGCTTGAGAAAGCGACCTTGTCAGAGGACGAAATCCGTAGCAGGTTATCGCAGTTCAAGAAGGTGCGCTTCGACACGATGGAGTGGAAGAAGTACATCAACGAGGTTGTGGTGGACTTGAAGATGGACAAGTACGCCGACGTTAAAGAGCCAGCTGACATCGACGAAAAGTTGGAGAAGTTGCTGCGCGGAAGGCTCTTACAGATCATGGTTGCAGACGAGGAAATGGACGGGAAGCAGTGCCGACAGGCGTTGACCGAGGAAGTGGGCGTTGTGTTCAAATCTAAGGTGCGTGTCCACGACTGTGGTATTCCCAGCGCGCCTTGTAGCAGACCTACGTGGAGCGTAAATCCTGACGGTGTATGTGTCGTGCTGGTGTTGTAGGCAATGAAGAGCTGGTTTGCGGATTTGTTCAACTCTGTCGAAGATGAATTAGTTCCGCCCGGCGACTAGAAGTCCTGGCCAGGCCGGGTACCCTGCGCCCGGTTGGTCCTTGCGTGCGATACCCACACCAATGTCCAACGAGCAGCACAAAGACGTTGCTTGTCCTGCGCTCTGCGGGAGCGCTCGGCGCCTTCTGCGTCGATAGGGCCGTTATTTTATTTTATTTGTTCAGTATCCTCAACAACTCTTGCCCTTGTTGCCTCCTTCATTGTGTTCGCGCCGCTGCCATCGTTGTCATCATCTTCGTCGCCGTCGTCCAAAGACACACATGCATCATGATCACAAGTGATGCACAACGGAATCATGCAAGTTGTAAATTGCTGTGAGCGCAATGTTGCTCGAGGTGCATCAACGCCCGCACACTTCGATGCAAGATTCGCTTTTGGCCGCTTTTTCTTGAACACTGCCACGGTTTCCAGACAGAGATAACTAAAACGGGCAGGTGGCGAAACGGAGCAGCAGAGTGGCGCAAAAGTTGGCTTGGCGGGATTTCGATCGATTGATTTCCCGCCGACCACAGCACAGCCACAGCCACAAGAAACGAGAACGTGATAACTGAATATTCGTACTGTCACGTCGATCCACTCTTTAGTATTTTGAGGAAATCTATGGGATGGACGCCGGAGTGTACTCTGATAAATAGTAAGGGCGGCGAACTGTTGGCATTTTTGCATTTTTAGATTTTTCACATTAGGTGAAAATTAAAAACAAAGTTTTAGTATCGTATACTTAGTAAATAGACATTTTATAAAATATTGTTTCATTGTTAGATAGCGTTATATACAAAATAATATAGAGTGTGCAGCAAAGGAACAGTACACTGACTGAAATTCGGGGAAGAGAAGGGTGTCTACGATACGTCAACGACAAAGCCAAACCAAAAGACCAAAAGCCACAAAGTCAAAAGTTCACCACGAAGAATTTCGAATACTGTACACCAATTTTTAGTATATTTAGATTTTTGAATAAACACAAAATTCAAATGTACATTCAAAAACTAAAACTAACCTCTCAAACTTCCACTCTGTATTTTTAAAATGAAAACTGAAAAGCTACAAAAAGCAAACAGCAGAAATTAGAAATTAGAAATTACGAAATTACGAAATGGTTTCTTCAAATTTGATCACAATTCACAAATCACAAATCATCAAATCACGAATCAAATCACGCTGAATCAAATCATCAAATCATGCTGAGTGTGTGTGCGCGGGGCGAGTGGCGAGCTGGATTGCATTGTGGCGGCTGGTGGGGTGGTTGGTTGGTGGCTTCGTTAGCTGGCCACTTTTTGCGTTCGTTCGTTCGTTCGTTGGTTCGTTGGTTCGTTGGTTCGTTGGTTCGTTGGTTCGTTCGTTGGTTCGTTGGTTCGTTGGTTCGTTCGTTCGTTCGTTCGTTCGTTCGTTCGTGCGCTCGTTGGTTGGTTCGTTCGCTCGTTGGTTGGTTCGTTGGCTGGGTTGGTTGGTTGGTTGGTTGGTTGGTTGGTTGGTTGGTTGGTTCGTTCGTTGGTTCGTTCGTTCGTTGGTTGGTTGGTTCGATGGTTCGTTTCGTTCGTTTCGTTCGTTTCGTTCGGTCGGTCGGTCCTGATCGAGTTCGTGGGTCCGGTCCTTGTTCAGTCGGTTTGTTCGTCCCTGCCGCTCAAGTCGGTTTGTTCATCCCTGCCGCTCAAGTTGGTTGTTTGATTCGGGTGCAAGTCCGGGCGCTCCCTCCTAGCTGGCGTCTCGTGCTGCCTGAGTTCGTGTGTTCCTTTCTTCTCAAGTTCGTTCGTTCGCCCCTTCCTTGCAACGTGTGAGCGCGTGCTATGTTCGTTCAAGAGTGTCTGTGGGCAGTGGGGTATGTTCACTGCCTTGTTTCTCCTTCAGGCGTGGACGCTGGTTTTCTGGTTGGTTTTGTTTTGTCGGTTTTGCTTCTGTTGGTTTTGCTTGGCGTGTTCTGCTTCCACTCGCAGTTTTGTGTCGTCGAGTACTTTGCAGTGGAACTACACACGCGCATACTACACTCGAATCTTACGTAAGGGGTGTTCAAGATGGCTTTCCCGAGCCCCGCAACAATGGTGCTTTCTGCAGCCGTGTGGCTGTCCCTTGTTTGTGGCGCCGTCTGGGGGATGGACGTGTATGGCACGCCACTCATATCGTCGGCCACGAAGCACTATTTGGACGGCACAATGCTGGGTGCCCGTATTGACAGCATTGTCATACTTCTACGAATCACGTTGGCGATTCAAACCATTTCCATTGTGCTGTTCATCAAGCGGAAATTCGTCGGTCCAGCTCCTTACGATTTCCGCAACAAGCACGTGCTTATCACCGGGGGATCTCAAGGCCTCGGATACTGCATTGCGCTCCAATGCCTGCAGCAGGGCGCTCGCGTTACAATTGTGGTATGTTTGCCCTCAAATCGCTGCGGTGTCGAATTTTTTTGTTTCGACCTGCAATGATTGTGTTTGTGTGTCACATCGGTCTACTAGGCACGCACGGAGAGCAAACTCAAAGCCGCCTGTGAGAAACTCGAAGAGCAGGCTCCCGTCAAAGGCGCATTCCAAGTATGTATTAAGTTGTTCTGGCAAGTTGGCATGGAGACGTTGCTGAGACGTTTTTGTTGTGATTTTTAGGTGCGGTATGAAAGTGCGGACCTGTGCAAGTGCACCGCTCCCCAGTTCCGTGAATTACTGCAGCGTAGTGCGGCGGCATTTGGACGCGTTGACGTGTATTTCGCAAATGCGGGATTCGGTCAGAGTATGTTAGTTGTTGATCCGGACCCAAGCACCAACGACTTGGAACACAAAGACAGGTTTTTCTCTATTACGTCGGAGAAGTTGACCGAACCCGCGGCGCGCTCACATTCGTCGTGCTCGCTTCTTTTGCTGTGCAGATACATACAGCGTGTTGTGGGGCTGAACACACTCGGCACTTTGCGCTCTGTTGCTGCAGCAGCCGATGCCATGGTCCAAGATGGCGAAGGCGGACGCATTTGCATTGTATCTTCGGCAGCCGGGATGGTGTCGACGCCAGGATACGCCTTTTATTCAGCGACCAAGTTTTCGCACCGCGGGTTCGTATGATCTGTGAAGACAAAGAGCAAAGAGCCTGTGTTTGCAAGGGTGTCACTGTGGCCAACAACATGCTTCTATAGATTTGTCAACGGTGCCCACGAGGATCTCCTGCAACGCGGCGTTCACGTATCTTGCTACTTCCCCGGAACGATCAAAGTACGTTTGTTTCACGCCCACGTCTGCAACTGTTTTCTTTTCGGTGGGTGTCACAACAGTTTGGGGTTGTAATTGTAGACTCCCGGCTATGCCGAGGAGCAAAAGACTATCCCAGTCATCACTCAGAAGCTTGAGGTACTTTTGATTGCTTTTGCTGACGCCAGTTGCTTTCTGTTCACAATGTAACTTCTCTTGCCTTCGCTTGACGATAGGAGCAATGCTCCGATATGGCGTCGCCGCAGGACTGTGCATCATCGTGCCTGGTTGGCTTTAAATCTTGGGAGAAAGAGATTACCAACGAGTTGCTGTTCTGGATGTGCACCGAGCATCCCACTGGCAACTTTGTCCTGGACATCATTGTGGTGACTCTGAGGCGGTTTATCCTCGATGTGTTTGGATTTTACAAACAAGTTATGGTGTCGCAATATGTCGGTCCTAAACATTCACGTTAAAGATCGAAGGGGACAGCCTCTGCACGGGCTACAATGACGACACATTGCGCCGGCATTTTGAATCGTGAACAGATAACAGATCAGGCTAGACGCTTCGGCTTTGTCAAGACGTAACGACTTAGACTGTTCTCAAAATTTATTCTAATGCATCTGGCCACCGACGATAGTTGCCGGTGCGCGTCCTGAGACTCAGTAGCCGGCACCGATTTTGCTCTGTTGTACCCATTCGTACACAGGATAGTACACCATTCCTTGTGGAGCAATCCATATCGTTCTCATCTACAACCAGCGGCAAAGAGATAACGCACACGGGAAGACTCCGCGACAGCAACGCTGGTGCCAGGAGGGACGAACCATTGCACCGCGCATCAGGCCCAGCACGCCGCCTTCTTTCAGCACTGAACGCAGGGCTTGTGGTACTGTGATGGGCTGTCCGGTTGCGCTCGAAGCCTGAACACGGACGTAATCAGAACGGGCTGACGGTCGGTTGAACCTAAGCGACAAAAAAACAAATCTAGTTGCGTTGCGGACCTGGACACGGGTCTTCAGCACATCGATTGGGTTCGTGGTCCAGCCTGCGACTCCCTAAAAGTCGACATCAAAAAAAATTAAAAGTGAAACGGTCACGCGCTCAATAAAAAGAAATAATGTTGACCAACCTGCGCGATGGCTCCAGTGAAAATAGCTTCTGATGGTGAGAGTTCCTGGAACGTGTCAGATTGGTGACCAAACTGCTGCGCTCGTCGGTGTCTCACAGATTGGCGTAATTGCTCGTAGAGCATAAGATTGAGACTGAAAAACGGGACATCTCGCATTAAAGCCAAGCCTACATCGGTTGAAGGTGCAACAGTGAACATATTTCCTGCTGCTCTATGGCCAAGAAACAAGTGGGGCCAAGCTGTTTATCGGGGATGGAAGGTGCATTCCACATACCTGCACCGCGATACAACCCCGCAATGCCACCGCTCCCCCATGCTTGCTTGATAGCTGCGACCAAACCAGTGCTGGAGCCGGCCTGGACAACAGCAGTTAGGTGAGACCATGGCCCAGAGGACATCGAAAACAAGTTTGATGGCTATCACCTGCAACTGTGTTTTGATCATGTCCAACGGGGCGCGGACACCGGCTGACACAACTACAGACGCTGCCGACGCTGAAGCCACGAGAGCTGCTGGAGCCAAAGACGACTCCGAACGCAAAAGGTTGTCTTTGATGACTTCGTAAGCACCTGTGGTATCATCATGCGCGTACAACAATCGATAGTAACTAAAACACATATTGCAGGAGGCATGTACCAGTGGAAACCGCAACACTGTAAGTGTCTCAAGCACGCACCCATTCTGACAGCACAGGCCGCGCTCATGGATATTCCGGCTGGGACAACACCCCTCCATAAGCCTCTCAAGCCTAGTTCGTTGAAAGCGCGGACAAGTTGTGGTCTGGGTTTAACAGTGCTCAATTGAGTGTCCGCTACTGTCGAAGCCCCACGCTGTAGCACAGTTTTTATGGTGTCTATTGGGTGAAAAACGACAGTCGCGCTCCCAGCTGCAAGGGTACCGCCAATGGCCGAGCGGATGAAAGATGTCGACCTCACTGGCGAGTCGCCAGACTGCTTGGACATGGTTGAAATGGTTCAGTCAAACTATGAAGGGATTTTTGCTCTCATGGTGCTGACGAATGTGTCGACAGAAATGTTCCCTGGCTCAACGGCACCACGCATCGTCTTATGACTACTTTTGCAGCAAAAGATCACTGGCCCCAAACCTTGGTCCTGCCTTTCTTCAACGTCGCGTTCACTGCTCGCAATTTTCGCCCAAGCCCTTAGAAAAGCACAACCCATGCTCTCTACACATCCCCCGCACCCTGAGTGATAAACTGTTTCACACAATCCACCGCTGCCATCTACCTTCAATGCATGACACCCCGTATGTAGGCATGGACAAGATTGAACGTCGTCACGTTCCGGTCCTCGCTTTCATTACTGCTGCATGGCAGTGTGAATGTTGTAAGTTCCCGCAACCAATCTTCCTCCGGTTATCCCGCAAGCACTGACTGACGGACTGACTGACAGACGGACGGAGTATTCGAATGGTCGGTGCTCCACCGACTTGAGCACCGATCGATCGAGCATCGACGTATGGATACGCGTCGTTCGTTCGCCGTTCGTCATGATGTGTGTCGTGTGTCGTGTGTCGTGTGTGGTGTGGCTGGCCATCAGCTATCAGCCATCAGCCGTGTGCGTTGCCACGTGTTTGCCCAATCCAACAACCGATCGACGAACAAACGAACGATCGAACTCTCCGCTCCACCATTACAATTATGCCATTAAATTGAATTTCAAAGGAATTGCACCAACTTAACGCACTATCATACTTTGTACTTAGAATCAACTCAACTCAACTGTTGGAATACAGTATTGCATGTAGTTTTGGATGAATGTGTTGACGACGCGTTTTAAACATATTGACTAACAGATGTCTCCGCCGCCGCCGTTGTTCGTTTGCTCGGTGGCAGTTGGTTGCAAGTTGGTTCGTTATCGTTGCGGTTTGCGGTTGGTCTGTTGGTCGGTTGCTTGCAGTTGGTTTGTGGCAGTTGCAGTTATTAGTTTCCCGGGCAGTAGCAATTTGCTGTTCGCTGCTGCTGCAGCTGCTGCAGTTGCAAGTGACTGTAGATGATTTTTTCGTTGCAGTCGTCGGTGTTGTTGCTGTTGTTGCTTGTTGTTTGTTGGTGCGTGCTGTTGGTGGATGCATGCGCACAGTGAGCGACAAACACGCTGAGTTCTCCGCGTTTGCACTGGCGGCCCAGCTCGTGCCACCTTGTGGTGGCATAAAATACTTCCACACACTGGCAAGTACGGCCTGAAATTGCATTTATTTGCTTTGTTTTCTGCAAGTGAGTCAGATTTTGAGGTGTTTCACGGATGCTGCGGCACGAGGACAACAGAGCGGCCATTCGCACCACATGACCCTAACAAGCCGTGAGATGCCGTCGTAGACGTCTTCGTAGAATGTTTACCGGAGAACTCCTTTGAGAAGATATGAAAGCCTCTCATGGTGATCGATCGTTTGAATTCAAGGGCACACCTCAACAGAGATTGAAGAGGAACAATTGTAAACCAACGCCCTTACAGTCGTGGTCAAGCGGGGCAAACAATGCTCTCTCGCCAATTTCAATTGATGAAGGTAGCTTCGAGCTCCCGTCTCGGGTTTTAGACGACTCATCCATTGAAAATATTTTGGGTGTGGCTGGAGTTAGCACTCCCATTGCTGGGGATAGATCGGGAGGATGTTGTGATGTCCAAACTGTTCCAGTACGAAGGGCACATTCAGTGGATGTCACTCCTGCGCCGGCCGTAAGCAACACACCTGAAGCAACGGATATATCAACAATTGATGAAGGAAGCTTTTTATTTCGATCAGACGACCTGCATGAATCCACGATGGAGGCTAGTGTGTTGCCTTCCCCAATTGCAGCCCCTGTACCGGCGCAAGCCACGGAATGCAATTTGCCGAACCAACGACCGGACCGGATTCGCGATGAGAGTGTCGACCAACAATGCGGAGGTGCCGACTGGAGCGTGATCGAATTTCCGTCAACACCACACCCTCGGGTTCCTTACAATGAACTGCCATCCGACGTGTCTATCGACGGTGGGACTCCGTTTTGGGACAAAATACGAAAACATGCGGCAGTGACTTGCTTTGCAGGCAATCACCATTCTGAAGCCGACCGAAGCCACCTGCCTTTTACTGCGAGGTGGCATCTAGAGAAAATTTTCCTTCCGCCGACAACGATTCCCCTGCATGACGCACGAGTTGATGGCAGAACCGAAAACAGTATGCAGTGCGACTCTTCGACTGTGCAAACGCTTCTGAGATCACACCAGCAGAGACTGGATGCCTTTTTAGATACTCGACTGGGGCGAAGTTGTCTTCGCGAAGTTTCAAGCTTTCGAGGGAGCGTCGCGGAGCTTTCTGAAGCGGACCTTGTTCTCCGTCTGAGAATGTTGGATTGCGCGCATCGTTTTGGTGGCGTTGATGCTCAACAATCAAGTAGTATCAATCCTCAAGCAGAGTATTATCGATCACTTGTGGCAATGACACAGTCCACGGACAGTTGCAATACGAGAAGCACTTCGAAAAGTAGACAGTTTGAGGCGTGTCTGGACGTGGACACCGGGGCGGTTACATTGAATGGCCCAATTTCAAAAGATGGTTCGTTGCCCATATGAAATCGCATGAGGTGTGGTTGCGTGTGACCAACTGTGATTTCTCTGTACAGACCATTGTTCTACACGAGCATACCGTGAATTCGGTGATCATAGGTTTCTCGTTCTCCGATACTGTGAACGCATGAAACGAGGTAGTAATCGCGACGGCAAGAGTTTTCCCAACACTTCGTGTGCCCAAACACTTGTACGCACCGGATTCGTGCTGTGTGGTCGAACGTACAAATGGTTGTGCAACAAGCATCAAGTTGATGGTTCCACAACAGTGACGTCTTCTTCTGGCCGACGAAGACTGCCATTGGTGTCAATCATGTTCGCAACAGCAGGCGTTGGTGACAACGTGAATGCTTTGGCTGAGATCCCAATTGAGACCGTGAGAAAATGGTGTGTAGACTTTGAGCTACATGTTGTGCTCGATGTCTGCTCGTGTGGATTTACAAAGGTGGAATTTTGTGGTGTCTCTCTTCGCAGGCATATCGACCTTTCCGTAGCAGGCAATGTGTCTATGACTGCAGCCAAGTATAACGCCCGATTCCAGTTGGCCTTTTCTCGAACTGCAGCCGTTCCGCTTCCAACAAATACCTCCGTTGTCAAAGTGCCGGATGCACTTTGGGGGCAAAACAAATTCCTCATGACTGATGGAGCCGCACCCATCTCAGCCGACCTGATGCAGTACATCGCGACGAAGCTTGATTGGGCAACGACTCCATGTGCTTTCCAAGGACGAATTGGCGGGTGTAAAGGCGTCTGGTACATGGTGCCGTCATTTGAAGAGGCGGATTTTCACGAGATGCGGTCGAACATTCAACATTTGTGGGGATCGCAGCCCATGGGACGCCTGTGGATAGCAATTAGACAATCAATGACGAAGGTATGTCATTCGACCATGCCATGCAGCTCGATCAGAGATACAACTTACATAATTGCCATCATTCTTTAGATCGACTACGATTGGGACCGTGCCACAACGACGCAATTGGAAATTGAGGTGTGCGCAGCTCATGCGCAAAAACACCGAACAAAACATGTAGACCACCCCGACCGTTCTGCGTCGCTTGTTCCAGAGACTGTTCCAGTCACAAGTCCAGCAGCTGTCTGCAAGTTTGATGCAGCGACCTTGAATCGGCAGCTGTTGTTAGTGTTGGCGTCACGGGGCGTTGCGAACAGTATCATCCTGCGCAAGCTTGAAATGGCAATCGACAATATTGATTGCGCCACTCGATTGACAACATCTAACTCAACCTCAACAGCACGCCAGCTTGCGCTGCAAGAAGTGTTGTCGTGGGCAGCCACGAAGGCAGCGATTCCCAGATGGTTGTCAACACATCAAGTACTAGCAGCTCCTTCGCGTGCGCGTGAACTTTCAAGTTCGTCGTGGTGGGAGCGTGCTCGGCATATATTTCGGGAATCGTGGATGTCAACACTCGAAACGAAAATGAAAGTGCCCATTCCCAAATCTAAGCGCCTATTGATGCTCCCAGACCCTTGCAGTGATTTCGTTGGGCAAGGTGCTAAGTTTCGTCAATTGCAACCTGGTGAAGTTTTTGTCCACATTGCCGGACTCGGTATACTTGAGGGAACCGTCGTGCTTGCTCGAAATCCGTGCCATAGTCCGCGAGACCTTCTGAAATGTAAGGCTGTCGACCCATACTTGAGCAGTGACCTGAAATCGGACTCGGAACCCTGGTTCCACTTACGGAAGTGCCTCATTGACGTTGTTGTGTTCCCGGTCATCGGCACTGATGCGGAGGGTTCCGCATCGCGACGTCTTAGCGGAGGCGATTTTGATGGTGATTGCTGCTGGGTTTGCTGGGACGAAGACATCGTCGACGCTGTAACTTGTGCGCACCCTTCTGCAGAAGCAACTGAACCCAGCGAGCCAGAGGCTGCTGATCCTAAAACGTTCATGGCAAGCTCTATCGTTGGGCGACACGGTTGCCATGAAAGCGGTATCCCATCTTCAGCTACACTAGAAAAGCTGTTTCTCCATTTAGCAAATTCAACACAAACCTCACAACTCGGACAGCTCTGTAATCTTCACGAACAGTGGGCCGATTTTTTGGCGCCAGATGGCGGATGTGCACACAGCTATTGCCTAGAGCTAGCAGACATCTGCGCGAAAGCAGTGGACGCAGCAAAAACAGGAATGATGACGCAGGTCCCGGCCTGGGCGCACGTGAAGAAATTGAGGACACCCCATTGGAAAGCGAAGATTCCCCTTGAACAAATTGCACAGCAAAGAAACGTTCGACGATCTCACTCCATATTGGGTGCCGTGTTTGACACTGTAACTCAATACGATGCAAAATATCGGCGGCAACGAACGGTTGCATCTGGCGTGAATCGTACGGAGACTCTTTTTCGACTGTCCATAGATGCCATGGACGACATTGTTGGGCAAGCCAATGCAATCCACCTGGTGCAAACGGCGTTGGAACACCTTGTTCAATATCACGAGCTGTTTCGTGCTGTTCTAAAGTGGAAGGAAGATCGGCCTGGGCCGCTGAGGAATTTAGTCGCAGCCTCAAGTGATTGCAAGGCTGTGCTGTCGAGAATCCAACTGGTGTGTAGGCCAAAACGCTTTCATTGTCCAAACGTTTTCATTGCTTGACATTTATTTTGTGGCCTGCAGGTGTTTGAGAACAGCGGGCGTTGTCTCTTCCACGACGAGCCCTATGATGTCAGCCGTGAACTCTCAGCCCTCGCTTTCCTCCGCGCACTGGCAATTTTTGAAAGCAACGTGCGCAGTGCCCGGTTGTTCGATGTGCGTTGTTGGGCTGTCACAGAGTTGGTGATGAACATAGTGGACCCCGCGTTTCTAGAGAAGTTGTGGAGGTCGTCTCGCGGGCGCGAGCAGGAGGACAAGTGCAGCAGTCCATTGTAGCAACTTCGGAGTGACATCGTCATGGCTCCACAGGCACAAACTGTTGTTGCTTCGTTGCGATTTTTTCAGATCAATTTCTAGTTTTGCGGTTGCTTATTTATCTGTAACAAGACCTACATCGAAGTTCTAGCTTACGGGCAACAAGTTGCGAAAGCAGGCTTTACTTATTGATTGTACTTTGTTGCGGAGCCACCCTTCGCGATACGCTACCCAATACCGTACTAAATTGGCATTGTTTGAAAACGGACACAGAAGGAGCCCCGACGTACGTGTTGATGTATGACAGTGTGAATAAGGACATAAGATTTAGTAAGTCAAGAATGGTCCATGCGACATGTGTGCGTATGTCATACTCCGTACATACTCGGGTGATAAATAACATGTAGCCGGAAACGACATTGCAGTGTGAAAGCAAGCAAGTAAGTAGGTAAGTGTCGGTAAGTAACTAAGTAAGCAGTCATCCTTAGTTAGAGACCTTTAGTTAGACCTTTAGACCTGTGTCGATGGAATGCAATGGAACGAGCAGAGCTCTAAAAGCTCGGAAACTTTTTTGTGACCCGACCCGATGATACGAAATGACATGGCGTGGGTGCCACCACCCACCCACAGCACACGTCTAAGCTCAGGACCAGAGAGAGTCGTGGTAGTATGGTCATAATCAATCAGCGCAACATGTACATTCACAGAGCGTAGTGCAGAGTGCAGAGACGTCGTCACTATGGTAACCTCAGCCACTGAACGCTCTCGGAACAGCGTGACTCACTCACCCACTCACTCACTCACCCACTCACTCACGCACCCACTCACTCACTCACTCACTCCCCGCCACTCACTGAGCTGATGGCAGTCTGCCGATTGCGTTACCAAACGAACGAACAACGAACGAAGGACGAAGGATGAAGGACGAAGGACGAAGGACGAAGGACGAAGGACGAAGGACGACGAACGACGGACGACGGACGACGAACGACGAACGAGGAGGAAGAGGACGACGGCGA
>ENA-OWNT01002506-OWNT01002506.1-seawater-metagenome-genome-assembly--contig:-NODE-2506-length-19066-cov-4.127758_pt1 | contig 19066 bp, 7 predicted proteins | sample MGYA00238136_ERZ651165 | MGnify/ENA primary metagenome ERZ651165 (study PRJEB26861, sample SAMN08777766) | seawater metagenome | isolation source: coastal seawater | place: USA: Florida | collected...
CTGTCGCCACCACCAATGGCGGCCGCATTACCCGTCACATTGTTCGCAATGCCGCCGCTGACTACGCCGTACTCGCCGGCGACAGTGCTGCCGAGTCCACCGCCAATGGCAGCATTGTCGCCATACACTGCGTTATATTGTCCTCCTGCAATCACGGAGGTGTTGGACGAGTGGACACTGTTGCTCACGCCACCTCCTATCGCACCGCCAAAACCGACGTTCAGGTTGGAGTCGCCACCGACAACACTGGCGTAGTCTGCAGACACTTCGTTGCCGTTGCCGCCGGCAACAGTTGCGTAGTCGCTGTAAACACGGTTGTAGGACCCACCGCCCACTGCTGCATAGTCCCCATACACATTGTTGTACCAACCACCGCCCACTGCAACGTATGATCCGTAAGCTCCGTTGTCGTACCCGCCACCGACTGCGGAGGCATAAGCGGCAACGTTGCTGTATCCGCCAGCGACCGTGGCATACTCGTAGTACACCGAGTTGTACATACCGCCTCCCACTGTAGCCGCATATCCGTACACGTAGTTGTTGTGGCCACCGGCCACCGTGCCCCACGGGTAATACACGTTGTTGTTGCTTCCACCGCCGATGGTGCTATACGGGCCATACGCTCCATTGTAGCGTCCTCCACCGACCGTGCCCGCGTAGTCGGCTTTGTTCTGCGTCCCCCCCGAGATGGTACCGGCATATGCATACACGATGTTGTACCATCCACCTCCGATTGTGCCATAAAAGTCGCCATAAATCGCATGATCGTATCCTCCAGCAATGGTGGCGGCGGTCCCAGAGAACACGGAGTTGTAGTACCCGCCAGAGATGGTGCCTGCGTACCCTGCGTTCATGTTCGACCACCCCCCACCAATCGCGCCGTGCGCTTGAATCACTTGGTTAGCGCGCCCGCCACCGACAAAACTCCAATCGCCGACCGCGACGTTGCTGTCGCCACCACCAATGGCGGCCGCATTTCCCGTCACATTGTTCGCACTGCCGCCACCGACTATGCTGTACTCGCCGGTGACAGTGTTTGCTTCTCCGCCGCCTATGACGGCGCCAGTTGCGTGCAAGGCGTTTTTATTGCCACCGCCAATCCACGAGAACAGCCCGTTGGCGGTATTGTTGTCCCCAGAACCAACGTCCGTGCCCACACCGCTGACAGTGTTCACGCAGAGCACGGCAGACGGGGAGAGAATGAGCACCGCCATGATTAACGTGGTGCATCGCAGCAACCCCGACGACATCGCGGCTAAAGCCATGAGCGGCGATGTTCGCAGACGCTTGTGCGAGGTTTGCGGCAACTTTCGCTCGCTTTTAATTGTGTGTGTAAACTTGAACGGCATGGAGGTGTGGACGGTATGACTCTGCGATTGTGTTTTGCGCTGCACGGTGTCGAACGAACGAACGAAATGTCGAACGAACGAGCGAAGTGTCGAACGAACGAGCGAAGTGTCGAACGAACGAGCGAAGTGTCGAACGACCGAAGGAAGCGTCGAGCAAACGAACGAACGAAGTGTTGACCGAACGAGCGAACGAACGACGTGCCGACCGAACGAAGTGTCGATCGAACGGAGTGTCGAACGAACGAAGTGTCGAATGAAGGAAGGAAGGAACGAACGAACGAAGTGTCGAACGAACGAACGAACAAAGTGTCGAACGAACGAACGAAGTGTTGAATAAACGAACGAAGTGTCGAACGAACGAACGAACGAAGTGTCGAACGAACGAACGAACCAAGCGAAGCGAACGAACGAACTGTGCGAACGAACGAACGAACGAACGAACGAACGAACTGTATCAATGAACGAACAGTACGAATTGTGTGAACGAACGAACTGTGTGAACGAACGAACTGTGTGAACGAACGAACGGACGACCGAACGAAGTGTCGAACGAAGAAACGAACGAAGCGAAGCGAACGGACGAACTGTGTGAACGAACGAGCGAACGAACGAACTGTGTGAATGAACGAACGGACGAACGAACGAAGTGTCGAACGAACGGACGAAGTGTCGAACGAACGAACGAAGCGTCGAACGAACGATCGAACGAAGTGTCGAACGAACGGACGAAGTGTCGAACGAACGGACGAAGTGTCGAACGAACGAACGAAGCGTCGAACGAACGATCGAACGAAGCGTCGAACGAACGAACGGACGAAGTGTCGAACGAACGAACGGACAAAGTGTCGAACGAACGAACGAACGAAGTGTCGAACGAACGAACGAACGAACGAACGAAGTGTCGAACGAACGAACGAACTGTGTGAACGATCGAACGGACGAACGAACGAACGAACTGTGTTGTGTTCGTCCGTTTTGCCAAGGCGAATTGCCGCCGCAACCGTGCCTACAAGTAGGACAATGCATTTCCCATTGCAGGAAGTACGCTGCGCGCCCCGAAACACTAGGGCCAGGTGGGCTGACCACCGCTAGCACCGACAGTACGACTGCATAAGCCACGGCTTTTCGAAGACCCATTGCTTCTTGTTCCGCGACTCTATGACGAGCTTTCCGGGAGTGAATAGGGCGTGAAAGCCACTGGCGCGAACGAATAGACGCCTAAGTATGCGTTTAATTCCGAAACGGGAGAGCATGCATCGCGAAGTGATTGATGAAGCAATCATCAATCTGTGTGAACGCGGACGTCGCCGTCGCCGCTGTCGCTGACCCTTTTCCATCAACAGCTTCCGCGATCCAGTTCCATTACTGTAAAGCAGCGCGCTGCGTGACGGTGCGGCACGTATTCATGTTTCGGTGCGTCGGCGTTCGTGTATGTCGACGCTTATTTATGACACCAAGCGACGGAGGAAGCGCAGCTCCCCGCCGTGGTGGCCCGCTTCGTACCGGACAAGGCGACACTGACTGCGTACGTACGTGCGCTGTTTGCTGAAAGGCACTTCCTTGATGCATCTTTTCCGCCGCCCGCTCATTCATTCGCTTTGCCGACGGCATCGTTGTAGGGCATGGGAAGGAACAACGCGAAGCGCAGTGGAAGCCGGCGAAGTGGGTAAACAACAAGAAGTCAGCCAACAATGACCTTCGAAAGAAAGAACTTACAAGAGAGTTGACACCCTTATCCGCTTCTGCGACGCCGCGCTTTCGTTGTTTGCAGCCTTCGCATAACATTTTGCGACTTCGCATGCGCGGGCATGGAGGCGTCATGATGGAGTATTTCGCGTGGCAACGTGCAGTACAGACTTCCGTGCAACTTTGTTGGAGAAGCAACAACGTTGTGAACATCGCAATGCGACCATCGAAAGGCCGCCGTCCGCGTTTTACAGGTAGTCTCAAAGCAGGACAGTCGCGTGAACACTGTATTTCACAACTTTGCAAAAGGATTACGTTCGTGGCGATGCTGCAAATGGGAAGCTATCTTCAAGCAGTCAACAAAGTCAAACAAAGTCCTCGTGCGTGCAGTCAGCTCGAAGGGTACGCTCAGCGCCGCTTCAGCAGCCTTCAAAGTGTAGTAAGTGTCCGGCTTTGCGACAGCTTGACGACGCCAAGCAAATAGTGAATGCATTGCGCGGAGCATTGCAAAGTAGCAAAAGCACAGAATGACATCGTCGCTGAAAACGCATAACTTCGCCGCAGCGTCATCGTCGCTCGCCGGTATTACTTTGAAGGCCTTCAGCGTTGTTGCACTGCACGCGCGGCTTGTCTGCGACTGCCTCGACACTGACGCAGTAGCCGTACGTTCGGCACATTGACCACAATGCCGCACCGTTGTTTTGTCAGTTTATGGTAATGGTACAGTGCTCCTGTGTTCGATTCATCTGTGCCACGGAACTGACAGCAGCCGCGGCGGTGATGATTATATATATGCCAGCTCGTGGCGGTGCGTGGTGAGCCGTGGTTGCTGCATCATGCAGCGGCCACTTGATTCGCGCATAGGGGTGTTTATTTGCACATCACGACACTCTATTCATCGTTGAAACTCCAATAGTTGGTGTTAAATACCATACGCTTGCAGCGGCATGACCGCCACACGTGCCCGTGAAGCATGATCCTGACTAAAGATGGTCATTGTGGTGGCATCCTGTGTCGGGTATACAGTGGACTTCATTTCGAACGCTAATTGGGCCGTGGTACCTTTAATGGGAGCTTACAACAACCGCTGATGGTAGTAAGTTGCTTTGCCGAAGCACCCATAAAAGGACGGCAAGTCAAGTGGAAACACCGACGGCGATCAAGCCAAGACGGACACAGGCTGGGGAGTTCGATCCAATGCACATTTATTTATTATTTGGAGGTGCCTTCGTTCGTTTGCTGGCCAGCAAACAGCGTCACAGCGTCGTTTTTCTCGGCCTGTGTGTTGCTAATTGGCGAGACTTCGGTTCGTTGGTTGGTTGGTCAAGTAGGTGCTCGCCGCTGTCGTCATGGGCTGTTGCTTGCCACACATATTTACATGCTTTTTGCAACTTGAGTCTCGGTTGGATCGTTGCTGCAGAGTGGCTGTGGGATTCCTTTGGTGGGACGGTGATGACGCGTCGTCAAGCAAAAAAATAGCTCTCGAGCAACCAAGCTGTGCATCCTGCCTCGAACGATGCCGACTGTCTGCATCTTCGCTTGCGTCTTCATCGGTTTCCACTCACAGCACACACCACGTGGTAGATCAATCGCATGTCGCTGGCATTGGCTCGCTGGTTCGCAAACGGCGTTGAAGGAGAAGTTGCACGAGCGAAGTGTCAAACGAACGAAGTTGGACGAACAAAGTGTCGAACGAATGAAGTGTAGACCGACCGAACGAACGAACGAAGTGTCGACTGAACGAAGTGTCGACCGAACGAAGTGTCGACTGAACGAAGTGTCGACCGAACGAAGTGTCGACCGAACGAAGTGTCGACCGAACGAAGTGTCGACCGAACGAAGCGTCGAACGGCGTTTATGGCGACAAACCTATCGCGTGTCGCTGTTTGTGAAAACCACCCATCAGACAGCCGCAAATCTTTTGTGGTCCAGAACTCACGTAGACACCATGATGTTTGTTTGAAACCCACCAATATCCGATGCCTCTCCACAAGGTTCCTTGTCGTGGCAGCCGACTCCGCCATCGTCACATAATTTTCTATGGTCAGCGCGAAGCCACAGACAAAAATCGCGATGACAAGCCCTCGCACAGTAATGGGCGTGCGAACGTTGTTGTGGGCATGTGCACACGACGGATGAACCGGGCTGCTTGCAGCAGGATCAACTCTGTTTGTCGTTCAATGCCGTCGACGTTAATTAAAATCAGATTTCCCCCGCTTTCGAGCTCCTTGTTTCGCCGGCAGCAGCCCTTCGAGCATCAACCGTCCTCTCCGTTTTGAACGAGAGCATCGAAGGGGGGAAATGGACAGCCATTGCGGCTACAAGCGCTGTTCACTCAATGACGCCGCTGTTGCCTTTTGCTATATTGAAGCGCCGGCACCTCACTGCCTTTCTCTTCGTATGCTATAGTTTTTTCAAGCCTATCAACGTTGCATGTCCAGACAAGTTGAGTCCGCTTGGCCGTAATATCGCGCTCTGTTGACATCAAAATCACAGGGTTTATCAGCCACCGCCGTGCTGATCATTATGATAAGTGTGAGTGATGGCCGGCGCAGAGTATAACAAGGTAGATAACGGAGTTTTAAAACAAACGACAACCTTCTGCATTTTCTTCGTTCGTGCGCCTCCTGCAATAACGGCAACGTCCAGGCAGTTGAGCTCGTGCTATTGTGCCCCTTGCTGAAACACTCAGAGACTCTGACAACTTGGTGGCGAGGACAGCTTGCGTGACACCGATGACATCGATTTCCTTACAAAAAACAAAGAGAATTCGGCTAGTCAACGCTTCCCCGGTATTGTATAATGTTCAATGTTCCTATTCTTCACTTTCTGTTCTTACACATCGTTATTCATACATCGACACTTTGACGCTTCTTCAGTGGTCGCTGTCATAAGGTCTACTATTACCTGGCGTGGTTGAACGGAGACCGGGGCAGTTTCGTGATTCATGCTCTCACGGTGAAGAGTGTGCAAGATTGTGAACAGATAAGCGCACGACGTGAGAATGCATGATGCTCCATCGTCCAATTCATACGTGAAGTAATAAAACGGTTAGACAGATACGGTCACAGCGAAACGTGGGCAACATGTCACACGTCACACGCTATATTCGGCGCCTTCTGCGATGACGCCATTGTTCTTCTGTGCCTCAGCGAGCATCTTCCGGCGACGTTCCCTCCTTTGTCGCATCAGCTTCGCCAGCTTTGCCGACATATTTTCACTTCTGTGACGGCGAACTTCATGCTGCACTGGTGGAGTTGATGTTTGTGCAGCCTTAGCCCGGAGCGACGCCTGCAGTTCTTGGATCTCTTGCCATGTCATTCCCTTTCGGAAATGTGTGCTGACGGACGTGCCTCCGCGTTTAAGCCCACCTGGCGGCGTAGCTGACTGGCTGGGATTGAAACCCAGCGCCGCAGTCTGCGTCCGGTCCACACTGAAACCGTTGTCCGATGGATTCCCGGGGTTGAATGGTTTCTGTGTCATCGGGGGATTGAAGGGCTTTTTCGTTGCTGTGGGCTTGAAGCTCAGTGCCGCAGTCGGCGTTCGGTCCACACTGAAACCGTTGTCCGATGGACCGCCCGGATTAAATGGTTTCTGTGTTGGCGTTGGGCTGAAGGGCTTTGTCGTTGTGGCGTTGATGGCCGTTTCTGTTGTCGTGGGGTTGAAAGGTTTTTCTGTAGGTGACGCGCGGGAGTTTGGTGCCGCTGCTCCGCCACCCCAGACCGCTGTCTGTTGCCTCTTAATATCACTCGCCCGCCGACTGCGAGCCGGAGTGAATGGCCTGCTGGACTTGCGGGCGCCGGAAGCCGATTCACCGCCACTACTGCGTCGGTTTGTCCACGCAGCAGTCTGATTGCGTGACAAGGTGCTATTTGATGTTGCAACGCGGGACGTGCCACGGCGAACTGAGCCTTTCGCATTCCACGCAGCAGTTGGCTTCCGGGCCAACGAGTTGGTAGTTTCGTTCTTCGAACGCCGGCGATTGCGACGAGCACCTCGCCGGACTGTGGGGACCTTGCGCTTCGCCAAGGCCGGCTGATGGACTGCGCTTTTCGTCACATTCGAGGCAGAACGCACCACTGGCATGCTCGCTCGCTCCACGTCAGGTTGCTCTTCTCCTCCGCCATCTGAAACAATGGGCATGATGGCGCTTTTCTTGGGTGCGGACGATTGCTTGTCCTCAATTTTGTCCCTTGTACGGCTGATGACAGCCTTTGCTTTTGCAATCTTCGTCAGACTTTTCTGGAGCTTCGACAGCCGACGCTGTGCTTTTGTGAGTTGTTGCCTTACGTCTTGGCCACCGTTGTGAAGTACTTCCAACACTGCCTCTGCAGAGCGAAGTGAGTGACGAGTTCTCTGCTCGCGCTCATCTAGTTCGGCCGACTCCTGGTCGATGGCTGTCGAGCTCTTCTGTCGGAGTCCCTTCTTCAAATTTTGTTTGTGCAGTATCCTTGCTTTCATAGCAGCAATGTCAGTCAGCTCAACTTCGCAGCGCGCCTTTGCTTTCAGCTGAACAGCTTTCTCCTGCTTCACCGCGGATTCATCGTGGTTTGCGATTGCGTGCAAAGCGCGTAGCTTCGCTGCGGCCAGCTTTGCATGAGCGTGTGCCAACTCCATTTGTTTGTCGACCATTTCTTGTCGCTTTTGCAGCGTCTTCTTCAACCTTCTCTTGCCAGTATTCAACAAAACCCGACTTCCAGCAAGCTTGGCGAAGATGATGAGCAGGGTGGTGGCAGGCTCCGTGATGAACACCTGAACCACAAACGACTGGGCAACGTCGGACAGCCACATGAGACTCTCTTCTTCGTTGAAGGTTCCGGAGAGGAGCAAACACACCAACAATGTGAACACGGCCAATATCAGGAGCACTGCGGTGCTCAGCATTCCTAGAATATGCCGTTCGCGTCGCATTGACGTATACCAAGCACGAAACTCCGCACGCCGTGCTTCTCGCCGCCGCCCTAAGTTGAATCGCAGCAAGCGCTGCATCCGCACAATTGCACGTTGTTCGGTCTCTTTGACGTTGCTGACGTCACATTTGCAAGTCCCCACAGAAAGGGGCGATGGAATTGTGATACCACAGCCAACAAAATGTAACTGCGTTGAAACACTTGCGACGTCAGTGCCACGGAGCACATTTTTGGCAAATTCGGGGTGATCCATGGCATACTCCATCCAGTGCCTGACAACGTGATTCTGCACTTCCTCGTTTGACCTTTTCCTGGCGGCAGGCTTCCAGCAACTGAGCCTCTTCAATTCCCGTTTCAAAAGACTGGTTGGCATGCGAGTCATTGTGGTCAGCGAGTTCACATTACTGACCATGTATGGCAAGAAATGCTGGACCGGCAGCAACAGGACATTGGTAAGCGCAGCAGCCACAAGTGACGACCACAGAGCAACGAGTACGTCATCCGAAGCATCCTCGTTCGGGTCGAATAGGAATGCTGACGACACAAATGTCATTAGGATTGCTCCGAACAAGATCACGGCTTTGTCCGCGCCTCCAAACACGATGGCTTCGTGGTCCCAATGAAAAAGCAAGCCCGCCACGGCGTTGCTGGTGAGCAGCTCGAGCATGATCAGCTTGGCTGTCTGCGTGCCAGACAACCACCTGCGCAGCACTGCCTCGAACTCCTTGGACCCCATAACATTGGGTTTGCTGAGTTGACCATCATGCTCGAAAGTGCGGCGGCCACGCTCGACAGCAACTTTTCTGCCTTTGATCTTGGCAAGTGCAATTGTGATTGCGGCCACTCCGGTGATTCCCACAAAAACACCCATGATGTTCCAGTTTATTCCGCCCCCCTCCTCCCTGAAATTTACGTTGTTCATGTCGTCGACACGATCGGCAAAGGTGAGGAGCTTGCTCTCCACCACTTGAGCGGCTTCGGAAGCGTCGCCCACAGTAAACAGGGTCAAATGCGAGCTGGAACAGACAGCACTGACACCAGCTTCCACATCAACGTCAATCCCGCGAAGAACAACGCCGCGGGTACTCCACGTCGCCGTGTCCTCGTCGTAGTACATGCACGCAATGGCCTTGCGCACTGCGTCCACGCCAGTTGCCAGATCGATTTTGAGGGTGAGGCCAGTCTCCACATCTTCTGCGTCGCCTTCGGGACGACCTCCGTCAACATGAATGCCGTGGATTCCAGCCAGCAAAGAAGTATTGCTAGTCGTGTTCATAGTTCCATTCCACGATGACACAGTCACAGTCGAGACACCGTCAACGCTCGCCACAACAGAGGCTGCACCTGCTTGCACTGCGACGATGTCCTCGCTCAAGGCACACGATAGAGAGTACGAATCTTCCGCGAAAACGCTCACTGTGCCATCGGGTACGTCACCCGTGCCAGTGGCAGCGCAAATGGAGGTGAGATAATCGTCCATTTCTGCAACGGCATCCATGTCGTTATCTTGGGACAGCAACGCGGCACCATACATGTCCACTGTGTCGAAGTAAAGCTGCACGGAAGATGCTGTGGCCCCGGCCGAGATTTTGGCACCAACGATATCCATGGCGTCGGCGACTTCGCTCACGATGCCGACCTGAACAAATGCGTTCAAGACGACAACGTCCTGCGACACCTCCGTTGCGTTAGAAGCAAGCAGCTCAAGGAACTTGTCGACGAGCGGTGAGCGTTCACTGACTTTGTGAGCAACGTCGAGCGCAGAGAGTAATAACGCCACGTGCTGGGGCGTGCGCTCCATGAAGCTGATGGTGTCTCGGACTACTTCACTAGCTGAGGCATTGACAGTCAACGGGTCGGTGAAAACTCCACAATCTTTGCACACCGCAGAAGAACCGTAAGCATTCGTAGCGACGACTTCCAAAGACAACGAGCGCGTTCGTGGAATGGGCAAAGCAACGGTTCTGTCTGCGGATACACCCGCAAGATACATCCATGAAGTTGCGTTCCCCACAATCCAAAATTCGTAAGTCAAGTTGGATGTACCCGAAGCATTGACTACCACGTCAAACCAGCTCACAGACTCGCTGCTGTTCACCCACGTCACTGTGGCGCCAAACAGCGTTGGTGGGGCCGCGAATTGCAGTGGGAGGCTCGCGGCGTGGACCACGCGTCCGTCTCGCAGCTCGATGAAGACAGATAGTCGGAAATTGCCGTGGGATACATCACCGATCTCACTTGGCACAAAGGAACCGAACCGGGTCGTCGAGGTTTCTTCCCACACCACAACATCCCGATCGGAAAGGAGCTGGAAGGCAAATGATGCTGCAGATGCGTCAACGTCGGCGATGACAGCGACTGGCTGGTCCCAAGCAAAGAGCGACACATTGCCATTGCACGGATACACATTGCACGCGGTCACTGTCGCAACAGGAAGCGGTAGTTCCGTGGCTTCATCGTCAAAAGTGGACGAGGAGACAGTGATGGTCTTAGGTGACAGTGACGTGGCTTCATCGTCAAAAGTGGACGAGGTGACAGTGATGGTCGAGTCCGGCGATGTGGAGTCAGCATTGGAGGTCATGCATGGGCCGCCAGATGCGCAGTGTGCCGCATCCGAAGAAACATCCGTGACTGGTGCAAATGTCGTTGATTTCATCATTTGCTCGACCGCCGAAGCTAAGGCATTGAGGCTGGTGTTCAAGGCGTTGATTTCCAGTTGCTGGTGGTTGACTGTGGATTCCAATGCATCAATGATCAGGTCCTTGGCGGCGCTTCGTTGGCGCTCTGCAAAGACTGTGCCGTTCAACGTGTCTGACGCCAGCCGCAGGCGTTCCAATTCCGCAGACTGCGAAGCGAGGGCTTCGCCTTGCGTAGTGATCGTCTGATTTAGTTCACGAATGGTGTTGCCTTGTCGCCGTGCTACAATGCTTTGATCTCGCACGGTGAGGTTCAATGTGTGCACAGTCGACAGTAACGAGGCCAGTTCGTCTGATTGAACAAGAACGCTGGAGTTGACGACGCTAAGCGCGAACTGCGTGACGTTCAATCTCGACTCCAAGGTCGAAACTTCGTGGGCTTGCTGCGTGATGGAGCTGTATTGAGCAGAAGAAAGATTTGCAAGGTGTGCGTCGAACTCGTCAATTCGGCTGGAGTGCTCTTCCAGCAAACTCTGTTGACCGCTTGCATTGAACCACAGAGCATGCGTGCCGGCCTGCAATGCGGCACTGTCGTTCCATAGTCGGACGATGTCGTTTTGCATTGCAGTGGCATTCTGAGCTAAATAACTCAACTCGTCGGAGTGGTTGCGAGAGACATCGTCTGCGGTTGCAAGCTTTTCAAGTATTGTGTGCTGCACATCACCAAGGTTGACCACATCACTGCGAAGAACTGCAACGTCCAAAGTTTCAAGATCAGCCAATGACTTGTTCACCCGGTCAATGGTGCTGCTCAACATGATCGTGTGTTCATCCATTGCCGTCACGTTGTCTTCAAGAAATGCCACCTGCTGGCTTAAAAGTCTCACTTTTTCTGAGTTGACATCCACGTCAAGCTCGTCGATGCGTGAGTGTGCTGATGCTGCCCATGTGAATAACTTCGTAATATTCGAAGTGAACACACTGCTGTCTTGTTGTAGTGCCGCAATATCTGCCACAGATGTGATGATCGTGCGGTTAATGTGGGCCACTTGTTCATGACTCCGTCCAATTGAAGTGTGAAGTTGTCGCAGCTCGCGCACGAGTGTGCTGTTGTCCGACAACAGCGCAATTGCAACACTGTGTTCGTCCACTAAGCCTCGAGTGTTGACAGTCGTGGAGTTTATTGTCGACGCAACTGCGCGTAAATTGGCAATGTCCTCCAATTGGCCATCAGTAATGTTGCGGAGATTGCGCAGTTCTTTAGATTGCAAAGTGTTCGTTCTGTTGACAGACTCAATGCTCTCAGACAGTGACTGCAGTTCGCCGTCGACTACCTCTGCATGCGCGAGCAGCCCTTGCAAAGCTGATTCTTGTGCATCGGAAACACTGGTCATCGCGGTTTCGAGAGAGGTAATCTGAGTTTGCTGGCTCGTCAAATTCGTCCATAGTTCGCCCACTGTATCAGAAGTATTCGAACGCAGCCCAGAGAGATCGCGGGAAAGAAGCGCCACACTTGCGGACGTATTCCTGCCGAGCTGCAACACACCGCGTGATTGTGCTGACAATCGCTGCTCCAGCAAGTCGGCGGTGTGGCCCAATCGCGCAACAGATGCGTTCACAGCAATGACCTGTTGAAGTTGGCTGTCCAGAGCATGCTGCTGCAAGCTGGCATTGAGCCACAAGTCACCGTCTGCACCAAGAAGCTGACTCACATTCATGGACACCAGTTCGATTTCAACCCCTTGCGATGTCACATTGTCACTCAATGATCGCAAAAGAGCAGTTTGAACACCCTGTTGCTGCTGCATTCTGTGTAGGTTCGACGCCAAAAACTGCTGAGCTGCAAAAATGTCTGTCACATTACCCTGCAACACGGCAACGTCGAGCGACTCCAGTTCAGCCAGAGAGTGATTGACACGTGCCACGGCGTCACCCAGAGCGTCTGTGTGTTGCGCCAAAGCTGTCACATTTGATTCAAGAAACGCAACCTGCCCATGAAGAATCTGCACTTTTGCTGTGTTGGAGTCGGCGTCAAGTGCGTCAATACGTCCTCGTTCTGTCGAAAGCTCGAGAACCACAGCTGATATGTTGACCGCTAGCTGATCGTCACGATCCTGCAACGTCTCTAATTTCTCCACTAACACGTCGATGGTGCGAGTGACGTTGTTGAGATTTGTGCCACTCAGCTGCGCACTCAGAGAGTCAAGTTCTCGTTGCAATGTCTCGTTAGCCAAGAGAACAGAAGTGCCCTTCATCAGAGATATTGTAGACATCGTGTCAACAATAGTAGCGTTCATCGTGTCCAAATTTCCAAGCACAATGGCAATATCTTCGGTGTTCACGTCCGTGCTTGACGCTACGTCATCAATATACATGGCCTGCGCGATCAGCGTGCGGTTCAAGTTTTGCACTTCGACGCGGTGCGATTCCACAGAAGCATTCATTCGGCTGTTCAACTGTTCGACGACGCGCTCTTGTTCTGACGCCACTTCGTCGACGTACGTACGAAGCGCTGCAATCGAAACAGCGTGGTCAGAAGCATTCCACACAACCTGTCGGACTTTGGCGGCAACTTCTCGCATAGCAGCAGCTTGATCAGTGACATTGTGTTCGAGCTGCGAAATCTCGACAGAATGATGCAAGCTTCGCGCTGCTTGCTCGGCAAGAATGTCCTCGACATGCAGGGTGGAGCTGTTGAGTGCAGCGAGGCGGGAAGCATGATGCCGCAGCACTTGCTGCTGATCGCTGAAATTGGACAATAGGGTCTGCTGGTTGGCCCCGAGGTTTGAAAGCGCAATTGTCGCGGAGTCGATCCACAAGTTGTGAGCAGTGGTGTTCGAGGCAACAGTCTCCAAGAGAAGTGAGTGCTGATTGTCGGCCAGCTGCAGAGCTGCAAGTTCGGCGTCGCTGTCGTCTAGTTCTCTTGCAAGGGCCGTGATGTTGGCGAACAAAACTGCCGCATCCAACCCCTCCATTTCATGCAGCGACTGGTTGACGTGTGCAATTGTGGCATGAAGTCCAAGCGTGTCCGAAGCCAGCGAAGACACGTTGGTGGTCAGGAGTAATACTTCGCGGTGCAATTGCTGGACGCTTGCTGCATCTGCGCCCACGTCCAAAGCGTCGACACGTGCAATCGTGTCGGCGACGTTGCCTGCGAGTGCGGACAAATTCGACTGCAGTTGATGGTCTTCCTCACGCAGACCCTCGATTGAGTGGATGGCGCTTTGCAAAGAACCGTTCACGGATTGAATCGCGCCATCCGCGTCATCGACGTTCACGGTCAAGGCGTTCACCTCGACACTCAAATTGGCGTAGTCCGACAACAGACTTGCAACTGTAAGTGTGTTGCTGGACACGAATGTGCTGAGGTCACCAAGCTGTGCGTGCTGAAGGCTGGCGTTCCGCTCCAACAGAAGCAAGTGCAATGAGTGATTCGCAATGGCATCGCGCAGTTCATCGACGCCGTGTGCCTCCACAGAGCTATTCGTAGTGATCGTGATGTTTGACCACGCGCTGTTGACACCGCCACCACTCGCGGCTGAGGCAATAGCATCGACTCGAGCGTGCAGAGCCACAGTCTCCTCCCAGAGTGCTGACGTGTTTGAGCGCAAAAGCTGCGAGTCTTCCTCTAAGGACAACGTCAGCGCAGTGGAGATATTCAATTGTTGTGAGAGCAGGAGGTCCTGCTGTCGTAACTCGACGATGTCCTCCGCGCTCGGCACCAACTCCCCGTTGACGAAAACACCGTTGTCGGCGCACAAACTGATGGTTGAGTCGTTCACGCTCTGGCACGATCTGTTGGTCGTCGAAAAGCCCATAACGGCCGCGAAATCGTGCAGCGCCGTCGCACCACTTCCCTGGGCCATGGACCCAGTGCCGCGAGCGGAATTGTCCCACCCCCCACCAACGAATGACCAGTTGCCCGCAGCCTCGTTGTGTTGTCCACCGGCCACAGCAGCGAATGATCCATTGACAACATTGTGTGTTCCGCCGCTGACAATAGCACCGTGTCCGCCACCGTAGTTAAAAAAGCCGCCTGAAACGGCACTCCAAGTGCCCTCCGCCGTGTTGCGGGCGCCGCCATTCACTGCGGAGGCGAGTCCGGAAGCGTGGTTGTTGCGCCCACCAGAAACCAGACCGTATATGCCATCGCAGGTGTTCCAATAGCCACCGCCGACGGTCGAGGCGACCGCCCCTGCGGCGTTCCACGTGCCGCCGGAGATGGTCGACCAGTACCCACTCGCCCAATTCAACTCGCCGCCAGCGACGGTGCATTCGGTGGCGTTGCAAAGGTTGTAGTAGCCGCCGCCGATGGTTCCTGCGTAACCATTGTTGACGTTGTGGGAGCCGCCACCAATGAAGCTCGTGTAACCTCTGCTGGTGTGATAATGCCCACCGCCAATGAAGCCTGCGTATCCCACATTGACGTTGTATTCACCGCCACCAATGGTGGAGAGGTATCCATCGGCGCTGTTGCGATAACCACCTCCGACGGATGCGTGTGCCGCGTAGATTTGATTGTAAAGTCCGCCAGTGATAGTTGCACCATACCCCGCAACGTAGTTGAACGCACCTCCTGCGACGACCGAATACTTCCAGGCGCCCACGTTGTAGGCTCCTCCGCCCACGACGGCTGACTCGTCCTCCACTGTGTTGTAGGCCCCGCCTCCAATGGAGGCCCGCGGCGCGTCCAACGTTGCACTGTTGCGATATCCACCGGCGATGCTGACGGAGTAAGTTTCGGCCACGTTGTAGCCGCCGCCAGACACGGTGCAGTAGTTGCCGAGACACTTGTTGAGTTTCCCAGCGGCGACGGTGCTATACTCACCTCGGTTGGTGTTGTAGTAACCTCCGCCGACGACGCCATACAAGGCGGTTGCCGTGTTGTAGTATCCGCCGGCGATTACGCCAGCGTAACCGGTCGCGTAATTGTTGTAGCCTCCTGCGACAGTGACGTAGTATTCGACCGCATAATTGGAGAAGCCACCTCCGATTGTAGAGTACGAGTTCATCACACTGTTGTAGCCACCGCCGGAGACCGTGGCATACGTGAAGGCAACATAATTTTCACGGCCGCCGGCCACCGTCGAGTACATGCCGTTAACCGAGTTATTGGATCCTCCATTGACGACAGTGGCGTAGGCGCTCGCGTAATTCTCACGCCCGCCGGACACCGTCGAGTACAAGCCCGTCGCTGAATTTATGTAGCCTCCACCGACGAAAGCAGCGTAGCCGACGGCGTAGTTGCTGTTGCCACCGGACACAGTGCTGCACATGTAGCCCGCATAATTTGCGTAGCCGCCTCCGATGGTCGAGTAGTCGTTCACGACACTGTTTTCAAGCCCTCCTCCGACCACACCAGCGTAGCCATAATTGTAATTGTCCTTGCCGCCGCCGATGACCGCGAACTTGTACCCGGTCTTGTGACCAGAACCGCCGCCTATCGCGCTCCACGCTCCATAGCCCGTGTTGGCATCGCCGCCGGCCACAACGGCGGCGTAGCCGTACAACATGTTGCTATTGCCGCCGCCGATCGTCGCAAACATCAAGTTGGCGAAGTTGAAGTAACCTCCTCCGATAGTGGAGTATGAGTTGAAGATCGTGTTGTCGAACCCGCCGGCGACCGTGCCGGCGAAACCGGAGATGTAGTTTTCGACGCCGCCTCCAAGCGCAGCATACTGTGAGTACGCGGAATTTGTGAAGCCGCCGCTGACGGTGCTGAAGGCGCCGTAGTTTTTGTTCTGGTAGCCACCGCCGACGACGGAGTACCTGTCCCCTGCAACGCCCAAGAAGCCGCCGTTGATGGAGCTGCAGAGGCCCAGCGCTTCGTTGTCGAAACCGCCCGTCACGACCGAGTAGTCGCCGACAGCGGTGTTGTTGCCACCACCGCCGATGACGCTGAGGCCGCCGGCTGCCATATTGTTGTTTTCGTCGAGGATATTCGCGGACGCCACAGTGGCCATGCCGAGCAACGACAACATCATGATCATGCTCATGCCGGCACGGCGCAGCCGCGAGGGACAGCGCGTGGGGTCGCGCGTCATGATGATGTGCGGCCACCTCCCAAAAAGAGAAAAACAGAAAAACTTACTTTGCGCGTGGAGAATGTAATGATGAGGAGGATGGGGAGGAGGATGAGGACGAGGACGGGGAGGATGATGAGGAGGATGGGGAGGATGAGAGGGTTGAGGAGGTTGAGGAGGTTGAGGATGTTGAAGAGGAGGATGACGTTGAAGAGGAGGATGAGGAGAATGAATGGGAAGCGCGAGGAGACCTGCGATCACGTCGACGACGGTGGAGTCGCTGTGGACGTTGAACGTTTGAGAAGATGACCTAGGAGGCGGACGGAGATGACTGAGACGGAGGAGAGGGCTGCCACCAACAACCACAGTCCAACACGAGCACCCGTTTGGAGAGTAGAGCGTCTCCTGCGAACGCAGTCAACGAAGTCAACGAAGTCAACGAAGTCAACGAAGTCAACGAAGTCAACGAAGTCAACGAAGTCAACTAAGTCAACGAAGACAACGAACGAAGACAACGAACGAAGACAACGAACGAAGACAACGAACGAAGTCAGCAGACGAAGTCAACGAAGTCAACGAAGTCAATGAACGAAGTCAACGAAGTCAATGAACGAAGTCACCGAAGTCAACGAACGAAGTCAACGAAGTCAATGACCGAAGTCACCGAAGTCAACGAAGTCAACGAGGTCAACGAAGTCAACGAAGCCAACGAAGTCAACGAAGTCAAGGACCGAAGTCAACGAAGTCAATGACCGAAGTCAATGACCGAAGTCACCGAAGTCACCGAAGTCAACGAAGTCAATGACCGAAGTCAACGAAGTCATCGGAGTGAACGAAGTCTGCGAAGACAGCGAACGAAGTCAGTGAACGAATGAACTTCGCAACGAACTGTGCAACGAACTTCTTCTGGGGTGAACGAAAGCACGAACTTCGGGGCGAGCGAACGAACGACGGAACTTTGGAACTTTGGAACGAACGAACTTCGGAATGAACGAATGAACTTTGGAACGAACGAACGAACTTTGGAACTTTGGAACGAACGAACGAACGAACAAAAGGAACTTTGGAACGAACTTTGGAACGAACGAACGAACAAAGGAACTTTGGAACGAACTTTGGAACGAACGAACGAACGAACGAACGAATCGAAGTTCGATGGCGGTCACTGAATGACAGTGAGTGAGTGAGTGACAGTCAGCGAACGACTGAGTGAGTGAGTATGATAGTGACAGTCAGCGAGCGAACGACAGTCAGTGAGTGACAGTGAGTGACAGTGAGTGACAGTGAGTGAGTGACAGTGAGTGAGTCGGTCAGTAGCGTAGCACTACTGAAGGTTGGTAGTGCCAGTGCCACTCACTGTCAGTACCGCTGGGAGTGGGCTGAGCGAGCTGAGCGAGCTGAGCGAGCTGAGTGGGCTGTGAGTGGGAGGGAGGGAGGCGGCCACTTCTCGCTCGCTCGCTCGCTCCCTCCCTCTCAGTCAGTCAGTCAGTCACTCACTCAGTGTCACTCAGTGTCACTCAGTGAACCAACCAACGAACTGTCTGACTTAGCAAAGTCGTTTGTACATTTTGAAGAATGTACACTTGCATACACACCGCTCTGCTAACATAGTTCCATTGACTTACGCAACGTCACAGTATGTACTTATAAACACGATACTCTCGCTCACGCATTGGTAATGTCAGTTTATTCCGCAATGTACAGTGTAATAAAGCGCAGGTTGATGCGATACTAAAGTTTTATAAACGGCGTGATACAGCGATGTACGGTACTGTGAAGTGAGGTTTTATGTGCGGAGATGAGGTGGCGGTGCTCTGTGGGCTGTGGGCTGTGGGCTGTGGGCTGGGGGCGCGCGCGCAGCCACGTCCAAATCGGAAAGACGATTTTCAAATTCGAAAATGGAAAATGGAAAATGGAAAATGGAAAATGGAAAATGGAAAATGGAAAACGAATCGACGTACGGAGAATCAGAAAATTGAATGATTGAATCATTCAAAAACGGAGAAGCAAAAATCGAAAATCGAAAATCGAAAACCGAAAATCGAAAATCGGAAATCGAAAATCGAAAATCGGAAATCGGAAATCGGAAATCGAAAATCGGAAATCGGAAGTCGGAAGTCGGAAATCGGAAATCGAAAATCGGAAATCGGAAAGCGAAAATCGCGGTGCTGTGCTTCTGCGTTGCCCACAGCAAACACACAAAAAACTCCGCTCATTTTCGTCGTTCACTTCACTTCCCTTCATCATTCACTTTCCATTCGAAGAAAGGAAGCAAGGAAGGAAGGGTACGTCGCGCATTGTATGTATGTATGAATGCATGCCATACGGCAAAAGAGGGGAAGTCCAAGGAAGCCCCCTCTTTTGCACCGCCCGCCCCCCCCCCGTACCGCACCATCATTCATCACTGACCTTTGCATCACGCAACCCGCAACCCGCAACCGCACCTCCATACGCCCGCCCCC
>ENA-OWNT01002508-OWNT01002508.1-seawater-metagenome-genome-assembly--contig:-NODE-2508-length-19057-cov-3.649420_pt1 | contig 19057 bp, 18 predicted proteins | sample MGYA00238136_ERZ651165 | MGnify/ENA primary metagenome ERZ651165 (study PRJEB26861, sample SAMN08777766) | seawater metagenome | isolation source: coastal seawater | place: USA: Florida | collected...
CGACGACGACGACGACGACGACGACGACAACGACGACGATGACGATGACGATGACGATGACGACGACGACGACGACGACGACGACGACGACGACAACAACGGCAGCGGCGGCTGGAAGGTGGCAGAGTAACTCGTAGCTACTTTGTCAAAAGAGCGACGCAACGACAAGGTGCAGCGCAACGCATTTGAAGTGGCATCTGTGGATTGTAATATCTTAATTAAACACGAGCCGTAATGCACGTGTGAGTGTCAAGCAAGTGTCGAGCAATCCTCGGCGAAGATACACGGAGTGACGCAGTAGAACCCGCAAGAAGCGAAGCAGTAACGTCGCAGCATCGCAGTGCCGCAGCAATTCACCTACCACCGCGTGGTCGAATGGAGGACAACTGCAGAACGAGGTCGGACACTGCGTCGCATTGTTGGAAATTCGTTTGGCCGGCACAGAGGAACACAGAGATAGACCGTGTGTATTGCATGCCGGGCCCATGCTCTTTTGGCCGAGACGTTTCGAACTGTTTTGCATTTCACTGCAAAAGACCTCTGCAAGTTTTTGATTGTTGGATCCAGTGTCCAAAATGTCAGCTCATCTAGCTAAAGTTGCCACGCTGTGCGCGTTTGCGCCGTCACTGTTCGGCACAGCGGCGTCTTCGAAAGTGTCCGTCATCGATGCTCCGTACATTGAGACGGTCCCGTTCCAATTCACTTACTCGGATTACTACCCGAAGGCTCCGCAGTGGGGCGAAATTCCTGAAAAGTGCTGCATCGGTCAAGTCGTCGCCGCTCCAGATCAGAAAACAGTTCTGAAGTTTGATTCTGGGAGTGTTTACGTGGCCAGCAGAAACGCCAAAACCTACAAAGACCAGGCGCGACAATCCAACGCAGCGGCGTACCAAATCGATGCAGTGGACGCTAGCGCTATCGCAGGTCTCAAAGATCCATCGTCGCAGTTTTTGACAACGCCAGATGGTGGCCTTGTTGCCGTTGTTTCTTCCACTGGTGTCGTGCCGGTACAATGCAACTTGGCCAGCGGCAATGCGAGTCCAGCATGCTCCGCCGGCGACGAAGCAGCGTTCGACTTCGGCACGATTGTTGACGTTGCTTTCAGTGGCGGAAGCGACAACGCGTGGGAGTTCCTTGTGGTTAGCTCGTCAGGACTGCACAAGGTCTCAACTGCTGCGTTCCCAGCGAAGTGCACTGTTCAAACGTTTGACCAGGTCCCACAGACCGGACTCACCGCCGTGGGAGTTGCTCCGTTCACCGGAAAGGCGTCCAGCCGCGCCAGTGGCACTAGCACGGCATTTGTGGCCGGTGCGCAGCACTTGTACTTGATTAATTCGGACACCGGCGATGTCACGCACAAAGAATGGATTTCGAACGTCACCTCAGGAGCAGGTGGTGCCGTCGACGGGCCCGTGTCCACCATGGCATTTGACGCGCATGACCAACGACTAGTATTGGGTACCGAGGGTGCGCTCAATGTTTTCGCACCAACGCTGCGAATCACCCGCGTGGCTCACCGCGAAGGCCTGCCGTATGGTAACGTGACCGCCATTGCGTCTCGGGTGACACAGCAGTCCGTGATGGGTGCTCTGAAGACGCCGGAGTCTCAGGTCTGGATCGGCACCAAAATGGGCGTCGCTGTTTGGCAGGAGAGTAACGACCCAGACTGGCGTTATTTGTTTGGTCCCCGCTGGCACCCTGGAACGGCAGTCAAAGCGCTAGCGATCCACGAAGCAGCCACCACGCAAATTGGCAATGCCATGGAGAGTGTGCCTGCCACCATTGTCGTTGCAACCGACGGAGGCGTCTCCTTCCTGGAGCAACAGGAGTGGACTCTTGCGGTGCGTTGTTTGTTTGTTTGCTTTCTGTCGATGGCGCGTGCCCTCCAGTCACTTGCACTGTTTTCACTGCCAACGTGAAGGAAAAGGCCGATCTATACCAAGAGTATGTTCCCCGCGGTCTGCGACACGGACTCACATCGGAGTGCCATCTCGGTGCTTTCGGTGATGTGACCGGACCCGGACGCGTGTGCACAGACTCCGACAATAATGGCCTCTGGACCGGGCTCGTTCTGACCGCAGAGTACTTCCGGGACAACGCTACAACGACCGCAGGAGCACAAGATCCTTCGACAGTGTCGAGCGAATTGTTTTCGGGACAATCTCTGTTGCATAACATCACAGGATACAAGGGTCTCTGTGCCCGCTCCGCGTGTGGCCCGACGGATCTTGAATGCGCACCTGGACGCAATCAGGATCTTGATCCCGCTTGCAAGTCAACGCCGGCCACGTGCGGCCTGCAGTGGCGTAACGCAACGGAAGCCACTGGCTACGGCGACGGCTGGGTCTGGAAGAGTGACACGTCTAGTGATGAGATCGATGGCCACATTTTGGGGTTGTCGACAGTCTCGGAGTTGTCGTCTTCGACTGAAGAATCGACACTGGCGCGCGACTTGATTGTGAACCTCGTCGAGAGAATTGTTGATGGTGGCTTGTAAGTATGCTTGCACGCGCTATTGCGACGTTTGCGTGCGTGACTCACTCACCTTCTTTCTGGGTTCATGCACAGTAATTTGATCGATTGGACTGGCAAGCCAACGACCTGGGGTCGATGGTCTCCGTCAGACATTAACGATGGCACGGACTACACCGACGGTGAGTAAGGTTGCACAAACTTCGCCAATGCAACCGGAGTAACATGATGCGTGGATTGCTGCATGTAGAGCATGGCGTCAATGCTTTGGAGATGATCACGAATCTGGTCGCCGGCATTGCAGCGGCCAAGCAAGATCATCCTGAGCAACTGGCCAAGTTCACAGCTGCTCTTGCCAACCTAACAAAGCCGCTCCCGGGACCCGACTACTACAGCAACCTCATCAACCTTCGAATCCAGGTGCGTTTTCACTACACCAACCCCTGCACTATTGTTACCTGTCAAATTGGCACTCATCGCCCTGTTGTAATTTTGACGAACGCGCCGTTCATAGGTGCCGTGGGACGAGAACTTCAGTGATGATGAACTCATCATGGTTCCTTTCCTGTCACTGATTTTGCTCGACAAGCTGAGTCCGGTGACTGCCGTTGACATGGATCAGATTCGCGACGCGTTGTACCACGTGTGGCAGCTCGTTGCGCCCGGTCGCAGTAGTTTGTGGTCGGCCATTGCGTTGTTTGGCGACAGCACTACTAATCCACGGATGTCAGATGACGATCGCGCACGGGCATTGGACGACATGTTATGGAACTTGCGAACGTGGCCCTTGGACCAAGTCAACTGGAATGTCTCCAATTCACAAAGACAGGACATCATGTACAACCCAGACATTGACCGTGGTGCGGCATCACACGACCAGAGCTACCTTCGTGTTCTCCCCTGCAACGAGCGTTCGCAGCAGCGCTGGAACTCCAACCCTTGGGAGGTTCAAGATGGAGGCGATGGCATGATGGAGGTTGACCCTGGAGCATGGGTGCTGCCCTACTGGCTCGCCAAGTGGTCAGGCCTGCTGACTCCTGCGTAGTTGCAACAAGTCTGCCTTGAAAGCATGAAACTCAATGAACCTTAATTTCGAGGAGCAAAAGCAGCTTGCGCGCACTGCTGTGGGCGTATGGACTGGAATCATTTTGTATTTTGTGCGGTTTTTTGTTCACATAGCTATTCTAAGGCTCATGGTGCGACGTTCTGGAGTCATTGTGTGCCTCACAAATAACATGTGGAAAAATAAATTACTATTGTATGCGACAACGGGTTTGCCGGTGTGGCGTCACTCGAAAGTCTAACTAATGTTTGAGGGCTCGTTTCGCCTTCAACAACTACGCGTACAAGAAAGAGCGTGAGCGAACGTTCACGGCTGGCCGAGCCGTCCAACACATGGCATCATGTCGCACAAAGTGTATATGTACCTTTGCTTTGCAGTCCACATTTTGTCTATGCCGCTTGTAATTCGAGTTGACCTGCACAAATCACAAATCACAACATGTGATCACACACCGCAATCCAATCCAATCCAATGCATTGGCGCCGTACCGTAAATTTGCGACCGCAGTCTGGGCATTGGTGCAAAAATTCTCCAGTGTGTTTGCATTTGTGCTCTTTCAGCGAAGTGCTATGGGTGTATGCCTTGCACACGAACAAATATGATACTCTGAGTTTGCACCCACTGCGCGGGATTCGGTGGCAGGGGCGGTGTATCGACGTACCTTGTCGCATCCAGGAAAATCGCACTTGTACGGTTTGATTTTTTTGTGCGAACGCATGTGTGCGTTGCAATTGGAACTATTTGGGAAACGCCGGTGGCAAATGGTGCATTCGTAGGGTTTCTCTCCTGTATGGATGCGCTTGTGGCTCGACAGGCCCGAACGGCGACGAAAGGCAGCGGTGCACTTCTCGCCTGCGCAAGAGTGATACCACTCAACGTCAAACGAGGAGGGTTGGAGAGTGTAGAAATGCCGCACTGCACTTGCCTGTTTTTGGGTCCACAAAATCGCACTTATATGGAGCGTCTGAAGGGGCTTTGCTTTTGTCTGCACGAGGCACCACAGTCAACCAGCATCAGCTGCACGAAATACGCTGGGGGATAACGACACGATTGCAGCGCATACTTCTTTTTGTAGCTGCCGTGGCAGTCTTTCGTTGACGCGGTCGCGTTTTCGCTGCTGTACCCTTCTTTGTCGACTTCGCGGTCCGCTTCGCATCGTCGCCATTGGGCCGTGCGACACGTGCCACGCGTTTACGACTCTTCTTTGATTGCGTTGCCAACGGCTGGGGCTGCAACCGCGTGCCCAGGTTGACCAAAGATTGTTGCGCTTGCTGCACGGCAACAGTCACAACGGAACGGCGTTACAACAATTACCACACGAGGGGTACTTCGCTACCAACTGCGTGCGCACCTTCATGGTTGGGGTGAACCCGCCATATGGTTGGTTGCTGTACGGGCTTTGCGATCCAATGGACGCCATCGCTGATGCCAAACCACTCTGCGATCGACACAATGCAATGAGTGGCCCGAAATTGCAACATCCACCGCGCCGCACGTGTCTGCACGTACCGATTGGAGTGCGCCCTGGGTCCCATTCGGGTACTGACGATAATTCATGTTGATTCCGGTCGTGTTCCCGGCCCCAGCCATGTACAACTGACTTGGTGGTGCGCTCGGGGACCAATTTGTGGTCGGAAGCGTGAGACTGGACAACGGCACGCCGCCAGGACCGATGAGTCGAGTGTTGCCGCCAGCCTGGGGGGGCAAGACGGGCTGAGCAATGTTGGGTCCGACGAAGCTCGGTGTTGCGGCCGTGCCGGAGGGTCGGCCGGGACTTCTTGGGCTGAGCCCCAGTGACGACAAAGAAGAGGAGCTGAGCGTGCCCTCGGTTGGTAGCGTCTGCAGAGAGTGTACGCGCTTGAAAGTGGCCCGCTCCGGTGCTTGTGGAAGGAAATCCTTGCTCCTGCGATGCAGCAACGTGGCGCACCAGCACGCGAAGTCCGATCAGCAACAGCCTTGGTTCCGACACAAAGCACGCAGTACACTCACTGGGCGATGGCGTCATCGAAATCCTTCATTTCCTTCGCGTCTTCTTGTTCTCGAAACTCGGACAAAAGCTTCTTGATGCCCTTCAAGACGAACTGTGATAGATTGGCAAAGTCGATCGAGTAGCATCTCTGCGTACGCAACAACGAACTTGTGAGCGCGCAATGGACATTGAAGTTGCGTACAGTCCACGGAAAACCCAACACTGGATTGGCGATGGGGGCGGAGACGGGTTGCGGAAACTCACTCTCTTTTCATTGTACACCAAGTTTTGCGGCTCCATCAACTTGATCAACTGCATGACTTTCTGTAGATATTCTGAGTCCATTTGCACGACCTGCGCAAGGCACTCGCATTGTGATACGTGGTGTGGAGTGGTGCAGGACACAAGCAACGGCGATTCAAACCTCATAACTGAGCCGTTTCTTAAACGCATCATTCAGCAATAAAGCCGCCATGTGAATTGGTGGCTTCTAGATCAAAAACAAAAACTCACAACCTTTTCGGTCCAATGCAGATTCAAAAGCTGTATGAGCGCTGTGGCCCACTACACCACAGGTTGGGTAGATCGGCTGTCAATTCTTGTGGGAAAGTTTCTCTCGCGAGTCTCGTGAGGAAAAACCGCGCACAACAAAATTGCTCTTGCTCTATTGTTGTCTTGGAAGCAGCGGCGTTGTGCATGCGCAGTAGCCGCGACGACACGAGCAGCTGCTGCACACTTTTCATCGACGCACCATGACATGCCATGACATGGGGGGATGGGGGGGATTCAGGGTTTGCCCTCCTCCTCCTCCTGGACTTTCATGCGGTCCCATGTCTTTTCCTTTCGCTGTTCGTTTGCGTCCCCCGTTCTCATTCGCCTCGCAACCGCGACACAAAGTAACACATGCAGAGGGGGTGGCGTTGGGGTTTGTGAATTTCTCTCGACATCCCGCACACGCGCGTTTCCCTCGTGTCCCCCACGCAGTGATGGATGGATACATCTGTGCGCGTGCGCGTGCGCGTTCGCGCGTGTGTTGTTCGTACCCACCAAACCCAACCAACCGCCAACGACCTTCAACGGCACTTCAGTTGCCAGTTGAATCGGCCACTTGCTCGCACCACAAGTCCAGCAACAAGCAGCGAAGCAGAGAGAGCGCGCGCCACGCGTATCCAACACACACAGACAGACAGATACCGAAAAGCCCCGCCAAGTGAGTCACCAGTCACCACTGTCCACGTCCACGAACCGTCCCCCAGCGCCTGTTCAGGGATCCAACGTCGCTCTGGCCGAAGCAACACGCATACGCACTCACCAATTCGTGGACAACGGACGCGTCCCTCACCTCACACGTACGTGTGTGTGTGCGTCAATCAACGGCTTGTCCATTGGAATGCAACCAACCAGCGCATTCCGTCAGCTAGCTCACCACGCTCCAAGTCCAACAACTGCTTGCTTTTCGTGAAGAGTGAGTGTGGCAGCTACGCCTCCTTCCGCGAACGAAGACTCTCTCCCCAAGCAAGACAAGCAAACAAGCAAGCAAACAACTCACCCTCCGTTCTCAGCAGACAAGCCAGCTGCAGGCGCCGCGTCACAACAACCGCAGGCAGACGACGACAACAGACAACGACAACAGACAACGACAACAGCACCACGGAGACGCAAAACAAAGCAAAGCAAACTCATCTCACCAACAACAACGAACAACGAACAACGAACAACGAACGACGGACGGCGAACGACGACGACGTCGACGGTGGCCCACTCACTCACTCACTCACTCACTCAGCCTGTCACCAACTCTCCCACATTTATCTATGGACACTCACTCACCGTCACTCACTCACTGCCACTCACTCACCGTCACTCACCGTCATTTCACTCACTCACTGTTCGTTGGTTGTTGTTGTTGTTGCCACCTTTCCTGGCCACTTCCGTTCTTCCTTCCCACTCTTTCTTTTCCCACTCTTTCCCACTCTTTCCCCACTCTTTTCCCATTCTTTTCCCATTCTTTCCACTCCTTTCCCACTCCTTTCCCATTCCTTCCCACTCTTTCTTTTCCCACTCATTCACTCTTTTCCCACTCTTTCCCCACTCTTTTCCCACTCTTTTCCCACTCTTTTCCCACTCTTTTCCCACTCTTTTCCCTTTCTTTCTTCCCTCCTTCCTTCCCAAATTCCCAAATTCCCACTCTCTCTCTTTCTTCCCACTCTTTCCCCACTCTTTCCCCACTCCTTCCCACTCTTTCCCCATTCCTTCCTTCCCATTGCTTCCCACTCTTTCTCTTCCCACTCTTTCTTCCCACTCCTTCCCACTCTTTCCCACTCTTTCCCACTCTTTCCCCTTCCCATTCCTTCTCACTCAAAAACAGTCACATTCCCATTGTATTCCTACCTATGGGTACAGTAATATAGGTAGTGAATGGATCGCCACATACTTCCTCGTTTAGGAATATGTGCAACTTCCCTTCCTCACTCACTCACTGACTCACTGACTCACTCCGATGCGCCACCTTACGCTGTTCATCTATTCAGTTTAACGTAGCACTTGGGTACTACCACGTAGTACCGTCAGTACGGATGTGTTTTGAATTGACGAATGACAGCTGACGCTGCGGAATGTACTGAAAGTACTGCATTAGTACAAAAAGTACAAAACCTTTGCACGCAATCGTCCATCGCGCAATCGTCCGTCGTTCGTGCTTTTTTGTACTGTACCATAAGAAAGAGTGAATTCCATTCAGCGCACAATAGAGAACTCTATTGTGGTAAAACGATGGATGAACCACACAGTACGCAGACGCACAATGAAGTCTGTTGCTGAGTGCTGAGTGCTGAGTGAGTGACTGTGTGTGAGTGAGCTGAGTGCTTGCTGAGAGAGAGAGACTGTGAGTGAGTGAGCTGAGTGCGGAGTGACTGTGAGTGAGTGAGTGAGTGAGTGAGTGCATGCACTGCTGCGTTGGTGGGAGGTCCTGAGCGCGTAAGACCAACAAACGAACGAACGAACAACAAACGAACGAACGAACGAACGAACGAACGCACTCACAGTCACTCACAGTGAGTGACTGTGAGTGAGTGACCGACGTTCGTTTGGCTTCCTTCCTTCGCTGCCCATTCATTCACTCACTCACTCACTCACTCACTCACTCACAGTGTGTCTGCGTTCGTTCGTTCGTTCGTTCGATTCGTTGAGGAAGGAGGTCGTTCGTTCGTTCGATGGTTCGTTCGTCTCTTTCGTTGGATAGTTTGTTTGTTCGTTCGTTGGATAGTTTGTTTGTTCGATAGTTCGTTCATTCGATAGTTCGTTCATTCGATAGTTCGTTGGATACCCGGCTAGTTCGTTGGATAGTTCGTTGGATAGTTGGATAGTTCGGTCAATAGTTGAATAGTTCGTTCGTTTCTTCGTTCGTTCGATAGTTCGTTCGATAGTTCGTTTGATAGTTCGTTCGTTCATTCGTTCGATAGTTTATTTAGTTGGTCGTCGTGATGTTGGGTCCTTGTGTGTGTGTGTGTGTGTGTTTGCTTGTTTGTGGCGATTGTCGTTACTGCTGCTGCTTGCTGTTGCTGTTGGGGGTCGGTCGATCCATGGCTGGTCGCTTGATTGTCGGCTGACAATACATCGCTTCATTGCTTGCATGATAACTTGTGTCTCGATTGCCTGTGCTCGCACTTCTTCTTCTTCACTGCGTCGAGAAGGCAACTTGGCGCATTCCATGGGTGCATGGCCGGCTGATAGCAACGAACCCGGTCCACTAATAAAGGCAGGCCACGAAATAGTAAACAGGCAAACGCACAAAACGAATTTTGGCGATCTTTATTTCGCGGCAATTCTCGCCGGAAGCAACAGAGGAACACGCGGTGCACTGAACTTGAGCAAACTCAGCCGCGTGAGTGTACCCGCTTCCTTGCTTCAAAAATGCAACGCAAAGCGACTGTGAGTGCTGGGGACGCTGCTGGGGACGCTGCCGCAGCGGCGGGTTCGCTCAGTGCACTCAGCCAAAGTGGCGCGCCTGCGGTGACATTTGCTGCAATGCGTAGCGTGTCTGAGTCCCTCTCCCCGTTCTCGGGGCAAGAGCAAGGAATGGGACGGTTGCCATCCACAGATGGATATGAAGTTCCTTCCCTGCCGCTGCCGCCGTGCATGCCCGCGATGGGCCGAATGCACTCCCTGACCCTTCCGGGCCATTCGAGGTCGTTGTCCAACGGATCTTCATACGGGTCTCTGTCGCGCAACCCGTCGTTAACACGCACTCCGAGTGAAAGCAGCGTTGATAGCTTGTCACGGATACCGAGCATCGGCCGTATCTCAACCGCAGACATGAACGCATTCGGCGACCAAGATCCTATTCTCTCCCGCAATTTGTCGTCAACTTCGGATGGGATGGGGAGCTTGTCAATGTCGAGAACATCTAGTTTAGAATCTGTGTCGCCGTCTTCGGTCGCCGTCCAGACAGCGGCCGGGCAACGAATGCTGCCTGCCAGCCTTGCACTCAGTCAGCAGTTGAGGACAGGGCAACCAACGGGCGCAACCCCTCGCAGCCCAGCTGATATTCTGGCTTCTTTTTTGTCGCCAAAGAGTTACAACCAAGTGTATGTCCCGTGCTGTCCACTCCCACGAATTGTGCGCTGACACCATCGGAGCATCGGGAGCTCATGTAGTGTGTTTTGCCTGTGCGCATGTGGTATCTAGGCAAGAGCGGGCAGCCGACCCTCGCCCGCCAGCTGCGAACACAACTAAAACGCGAACTAAGCGCCGTGCGAACGGCAAGGCAAAAAAAGAGAGTGCTGCCAAGACAACCAAGACGACGAAAAAAAAGTGAGTGTTGTTGATCGTGTCGTTCGGCGCGGCGCAATGTCTGTTGCCTTGCCGCCAGTTTGCTCAAGTGTCTGGATTCGTGGTACTGTGTGTGCCTCCGCTCGCATGTCAGGGAGTGGATATGCACTTTCGTGAACCCGAAAACCAAGAAACAGTGCGGGAAGAAATTCACCATCAAAGCCAAACTCACTGCCCACGACAGAACACATTCGGGCGACCGTCCATTCAAATGCAAAATTGCAGGATGCAACAAGCGCTTTGCCTCGGTATGGTCGCCCTCTGAGTCTGCCTGCGCGGAATTTTGAATCCACTGCTCACCTGAAATTGCGCCCACTAGGCCGCGACGCGTACTGCGCACCAAAAATCTGCAGCCCACACGTCGGAAAGATCTTACAAATGTGAATGGGTTGACCCCGTCACAGGCATTAAGTGCACCAAAGCGTACACACACAGGTATGCTCGGAACCAGCTGCGGGCTCATGCGATTGACGAGGGATCAACTGATGGTATATGTTGTTCTGACTGCGATGTTCTGCAATGTAGCCGGTCTTTAATCGAGCACACGTGTAAGCACACTGGAGAATGGCTTCACGAGGTCAGGATACGCGACGTGCTGTCTGCATAATCCCACACCGCGCTCACAGCCTATGCTGCTTGCATGTTGCTTCAACAGTGCCCTACCTGTGGCCGACGGTTCACTGTCAACTCGAATTACAAGCGCCACCGCGACACCGTGGACTGTGCTGCGATCATGGAGCGCAAGCGCAAGAAGGAAGTGAAAGAGGTCGGAGCTTGTGCCGCGTGCATGACATGCATGTGTGCTGCGCGTGTGTAGTGGGCTCCCTTCGCCAGTCAGGTGTCTCCGATCAACGCTCGACTCACGCACCTTGTTTTGTTCGACGCTTAGGCTGCCAAAAAGGCTCGGCGTGCTGCAAAAGAAGCCGCCAAAGTTGCAAAGAAACGCTCCACCGGTGGCGCCTCCAAGCGGTCCCGCAGGTCGTAACGCCGACACTATGCACAAGATCTTCTTTGAACGCAGCTGGGGTGCACCGGCAAGCGCGTTGCCCGACGAGGCAGAGCGCGCCTTCGCACACATCCACCAGCTGCCCAACGCTAGCACAAGGCTGTCTCTCGCGCTGTGACGTCGGCTACCTAACTAATAAACCTTACTGCATTCATGTCAGTCAGTCATACGCCATACGCGGGTATTCGCCAATCGCTGTCGCACGCGACCAAACCAACACACACAGAAGAGAAGACGCGAACGCCGAAGAGCAACGCCGAAGAGCAACGCCGAAGAACAAAGGGCGAATCAATGGGCTGTATATCACAGCGACATCTCAACGTCCAGACGTCTGTCTGTACAGGGTGATGTGAGAATGCCTGACTGGCGATAAGGAGCTCAGCAACGGCGTTCGGCGTTCAGTTCGTCGTCGTCGTTGTCGTCATCGTCGTCGTCGTCGTCGTCGTCGTCGTCGCCGCCGCCGTCGTTGTCTTCGTCGTCGTCTTCGTTGTTATCGTCTTCGTCGTCTTCGTCGTCTTCTTCTTCTGCGCCGTCGTCGTCGTCGTGTCCGTGATCAGTTGCAGAGGGCATGACGGGCGACGCACGGTATACGGAACGGAAGGTATGGGTTCAATTTGTGAACGCATTCAAAAGAGATATCCGCGGGGCAGCGCATGCAGTGAAAAACAGATGGAAGGCGGACGAAGGCAAGCGATGAGGTGCAGGGAGCGGCTAAGAGATGGATTCGGCATTGGCTGGCTGGCTGGCTGGCGGTATTCCAACGAGCAATCCGGAATGATGGAGTTTTGTTCAGGCGAGCCAGCTGTCACGAAAGTCACTGGATAGGAGTACACGTGTTGATTGAAAGCTCCAAAAGACAAAAAAAGAAAAAGAAAAGAAAAGAACTGGAAGTCAAAATGTGACCTCTTCGCGCGAAGTACTCAGATCGACGACGAGACTCTCTGGTACGGCGGCAAGGTGTCAACGTGACGGCATCTCGATGCCTACTTTTGAGTTGCGAAAAGTCCAACGCAAGATATCGCTTGGTCACCATGTTTCAAGCCCAGGCACGTCTGAAACTCTGGACAAAGTGACTCTTGCCGCGCGAGCCATCAGTTGCGCCCAGACCGGTGATCTTCGAGGTGTTCTGGAGTCATGTAAACAATGGAAGCAAATATCACGATCGCCTGATATCGCGGGGTTGGTTGAAAAGGAACAGGGTCTTTCTCTTTTGCACATTGCAGCCACCTGTGGCCATGCCCACCTGCTGCATGCATTGCTGCATCCACTGTCGGAAATTAAAATCCCTGTGAACGTCAAGAGCTTTTCTGGAGTGACACCCCTTCACATGGCTGCTGAGGTGGGACAAACTTTTGCTCTCTCAGCCCTTCTGGACGCTGGAGCCGATCCATTTCTGCGCACCGATGCCGGATACACAGCTCTGCACTTCGCTGCCAAACGCAACCGCGTGCACATTGTGGGATCGCTGATTGATCACGCAGCATCGCAGCAGGACCTCTCCCGTCCCACACACATTGCTGCCGACCAGAGTCGTGGCATGGCGAGTGCGCTCGCAAGTATTCCCAACGCAAAAGGCATGACCCCCCTGATGTACGCGGCGCGGCTTGGCCACACCGACGTTGTGGAGCGCTTGCTCCAGTCAGACTTTTGCAATACGCGCGCAGCTAATGCGGCAGGAATGTCTGCTGTCGAACAAGCAGTCCAATGCTGCAGCACCACGGATGCCGGTGGCAATGACAACCGTCGACGCGCCGCAGTTTTGATCTTACAGCATCTAGAGGCGGAAGATCAAATCTTAGGTCCGAAGAAAGATAGCTCCGGCACGTCGACCGTACAGATAGCATCTCGCGCACTTCAAATAGCGGCGACCCAGAATGATGTGCGGAGTTGTGAGCTTCTTCTCCAGTTCAAGGCGCGGAGTGGTTATGGAGCGCGTAGTTGCGGGTGCGGTGCATCAATCGCCGTTGAAAACCCGGAAGAACTCCCCATCATCACAGCAATTCGTGGCCAGTTTACCAGTCTTGTGTTGTTGTTCACTCGACAACATTTGCGACCACAGAACGAAGGCTGCGCGACCTGCTGGTGCTCGGCAGCAAACACCCGGACACCACACAGAGAGAGGACCAGACACCTGTCTGTTACAAAAATTAGGAAAATGACAACCGAGAGGAGAATTCTTGAGTTGAAGAAGTTGCTAGCGGACGCTCACCATGTTCTCAAGCCAATTGCGCGCACGCAGCGCCGCAGGTCACGTTCACAGATGTTGTTTTCCACCATCGCCGACGCTGACTCCGAAGAGAGTGAAGTGGTGACCGTCCTCAAGGAAACCCTGGCGGAGGTCGAAGGTTCATTGCAACCGCTAGTTGCTGTATCCAAGTGTGCGAGACCTAGTTTTTTCGCAGGCAAGCCCTCAGCTCTAGTTCTGCCAGCATCTGGGTTGACTTCAAAGAAGCCGAGGTCACAAACGCCGATGACCCCGACAACCACCGTGCCTACGGTGCGCTGCTCGCTGTTGCCTGCCGATGCTGTTTCTGGTCACAACCTTCTCACGTTTGCTTCGCTTGTGCATGTCGTGTGTATATATGTGTGTGCATGCCCTGCTTTCGCTCTTGAAACAACAGGGCTTGCGACCTGCGAGGGAGTATGTGGTTGCACCATTTTAAGGCCTCGAGTCAAGTTTTTTTTTTCCCGAGTTTCAGCACTTTTGGCACACAGGTTTCGTGAGAGACAACTACCAACGACAACGGGTACACGCGTAACGGGTTCACGAATACCGTCAATAATTTAAAAAAAATGGTGCCTTTATTCGAAGACGCAAACAACCCTGCTTGTTATCGCTGTGCAGTATACCACATAATTGTCGACTTCCTTGACTACCGCGACTGAACGACCAGAACAGCACTACTGGCTGCTGCCCAGGAGCGTTACACATTCCCCGACGTTAACCGGGAATACTCACTTTCGAGGGCTGCGCGTTGCGCCTCGAAATCCTTGACACGGAACCCACTGAAAACGCCGGAATTGGTTGAGAACTGCGCGATGCGTGACGCTTCGTTGCGAACAAACAGCAATTGCGGGTTGACCTACAATATCACAACAGAACCAGTCAAGACAAAGTGACTGTTGGAACTTTTTTCGCGCGAAGTTTGGCTCGGAGAAACGTACCGAATCGGCGTAAGTTGTGCCAGCCGCCGCACCAACACTCATGCGGGTCAGATGGTCAAACAGCCGCTCCAGCTCGTCGACTTGCAGTCGCTGCGACGTCGCAGACGTCTCGGTGTGGGATTCATCGACCACGTCTTGGCGTGGTTTTGCTTCGTCTTCAGGCTCGGAGCGCTCTGCGGTGTGCGGGCGCAGAGTACCAGGCATGGTGTCCTCGTATTCGTCATCGTAGTCGTCAGGGAAGTCTCGGTACATGCTGTAACTGTCTTGGCTGAAGCTGTCCAGAATTGAACTGTTCTCCGCAGTGATACGACTGCGATCTCCGTTGTCTCGAGTAGCGTCGGAGTCACCACTGTCATCATCGCTGCTACTGCCGTCCACAGTGTCAGCGTCATCTCCGAAGAAGCTCCCCTCCGCAACAGGTGGAGCAGCAGAGGGGAACAAGAAGTTCCTTGTTGCTACATAGTCATTGTCCAGCATGGAAGATAGGTCAGGGTCAGTTGCATGAACGTCAGCATGCAAAGCGGCCTCTTCTGGCTCGATCCTTGCAGACTGTCTAGTCCGTGAACGCGGGCTGGCAGTAGATGGATCTGGAGAATTGTGATTACCGCGCTGCCATCGCCTACCATTCCACCGTGGAATTTCACTGGGACGGTGCGGTGCCGCATCATCGTCGTCCTCCCCACTAAACGATTCAAAATTTCCGACGTTGGACCTTTCGTCAGGCCCGTGGTGAGTTCGATCCACTGTGCCACGACCACGTGACGTGTTACTAGGTGATTGGCGCCTCCGCGCGTGCCTGTACGTGTCTGTTTTCGATTGAACCTTTGACCAGTCGACCTTTTTCGGCTCAACCTTTTTCGATTTTCGCTTCAAAAAAGGTTGCTTCTTGCGCGATTCGCGTGGTGCTTGACCGCCTTTCGGCCTTTCGTTCTCGTCAATTGATCTTTTTGCAGCGGGTTTCCGCAAGTTTGAGCGTGCGCCACCATTACGGGCCTTTGCCGAGGTCTTTTCGACTGACTTTTTGGGCGGAGAATCGCGCCGAGTTTGCGCCCCTGGTCCTGGCAAGCAAGTGAACGTGATGCGGACGGACCCGCCAATGCGCTCACCACGACGGAGACGTTGCAGTGTGTACCAACGAGTGAATGGCCGCGAGCCGTACAAAGCTTTCCCAGCCGGATTGTCGGACTCCATCGTCGCAGAATCGAGACCTTCATCAGGTCTCACCAAGTCCGCGAGTGAGATTTCGATGCCTCCAAGCCCACTCGCGGTTTCCGACACAAATCTGTCGCAGTTTTGCACGCGCACAACCACATCGTAATTCGACATTCTCGATCGAAGCGTGAATTTGTGCGAAAACTTCCACACAGGGTTGCCGCCGTCAACACTGCTCGTCCTGAATGCCTTTGACTCGGTGCCAGTCAGTCGATTGCGCAGCACCATTGTTGCCTGCGGCTTGCAGAATGGAGCGCCCGAGGCCCCTGGGCGTAGGGGAGATGACTGGCGTCCCGATGGGTCAAGATCGCGCCCTTCAACGATGTCTATTCGGATGGCACCGGGGATGAAAGACTCAGCTGCTGCAGTTTCGTCCATTTCTGGCACTGCGAGTTTGGACTGCGGAAGGTCGGAAGATGCCCCTCGTCGCTCAGTGTCGGCCACACGCGACTTGTCTGAGGACGCATGATGCTGAGGTTGATGGGATTGACGAGATCGCTCCTGGGACGATAGTTTCGAAGCCAATTTTGTAGCGGTCACGGGGTTGGCGTTACGATGTTGGCCACGCCGCTTGTCGCGCGCATCGTGCAGCATCGCCGATCGCTCTTTCTGGGCACGTACGCTTTGGGCAATGCGCAGGCTTTCAAAGAACTCAGTCTTCAGACCGCGACGAAAGAAGCAGTCATGCAATTGAACTTTCGCTGATCGGACCTGCGCCTTGAGATCCATAACAAATTGACGAGTCCACTGGGAGTTGGCCGATTGGTCCCCTTTGCTTTGCTCCTCACGATATTGACGGACGGTGTCGTCCAAGGTTCTTTCAACATCGAGAATTTGTTGTATCAATGTACGTATTTTCTTCGAGCGCATGAGAAACCTGACCATGTATCCTTGAAATAGAGAAGTGAGGCAACGTACTTGCCTAGGGCTCAATCTGGGTCCTTGCCAATTCTGATTGCGATTGGTCGGCAACGGACGATCGTCTGTCATGGGTTCCTGAGCTACTGGCCAATGAGAAGTGGTCGAAAAATCTGCCAAGTTCGGTTGCTCGCTTATTTTGGACTCCTCTGCGGGCGCGACAAACGTGCTAGTTGCTGTGAGCTCGCGCATCGAATCACCTGGGTCCTCTACCTGCGAGCTCGCTGAATATCCCATTGCCCACTCGCGTTGTGGTGCTGCAGTTGGATACTGCTGCCACGAATGCGTTTCTAATGGTGTGGTATTTTCGTAGGCAGACTCGTGGGGCGGCAAGGTCCCGTATGGCGCAGGCAGCTGGGCGCTAGTCGCAGGCAGTGTGGTGCTCGGTAACTGCACCGGCGCGGAGTTTGGTTGCACGTCGTGGCTCTTTAGATTTGAGCGATGTTCGATCTGACCATTGGAAGGAACGGACAGGTCAGAGTAATGTAACGCCTGATGAGAGCGCTCCTGAGAAGGTGGGGTGGAGGCAACCTCGTGCAGTGCACGGTCCGGCAACGAATGTTGACGGCCAGCGACATGACCACGTTGATTGTCTCGTTGTGACCCATTGGTCGATGCGTTGGAATGTGCCGCAAGAGCTATGTCAACAGCACTGTCGAGCAAGCTTGCCCGCTGCAGTGCCACTGCCAACTCCGCGCTGTCGTGCATTAACTTCTCAACGGCATCGAGAGCGCCTGCCGAAGCATCGCCTTCGAATGACAGCTCATGTGAAGCGGTCGATTCTGCCACATTTGGTGCATGTGGTTGCTGTTGACGCTGGGACGACCCTGGGAAAGCCACATTGCCAGATTGCGCGGCACAAAACTCGTCGAAAGACTTGAACACCGAGAATATGGAGTCGTCGTGGCCAATGTTGTCCAGCGTGGTATCTGTGGAGGACAACCTTGTGGGCTCTGAGAGTTCGGCGAATGCGATGGCGCCCGTCGCCGCGTCGAGGCGTGACTGAGCACTAGACAGTGGATGGGTGGGAACTTCGACTTCACTGAGCTTCGCAATGTGCTCAATCTTGGCTTGCAGTGCTTTGTTCGCAAACAACTGGTCTTCGTACAGAGCGCGGATGTCTGACATGCTCGCAGATATTCGAGTGCTACACACTTGGTGGACGACGCACCCAGAGTCTGCTCCAGTCAGTCGTCAAACGTTGCAACACAATTGGTTACAACGATCCCAGTCCTTGGCCTACGTCTGCATATCGACGGTAGCCGCAGCTACATGCATGCGCACCGACGTTGGCGGTCGCGACACAGTACAGAATATTGCAAGAAAATTCTTCTCCTGTGTTTCGGTGTATCCAGCGAGAACAGACCGTGCGACGCGTTCCGCGCCGGCACCACTGCATTAGCTCGAGCCGACCAGTGACGCAACACATTACACAGCGAGCGCAAGTTACCGACCGCCCAACCGACTGAATGGTTCAACCCAACCGACGACCCAACAGGCAGACAAACAGGTAAAAAAAACAACACCGACACGCCAACACATTGACCTACCAACCCTTCTCCTTCAATACGCTTACTTCAACACAACACGTCAACACTCCCGCCAACAAACCAACGAACCAACGAGCGAACGAGCGAACGAACACAAACAAACAAACAAACAAACAACAGCGAACGAACGAACACCGGCGAACGAACGAACACCAGCGAACGAACGAACGACATTGACAGCAACGCCAACGACGGACGAACCAACGAACGCCAGCGAACATTCGAACATTCGAACGCCGTTCTTTCGTTCGTTCGTTCGTTCGTTCGTTCGTTCGTTCGTTCTTTCGAAGTTCGAAAGCTTCTTTCTTCCCTCGCAAAGTCGCAACTCACTGAGCAGCAGCTGACTGACTTCCACCCACAGCGTCCATCAGTGACTGTGAGTGACAGCGAATCCTTTGACAGTGAGTGCAGCTGGACTTCCTTCCTTCCTTCCTCACTCCCTTGTAATGCCCTCACCTCCATGGCCATCGATCTGTACTACACTTCTAAATACCATTGATTTCTGAGTACTACCGCTGATAACTCACTGTAATGTTGGAGTGGTACAAACGGTACGGAGACGTCCGTCTTTTACTTCCGATGGTACTTTTTTTTCAGTACCAAATTTCCATTTTCAGTACTGGGATACGTAGTATAGAAATGTACTACGTATCAGTGAGATAGAGTTAAGTTCATAAGCGTACTAGTACGACAAATAACTGCATAGATCCATGTTTGATTTTGGATTGGGTTTCGTGGTACTAAATACAAACGGTACTGTTATTTTGAGTATAGAAGTAAGTGGGATATCAGTGCAGAGTAGTTGGTGTTGTAGTGACGTACTAGTACATTATGTAACAGTATAGATACACAGCGTTTAGTTTGGTTCGTGT
>ENA-OWNT01002509-OWNT01002509.1-seawater-metagenome-genome-assembly--contig:-NODE-2509-length-19055-cov-4.155285_pt1 | contig 19055 bp, 18 predicted proteins | sample MGYA00238136_ERZ651165 | MGnify/ENA primary metagenome ERZ651165 (study PRJEB26861, sample SAMN08777766) | seawater metagenome | isolation source: coastal seawater | place: USA: Florida | collected...
AATAAAATATTTGCCGACCTAAAACGTAAAAACGGCTTTGTTTTATTGACCAACGCCGATGCGTTTAACGAAAACAGTGAACAAACATTTACTGAACTAGAAGCGTTAGTAAGAACCTTTGCTAATGGTTATGAGGAATAGATAGAAATACTATTTAAATAGAGCGTAAAGCCCCTTTACGCCCTTTTGAACATTATATAAGAATTTAATTAATCGGCTCATACTTAGCTGGTAAAGCACTGAACTCTAGCCATGTATCACTTTGCATCCAACGCTTCTTTTTAGGGATTTCAATCACAAACTCATCATCTGTTTTGTATGTTTTGGTTTTGCCTTTGCTGTCTTTTACCGTGATAGTTGCAGGAGCTTCAAAGGTGAACTTTAATTCGTCCATGCTCGGTATAAACATTGAAAATCCTCCCGCCATTTGCTCGGTGAAATTATTAATATCATCAAGTAAAACAAACACATCAGAATATTTTAGAAGCGCACTATCGAGTGGTATCACATCGGTATATAGGCTAATACCCACATCATCTTTATTTTGATTTGTGTGTAACATGGTTTTCTCTGCTTCATCTTGAGGCAGAATAGGTAGACTGATATTCCCTTCTTCATCAATAACCGCACTTGCAATCTCTTGACCCTCTCGCTCAAGCCAGATTTTGACATCACTAGGCTTAATGTCTGGGTTATTAATATTGAGTTTAAATGCAGTTTTGAAGTACTTTGATTTTGCCTGATTGGTGGCCATGTCACGCACTTGGTTCATCTCACCATATTCAATACTACGACCTTTCGCGTAACTAAAGTGGCTAAAAATCGAGGTGCTAATTAATACGCTTGCTGCAAATACTGTTGATAATTTCATTATTATGCTTCCATGGTAGTTAATGAATAATTGACCAAGAAGCGTACAAGAAAGTTCAAAAGGATTTTTAAAGATGATGATTTTTATAGAAAAATGGAGGGCAATAAAGCGATGTTTGCCATCGCTTTATTAAAAGTATGAGATGGGTATTAAGATTTAACAGCCATCCAAATTGCGGTGGCCACAACTAATGCAGCAGCGCCTAAAATACCGAGCCAAGTTGTCGATTTACTGTCTTCGACAGGCTGCTCAGGTGTACTATCAGAAGTCGGCGCATCATTTTTCTGAGCTTTATCAGAGCTTTCATTATTGCTTGATTCGATCTCAGTTTTACTTTCTTCTGAAGCTGGCGCTTGTGGCTCAGGTACGGCTACAACCTCTTCAGCTTGTTCCGTTACTTCTGTTAGCTCTAGCTGCCACTGATAACCTCTTTTTGAAAAGGTTTTAATCGCATCGTTACCAAAAATGGCGCGTAGGTGGCTGATGTTTTGAAAGACGACCTGCTCTGACACCGTTTTGTCTGGCCACACAGTTTCAAGTAGCTCTGCTTTTGACAGAATTCTATCGTTATTCAAAATAAAGAACTTGAGCATATTCGCAGCTCTGTCTTTTAACTTAATAACCTTTCCGTGGCGGGTAAGGATTTTGTGTTCGCAATCGAACTGGAAAATCTGAAAACTAAACTTCATGTTTTTTAAGAAATAATTAACAACTTCTTTAGAGTAAAGGAATGAAGCCAAGAGGTAAAGCCCCTCTCTGTAAAGGGGCATTACAATATGAGGTTATTTCATTGAATTGTACTTCTTTGTTGCTATAAATCCGCAAGGTAATGTAAATAACGCAACACCTAATAAATGCCAAGAAAGCGTAAACCCTTGATGCATTTCTACAATGCTTAAACCCAGTTGCGACAAATGATAACTCGGTAAAGCCCAAGCAAACCACTGCATCACTTCAGGGAACATCGTAATTGGGATCCATAACCCTGATAGCATTGAGATTGGCAGATAGATTAAGTTTACCAATGCAGGCGCGGCTTTCGCTGAAAAGCTTAACCCCATCACTAAACCCAGCATACAAAATGGCAAAGTGCCAAATAATGCCAATGCATATAGTTGTAACCACTGTAAAAAAGACATACTGACATTTGCAAATACCACCGCAAAGCTAGATAACAGCACGAATATTAAGGTCGAGAATACCAGTGCTGTGAATGTTTTGCCCATCAAGTATTGGCTCGCAGGCATTGGTGAGAGCTGCTTTAAGGCTAATAACCCCTGCTCTCTTTCTGTGGCGACATTAACACCAAAATTAAACAGTGCAGGGCCCATTACCCCAAAAATGATGTAGTTAATGAGCAGGTAGCTACTGGTTTTTTCGTTGCCCATAGCGACACCAAAAAATAAGTAAAATGCACAAGGGAATGCCAATGCAGGAATTACAAACCCTAAACTTCTAAAGACACTTTTGGTGTCGCACCAAGCTTCTTGCTTTAGGCTGTGTAAAGTTAAACTACTCATGCTGCTTGCTCCTTAGCTGATTTATCAGATGTTGAATTTGCCGATGTTGTGTCTTCGTGTTCAGCTGTTTCTGTTAATGAAATAAAAGTTTGCTCTAACGATGAGGGTTTAACGCTCAGTAAGTCACAGCTGAGTCCCTGTGCAAAAGCCTGCTTTAGCAGCATACTTGGCGCTTTACATTGTGTAGTGGCTTTACCTGCTACAACTTGCCATTGCCAATCTGGCAATAAAGCAGTGATTGCTTCTTCACTTAGATCTGATGCAAAGCTCACCTCACTCATTTGCATGCTATGACTCAACTCACTTGGCGAGCTCTGGGCAACAATTTTGCCTTTATGTAAGATGAATAATTCGTCGCTCAACGCTTCAGCTTCTTCCATATAGTGGGTGGTTAACACGACTGTTTTGCCCTGTGCTTTTAATTGTCGAATGGTTTGCCACATTTGCTGGCGTGCATTCACGTCCATGGCCAAGCTTGGCTCATCTAAAAATACCAGTTGTGGATCGCCAATAATGGCAATGGCAAACAATAAGCGCTGCTTTAAGCCCCCTGATAACTTACTAAATTGCGTGTTTTCATGGGCATTTAAATCACTCAAACGCAACGCTTTAGAAACAGACATCGGCGATTTATAGTAGCTTGCAAACAAATTAAGTTGTTCAATGACCGTTAAATTCGCGGGCAAACTGCCTATTTGTAGCATAGCGCCAACTTTGGCCTTCGCTGCAGCGGAGCCTGCCTTATTACCCAACACTTCTATGCTGCCTTGAGACGCTTTTAAACGCCCAAGCAACAGATTAATTAGCGTTGTTTTACCTGCCCCATTGGCACCTAAAAATCCGTAAACGCGACCTGCTTGCAGCGAGAAATCTAAGCCTTTGAGGACAGACTTTTCACCATAGCTATGGTGTAAATTTTTAACCGAAACCACCGTCAAATTAGTCATAGTCCACCTCTGTGTTTCTTGATTTACCATTAAATGGCTTACCACGATTGTATTTGTAAGTGCTTAACGCTGCGGCAATTAAACTATATGCCATGCCTAATACTGCCCACATCATGCTTTCCATAACCAATTCCTCAGTGCGAGATTAACTTTGATGGGTTTAGTATGACTAAAGACATCAAAGGGTTTCAGTGAGCTTTGTCATTGATTGATATGACAAGTGTCATGTTTTTATCGACGTAGATTATTAATTCAGTGCAGCAAGTGCTAAATTAGCCCATTCAGTTTAAGGCCAGATAATTTAGGTAGCCTGTGACGCAATTTTTTAAACATATCGGGATGGTGATCGCCATGACAATCAGTGCCAGTGGTGCAGCAAAAACGCTCAATCATGCCTCTGAACTACCTTTAGAAGCGCAACTTGGTCAAAAGTTAATGCTAGATTTTCGTTATTACTGCGAAACTGGCGAGTCAAAAGCTTGTAGACAAGGCATGACCACATTGCCAAAACCGCTTGCTGAGATTATTGCTAAGCACCATATTGGTGGCGTTATCTTATTTGCCGAAAACGTGCCTGATACTGCACAGATCGTAAAACTCACCAATGACTTACAAACGGCTGCTCAGCAAGCTAGAAATCCACAGCCGTTGTTTATCTCTATTGACCAAGAAGGTGGCCGTGTAGCCCGTATCAACCGCGCTGAAGCCACGTCATTCACGGGTAATATGAGCATAGGAGCCACTTACCATAAACACGGTACTCACTATGCAAGTGAAGTGGCCAGCGTCATTGGTAAAGAGCTAAACAGCCTTGGTATTAATGTAAACTTTGCACCGACCGTTGATGTGAATAACAACGCAGATAACCCGGTGATCAACGTTCGTTCTTTCTCAGAGAACCCACTCGAAGTTGCCAAAATGGGCGCCGCACAAGTTGAAGCATTTGAAGCGCAAAATGTTATTTCAGCGCTTAAGCATTTTCCGGGTCACGGTGATACCTCGGTCGATAGCCACACAGGTTTACCGCTTGTTAAACACGATTTAAAACGTATTGAAAATGTAGAGCTGGCGCCTTTTAAATATATTATTGATAAACACGCGCCGGGCATGATCATGACGGCGCATATTCAGTATCCCGCGCTCGATAACAGCACCTTTGTGAATAAGCGAGGTGAGGTCATGGTTAAACCGGCTACATTGTCTCGTAAAATTATGCATGACTTGTTACGAGAAAGCTCAACTACCAAGGCGTAACAGTCACAGATGCACTTGATATGGCGGGGATCAGCCATTTCTTTACCCCAACTTCAGCGGTGATTGAAACCTTCAAGGCTGGGGTTGATATTGCTCTGATGCCGATTGCCATTCGAACACCTGACGATATTAAAAAGCTTGATGAACTAATGAGTGCGCTGAATGCGGCGGTCGCTCTAGGTGAGCTAAATGAGACTGAAATAGCACAATCAGCACAGCGTATTATTTCACTCAAGCAACAGTTTTTAGCAAGCCCAGCGCCCCGCTCTGCCGCCATTGCTAAAGCGACATTAGGTAACCCGAGTCACCGACAACTTGAAAGTGAACTCGCTGTTGCGGCCATTACTCAACTAAAGAACAACGGCCTGTTGCCTATTCAAACTAAACACAAACGCATTCATTTGGTCATGCCTGATACGCAAAAATGCCATGCACTTGAGCAAGCCTTACTTTCTTTAAGCAAGCAAGAGTTACATATCACATGTAGTAGCTTGCAAGGGTTCGATCCAAAACAGGCAGATCAAGATATTACTAACTCAGATCTGATCATAGCCGCCCATGCCAGTCCACAACAAAGCGCTGTTGAGATTGGCGGTATGGATGATGTAAAGGCCCTTGACAGTTTTAAGCTCAAGCGCAATGAGCAGCCTAAAGCCCTGTTAGCGCTGCTTAAGCAGGCAAAACTTGCTGAAAAGCCAACGCTATTTATTAGCCTGCGCGCCCCCTATGAGCTCCCAACTTATGCGCCTTACGCACAAGCAGTTTTGGCAAGTTATGCCTACAATGTCGATGTAGTTAGTAAAAATGTGATCTCTGGCCCTGCGTTTACTGCGCTCGCTAAAGTGATTTTGGGTTTAGAAAAGCCTGAAGGCCAACTCCCTGTCAGTATTTAAAGGAAGTAAACATGTTATTAAATTGCGATTTAGGTGAAAGCTTTGGTGCGTGGCAAATGGGTTTAGATAGCCACGCTATGCAAGTGATTGATTTGGCAAATATTGCTTGTGGCTTTCACGCCGGCGACCCTGATGTGATGGCTCAAACCCTCAAGCTTGCTAAACAGCACAATGTGCAAATTGGTGCGCATCCAAGCTATCCCGACAAGCAAGGTTTTGGTCGCCGCTCTATGAAGCTCAGTCATGATGAGTTAGTAAATTGTTTGCACTATCAAATTGCGGCTTTAGATGGCATGGCACAAGTACACGGATTATCAATTAGTTATGTAAAACCCCATGGTGCACTTTATAACGACATGATGGCCGATAAAGGCGTTTTAGAGACGGTTATGCAGGCAGTGAGTAGCTATGCCAAACCGCTAAAATTAATGCTACTGGCGACCAACGAGCAGCCGTCGCACTTGGCTATGGCTGAAAAATATAACCTACCATTGTTGTTTGAAGCATTTGCGGATCGCTTATATACCAACGAAGGGCGCTTAACTCCAAGAACTGAGCCTAATGCAGTGCATGACAAGCCAGCCTTAATGGCACAAGTAGAACAGTTATTAACCCAAGGCACAGTCACTACGGGCTCAGGAAGCACGCTCGCACTAAAAGCCGATACTTTATGTGTACACGGCGATAACGAAGCCAGTATTGCTTTAGTGAAAGAGATTAAGCAGTTGATAGAGAAATAATTACTCAGACACAAAAAAGCCAGATCAAAATTTTACCTAGTAAAAATGTGATCTGGCTTTCAATTAAGCTGAAGTGTTTAAGCGCTGCGTGTTGCGATAGCAGGCTCCACTCTTGACGCTTGCAGTGCAGGATAACTCACTGACAGCTGGCCTAGCACAAACAGTGCAACCATACCTGATAATAAGTACGGTAGTGGTACTGGTGTTAAACCAAAATGTTGAACAAATTGTTCGCTCAGAGATAATGCTGCAATAAAGCCAATAACGAGCCCCGTAACACTCACCACGGCATTTTCAAGCATAAAAAATCGCATTACCTGACCTTTACTTGCCCCTAATGCTCTGCGCGTGCCTATTTGTCTTTTACGACGGTTAACCGAAAAGCGAGCTTGGCCGTAAATGCCTAAGCTTGTAACAATGAGTAGACCCAAACAAACGCCTATCAACAGCTTACTCGTTGCTCGGTCACTCTGATATGCCTCAAACTTTAACGTTTCTATGGTTTTTGCCTTTTCAATCATACGTCCTGGTGTTTTAAGCAAGGCTTCTAACACTTGCTCCATGGCTTCATCACGAAGACCAGGTTTTGCTCTAACGAAATAGCGAACCTCATTATATGCTTCACGTAATGGCGAGATAACATTGAACTCGACGCCGTACCACAATGGCCAAGGGCCTTGCATTGTTTCTACTACCCCTTTGACTTGTTGAGGCTTATCATTTGAAAGATAGACGGTCATACCAACAGCTTGTTGCCAATCATCTGGGCTTAAGCTTTGCGCTACCGCTTTTGTTATCAATATATTTGTTGAAAGGTCGACCCCATCCATCGGCAGAGTATAAACATCTTCAACAGACAGATTTTCACCTGCGATTAAGTTTAAGCCGAGTACTTCAACCACACTTTCATCTACAGCAAAATAAGCACCATACTCAAACACCTTTGCAGGCTCTTTATTAATAAGCGTTGCCCGCCCCCATGCTTCAAGTGGAATGGCTGACATAGGTGTTACACCCTGTACCGCGGGTAAAGCACGTAGCAAAGCGAGGTCTTCATCTAAACGCGCCCCCAAAGCATTGGACTCGCCTTGTAAATTAGTTTGTATATAGAAGCTATTAGCCTCATCTACGCCAATCGGTCGTGCCATGTTTTTGCTGCGCTCATTAAGCATATTGACGGCATTCACCATCACCATAAAGGTAATCGCAATTTGCAATATCAATAGCAATGGGCTGGCTTTTGCTTTCAGTAACGTCTTTATAATAGGTGCTAAATCTTTCATTGTTTCACTCCTACAGACTTTTTAGCTGACTTGAGGGTTGCGTTAAACTGGCCTTAAAAATAGGAAGTAAACCAAAAGTGCAGCTCACTAAAACAGCTAATAATAAGGTGCTTAATACTAAGATAAGGTTCATTTGCATGAGTGATGCGTGCAAATAGCTGTATAAATTTTCCGCTGCGGCTAAGCCAAATTGCGCCAAAATCAACCCAACTAAGCCACCAATGAAACCTATAACAGCTAATTCAACACTAAATTGCGCCACAATATGCTGCTTACTTGCCCCTACCGCTCTGCGTAAACCAACTTCTCCTGCTTTACCGTGAAATTTAGCCATCATTAAACCCATACAATTGAGCAAGCATACAATCAAAAATAGTACCGACAGCCATACAGCCATTTTGCTGTCATCTGAGACGATTTCTTCTTCTACAAGGTACTGTTTAACATCAACTAAGCGGTTGTAAATTCGATTTGAAAAACGTCCATGATCTCGTTGTTGCTGAGCATAACTATCTATATAAGCTTGGTATTGCTCTCTTGCAGCGTCATTATCTAGTTCAACCCACAACACGACCCACATACATTCAGAAGCGAGAAACGCTGAAAAGTCATCACCCTCATAACTTTTCCAACAAGTATTGTTAACTAAATTCCCTACCATTAACTCATTTTTAATTTGCGTATTAAATGGGATAAAGACATCGTGAGGTTCAGAGAAAGCTTCTGTTTTGACACCATAAAATTTGGGCATTAATTGCCAGTCGTCTAGTACTCCAACAACTTGGTAAAGGGCTTCGCCAAACTGTAAAAAACGCCCAACAGAGTTTTCACCATTAAAAAAACGGTCGTTAGATTTTTTTGTCAGTACAATAACCTGTTGAGCTTGCTTATCTGCTTGTTCATCCCAGCCTGAACCGAACAAGAATGGCGTTTCGAACATGGTAAAAAAATCAGCATTTGTGGTTCTTACTTTGCTTTTGATGGCTTGAACTTGCTGCTGAGGATTTCTGAGCATTGTGCTAACAGCACTTATCACCACACGGTGCTTAGGGATCCCTGAATTGATGACATTTTGCATGTCCATATAGGTGATTTCTGTCAATGTGCTTTCGCCCCAATCATAGCCGTCGCCCCGGCTATCCATTTGTACCGAATAAATTCTATTACTCTTAGAAGGGATAGGGTCCTGACTCATCATATAACTCACCGTAAAGGTCGTCATCGTTGCACTTATGCCCATTGCTATTAGTAGTACCATTAAAAAACTGAGCAATGGTGTTCGCTTAAAACTGATCAGTGCCAATTTCACATAATATGAAAACATCGTCACTCCTTAGGCGATGGCTTGAGCCAGAACAGGTGCATCTTCACTTAACACCCCATCTTTTATCTGAACGATGCGCTGAGCCTGCTGAGCTTGCTCGTTATCATGGGTCACCATAATAATACTGGTGCCAGAAGCATTGATGTCTTGTAACAGCGTCATGATCCCTTGCGCCATTTTTGAGTCAAGATTACCTGTTGGCTCATCGGCAAAAATCACACTGGGTGAGCCGGCTATTGCACGGGCAATCGCAACGCGTTGCTGTTGACCACCTGATAATTGAGTCGGGTAGTGATTTTTACGACCAGCAAGGCCAACTTGCTCTAACGCTTTCATTATGCGCTCATCACGCTCTTTGGCTGTAAACTTTCGATAGCGCAGCGGCATATCAATATTGTCATAAAGATTAAGCTCAGGAATAAGGTTGAAGCTCTGAAACACAAACCCTATTTTTTCATTTCGGTAGGCTGACTTATGTTTATCTGAGAGCGTAGACACATCTTTGCCATCTAACTCATAGACACCTTCACTGTGGTTTTCAAGCAGGCCTGCGATGTTCAAAAAGGTGGTTTTACCCGAACCTGAAGGGCCGATCACTGCGACAAACTCCCCTTGCTCAATAGTGAGGTCAAAAGGCTGTAGCGCTTGTGTTTTCACATCAGAGGTCAAATAGACTTTTGCTAACCCTGTCATTTTTAACATTTTCTTTCCTTATTATTATTCCAAGCATCAATACGAAATGAGTGGCTAACACGTTGACGAAGCCACTTTTTAAGATTTGAACTACTGTATTACCCGCACGCTCTGTGCTTCTTTGAAGACATTCATATTAGAGACAACCACTTGATCATTTACAGCAAGACCCGACATTATTTCGACTTTTGTAAGACCAATTGAGCCAAGCTTTACTGGGGTTTTTATGGCTTCTCCGTCACGTAAAACATAAAGATACTGGCCGTTCTTTTGTAAATATTGACCCCGAGGTAGATAAGCGACATTCTGCTTTTGCTCTAAAATAATGCGTGTTGTTAAACGCTGATTTTGCCTAAGATTAGCTGGAGAGTGATCCATAAAACGGACTTTACCCTGCACGCGTCCTTGACTGATCTCAGGGGAAATTGCCACCAACTCACCTAAAAAAGCATTGTCATTAAAGGTAATTTCAGCTTGTAAGCCTATGGCTAGATCATCAGCATACGTTTCTGGAATTTGTACCTCTAGTTCATATTCGCTGAGGTCAACCACACTCATAAGTGGCTGGTTTTTGCTGACTGTATTTTTTTGTTCAAAATTTAAATTACCAACAACGCCAACAACCGGAGAGCGGATTTCTAAACCCGTAACTTGTCTTTGCAACTCAGTGACTTTGACCTTCTGCGCATTAAACTCTAGTTCATAGGTCTGAATTTCAAACGCCTGGCTTTCTTTTAATAACGCAACTTCTTTATTTACATGATTGTATTCACGTTCTGCGTTTTCTAAATCATCTTTGGCTTTTTGATAGTCAATATCACTAATAACTTGATTTTTTATCGCCTCATCAGAACGACGCATCTCTCGCTTTGCTGCATTTAAGGCAACATGAGCTTGGCCAATGCGATTTTCTTGCTGTAACTGAATTTGTTTAGCTTGAATTTTTTCTCGGGATAGCTGCGTTTTCAAGCGCGACAATTTAGTCGTTTCTTGCTCAAATAAACTTTGCAGCTCGGGACTCTCAATACGCGCAACGACTTGGTTAAGCTGCACGCTATCACCCGCATCCACTAGGTAAGTCACCGAACCTTGGGCAGGGCTGTACAAAACAGGGCGACGTGCAGCTATCACTTTGCCTTGTATCGCTAGATCACGGATAAAGTCACCTTTCATGACCTTAGCTATGCGTAACTTATCTATGGAAATAGCAGACTGTCCGCCTGACCATCCAACAAGTGCAGGAGATACAAAAAAGTAACAAATAAAGATAATAAACACACCGATTAGTGCGCGAACAAACCATTTTTTATTATTTTTTGGTACAACGACCAGTGAATCCTGTGCACTGGTATCAGGAATATAACTCATTAAAAATCCTAGCTAATCCGTAGCAATAAGTGAATGTTGAAGTGATATCAAAGCATTCTGTTAAAAAAGTATGGTACTTAATTAAATCGGGACATAGTTTATCAGTAAAAAAACAAAGGTAAAAGTTTTGTTAATTAAAATAAATGAGAGTTGGGGAAGGGGTAATAATGATGAATTGCTGCGGTTAAAGCATAAAACCGCAGCAACGAGAGGGGTTAGCTGTCAGCACGACCCATGAATTTTTTCTCATCGGTGTTAATTTTGATTTTATCACCAGTAGAGATATGCTCAGGTACTTGAACAATTAAACCTGTTGTTAGCGTTGCAGGTTTTGTGCGGGCACTTGCTGAAGCACCTTTAATTGAAGGTGATGTGTCTTCAATAACTAACTCAACACTCGAAGGTAAGTCAATTGATACCGGAGAGCCTTCAACTAATACCGCTTGCAGACCTTTTGTTTCTTCATTAATAAACAGAACTTGTTCAGCAATAGAAGCACTATTGATGTTATATGGCGTGTAATCTTCTTCGTCCATAAATACATGCTCTTCACCGTCGATATAAGACAGCATAACCGGGCGACGTACTAAATCAGCAAGGTTTAACATTTCATCAGCTTTGAACGTTTCGTCAACTTTGCCGCCTGTTACAACATCGTACATACGCATACGGTATAAGCTACCACCTGCACGACCCTGAGGTACTGAGCGCTCAATATCGCGAACAATCATTACTCGACCATTGTAATCAATGGCATTATGTTTTTTTATTTCACTTGCCTTAGGCATGACTTTTATCTCTTTGAAAAATAAATTTGCCAAAAACTACCATGAAGTCGCAAAAACGCCAAGCAGAGAAGGAAAGAGAGGTATAAAAGAGTAGGTAAGTAAGTTGACTAATTTAATAGCCAACTTATTGAAATGGTGAGGGCGTGTTTATCTTTGAGGTATGAATTTTGTTCAAATCAAAGGCTTTTAATACGCGAAATGAGCTACGCAGCATAATGGGTTATGCAAGTGGCGAATGACAAAGTAGTGGAAGCCTTTGGTTGAACTCTTCGAGCAGCGCGAGTTGAACATTTATTCGACGTTATCGGCTGACTTACATAGAATTACTATGCTACGCAACCTCTGCCTTGCCTAAATATCCAACTCACTGCTGCAAAAGCACACAACAAAGGTCAACACGCCCTAATTAACAGCGTCTAATTGCGCTAGCAGTGTTTCTTTTCTTAGTAAACCAAAGCAAACCACACTCACGACTGCAAAAATGCCATACATTGATAATACATAAACCCAGTCATTTTGCTGTGAGAATAAAAATACATTCGTACCATCATTGATAACGAAAATATTGATCAGTGAGAAAAGAAAAACCAAATAAAAATAAACATATTTGCCAAAACTACTTGCATAAGCACCAATAAACATTGCGAACAAGCTTATATAAAAGCCAATGCATGACAAACCACCGGTCATATTACTTGGATAAAAGGCCATAAGTGAAAGTAAAACAGCACACCAGCCAGTAACCTTGTTGAGCATATTCTATCCTTGAGAATGTACTTGTTAAAAATTGTAATCACGTGTAATGCCAACGAAGTATGGATTGACTAATGAAAAAATACAATACTTTCTCGTTAAAATAACTTTAACTATCGATTAACGTTTTAATCTGCACTTTTAATTCAGGTAATAGCTCAGCTTTAAACCAGGGATTCTTAGCCTGCCAAGGCTGATTTCGGGGGCTCGGGTGCGGTAAAGCAACACGGTTTGGTAACATCTCATCCCATAATTTGACCTGCTGTGTTACTGACTTAAACCCTTTACAAAAGTAACGTTGAGCGTACTGCCCTACAAGAATATGCAAGCTTACATTGTTGAAATATGAACTCAGAGCTGGCTGCCAAGTTTTAGCACAAATTTTAGGAGGTGGTAGATCACCACTTTTACCCCTACCTGGGTAACAAAACGCCATAGGCACAATGGCAAATAAGCTGGGATTATAAAATTGTGCTTCGGTTACTCCTAGCCAAGCTCTAAGTGCATCACCACTTTGATCATTAAACAGCTTACCCGTTTGATGAACTCTCAGACTTGGGGCTTGACCTGAGATCAAGATTTTAGCAACCGCAGAGGCCTGAATAGTTGGTCGAGCGCCCAAAGGTAAGCTTTCACCACATAGATTACATGCTTTTATTTGATTGATTAAGTTCATCTTATCCATGGTTTGATTGCATTCAGATCGCTATTTTACTAACACTTTAAATTAATCAACAAATTTTAAGATCAAGATTTTACTAACAAAACCATACAAGGCTGATATTTAACCTTCTCTTTACAGATAAATATATTCTTGTAGCGCTTTTTAAGAGCAAGTAGATAGGAGTAACACTCTGAGATCAGATTTTTACTAGGTTAAGCTAGTAAAATTCTGATCTATACAAATAACCCAATAAATATAGTTAGTAAAAAGCTGATCTATACCTAATATTTCACACGCTAATTTAAATTCACTTAGTAAAAACATGATCTAATAAATAGAGTTTTACTTTGAGTAGGTAAAAATGTGATCTATGAAATAGCAAGTTAGTAAAAGCTTGATCTAAATACTTAGGGGCAAGAAAAATTAAGCGTTAGCTTAGTAAAAATTTGATCTACTTATGCACAGTTCTTACATTCTCAAAGAAAACTAAAATAAACAAAAATTTACAGGCATGTCCAAAACGTTTTCAAAACTAACTGTAAAGGGGGTTTACACTTGCTGATTTGTGTTTTATCGGTATGATCCACTTCACACCAAAGTTTTACTAACTAAGAGTCACTATATGCATATTTGGGTAGATGCGGACGCTTGTCCGGCTGTTATTAAAGAAATTATTTTCCGTGCAGCAGAACGCACAAAAACACACACCACATTGGTCGCTAATCACAGCATGAAAGTGCCTGTAACCCAGTTTGTAAAATTACTTCAAGTCAGTAAAGGCTTTGATATTGCTGATAACGAGATTGTAAAAAGGGTTAAAGAAAATGACTTAGTGATCACCTCCGATATTCCTCTGGCAGCAGAAGTTATTGAAGAGGGCGCTTTCGCACTTAGCCCAAGAGGCGAAAAGTTCACAGAGAATAACATTAAGCAAATTCTGAACATGCGAGACTTTATGGATACCATGCGCAGCAGTGGTGTTGAAATGTCAGGGGGTCCTGCAAAATTAAACAGCACTGACAAGCAAACATTCGCGAATGCCTTAGATAGTTTACTAGCGCAACATAGATCATGAATTTACCAACTCAGGGGTTTGGAGTAGAGCAGGGGTTAATCGCCATTTACGTAGAAAACCCTCCTAGCATGTCAGAATATCAATTTCTTGATAGAGTACAGCAACTTAACTCAGGAGAAATCGAAGTAATAAACCAAGCATGCGGTAATGGCTGGCGTAAAGTATTTAATGTATATGCTAAGATACTCGCTGAATGGCAGCATAGAGATCACGATTTTACTAAGTTTACACGCTGGCAGGACTATCGAGACAAGGCGCTGCTGCAAGGGCATAGCCAAGAAGCCCTACTATTTAGCCCACCGAATTTTTCAGAGAAAAATTATAAATTTCATGTAATTGCAGGCAGAACATATGCAAAAAAACTACTCAGAGATCACATTTTTACTAACACTTTAGTGTGGTTGGATGAGGAATTCGCTATAGATAAAGTTAGTAATTTAGTGATCTGTCCATATCTAGACTACCGACAGTTAAGCAACATTAAGATAACTCGGCTAGTTGAGCTGTTAACCAAGTAAGAGTAAAAGAGCGCTCTTATTACAACTTACCCCAGTAAAACCAAGTGCCTTAAAGAAAGGGTGAGGGGTGGTGAATCCACATTCATCGAGTAGCTCGCTAAAGCGCATGCGATCTAGTGGGAAAAATTCGTGCGCTAAGTTATGGCGCATCCGAGTTTGACCAACTTCAGTCAAACCCAGAGTACGGCAAAATACCAACTGCGCTTCTCGTTCGAATTGCGTTTCAGGCTTCATCAAGTCCGCAATGAGAAGAGGTGCCTGAGGTTTTAAAACTCGATTCACCTGATTTAACAGTATTTTTTTATCCCCGTTATCTTCTAAAAAGTGCAGTACTAAAAGGCATAATGCACAATCCACAGAAGTTGTCAGTGAACTTAATTCACCACAATGTATTTGCACTCGGTCTTTAAGGCCCAAGTTAGTAAAATTTTGATCTGCAATCGCTAACATGTCTTCAGAGATATCTTGCGCGATAAAAGACCAATTCGGATTAAGTCTCGCCAACTCAATTATTTCTTTACCCGTACCTGCACCAACGACCAAGATGCTCGCTTCATCAGGAAATAACACTTGCAGTTGAGCTCCGGCCAAACCATGCAGTAATTCGTAACCAGGTACTAATCGGGTGATCCTTTCATCGTAATACGTTGCTTGTTCACCTTTAAAATCAGGCATATTAGGCTCCTTTTACCAACACATGAGAATAACCACCGGGTTGCTTTTTCACCTGAACTTGGGTCGCAACGCGCTCTGACATTTCACTCACATGCGAAATAACACCGACTTTTCGCCCTTGAGCTTGCAGCGCATCGAGTGCATCTAGCGCCACACTCAAAGTCTCGGGATCTAAAGTACCAAAACCTTCATCAATGAATAGTGAGCCTATGCTTACTTTATTTGATGACAATGATGCTAATCCCAAGGCAAGAGCAAGGGAGACTAAGAAAGACTCACCGCCAGACAAGGTATTTACCGAACGCTGCTCATCAGCCATGTCTTTATCAATAATGGCGATATTTAAAGAGTGGCCGATGACAGTTAGACGATACCGTTTAGATAAACTTGATAAGTGCTGATTGGCGTATTGTAATAAGATTTTTAACGTCTGAGTTTGTGCAATATTACGTAACTTCTTACCCGTAGCATCACCCAGTAGCTTATCGAGCAAATGCCAATGTTCGTATTTGCCTTGCAATGCATTGAGTTTTTGCTGTTCGGCGGCCAGCTTTTCAACATTTTTATGGTGCTGTTCAAGTTGCGTATTAACGTTTAACCATTGCTGTTGAAGCTGCTGGTATTGAGACTCTAAAATTACTAACTGATCATTAAGTTGTTGCTCTGATAAATCGGTAAGCGCTTTATCTAAATGTGTTTGTAAAGTCTCTTTTAAATGGCTGAGCTTGCCCGAAAACTCGGTTTTACTATTTGAGAGCTGTTTAAACTGTGACAAGCTGTTTAAAACATCTGGTTTTGACAGCGTCAGTAATTGAGCGACTTTTTCTTCGTTCAATTGAGGGTAATGCTCAGACTTTTCTGCCAGCCATTGTTCAAAGCGAGTAGCTAATGATGCTTTCTGAGTTAGTAAAATCTCGATCTGCTCAGCCAAATAAGCCAAATCTTTTTCTTTGTCTTTTTCAGACTGCTTTATCTGTTTCAACTGCTCAGTACAATTTTGTAAAACAATCTGACTGCCTTTTAGCTTAGCCTGACATTGAGCCTGCCAGTCATCAGCAGACACGTCTTTTGGTAAGTATTTTTGTCTTACTTGCTCTAAATCACACTGCTCTGATTGCGCACTTTCAGCGGCTTGTTGCACATTTTTAAGCTGTGCTTCGAGATTCATCTGTGACTGCTCAAAATGAGTCAATTGTAATGCTAATGATTGTTGAGACTGCTGCAATTGCGCTAAGCGCTCTTTATTCCCCTTAAATTCTGTTACCGAGTTTGCAAGAGACATTAATGCAGCTTGTGGTGACAACTCAAATTCAGCCCACCAGTCTTTTTCACTGTAGTAGTCTGTTGCTTGTTGCTGCGCGCGTGACATGTCTTGCGAGAAAGTCGTTAGTGTATGTTGCATTTGCTCAATTTGATTAGAGAGCTCAGCCTCTTGTTGTGACAAGTTATTTAATTGCGCTTGTTTTTGTTCGAGTTGTTGTTGCGCTTGTTGCTGTATTTGCCATACTTTTTGTAACTGAGTCTGTATAGCCGAGTAATGCTGTTGTTGCTCAGTAAGGGTTTGTTGATGTTGCAAACACTGCTGCTGTGACCAACCTTGGTATTCTTCGAATTGAGCAAGCTGGCTCTGCAATTCATTCACTCTGTTTACCAAACGCTGATTCTGAAGCTTATTTTCTTGATATCTCGCATTAACTTTCTCAAATTCAGCTAAATGCGCGCGGCTGCGTTGCATCACTTGCTCATAAGCTTGCTCAGCTTGTTGATGCTGAACAGAGAAATCATTGAGTAAGTTTGCCCAGTGACTATCAATATGATCAACCGCATAAGGATGCTCTTTTGCACCACAAACCATACATTCATGGCCAGGCTTCAACTCAGCACGTAATGCACTGATACTTTCACTGGCACGCAGTTGCACTTGTGTAAGGCTATCTCGCGTTACTTGCTCTCGTTGTTTACTGAATTCTTTTTGCTTTTCGGTGTCAGCCATTTGCACTTCTATGGCCTGCTTCTTTTGCAAATTACTTGCAAGTGCTGACTGATATTGTAATTGCTCAGAGCTGGCTTCATTGAGCTGCTGCATCAAATTTAGCACTTGTTGTAAACGTTGTGATGCCGTTTGCAATTGCTCAATATCTAACTGACTAGCTTGACTCTGTAATGCCTCAATTGATGATTGTTGTACCGCTACTTGTGATTGAAGTTCCCCAAGCGCCTGTTTTAATGGCTCTGATTGTATCGTGTTATTTTGCTTTTGAGCCTGCGCATTTTCTAGCGCTTCGCGAATATTTTGGGCTTGTGCTTGTTTTTCTACAATAGAATCGAGCAAACCTTTTAAGTGAGACCAGTTTTCAAGTGCGCTCTGTAAACTGTGCTGTGCCGATAGCACAGTCTCAAGCTCTACGCTCTGTTGTTTGATTTGTTGTAATTGAGCCTTTGAGTTCTTCTGCTCTGACACTAATTGTGTTTGTTGCTGCTCTAGCTCACTTCGTTGTTTGATGACTTGTTGAAACACTGAGTTTGCATTGGCTATTTGTGTATCTAACTGTCGAACTTGCGTGAGCATCTTTTGTTGCTCAGCCTCATAAGCTTCAGTTGCTTTTAAATCGTCGGCGGCTTTAGCAAATGCGCACTCAGCCTGTGCAATTTGAGCCGAGAAGTCTTGCGCTTTAAGGTGAGTTTGTTTTGCTTCTAAATTAGTTAAATTATTCTGAGTAGCCAATAATTGCTGCCGGTTATCAGCTATTTCAAATGCGGCTTGCGCTTGCTCAGCTTCATCAAATTCTGCAGCTCTTTGCATGAGCGATTGATGCGTTTTTTCTATTTCCTGCTCAGTATGAATTAGCTGTGTGCGCAATTGAGCGGATTCAGTGAGCCATTGCAACGCCGCTTTTTGCTGTGACTGTTGTGCTCTGGTTTCATCTAGCTGCTGTTTATATGTCTGAGCATTCTCAGTCAATTGCTGTAACTGTTCGTCAGTCAGTAATGTATAGGCGCTTAAGCTGTCCTTTAATCTTTCTAGTTCAGCTTTTTTCTCTTTATGCTTTTCAAAAATAAGCTGACCAATACGACTAAATTTATCGGTCGCCGTTAGACACTCTAAAAGCTGTGCGCGTTCATCACTGCTGGCTTTCAAAAATGCAGCAAACTCATGCTGAGCCAATAAAACGGTACGGGTAAACTGCTCAAAGCTCAAACCGATTAGTTGCTCGACCGTTTTAACCGCAGCACTCTTGTGCGCTAATAATGTTTCGTCCCTTAAACGGATTATTTCATGCTCAAATGTTTTAAGCTTTCCGGTCACTTTTTTTCTAGCTCGAGCGACAGACCACTTTGCTAAATATCGCTCACCATCTTGCCCCAAAAACACCACTTCTGCTGCACCTTCAGCACACCCTCGACGAAGCAAGTTCCTCGGATCGTTTAACTTAATCTCATCTCCATTAAACGAAACCGTGTTCTTTAAATCATTTTTTAATCGCGCTGTTTTGGCATAGAGCGCCAAACAAATAGCATCTAATAAAGTACTTTTTCCAGCGCCAGTGTCGCCGGTAATTGCAAATAAGCCAGCTTGCTCTAACGGGGCTTTTTCGAAATCAATTTCAGCATGAGTAATTGAAGCTAAATTTGTTATTGAAATTTTGATTAACTTCACGCGCGTTGTTCCTCTTCTTCCATGTCATTTA
>ENA-OWNT01002510-OWNT01002510.1-seawater-metagenome-genome-assembly--contig:-NODE-2510-length-19051-cov-3.974017_pt1 | contig 19051 bp, 18 predicted proteins | sample MGYA00238136_ERZ651165 | MGnify/ENA primary metagenome ERZ651165 (study PRJEB26861, sample SAMN08777766) | seawater metagenome | isolation source: coastal seawater | place: USA: Florida | collected...
AACATCTGAATTACTTCCAGGCAATGCTCGTAGCGCACGCGAAAAAGTACAAGGCTGAGGTTGGTTTTGCCTCTCCCCGCAGTGGCAAAGAACACTGTAGAGTGTGCTGACAATCATTGATAACTTTTTCATGCACAGGTCCAGAAACGAGGTGCACAGCTCAACAAATTAGCAGCGGCGTACCAGGAACTGCAAACAAAGTTCACCGCCCTTGAGGGTGCAAGGGATGAGGTACGAATGGGGTCCCTCCCCAGCCTGGGTTTGCTTTGCTGTCTCCTATTGTGTTGGTCAACGCCATGAAGCAAAAGCGGCGGTTGCTTCGTGTAGGCTTTGGAGGAAAGCACAGTCCTTCGTGATCAGGTGACGAACTTTGAACAGAACTTACTACATGCACACTCCCAAATACAACAAATGACCAAGCGAAACCAGTTCCTGACGCTGGAGCTCGAGAAAGCCAAGGTGCGGGATCGCTGTGCAAGCGCAGTGCACCTGTTTTGACTCGTTGTAATGTGTGCGTTGGTGCGTTTTCCCTGTCCCCAGGTGGGCATAGTCACGATGAAGCAACACATGAGGAAAATGAAGGTCAACATGGGCCAACTGAAGCACAAGATGGATGCTGCAACGAAAGAGACCGAACGTCAAGTATGTTTCACACACCCGTTCACATTTGTGGTAGTTCGTATGTGTGGATGTGTGTTAAGTTGGGTTGAAACTTTTCTTACAGATTCGAGAGAAGCAAAAGCTGGAGAACGAAATGAACGCCGCCAAAAAGGCCAGCGCGGTGTCAGCAGTTGCCCTCGAACAACCTCTACCTTCTGCCAGTAGCACCGTTCAAGACATCGAAGAAGACAATGATGATGAGGACTGGGGTGAAGGTGGGACAATTCACATGCATGCATGCATGCTGACCTTGATTTGAATGCAGTGGTATCCATCGCCGTTTGTTGTTATCGTGGACCTTACAACCCAGGGCACAGAACCATAATGATGAAGAGGAAGCAACGAACGAAGCAAGAATTTGCGTGCGATTCGTGTATGCCTGGATACGTGCAGGCGATCGGATCATAGGTCGCAGGGGCAGCCGCGCGTCTGCTGCGCTGTTTGTTTGATTGCCTGCACAGTTGAACAAGTGTGGCAAAGGTGGTGATTTAGGAGCGAATGAGCCATAATCTGTGCAGCTTGGTGTTTAGCATCCTCCATACACATCCTTTCCGTTGCGTTATATTTAGGGGCGAACGACCCATAATCTGTGTAGCTTGGTGTGTAGCATCCTCCATACCCTTCCCCTCCATTCCTACTTGCTGAAAGTATCCGAGCGATTTCCGCACCACTTTGTGGCATGGACTGGTTACTCTTTGTAAACGTTAGATTTTTAGAACGAACAAAACAGATTTGTGCGACAAACGGCACTTTGCCGATGTTTTCGCAATCAATCTTTGCACAGTGAAATTTGTTGCCGTGTTTCAATGTTGTGTGCTCCGTGGTTCGCACAAGACACCGATCAGTCGTCGCAATCGTCGAAACCGATGGATCGCACAACCGTTTCATCCGCTTCGTCATCGCCGCTTGAATGTGTGGTTGGTGGCTGTGCTTGCATGGAGCGGCGGGAGGCCTTGCGGGCGTGTGGAGACATTGTCACAAGATGCCGTGCCTGGCGCGCAGATACGCGCGTGAGAGTCACTGGGACGGAGCAATGCACAGACAACGTGAAATTTCCAGTTTGTCCGGCATCGTATGTACAGGGAACTAACAGGAATGGAAGATCCTTCGGATCCAGCTGCAATGGACCTCTTGACTTCATGGCAATGCTCGAAAACTTGAACGGTCCTCCCACCGCGTCCTTTTGACGTGGTCGAAGGTCAATGTCCACGGTTTGGATAGCTGCTGCAGCGTGCTCACGGAGTGCATTCGCATTTGCATTGCGAGCTAAAGCTTGGTTGGACAGAGTGCGAGTGAGCAATGGCGACGCCGACGCTGACGCCGCAAGGCTCCCGGAAGACTGCCGCTTTCTGGGAGAGAACAACCCAGTGCCACGCTGGCCAGTTCGAAATAAATAGCAACCTGTTCGTACTCGTGTACCAGCAGGTTGCGGCTCATGCGTGCTGTGCACGGCCACCGTACAAAATACCGAAGAAGTCACACTTCGCGAAAATGAAAGTATATACAACGGATTCGACGAGAAATCAGAGGCTGGGCCACTTCCACCCGTCGAAGCCTTGCTTGGAATGAAACGTCCGCTCGATGTTTGAGCCGTCCACTCACCGCTGGCGGATGCGTGATGCGCCGCAACATCGGAAACGCACCTCCAGCAGAGCGGGCTGACGTTCATGCGAACAGCGCTCCCCGGTGCTCGTGAAGCAAGTGATGTCTTCCATGAAGAGTTACGGTCAATTGTTGCAGACACCGTGAGGTCGAAGTGTTGAGTCAGAGTGGGCTGATGCAGAGTCGATGGCACAACGATGAGGAAGGGATGTTGCCGCACTTTATGCAATTGCAGGTTGAGCGAAACTGGATGACCATGGATGTATTTGCTTCGAGCGACCACTTTAAATCTGTCCAATGTTACTGGTGGGTGGAGTTGGTCCCACAGCAAAACCTCGGAATTGTTGTCCAATCTGGGCCGTAGGACGGTGACGTTCACCCAACTGTTGTTCGATTCTGGTTTTGGGGTGACTCCGGAAGCGTCGTGGCGTGAGAGAGTGATATTCACGCTCACGACCGCAGGCGCTTCGGAATCCTGCGTTACTTCTTGTTGGAAATTCATCAAAAACATTGCGTTCTTAAACCAACAACCGTTCCCCATCTGCCCGTACGGACCTGTGGGACAAAACGTGCCGTGAAAAGACCATTGTTTGCATCCACGATCGCCGATGCTTGCATACCGCCGTTGTGACTTCCATGCGTGCAAAGCAGTAGTTGTTCGTGAGCAATTTGGCAGGTGCTCTCGCACGCATGGCAATCTCACGAGGTGTTTATTTTGAAGCTGCTTGGTCTCGACGTCAACAGCAAATGACGGTGACTGGAATCGCGAGATTGCGTCGCATGTCAGGAAAAGTAGGCTGCAACTATCAACAATATTCGGCCACTTCACCGTTCGCGCATTTGTTGGGTGTCTGGTGTCACAGAGCGTCACGGCGTCACATCCGGTGCTGGTGCGCGATTGAGAAATGACGTACGCGTGGCCTGGCTCCAGCTTCAGATGAGCGTCACTGCCTCGAGCGTCAGTGGCACAGTTGAGAGAACATCCTAAGGCCCGAGAAGCAAACTGTTGTGTAGTGAAAGCACCACGATCAGCACCGAGTTCGATCACATCGCATCCAAATCCGGTGAGGTGCAGGAGAGCTGTGGCCATGCTCCCCCCATACTGGAACTTGTCGTACCCACCAAGCAACTTCGCATACGCTTTCTCCAGCAGAGTAGGCCATAACGTATCCAAAGTCAATCGAAGTTGCTGCGACGATTCACTGAGACCACGAGCAAAAGGCAATACCAAGCCGACATGGCGATGTGGCTCATCGATGACGTGAGGCCACTGCGGGCCAGGATGTTCTTCTGGAACGAGCACAGGAACAATATCATCGATGACTACTGCAGTCCAATGTCCGCGGTGGAAAAATCGGACCTCGTACTTCCCATTTGGGCCGTCAGAGAGGTCACTAAACAAATGAGCGATGGCCGAAGAATTCTTGGATGCAACAGCAGCAACGGCAGCAACAAAGTAGCAGTTGTTCAAGCTACCAGAACAAATAGTAGTGCTTTCAACCATCACCGGAGTTACCCCGGGCAGGGCTGCCCCCAAGCGAACCAATGCGACGCGATAGCGATGCCGAAGCTTCTTCGTTGAGTGATCCTCCATTACTGCACTGTGTTCTCGCGGATTTGGCTTGCACATTGGACCGAGGGGTGTGTGTTGAAGACCCCATGCCTTCACAGGGAATTTTTCATCCACGAAGTGAGTGGACGTCATTGCATCACGGACAGCGGCTGTTCGGCATTGTTTAACGGTGCCTGCACAACTTTTTCAGATTTCGGACGCCCGCAAGTCATTGCTGATGACGAATTCTTGAAAAACCCACCACCGCGGTCGCCCGACACCCACGACTTGGCGGGGAGTATTATCTTGTCGGCATAAGCCGGCCCCTTCAGCCGTCCCCATCATCTCTTTTACATCAAACTTGAAAGGACAACAAAGTGAGTTTCAAATAAAACAACGCCAATCTAAATAGAGTTGTTGCTCCGTGCACCCCAAGCAGCCAGATCCACCTCACGGCCACGGCCGTTGGTTGGCGCTGTCATGAGCAACATGCGTGCAACATTTTGTCTCAGCCATGACTGTACGGATTAACTCAACTGCGCCCTCAGCTGCATCGCTGCATCCTCCCCAAACCAGCACCGAAACGCAAAGAGCAAGATTGAACGCACGAGCACACAAACGCACCGCCAACGCAACGCAACGCAACGCACCGCGCCAACCCAACCCAACCCCGCCACATCCCGACCGACACAAGACGGGGAGTCAGACGACCGGAGGAACACCACAACAGAAGGACAGAAAGAAGTGAACGCAGCGAATTTGAATTTTTGAGTCGTCATCATCACCCAACCCATCCCAACCACCCAACCCAACCAACGCGCTGTATAACCGTTGTCACGTTGTCACGTTGCCGGTTGTCTGTTCTCATTGTTTTCTGTTTTCATTCATTCTGTCGATGCCGCTGCACACACGCAATTTAAGTGTATGTCACAGTTCGTTGGTGGGTGTAGTTCGATCGATGTTGTGTCGGTTGGTTGGTCAGTGAAGGGTGTTGAAGGTGTTGACAACGGTTGATGACGGCGGTGGACATGATGACCGCGGTGGCCACCCCAACCCCAGCATCCCACGCCCAGCAAACGATGGAATTGTTGCCTTTGTGGCGGATGTTTTGACACGAGTTGCGTCAAGGACGAAGCAACGGCACACATGAATCGATGGAGAGATCGAGCAAAGACAATGAGTTTGCGAGGACGATGATCTCAACACTTTCAAAGTTTGGCATCGACCAGCACTGACTTTTTGTCCTGGAACTAAAAAATAACTTTGAAAGTGTTGAGAGACTTTAGCTCTGAAAGTATGGCATGGCGACAAGGAGTCGTCGTCGTCAATGATAATTGGTGCGATAGAACCACTTGTCGTCGGTGATCGAACTTGAGCACTGTCGACGAGTACCAGAAGTCACGCTTGCGCGATGTCATCTGGCAAGGCTTCCGCGGAGAACGACATGCTGCGGCTTCGACTCCGGGATCATGGTTGGGACTTGGGCGAGCAAATTGGAAAGGGGTCAAATTCCAATGTGTACAAGTGCTCACGTACCCCAGGGTCGAAGGTAGAGGCTCCACATCTTACGCACACGTCCTACGCTTGCAAAGTTGTAGACATCCGCGGATTGAGGTTGCAGCCTAATTATCAATACAAGAAGCAGCGAATACACGAGGAAGTCAGCATTATGAAAATGACTTCACATGGCAACATCATTCAGCTTTTGGACGATTTTGAAGTCCAAAACACCGTCTTCCTCATCATGGAGTTGTTTGAGGGCGAAGAACTGTACGACCTTATTCTGAGGAAGAAGCGTCTCGATGAAGACACGGCACGGACAATTTTCCGCCAAGTCGTAGATGCTGTGGCCTATCTACACTCGAACAAGATCATCCACCGTGATCTCAAACCGGAGAATATTCTTGTGAACCCAGAAACGTTGCAGATCAAATTGATTGACTTTGGGCTTTCGAAAGTAATTTCGCAATCCATGGCCAAGACGTTCGTGGGGACACCGGAGTACTTTGCGCCCGAAATTCAACCGCACCAAGCTGAGTCGTCCATACCAGCACCCGCTGGAGTGCCATTAGCGCCAACCGCGTACGACTGCGCGGCTGACTGTTGGTCTTTAGGCATTATTTTATATGTTATGTTGATGGGAAATTTCCCGAGCTTCTACAACAAGGTGGCATCACCTAGAAGCCCAGCACTCCCATCGCCGGATGTTAGTCGAGCACTAGCTCGTCACGCAACTTCTGACTCTGACATGTCCGACGCACCGCCAGAGTTTACCGCTGTTGTCGCAAAGGTTTGGCGTTCGTTGACAACACCAATATGACTTGGCTTTTGAACAAGGTTCTTGATATGTTTGTTCGCCCTGTAGGTTTCGCTTGGCGATTGCAAAGGGGTGATTTCGTCATCCGCCATGAACTTGATTGCGTCACTGTTGGTGGAAAACCCTGGGCGACGACTTTCAGCACGCGGAGCTGCAAACAGCCCCTGGCTAAAATCAAATGTAATTCACTTTGAGGTGAGGCTGGTGTGCACGCAAGACCTCCTTCCTCGCTCGGATCTGTTGTTTTGTTAGTTTTAATGTGGTTCCTTGATGTTGCAGATGGGCGACTTGTCGCCATTCGAACCGCGAGCTCTGTCGCAATCTCGTGACGTCAACATTGATGAATCTGATATCGTGGATACCATCTATGACTCAGAAGAGCAGCCCATCGAGGCACGTGCCAAAATAGACGTGACATCCACATCTACCGGAACGAATGAGAGTGGTGTCGCCTTTTCAGACGAGAGCCGGCAAAATGTCATGTCGCCACAAGACAACACGACCGTAGAAGATATTTCGCTAGAACCCCTTGATTTGGGCCAAAATTTTCTCGCGGCTTCCGAAGACAAGGCACCCGCGACAATTGTAGGAGGGGGAGCATCGTCGTTGCCAGTAGATATGGCTTACGAGCCAACAACGGCGACGCGTTCGCTCTCAGCGTCGAGGTTTGCTCGCAGCACCTCTTCGCATTACGCACTGGCGTTATCTCAACCCAATAGTCCAGGAGATGGAACTTCTGCAGGGAAAACCAAAAACGTGTTTGTGCATGAACAAGCTGGTGCCCAACCGCTCTCTCCACCCATGAAAGTGGGAGACATGTTCGTCTTTGAGTCTTTGCATGCCAGCTTGCCATTGTTCAAAGGCGCAAGAACCGACTACGTGCGCAACGTTCCGCACATGACGTCGAGGACGCGAGCGCTTAGTGACGATCACGAAGCACCACAAGCAACACTCAACTCCTCGCAACGACAGCCCAGGCCGAGTGCGAGCCGGCAAGTGTTCCACGCATCTTTGTGCGACCGTGTTTGTGCATCTAGGTTTGCTTGACTGGTTTGTTATCTTCACTACTGGTAGTCCAATGCGCTCAATAACGGAAATTTTATCATCCGTCAGCGAGCACTTCCAAGCAATTTCCCTGGCATACGCGGTAAGTTGCACGCTTGAGCACGCTTCGAGATGTAGCTTTGTATCTTTACTGGTCCCCTACTGGAACGACGCAGGCTCTACGTGTTCAAGCATCCATCGCGTTACCAGGAGCACATCAAGACTTTGCGCGAGTAAGTGCAGCCATACTCCTTGCGCGCTGGAGCGAGTGTGTTGTGAAAAACATTTTGTCACACTGATCAGGCTAGTTTCCTCGACATTCACGAAACTCACAAACTGTTGCAGCATGTTGAGAGTACTACACAGGTAAGTTGTTCAGTTCAGGTTGCTGCCTCGGCATCTGTACGAACATGAACGTTTATCATTTGGTGTGGGTGTACGTAGTCTGTCCTTGAAGCCGCCGTATCACTCATGGTTGGTGTCGAATCTAAAATTCCCGATCTCATTACGTAAGTGTCGCACGAAACACCTGTTGCGGAAGAAATTTATTTATGCGTGGTTGATGTCAATCGGAATGTTGGTGAAGGAAAACATTGGCAACCGTGCAAACGTGGATCACCGACCTGCAGACAACAACACTCCGTCTTCACTCGTCCAATCACTCCAACGTTCGTGCGAACTTGTGAGATGTTCCAGCTGCACCATCCGTCTGTGACAGTGTTGCGGTTTTTCACAGATCATGAAGATTGGCGAGCATATTGACTGGGTGACCGCCACAATTTTGAAACATTCACATGACTCAACAACGTTGCCCCGCGGTTCAGAGTCCGAGCGATCTTCAGATAGCCGTGTTGTCATGCTCAACGAGAGCCATCCTTTGCAGCAAATCTGCAACAGGCTCACCAGTGTGCATGCAATCTTCGTTGAAGTTGGGTCGATGCTGGGCCATCTGGACGTGGTGCGCCGACTTGAGAACGCCGTGCTCGTCCAGTGTTGCCGACTAGTTTCAATTTGTATTGTGATGCAGGTCATGGCAGCGTTGTCGCGGAAAACCCAAAATTTGAACGTGTTGGTGGTGAGAACCTCTTCGCGTGTTTGTGTGTCACGGCCACCATGTGCTGCACTATGTGCTTATGGTTGTGTGTGGATCTATCATGTCAGGAGTACCTCGATCGGCCGCAGGTCACGAAGTTGTTCACCGATCAATTTTCGGCGTATGTTGTTTTGTGTTCATGATGTGTGAGTGTGCGTCGAGTGATTGGCTCTCTGAAAGAAGCAATGCAACATCTAGGTATTTGCGCATTTTTGAACAACTAGGACGTCAGGCGCGACTATTTTGTGGAAGATCACCAAGGGCTTAATTTGTTAACATTGTGAACAGCAACAATGAGACGTTTGCTCTGTTTCATGTGATACTTATTGTACTTCGCCAGTAAAATCGTCGTCGTCACTGCTCTCGGATTCCCATTGAGGGCCTTTTTCTTCAATGATTTTCCTTTGGCGCCTTTCTTCCATCATTACCTCTCGCTGCGCCTTCCGTTCCATCAACTGCAAGCGGACGCGCTCCTTTCGGCGTTCCGATAAAGTCGAATCTTGCACTTCATCAGATCCAATTGCGACCTTGTTTTTCGTGCGCTCTGCGAGGTCGGTTGCTTTCTGTACTTCCAGCATCATTCGTTTGACGAGACCAGTGGTGTACTTGTCACTTGTCTTTTGCAGAATTTTTGGTTCTTGAAAGTCGTTCTGCATTGTCCGAACGAGGAGGAGTCGCCCCGGATAAATGTCATTGCCATTTGAGGCATTTTCGTCAATATTGTTGTCTGCACAGAGTTTGTGGATGCTCAATCCATACCGTCTTGCGACTTCAGCCAATGTTTCACCCTCTTCGAAGGCGTGGTGTTTCGTCAAAGTCATTTCTTTCGTCGTCGGTCGCTTGAAATGCCAGTGTCTCATGGTTTGGTCAGCCGATACGGTGATCATCCGCGACGTGTCAAATTGCAGCGCCAACACAGCGGCCCCATGACCACGTAAAACATGCAGACGGTCGCCAGTGGCGTAGTCATGGATGAGCACCAACGAGTCAGCTCCACAACTGATGATTCGAGTGCCATCGAATTGCAAGTCTCGCACGGATCCTTCATGTGCCTGTCAAGGGCGTATAGTCAGCACCAACCACGGTGAAATTCAGACGATGCAAGGGAAGTGCACTGGTTGGTCAGGGTGACATGCCTTGATTTGACGCAGTGCTTTTTCAGTTTTGAGGTCCCACGTAAATATGCGCCCATCAGCTCCCCCTGAAACCAGGTCGGACGATCTGAACCGAGCGACGTTAACAGTGCATCGATGGCCTGCGCAACACAGCACCGACAGTTCCAATCACGCACAATGTGTCTTGACGTGGATGAGTTCGGCTCGTTCACTCGCACCTCGGAGCTTGCACAGACGGTCCACCCGCTTGAATTTGCGATTTCCTTTGGAAACGATCCTCCATACCGCAATGGTTTCATCCGTCGATGTAGTGGAAAACATCATCCCGTCCAAAAATATATGGCGTACGGTTCGCTTGTGCCCATGAATCACCTTTAAGCATTCAAACCTGCCAAACCAAGAGCAGTGACTATGAAACACTTGCACAAGCAAACAACATTGCGTTCATATTTCAACAACGTACGTTTCAGCATCCCAGATCCGCATATCATTGTCTGCGGCGCCAGAGACGATTTTTTCCACATCAACCGCAATACTCCACACGGTCGAGCGATGGCCCTTCAAAGTAGCCTGCGCGCAACAACGGTGTCTATGGTGAGCAGATCGTATAAAATGCGGTAAAACAACATGGGAAGCCAACCTTGCACACGCGCTTGTTGATGTCCCAAACTCGAATGGTGTGGTCAACCGAGCCACTGTACACGCACTCAGCGTAGAACTGTAGACATGTCACTTGCTTCGTATGTCCTTTCATTTCAGTAGCATGCGAACCCTCTTCGTCTCCAATGAAGTATCTGAGCGCATCAAAACAAACGGTCAGCCGTGCTGGGTACACGTTCCAGGAAGAGCGCGGCACGTACATTGTGGCTTCCCCGGAGAAAAGATCAACAACGACAACATTATTCTCGATGGCCATAGCCATTTTTTCCACGCCTCCCACAGCAAAGCCGATAACATCGTTGCGGCGAACATTGGCGTCGTTTAGCGCCACGCATCGCATCCTCTTTTCAGCAATGACTTTCTTCATAAGGACACCGTTCTCAACAGCTATGTCACGGTCCAGCTCCTGAACCTCGTCTTCCCAGTTCCGTTTACGCGTTGTGTAGATCTGCACTGCATCACGAGCCTGTTTCCGCTTGGCTTTTGCATCGTCAATAGCCTAATTGTTTGGTCAATAATACGACTGAGCAATGACACATGTTGGCGCTGTGGCAACAGCGAACGCGTACCTTTGAAACTTTCCAACCAAAATCTTTGGCTTTAAATGTTTCCACCTGTCCGTGACCCAAATCTGCGGACATGTCTGCCCACGGCGCCGCTTTTGCGTCCTTTTTCAACTCCTTAAGCCTCTTAACGAGCTCTTCGGCATCATCGCGGCGCTTTAAAATGTCATTCATTTTACGATCGACATCTTCAATGTCCCACAATAATTCCTGCCACGACAAAGTTCAGAAGGCACAAACGGCTGAGATGAGCGGTTGGCTACAACACTCGAGCGAGATCTTTGGGGTACCTGGCGTCTTTGTCGAAGTCGAGGATACGTTGATGTACACGTCTCGATTGGTACAATTGTGCAATGTATCGGCACAGTGTCGGTGATCGTGTTGTGCATGTCAGTCAACTTCTCCTTGATTTCTGTCAGTTGATTTTGAAGCACATTTTCAATCTTTTCAGCAGCTGCATGCAAAGCTTTCGCCTTTGTCTCGTCAAACATTGCTTCATATGGCCTTGAAGGACATCAAATATGCACAAATACAGTCACTTCGCAGTGAACAATAAAACATTCTGATGGGAAGCACCATCGTACTTTGCAAGGGCACGGAGCGTTTTAGCCTTCCACACTTCGTTCTTGAGTTCAGTGAAAAAGTCGAATGCATTGCCCAATTTTGAAACAGCGTCTGGATACTTCAGTTGTTTGAAATAAATATTGCCGATGTAATACAAGGCTTGTGCCTACAGAAATTACAACTCTTTTGAGCAATGGCAACGCAGCTCACACTGCTACGGTGCGTTGACGGACCTGCATCTCGATGTCGTCGACCTCTTTGCCCAAACCTTCAGAGCGAAGGTAGCAAACGAGAGCCTTGTTTTCCTCTCCCCAGATTTCAAATACTTGACCAATACGCCCGTAGGCAACTCCCATGCCGGCAGCGTCGATGTTATCCGGTTCACCATTGCGACAATAGTCCAAATATCTAGGCCAGGCACGTTCCAAACTAGTAAGCAATGGTCACAGAGTCCAGCGAAATGTACACAAACGACACACCTCATGTAACTTTCAAAGGCCGGTGCGTACTTTTTGTTGCTCATGCTGACATCGCCTTGTGAGAGACTAGCCAACGCCAGCTTTCGAGATGCGGCAATTCGTTGATCACGAACTTTAGCCTGCAGCTTTTCGGCGGCGGACATCTTTTCACGGCTCTTTAACTCTTTGTTTTTCGAGGAGGCTTTTAGTCTTTGCTTTCGGCGGAAATGTACGCTTTCAAATTCGGACTTTATTTGCTTCTCCGTAAATGACATGTACTTGTCAAGATGTGTACTTTGCTCCCTTACTTTGCTGAGCACAAGTTGGAGATTGCCTTCCAGATCGCGGCGCAGCATGTTGACCCGTACCAGAGCCCGGCTGTCGGACGTCGAATAGTCGCATCATATTCATGTACAGGTGTCAGACCACTACAGATACGATTCAAACACAAACAAAGAACACACCTCCCCTTGCCCCACAACTCGTCGGAAATTTCTTCCAATTTGTCAAGTTCTCGGATAGTCCGCTTCCACTTGTTGATTGCCGACCGTAGCTTGCCGTGGGTCATTGCGAAAATAATAGACTTCATTCGTCGCTTTTCTTCGCGCCGAATGATGACATACTGACACCAATTGTTCATGGCACGGCCAAGGAACCAGTGGCTGGCATGCCCGAGAATGGTTTTGATGCGGAACTTCCTCTTGTTTTCACGCTTCGCTGCCAGCTCACCGGCATATCTGTCATTCAGGCACTCTTCCAAAAACTTTCGTCTGCGTTCGGCCTGGAACATAGCAGTGTAACACGTGAAACCCAATCTCATGCACACTTCTCTTTCATAACTTCACCAACCTGGTGGAATCCATCCTCAATCAGCACCATTTCCTTTTTGAACTCTGCGATGCCAAGTTTTATGGCGTGCATTTCGTTTGCGAGCATCTCTTTCAGCTCAGCTGTTTTGAATCTCTGTGAAGTCCCAGAACCGTGCATGATGATTGAGTCAACATAAACGCCATCGTGCATATTGAGTCGGTCCGCTTCCGCAGCAAATGTACGAAGGCGTTGCTCGAGTTTTGAGAGGCGGTAAGAGTTGAAGTTTTTCTTCGCCGCCCATTCTTCACATTGGTTCGTTAGCTTCACGATTTCATTTTGAAGTTTGCTAATTTTTTTCCTACAATGGTGCCGCAACACATAACATGTCATTGGTCTTGTCGTACACTAGCAACACCACAAGTAAAAGACGACAATGCTTACTTGAAGTGCTCAAGGCGCACCACAAGTTTGCGACGCATGGGGCGATTTTCAATTTCCACTTCGAAAAATTCTCCTGGCTGCGCTCCTTGCGGCACTCTAATGTGAGAAACCCATCCAGACGGAGCAGTTGCAATCATTTCATCACCAACTTTCCCATCTTTAGGCAAGAACAACTTGACTTTTACTTTCGGATACACTTTTGGAGCCGCAACGACACGCGACACGATGGGGGATGATTCTCCATTCTCCGACTTTTGCTCCCCCGTTCGACCTGCGGCGAGCCACTCTTCGTCATCAGAGGGCGGATCTAATTCAAGCCCTTGCAATTGAAGATCGTCGAACTTTTCTTGCAGCGTCACCAGCAAGTCCGCGCATCGGACACGCTGTATCACATGGCCCCTCGTTAACACGTCTGTGTCACAGTACTCATGCTTGAGTGAACGGATGCGTTCGATTTCGTTCTGACATGTTTGCAGGTCATTGCATTTGAGAGTGCGAACACCTTCAATGGGTGTTGACCGCTTGGATATTCTGCCGTGAGAGTTCGCTGCTTGCACACATAAATGATTGTATTTCGTGTCGCCTGCGAGATTTGAGATCTGCAGCAAAACATCAAGTGAACAACGACTGTATTAATGCCAGGTGTGAGATAGTGATCGACTCTAACAAAACGTACTTTGTAACGGTGACAATTTGGGTCCTCGACTTCGATGTGCGCTGTTGCAGTAATTCGACCCCCAGCTCCACCTTTGAGGGGGCCCTTGATATCACGCCAGGTTTGATACGTGTACGTGATGTGGTACCTGATTATTGGAGCACCTCCGTCGTCCAAAGGCGGCTGCCAACGCAAGTAAATCGATCGAGTTGTCACTTTGTCAACGCAGACATTTGTGGGTCGAGATGGATTGTCGGCGAATGGCATTGTGACCTCTTGCACCACGTTGGAGGCACTTCCTTGCCCGACTACGTTCACAGCTCGCACGTACACCCGCGCAAACGTCGTCTCTGCACGGCGAAATGTCCAAGTGAATCCGTTGTGGGCTATGGGATTTGGCTTGTACCAGCGAGTTGTGAAGAAGTGTTCCTCTGCGCCGAACGTGCGTTTGGTCCGTTTCCCGATTTTTTCCAGTGTGCAAGGAACAAAATACACAACGTAGTCCATTATGGGCTGACCGCCGTCAAAAATGGGTGGATCCCATGTGAGTTGAATCGTTGACGCACTGACTGCAGTCGCTCGTACATTTAACGGACACTGCGGAGGGATGCACCCAGTGTCTGGGTCGATACCACTTTCAAGAGCTTCGCTCCGGCTTTTCTCCTTCAACAGGTCAGCCAGTTTGGTTTCATACAGCAATCGATTGATTTCATAAGGATCATTGAGATCGACCTCTTTGTGCTCGTCCTGATCATCACCCACGGTTTTCGGGCGAGGACCCAGACCTGCAGTCTTGATGGTAACTGCGGCGCTCGCAGCAGAGGTGGTTTCGCGTCGCTTATCTCTTAACATTTGTTCCAGAGCGTCGGCAGTCTTGAGATGCTTGAACATTTCGTTCACGGGCATGGGGGCGAGAGCTTTTAGCTCTTCTTTGACTCTCAACCTCGCGGCAACAACTGGTTTCGCAACAGGCGGTTGATGTACAATGGCGCGACCTCTGTTTTGAAATTTTTTCGCTGCTTCTGACGCCTTCGCAGCTTCGCGTGTGTACAGCGTCCGGAGGCGGTGGACCCGCTCCTGCACCGATGACAACGTTGGCAACTGCTTCAATAAATCCTGCCGTGCAATGTCTTGGTTGACTTTGAATCGAGACGCAATGTCTTGCTGGGTTTCGACGCTTCTCATCAGGAGTTCTGACGCGTGCTGCTGATCCACCACTGCGAATCGTGAGGCGTCAATGCTTTTCTTCAGAGCAACTGTCTGCTTGCTTTTGAGGATATCATGGTCCGTCGATGTGCGCTTCTCATACTCCAAAACCTCGTTGCGAAGTTGTTTCATTCCAGCGGTCGCCAAAATGCCACCGATTCGGCGCTTATTGACGCGGTCGTAAACGCGCTTGGTCATTTCCTTTTCTCGCCAATGAGGTGGTGGAGTTTTGGGCCGTGGGGTCGCGTATGCTGCTGCGTTCCCAAATGCACTGACAGCGTTGGACGCCGTAGCGTTGGAATCTGCAATTGCGCTGCTCGTGTCTAAGCTCGGTAGCGCTGTCGATGTGGGATCCGAGTACGAGGCATCATCGTTGACTTCACCTTGCGAATATGTAGGGAAGCTATTGTCATCGTACTGCGAGCCAAGTTGTTGTGCGCCGTAATCATACGCCGTGGGATCGTATTCGTCGTACTGATATTGGTTAGATCCACCTGCATCACCCTGCGTTCCACTTGCGTCTGTGTTGGAGTAGTCGCCATATTGTTGGTGTTGTTGTGTGTAATCGCCATAATAGTCGCCCGACTCTGCATTTCCGTAGTAATCAGTGCCCTGTTGGTAGCCATCGGAATTGTAGTAGGACTCGTCATATTGCCCCCATTGACTGTCTGCTGCTGGTTGTTCGTACTCTTCCGCACCACCGCTGTATCCGTCGTTGTTCGACATCGGAAGTACGTGACCCCGAGGCGACACGCGCGACGGCGATCAACGACGATGACTAGTTTATTAACCTGGCTCGTTCCCTGACCAGGCGCACTGACATGATTGGAACACACCGAACGTTGGTACAGAGAACACTCGCTCCGAATTTGTCAGACCGCAAAACCGAGCCACATCCTGACTTGTGAACTTGAGCAGAGCACAACAACGTCACACCACACCTTTGTGGCAGCAACAATTCTGCCCAGCTGCCAGCGTCACCTACGACCGGGAGCACGACCAGCTGCAAAGCCCGAGCAAAAGTAAACTAAAAAGCGCCCTCTTCAAAAGCAATCGCACTTGAAAGCGCCATCCATCCTGTCCTCCTTGTGCGGTTCTACAGCCAAGAGCCGCTCCCGTCCTCTTTGTTATTTATCCAAGCGTGCAGCGTGTCCACTTCAAGCTCTTCTACCGCGCGTCAGCAGGACAGAGCACGTACGTCACATTCGCGCGGCGACCGAAACAGAGTTAGATAGCGGTTGACGTCGATGTGGACACCACGACGAAGACCAAGTGAGAATGGTCAGGTGTTTCGAACAAAATCTTGATAGATAGTATCAAGGATACAACGAACGAAACCATGAAGGAACGAAGGAACGAACGCACGAATGATCGACGGCACGCGGGCAGTGTGTTGTACCATAATGGCGCCGACACGGCGTCGACACGCTCGTTTCGTGACGAACGCCAACAACCAACAACGACGCAACGACGACGACGACGACGACAACGACGGAAACGGCGACGACGACGACAACGACGAACGAAGAACGACGACAACAACGACGACGACGTCGTCGCTTCGTTTTTCGTTGTTCATTTTTACCAAATGGCGGTCTCAAAATAGTTTCTTCTCTATTTTCTATCCAGCGTCCACAGACTATGAATGAACTTTTATAATGACCAATAACCAAATATACAGTACAATGACTTTAATTTTGATTTTGAGGATTGGCAGTGAGTTTTGTGAGGTGAAACGAAACGGCAAACGGCAGGCAGTTGGTTGGTTCACTCACTCACTCACTCAGTGACATTTTGACATTTTGTATTGTGTACTCTGAGTCATTCTGAATAGTAACCCCCTATTATACATAGAATGTATTTGCGTATCTAAGTACTGTATTACTTGAAACTGAAACCGCACTCTCCAAAATCTGACTGCGATAACAGTCATGCCATAATTTAGATGTTTAGAGTGGATTTACAAACAAAGTACTTACATCATAAAGACTCACACCACTTTGTCGTTGCAAAGTTGCAGTGTTGTCGCGTTGTCGCTGTTGCGACTTTCGTTTTGCGATGGAGCGTTCAATGAATTGCAAAGGTGTGTTTGCTGCTCGGTGTCAGTTGCCAGCACGGCGACCACGCTCTGGCGTTGCGGACACGTGAGGTAAGTCACATGAGACACGAACACGCACAACGTGGAATGAAAGCAGAAGTATGATGGAAATTGTCACGATGGAACTGTGATGAAAAAGGGGTGGAAAAATGACACTGCTGAGGGCACAATACCTCGAGCACTGAGTGCTCTCCTTTGCACCTACGAAAGCCCCCAACGGCGTTCAAGATCGCGACTCCACAGCATTAGTGAATCTTACACAAGTGCCCGTTGTTTTCTAATTTGTGGAGTTTGTTGTCGAAAATTCAATTGTCAAATGTAGCTCGACTTGTGAGGGATATGTGCGCGAGCACTCGCCACCCACTGTGGTGACTCTTTTGTTGGAGCTATCATGACACTTCTGGCCTGTGGGTTCCTGTTTGCAGCCATGGTCGCAGTGTTTGCTACATCAGCACACTGTGAATCCAGTCCCGTTCTGGAGTGGGTTCGATCCATTCTCATTCTCACCGTCGGATACATGTTAGGGAGTTTGAAAGTGATGCAATGGTTCAACGTGGCCGTGAAGGCGATGTGGGCTTCAAGAAATCACGGCGGCTATTCAGACCTCTCACACGTCTTTTTAAATCTAGAGGAAAGATCTGCGTGGATGAATTTGGGGTTATGGAGGCCGATTCGCACCAGTAACAATAACGAACAGTCCCTAAACCAAGGATCTACGCAGGAGGTTGATGACAGTACATCATACCCACAAGCTTGTGAAGCGCTGGCGGTGGCATTGGGCAACGCCGCAAACATCCAGCCGGGCCATCGTATTTTAGATGCAGGGTTCGGTCGTGGGGAGCAGTTATTGGTGTGGCTTACGAAATTTAAAGCAGGCTTCGTCTTTGGTGTCAATACTTCGAAAGACGAAGTGGATTACTTTCTGTCCCGTCCCAAGACAGGGATCGACCCCGAGCGAGTAGAAGTGGAACTCGGCAGTGCGACCTCACTTCCCCCAGACCACAGTGGCACTTACGACCGGGTGCTTGCTTTAGACTGCGCATATCACTTCACACCATCTCGACTGATATTTTTTCAAGAGGCATTTCGAGTGCTGAAACCCGGCGGTGTCCTCGCATTGACGGATATCGTGCCTATTTCCGACATGTTGCAACTGTCATTCTTGCGTCGCCATGCACTTAAGCTCGCTTGCGGCGCCTCTGGACTTCCATACACAAATTTACAACATGGCACTGAGGCAGCCTACAGAGATTCATTGTGCCGCGCAGGGTTTGTTTGCTGGGTTCATGGCCTTCGTTGTTGGTCCCATGCTGATTCTCCACTTTTGGAATTTATACTTTAGGTTTCAAAAGCAATCCATCAAAATACAGGATATTTCGAGCTCCGTGTTCCCGGGATTCTATTCGTGGGTGGAGCGGCATTGCTCGAAATTTGAGCATCAGTGCGGGCCACGAGGCCCTCAAGGAGAGGTACGATCGCTACGGTGCCTTGGATGGTGCTGCCCACCGGTTGATGGTGGTCTGGCTGACTCTTGTCTGTTGGTGGTCTCTTTCTGTAGCTCGCGCTGGCAAGGCTGCGTTTAGCAGGGCCCCTCGCACAGTGGGCGATGAACACAGGTGCACTGCGTTTCATATTAGTCACGGCAACGAAGGCAGAAGATAGCTGATCGCTTACTAAACACCACATACCAAAGGGGGACACAAATAACATCATTGTATCCGGTGTCAATAAACTATACAAGTGCACACATGCTGCATCCGTAGCCCCACCTTCGATTGACTGTCGCTGACCTTCGAATGATGATGTCAGACGTTGGAACGACGGTTTCCACCTATTCTCGTACTGTACAAGACAAAACTGACTTCCACTAACTACAAAGTCACTGTACTTTGACCTTGAGACGAATAATAAAACGACGTTTTCCGTTTTCTGTTGGCTAAAACTTCAAAACATTCAAAGCAGACCAAAATGTGTGCACGAACAACAATACAACAATCCAACCAACTGCAACGAACGACGTCGATCGTTGCTGCCGCTGCGTTGCCGACTGTCGACCGCGGCCGCGCGTCGCGCTGTGTCGCTGTGCCTTCGGAAAACAGAGACTCTTTTCGGATGGCAAATTGAGCTTGAGACGTCATGGGACACACTCACGACGTGGGTTTCACTAGCAACGGCGTTGTGATGGCCGTTGGATGGCCGGTTAGTGGTCGTTG
>ENA-OWNT01002511-OWNT01002511.1-seawater-metagenome-genome-assembly--contig:-NODE-2511-length-19043-cov-16.505642_pt1 | contig 19043 bp, 18 predicted proteins | sample MGYA00238136_ERZ651165 | MGnify/ENA primary metagenome ERZ651165 (study PRJEB26861, sample SAMN08777766) | seawater metagenome | isolation source: coastal seawater | place: USA: Florida | collected...
CTGGCGGCCGACGGCACCCTGACGAAGATTTCCCAGAAGTACTTCGACGCCGACGTCTCGAAGTAGCCCTGTGCACCCCGCAGAGAAACGCCGCGTCCGGGCATGAGCATCAACTGGGAACTCGTGTGGTCATCGCTGGGCCCCCTCCTGACGGGTGCGATCTTCGGCACCATCCCCTTGGCGCTGGCATCCTTTAGCCTGGGCCTCCTGCTGGCGCTGGTGGTGGCCCTCATGCGGCTAAGCCGCAACCGCCTGGTTTCCGCGGTGGCGCGGACCTACATCTCCGTCATCCGCGGAACCCCGCTCCTGGTCCAGCTGTTCGTGATTTTCTACGGGCTGCCTTCCGTCGGAATCACCATCAGCCCCTGGCCCAGTGCAATCATCGCGTTCTCCCTGAATGTCGGCGGGTATGCCGCGGAAGTCATCCGGGCGGCCATCCTGTCCGTTCCCAAGGGGCAATGGGAGGCCGGCCACACCATCGGGATGTCGCGCCACCAGACCTTGGTGCGGATCATCCTGCCGCAGGCTGCCCGGGTCTCGGTCCCGCCGCTGTCCAACACCTTCATCAGCCTGGTGAAGGACACGTCGCTGGCGTCGCTGATCCTCGTCACCGAACTGTTCCGCGTGGCGCAGCAGGTGGCTGCCTTCAGCCAGGAATTCATGCTGCTGTATCTGGAGGCGGCCGTGATCTACTGGATCATCTGCCTCGTCCTCGCCAGCGGACAATCCGCTTTGGAGAAGAGATTGGACCGCTATGTCGCCCACTGAAACCCCGGCCCCGGACGCCGCCGGCCCGGACGCCGCCCTGCTGACCGTCAGGGGCCTGCGCAAGGCGTTCGGCGACCACGAAGTGCTCAAATCCATCGACCTCGACGTCCGGCGCGGCGAAGTGGTCACGCTGATCGGGCCGTCCGGATCAGGCAAGACCACAGTCCTGCGGTGCCTGAACGGCCTGGAGGTGCCCGATGCCGGCGTCGCGGAGTTCGCGGGGCAACTCACCGTCGACTTTTCCACCCCGGAAGCGAAGAAGCAGCTGTTTGCCCTGCGGGACCGCAGCGCCATGGTGTTCCAGCACTACAACCTCTTCCCGCACAAGACCGTCCTGGAGAACGTGATCGAGGGCCCGGTCCAGGTGCAGAAGCGGCCCAAGGCCGAGGCGATCCGGGATGCCCGGGAGCTGCTGGCCCGCGTCGGGCTGGCCGGCAAGGAGAACAGCTACCCGTTCGAGCTCTCCGGCGGCCAACAGCAGCGGGTGGGCATTGTGCGTGCACTGGCCCTGCGCCCGGAGCTGCTGCTCTTCGACGAGCCGACGTCGGCGCTGGACCCGGAACTGGTGGGCGAGGTCCTGACCGTCATCAAAGAGCTCGCGGACGAAGGCTGGACCATGGTGGTGGTCACCCACGAGCTCGCGTTCGCCCGCGAGGTGGCCGACGAAGTGATCTTCATGGACGGCGGCGTGGTGGTCGAACGCGGCCACCCGGACACCGTGCTGCGCGACCCGCGGGAGGAACGCACGCGGCAGTTCGTGGACCGGCTGCTCAACCCGTTCTAAGCCAGCGCGCCCGGGGGACTGAAAGTCATGGCCCAAAGAGCCGACTAAACTTGGGCCTGTGAACGACTCCTTGCCCCCGTGCCCCGAATGCTCCAGCGAATACACCTACGAAATGGGGGCGCTCCTGGTCTGTCCGGAGTGCGCGCACGAATGGGCCCCGTCCGCGGAGACTGATACAGACTCCGACGGCGATCTCCAGGCCGGGGCCGTCATCAAGGACGCGGTGGGTAACGTCCTCGCCGACGGCGACACGGTCACAGTGGTCAAGGACCTCAAAATCAAGGGCAGCTCCACGGTAATAAAGGTCGGCACCAAGGTCCGCGGCATCCGCCTGGTCAACGGCGTCGGAGACCACGACATCGACTGCAAGGTGGACGGCGTGGGTCCCATGCAGCTCAAGTCCAGCGTCGTCAAGAAGATCTGAGCGGGGGCCGCAGCATTACCGCAGAAACGCTGCGCCCGGCCGACGTCGTGGTGGCCGATGTCGTGGTGGTGGGGGCCGGCCAGGCAGGGTTGTCCGCGGCCTACCACCTGCAGCGCCGCGGCTTCGTCCCCGCCGGTTCTTCCGCGACGGGCGCCGGACGGCCGGGAGCGGAGGGCCGGCCTGTCGGGACGTACATCGTGCTCGACGCTGAGGACGGCCCCGGCGGGGCCTGGCGCCACCGCTGGAAGAGCCTTCTCATGGCCACAGTGAACGGCATCAGCGACCTCCCCGGCATCCCGCAGCCCGACGTGGATCCTGCCGAGGCCAGTTCCAGTTTCCTCACGCGCTATTTCGGCGGGTACGAACACGATCTCGGCCTGGCCATCGAGCGGCCGGTGAAAGTGCAGTCGGTGAGCCGGGAGGACGCGGATCCGGCCGGGAGATTGAAGATCACGACTTCCCGCGGCGAGTGGTCTGCCCGCGCGCTCATCAACGCGACCGGCACCTGGACCCGGCCCTTCTGGCCCATCTACCCGGGCCAGGCCAGTTTCCGCGGCCGGCAATTGCACGTCGCGGATTACGTCTCCGCCGACGAATTCCGCGGCAGGCACGTGATTGTGGTCGGCGGCGGGATCTCGGCCGTCGGGCTGCTCGATGAGGTCTCCAAAGTCACCAGCACCACGTGGTTCACCCGCCGGGAACCGGTCTGGCGCGAGGCTGCCTTCGACCGGCAGGCGGGCCACGACGCCGTCGCCCTTGTCGAGGAGCGCGTGCGCCAGGGCCTCCCGCCGCAGAGCGTCGTGTCCGTGACCGGCCTGATCCGGACCCCGGCCCTGCGCGCCGCCGCGGAACGCGGCGTCCTTGACCGGCACCCCATGTTCACCGCAATCGAGCCCGACGGCGTCCGGATGGCCGACGGCAGCTTCCTGGCCGCGGGCGTGATCCTGTGGGCCACGGGATTCCGGGCCGAGCTCGAACACCTCGCCCCGCTGCACTTGCGCGGACCCGGCGGCGGCATCGCGATGGACGGCACCCGGGTCGCGGCCGAGCCGCGCGTCCATCTGGTGGGCTACGGGCCGTCCTCGTCTACCATCGGCGCCAACCGCGCCGGCCGGGCCGCCGTCGCGGGAATCGTCACCCTGCTCGCCGGTTCGGGATAACGTAAAGCGTTGCAATTACCCAAGCTTGAGAAGAAACGGCGGCACAACGCGCGTGGCGGACACCAACTTCGAATCCCTCTTTGCCCGGCTGAGACGGTTCCCGGATGTCGAGGCCGCCAATCTGCAGGCCTGGGACGCCACGGACAAGCTCCTGCTGGACACCGCCCTTGAGATGCACGCGGCCGGCATGTTGCGGCCCGGGGGACGGGTCACGGTTGTGGGGGACCGGTACGGCGCGCTGACGCTCGGTGCCCTCAAGTCCGATGCCCTGAAGTCCGGCGCCCTGGAGTCCGGCGCCCACACCGTCCGGGTCCACCAGGACCTCATCACCGGTGAACGGGCACTCCGGGCCAACGCCGAGGCCCTGGCAATCGAAGACGGCTTCGAACAACTCCCGCTGGGCGCCGGACTGTTGGAGGGCGCCTACCTGGTCTTGCTCCAGTTGCCGCGTTCCCTGGCGGAACTCGAGGAAATCGCCGACGCCGTCGCCCGCTATGCGGCGCCCGACGTCGTGCTGCTGGCGGGCGGCCGCGTCAAACACATGAGCCTGGGCATGAACGCCGTGCTGGCGCGCTACTTCGAGGACGTCCAGCCGCAACTGGCCCGGCAGAAGTCACGGCTCCTGCTGGCCCGGCGCCCCAAGCCGGTCCCGGCCGCCCCGCCCTTCCCGGTCACCGAGACAAATCAGGAGCTGGCGCTGGCCGTCTGCGCCCGGGGAGCCGTCTTCGCCGGCACCGGACTGGATATCGGGACCAGGTTCCTGCTGGACTTCCTGCCGCAGATGCCTCACGCAGCCCATGCCATTGACCTGGGCTGCGGCACGGGCATCCTCGCCGCGATGTACGCCCGCGCCAACCCTGCCGCCCGAGTCACCGCCACGGACCGGTCCGCGGCCGCCGTCGACTCGGCCCTCGCCACGGCCCGCGCCAACGGCCTGGCCGGCAGGATCGACGTGCTGCAGGACGACGCCATGAGCGCGCTGCCCGATGCCAGCGCGGACCTGATCCTGCTCAACCCGCCCTTCCATCTGGAAGCGGCCGTGCACGCCGGCGCCGGGATCAAGCTGATCGAGGCCGCCGGCAGGGTGCTCGCCCCCGGCGGAGAATTGTGGACCGTGTTCAACAGTCACCTGCACTACCGGCCGGCACTCGAACGCCTGATCGGGCCGACGCGCGAGGTCGGCAGGAATCCGAAGTTCACGGTGACGGCCAGCACCAGGCGCCCCCAGGAATGAAACATTTGGTCCGAAAAGCGGATGTATGGGCGGACGCCTGCACGTAACGTACGATTCTGACAACTGCTGTGCGTGGCCAAAGACGTTTAGAGGTAACAGTGACCGAGATCCGGCAACCCTCACCGAGGCGAGGGACCAACCTGCCCAAGATGGGTGATTTCAACCTCACGGTCATCCTCGACGCCATCCGCCGCGCGCCGGGCGGCCTGAGCCGGGTGGAGCTGGCCCAGATCGTCGGGCTGTCGCCGCAGACCATTTCCAATATTTCCCGCCGCCTGCTGGACCAGCACCTGATCGTCGAGGCCGGCAAGGAAGGCACCGGGCCGGGCAAGCCACGGACCATGCTCCGGCTGAATCCCGCGGGAATGTATGCGGTGGGTGTCCATCTGGACCCGGCCGTGGTCACGTTCGTCGTGCTGGACCTGCTCGGCGCCGTCGTCAGGCACTCACGGATCAGCACCCCGCCCGGCACCGACCCCCGGGCCGTCATTGACACCATCGCGGCCGAAATCAAGAGGCTCATTGCCGACTCCGGCGCGGATCCGGCCCGGATCGCCGGGCTGGGCGTTGCGTCCCCCGGCCCCATCGATCTCACCGAGGGCGCGGTGGTGGACCCGCCCCTGCTGCCCGGCTGGGACCGGGTCCGGCTGCGGGATGCCCTCACCGACGCCACCGGCCTGTCCACCCTGATGGACAAGGACGTGACCAGCGCCGCCGTCGCGGAAACCTGGGCCGGCGGCCCCAGCGGCGAAGGCAGCTTTGTCTTCATGTACATGGGGACGGGGATCGGCTGCGGGATCGTCCTCAACGACGAAGTCGTCCGGGGGACCTCGGGCAATGCCGGAGAAATCGGGCACATCATCGTGGACCCGGACGGTGCCCTCTGCGACTGCGGACAGCGCGGCTGCGTGAAGTCCTCCGCCATTCCCCAGGTCCTCGTGGCCCAGGCCGAGGCGGCCGGTGTGCTGGACGGTTCGAGCCAGGACCGGAGTGCGCCGGTGGTGCAGGAGCGTTTCGCGCAGTTGTGCGAGCTCGCCTACGGCGGCAACGAACAAGCGAACGAAATCATCGGGCGGTCCGCCGTCCTGGTTGCCCGTGCCGTCTCGGCCGTCACGAACGCCCTGGACGTGGACCGCGTGGTGTTCGGCGGCCCGTTCTGGACGTGCCTGTCAACGGCATACTTGGAGCAGATCCCCGGTCTGATTGACGCGAACAGCGCCACCCGGCTGATCCACGGGATCGAAGTCGTGGGCACGGGCGTGGGCGAGGACGTCGGAGCGGTCGGTGCGGCCTGCCTCGTGCTGGAACACACCCTGGCTCCGCGCTCGCAGCGGCTGCTCTTGGGGGACTAGAGCCCGTGGCGGACTAGCGGGGGATAGCCGGGCTTCAGTCGATGTCCTCAATGACCGTCCCGAACGGGATGCTGTCGTCCAGATGCGCCTGGTGGCCAGTCGGGCCGCGGTTGTAGGAGACGCGCACCCCGTGCGACTTGTCTGCGGCCGACTGCATGAGCACAGGCCGAACGGTGTTGATGAAGCTCTCGCTCTTGCCGGCGAGGTACTCCTGGTAACTGGCTGGAAGCTGAATCATGGCAACAGGATAGTCCTGACCGGGGGCGATGGGGAGGGCCGCGGCGGCAGGCCGGCCGGCCCCCGTCCACAGCGGCCCGGGGCCAGGACGGGGCAGGCCCTCGGCGCGGCCCCCGGCCGGCCCGCGTCCACAGCGGCCCGGGTCACGGAATCAGCCCAACCGGCGAACATTATTCTGCCCGGACCCGCAAACGGCCGTAAAGGTGCGTCTTAATTCGGACGCCGACTTGAAGGGCCCCGCGCCTGCCCTTAGAGTTCTATACAAGTTACCTCAGTAACGTGTCAGCGATCCTCCGCTGAAGGCTTGCCGCTGGAGAAAGTCCAGTGCGGTCCAGGAGGGTGTGGGTGCCCCCATGTGGGCCTGACATTTGCTCACGGACAACTTCGTATCAGGCGTAACAGTCGCGGCTGCGCCCTGCACGAGTTCCCTCCGTGTTCCCCAAACTCAATTCACCGACGGCAGGTCCCGTTTCCGGGCCGCCGCCAGTGTTCACAGCCAAGGACGCAAATGTCACCACCAAGCCTTATCGACACCCATCCCAACCTGGCCGGCGCGGCTCCCGTCGCGCTGTCCTACGAGCTGTTCCCGCCGCGGTCTCCCGCCGCCGCCGAATCCCTCTGGACCACCATCGGCGAACTGGAAGCCACCGACCCGGATTACGTGTCCGTGACGTACGGCGCCAGCGGCTCCAACCGCAGCACCGCCGTCGAGCTCATCAACCGGCTCGTCCAGGAGACGACGCTGCGGCCCCTGGCCCACCTGACCTGCGTCGGGAACTCGCCGGAGGAGCTGGCGGAGATCATCGGCGAACTGCTCGACGTCGGGGTCCGCGGCATCCTCGCCCTGCGCGGCGACCAGCCCAAGGACGGCGCAACCCCGCCGCCCGGATCGTTGCGCTACGCCCAGGACCTGATCGAACTCATCCGCCGCGTGGAACAGCGCCGCTCGGCGCTGCTGTGCGCCGGCAAGGTCGCCGTCGGCGTCGCCGCCTACCCGACCCGGCACCCGGAATCTCCCAGTGAGGCGCACGACGTCGAGGTCCTGCTGGCCAAGCAGCGCTCCGGCGCCGACTTCGCCATCACCCAGGTCTTCTTCCACACCGAGCAGTACGCCAACCTCCTGACCCGGGCACGCCGGGCCGGGGTGACCATTCCGATCATCCCGGGGGTCATGCCGCTGACCAGCCTCCGCCGGCTCGCCCGGCTCGGCGAACTGACCGGCGTGGAACCGGCACCGGAGCTCATCGAACGCCTCGCGGCCGCCGATACCGACGCCGAACGGACCCGGATCGGCGTCAGCGCCACGGTGGACCTCGCCAACGCCGCCCTGGACGCCGGCGCCCCCGGCATCCACCTCTACACGTTCAACGAGCACGCCGCCGCACTCGACGTGCTGGACAAACTCGCACTGCCCCGGCCGCGAAGCGGCAACCGGCTCGGTGGCAACCGGCACGGCGCCGGACGCATCAGCGCCTCCCGGCGCGCCGCCAGCAGCCAGCTCGCCAGCTGACCGCCCCGCCTTCGTCATCTGTCAACGACAAACTCCAAGGACCTCCCATGCCTGAACAGCTCACCACCCCCTTCCCGTCCGCCTCGATCCTGGGCTACCCGCGCATCGGCCGCCGCCGCGAACTCAAGAAGGCCGTCGAGGCCTACTGGGCCGGCAAAATCGACGCCGCAGCCCTGGACGCCGCCGCCAAGGAGATCCAGCTCGGCACCGCCAAGCGCCTCCAGGGCCTCGGCCTGACCGAAGCCGCCGCCGTCCCCGGCACCTTCTCCTACTACGACCAGGTGCTCGACGCCGCGGCGCACCTCGGCGCCGTACCTGCCCGCTTCGGCAACCTCCTCAACGCCGAGGGCCAGCTGGACATCGACGGCTACTTCACCCTGGCTCGCGGCAACAAGGACCAGCAGCCGCTGGAAATGACCAAGTGGTTCGACACCAACTACCACTACCTCGTGCCGGAAATCGGCCCGGAGACCACCTTCGCGCTGACCTCCAGCCGGATCGTCGAGGAATTCGAGTACGCCCTCGCCAACGGTGTGGAAACCCGCCCGTACATCGTCGGCCCGGTCACGTTCCTGCTGCTGAGCAAGGCCTCCGACGACGCCCCGGCCGGCTTCAGCCCGCTGTCCCGCCTCGAGGACGTCCTCCCCGTCTACACGGCGCTGCTGGAGAAGCTTGCGGCCGCCGGCGCCAGCTGGGTCCAGCTCGACGAGCCCGCCCTCGTGGCGGACCAGGACACCCCGGCCGAGGCAATCCAGGCCGCCGTCGCCCGCTCCTATGAGGTCCTCGCCGCCGCGGCGCAGCGCCCGCAGCTGTTCGTCTCCACCCCGTACGGCGCGCTCAACGGCCAGCTCGGCACCCTCGCCGCCACCGGCATCGACGCCCTGCACCTGGATGTCTTCAAGGGTGAAGTCCCCTCCGCCGCCGCCCTGGCCGCCCTGGGCAACAAGACCCTGGTTGCCGGCGTCGTGGACGGCCACAACATCTGGCGCAACGACCTCGCGGCCTCCGCGAAGAAGATCGCGGAACTGAAGAAGGCGGTGGCCTCGCTCGCCATCAGCACCTCCACCTCCACCGCGCACGTCCCGCACGACGTCGACGAGGAAGTCCAGCTCTCCGAGCAGCTGCGCAGCTGGCTGGCCTTCGCCGACCAGAAGGCCGTCGAGGTTGTCACCCTGGCAGGCCTGCTGACCGACGAGGCTGCAGTCCAGCCGGCGATCGACGAGGCCACCCGCGTCATCGCCTCCCGCGCCGAGGCCGAGGGCGTCCGCCGCGGCGACGTCCGGGCCCGCACCGCCGCACTGACTGACGCCGACTTCAACCGGTCCGCCTACGCGGTCCGCGAAGCCGCCCAGGAGAAGGCGCTGCACCTGCCGCCGCTGCCCACCACCACCATCGGTTCCTTCCCGCAGACCTCGGAAATCCGCACCGCCCGGGCCCGCGCCAACCGCGGCGACCTCACCACGGAGCAGTACGAGCAGCTCATGAAGGATGAGATCAAGCGCGTCGTGGACCTGCAGGAGGAGCTCGGCTTCGACGTCCTGGTCCACGGCGAGCCCGAGCGCAACGACATGGTCCAGTACTTCGCCGAGAACCTCGAAGGCTTCGACGTCACCGTGCACGGCTGGGTCCAGTCCTACGGCTCACGCTGCACGCGCCCGTCCATCCTGTGGGGCGACGTCACCCGCAGCGCACCGATCACGGTGGAATGGGCCAAGTACGCGCAGTCCCTGACCAGCAAGCCGATGAAGGGCATGCTCACCGGCCCGGTCACCATCCTCGCGTGGTCCTTCGTCCGCGACGACCAGCCGCTCGGCGAGACCGCCAACCAGGTGGCCCTCGCCCTCCGCGACGAAATCGCCGACCTCGAAGCAGCCGGCATCAAGGTCATCCAGGTGGACGAGCCCGCCCTCCGCGAGCTCCTGCCGCTGCGCAAGGCCGACCAGGCCGCATACCTGGACTGGTCCGTGAAGTCCTTCCGCCTCTCCACGGCCGGCGCCGCGGACGCCACCCAGGTCCACACGCACCTGTGCTACTCCGAGTTCGGCGCCATCATCGACGCGATCGACGGCCTCGACGCCGACGTCACCTCGATCGAGGCCGCCCGCTCCCGCATGGAGGTCGTGCACGACCTCGAGTCCCACGGCTTCGGCCGCGGCGTCGGCCCGGGCGTCTACGACATCCACTCGCCCCGCGTCCCGGGCGAGCAGGAAGTCACCGAACTGCTCAGCACCGCCGTCAAGCACGTCCCGTCCCGCCAGCTCTGGGTCAACCCGGACTGCGGCCTGAAGACCCGCGGCTACGCCGAGACTGAAGAGTCCCTGCGCAACCTGGTCACGGCCACCAGGACGGTCCGCGCCGACCTGCTGGAAGCAGCCAAGTAACCAGCTCCAACGACGACGCCGGCCGGTCACCTCGCAAGGTGGCCGGCCGGCGTCGTACGTTTTACCCATCGACTGCTCAGCAACTGCCGTTTTGAGCCCTCAAAAGGGCCGGTACGGAGCAGCCGATTCAGGATTCCGCGCTTCAGGATTCCGCGTTTCAGGACTCCCCGATTCAGGATTCCCAGAGGATTTCGTCGTCGACGACCCCGTCCTCATCGGCGGAGGCGACGAGGACCTCGTCGGTGAAGTGCTGGCCCAGCGTGAAGTCGAGGACGAAGTAGCGCTCCGGCTGGCCGGGGTAGATGCCCACGTGGCCCAGCTTGAGCGCCTTGAGGAAGACTTCGTCGGTCAGCTGGCTCTTGTCCTCGACGCCGAAGACTTTCTTGAGGTGTTCGTCCTTGATCGCGTTGCAATGGAAGTGGCGGTATTCCTGCGGGCTGGTGCCTTCCTGGTCCAGCTCCTCGGCGATCATTTCGCGGACCTGGTCCACGAGTTCGGGCAGGAAGCGCAGGCGGTAGTCAACTTTATGCATGGCTGCTTCGTCGAAATGGTCATGCGCGTTGACATTCAGGTCAAGTTCCACGGTCTGGCCCGCCAGTTCATGCGTGGCGGTGAGATTATGATCCCTTCCATGGTTGAGCTCGACCTCGCCGAAGTGCTTGCTCGCTACCTTGTTCATATCTTCAACATAGTCCTGAAAACCGGACCATTCCAGCGTTAGGACGGTTTTATCCGGTGCTGGAGTTGTCCGGTACCGCACCGGAGGAGCGGCCGGCGGACTGTACATTGATCGGATGCAGACCGTAGCCTCACCCGTCGCCCGCGCCCGGGCCCTGTTCGACGCCGGCACCACCCGCCCGCTGGCCTGGCGGCTGGAGCAATTGCGCAATCTCCGGCGCATGCTGGGCGAACGGCACGCGGACTTCGCCGCTGCCCTCGCCCGGGATGTGGGCAAGCACCACACCGAGGCGCAGCTGACGGAGATCGGGTTCGTTGCCGCCGAGGCGGCCCACCTGGAGCGGCACCTTGAAGACTGGCTTCGGCCCCGCCGCGTGCCGGTGCCGCTCGCGGTGCAGCCGGCCCGGGCCTGGACCGAACTCACACCGCTGGGCGTCGTGCTCGTGATCGGGCCGTGGAATTATCCGCTGCAACTGGTGCTCGCCCCGCTGGCCGGAGCCCTCGCCGCGGGAAACACCGTAGTGCTCAAGCCCAGCGAACACGCCCCGGCCACCTCGGCCGCCCTGGCCCGATGGATTCCTGAGTACCTGGCCGGGGCCGCCGAGGTGGTCGAGGGCGGCATCCCGGAGACCACAGCCCTCCTGGCCGAACGCTTCGACCACATCTTCTTCACCGGGGGAGAAGCCGCGGCCAAGGTGGTGATGCGCGCGGCCGCCGAGCAGCTGACCCCGGTGACGCTGGAGCTCGGCGGCAAGTCCCCGGCCTATGTCGATGCCTCCACGGACCTGGCCACGGCGGCCAAACGCATCGCCTGGGCCCGGTTCATGAACGCCGGCCAGACCTGCGTCGCCCCGGACTACGTCCTGGCCCGGGCAGAGGTCCTGGAACCGCTGCAGGCCGAGCTGATGAAGGCCGTCACGGTGCTCTTCGGCCCCGACCCGGCAACCAGCCCGTCCTATGGCCGGATTGTCGATGACCGGCACTTTGCCCGGCTCGCGGCCCTCGCCGACGCCAGCACGGTGGTGCACGGCGGACAACGCGACGCCGCCGCCCGCTACTTCGCGCCGACGCTGCTCCGGCCGGCGCCCGGCGACGCCGTCATGTCCGAGGAAATCTTCGGGCCGCTGCTGCCGCTGGTGCCGGTGGCGGGACTCGACGAAGCGATCGGGCAGGTGAACGGCCGCGCCAAACCGCTGGCGCTCTACGTCTTCAGCAAGGATCCGGAGACGCGCCGGGCCTTCGCCGGGCGTACCGCGTCCGGGGCCCTGTGCTTCGACATTCCGGCGGCCCACCTGTCCGTGCACGGGCTGCCGTTCGGCGGAGTCGGCGGCAGCGGCATGGGCGCCTACCACGGGGAACACTCCGTGCGGACGTTCTCGCATGAACGTCCCACGCTGGACAAACCGCTGTGGCCCGACACCCTGGAACTGATCTACCCGCCGTATTCCCGGGGCAAGCACCGGATCATCGACGCGCTGGTCGCGCCCGTCGCGAAGCGGGTCCGGAAGCGCTGAGCGTCCGGCGCCGGGCTACCCCGCTTGCTCGCCCTCCCAGTCGACATTGACCCACCGCTGCCCTTCGTCGTCCCAGGACTCGGTGTGGCCCAGCAGGGCAATATCGTCAAAACTGACGTCGATCCCGTGCCCGCGGAGGGTTTCGCGGAGCTCCTCGATGGCCGCACGGACGGCCGCGGCGACTTCCTCGGGGTTGTCGGAGGCGACGGGGCGGGAGGCTGAATAGGTTCGGCTCATGGACCCCATCCTTATCGATCGGGCCCCGTGTGGGAACCCCTCCTCAGTACTGGCGCGCGGTTCCGAGCTTGTGCATCGTCTCGGCCAGCAGCTCCACGAACAGCTGGACCTGGGCGGTCTGCTTCTCGTTGATCAGCAGGGCGAAGACATTCCGGGCCAGCCGGATCTCCGGCACATCGAGGACCACCACCCCTGCCGGGCGGTGCCGCAGGGCGAGCTCGGGGACCAGGGCGGCGCCGAGCCCTGCGGCTGCCATCTCCAGGCTGGCGTGGAAGTCGTCGCTGTAGGCCACCACACGGGGGTGCAGGTTGCAGCTCGCGAAGAGGCGTTCGATCACCGTGGCGTCCGAGGTGCCCGGGTGGTGCATGATCCACGGCATGTCCGAAAGGTGGGGCGCGGCCACCTTGGAATCCGTGCCCATGCCCCAGGCCGCCGGCAGCACCACCCGGAAGTCGTCGTCGCCGATCCACTGCCGGTCCACCGTGTGCGGCCAGGCGAGCCCGGACTGCCCCACCTGGTACACCAGGGCGACGTCGAGCTCGCCGCCGGTCCGCAGGCCCTGGATGGTCTGGGCCGGCTCCGCGACCGAGACCCGCAGGTCGATGCCGAGCTTCTTCCAGGCCGGGTTCCTCAGGATCGGCGGCAGCACATAGGTGGCGAGGCTAGGGAAGATGCCCAGCCGCAGCTCCTGGCTGGTGCTCTCCTGCGCCCTCGAAGCAGCAGCCATGAGCGCCTCGATGTCGGTGAGCACTTTCGCCGCGTGCCGGGTCATGACGACGGCGGCTTCCGTCGGCTGGATGCTGCGCGCCGCCCGCTGGAACAAGGTTACGCCGGTGTCACGCTCCAGCGCCGACATTTGCTGGGAGACGGCGGAGGCCGTGTAGCCGAGCCGCGCCGCGGCGGCCGCGAACGATCCCAGCCGGATCACTTCCACAAGGGTCCGCAGATGAACGGGGTTGATCAAGGGCTGTCCTTCGCCTGGTAGCGGGTCCACGGAGGCGGGACCGGAAATCCCGCTTCATTGTATCCGGCACTGCCGGACGGCCCGCGGGCGCGCCCGAAAGGTCAGCGCCGAAAAGAATGCCAGAATCCTACTCATCCGGTAGCCCGACGGTGACGAATTGCCCATAAGACGTTTGAGCCAGACAAGTTTTGGACGAGACAACAGGAGCAGACCAGTGTCGCAAGCAGCAGGGATCCCGGCAGGCCGGCGGGTCGCCGTCATCGGCAGCGGAGTGGCGGGGCTGACCGCCGCATACGTACTGAACGGGCAGGACCGGGTGACCCTCTTCGAGGCCGACTCCCGGCTCGGCGGCCACGCCCACACCCACGATGTGCCGCAGGTCAACGGGCCCACCCTGGGCGTGGACACCGGCTTCATCGTCCACAACGAACGGACTTACCCCACGCTCCTGCGCCTGTTCGCCGAGCTCGGTGTCCAGACCCAGGACTCGGAAATGAGCATGTCCGTCCGCTGCGACGGCTGCGGCCTGGAATACGCCGGCGCACGGCCCAACGCGAGCGGCATCATTCCCCGGCCCTCCACCCTGCTGCGCGGCCGCTACCTGCGGATGCTGCTGGAGGTCACCCGGTTCCACCGCCGCGCCCGTGCCCTGCTGGCGGAACCCTCCACCGGCGCCGGAGACGAACTGCCCCTGGGGGAGTTCCTTGTCCGGGAGAAGTTCAGCAGCTACTTCATCTCGCACTTCATGACCCCCGTGGTCAGCGCCGTCTGGTCCTGCGACCCCACCACCGCGCTGGCCTACCCGGCACGCTACCTGTTCACGTTCCTGGGACACCACGGCCTGCTTGGCGTCAAGGGCTCGCCGCAGTGGCGCACCGTCACCGGCGGGTCGCGCAGCTATGTCGACAAAGTCGCCGGGACCCTGCCGGACATCCGGCTCTCGAGCCCCGTCACCGCGGTGCAGCGGCACGCCGACGGCGTCGACGTCACCTCCGCCCGGGGCACCGGGACCGTCACCGAAACCTATGACGCCGTCGTGATCGCCACCCACCCGGCGCAGGCCCTGAACATGCTCGCCGATGCCTCGGCCGCGGAGAAGGACGCCCTGGGCGGCATGCCCTACTCCGTGAACCAGACGATCTTCCACCGCGACGCCGCCGTGCTGCCGGTGAGCCCCAATGCCCAGGCCTCCTGGAACTACCGCCTGCCGTCCTGCGACGCACGCCCGGACAAGGTCCTGGTCAGCTACGACATGACCCGGCTGCAGCGGCTGGAGCCGGTGGACGGGGGCCGGTACATTGTCAGCCTCGGCGAATCCGAACTGATCGACCAGGCCACGGTCCTGGACCGGATGGTCTACGAGCACCCGCAGTACACGCCGGACTCGCTCAGGGCCCAGGAGCTGATTCTCGGGCTCGGCGACGAGCGCCTGGCCTTCGCCGGCGCTTACCACGGCTGGGGATTCCACGAGGACGGCGCCCTCTCCGGCCTCAAGGCCGCCGCCCGGCTGGGCCGCGACTGGGACCAGCTCCCGGTCAACATCGGCACAGTCAACACCGGGGCAGTGGCCGTGGACCCGGACCTCCGGCCGGCCGCCGCGGAGGCATCATGAACGCCCCGGCCGCCATCTACCGCACCGCCATCTCCCACGTGCGGCGGACCCCGCTGCACAACGCCTTCACCTACCGCAGCTACAGCTGGTACGTCGACGTCGACCACCTCCCGCAGCTGCCGCGCCTGCTCCGGCCGCTGGCCGGCTTCCGGGTGGAGGACCACCTCGGCGACCCGGACGGCACGCTGCGCGGCAACGTGGAACGCTACCTTGCCACCCAGGGAATCCGGCTCGACGGCGGACGCATCTCGATGCTCGCCAGCGCCCGGGTCCTCGGGCACGTGTTCAATCCGCTGAGCGTGTTCTGGTGCCATGACGCCGGGGGCAACCTGCGCTGCGTCGTCGTCGAAGTCCACAACACGTACGGGGAGCGGCACTGCTACCTCCTCGAAACGGACGGCGCAGGCAGGGCGAGCGTTCCGAAGGCGTTCTACGTCTCGCCGTTCAACGACGTCGACGGGCAGTACCGGATGAAGCTCCCCGAACCCGGCGAACGGCTCGCCGTGTCCATCGTCCTGGAGCGGGAGGGGCACCAGCCCTTTATCGCCACCATGGACGGCGTCCGCCGCGAGGCGACCCTGCGGAACATCCTCGCCGCGGCGCTCGCGGTACCCCTCGCCCCGCTTCGGGTCACCGCTCAGATCCGCTGGCAGGGCATCAAGCTCTGGGCACGCCGCCTGCCCATCATCAAGAGACCACACCACCCTTCACAGGAGGCAGTTCAGTGACAATGACCGAAGCGACCGGATCCGGTACGGGACGGACACAGGACACCGGCAACGGCGCCCGTACCGGCGCAGCGGTGCCGGGCACGGTGCCCTACACGGTGCCGCAGCCGCCCGTCACCATTGACGCGGCCATCTGGCCGAGCATCGCCACGGTGCCCTCGAGCCTCAAGGCCCGTGTGGCGGGGCGCGCCGCGGACGCCATCTTCAAGGCGGCCGTGCGCAGGCTCCCGCTGGAAGTGCGCTACCCGGACGGCACAGTCTTGGGGAAGGCAGCGTTGGGGAAAGCGGTGGTGGAGACCGGCGCCTCGGGCGAGGCGTCCGCCGGCGCCGCCTACCCCGTCATGACCATCAACCGGCCGGAGGCCTTCGCCACCCGGCTCGGCGATGGCGGACTGATCGGCCTGGGCGAGTCCTTCATGGCCGGTGACTGGGACGCCGACGACCTCACCGCCGTCATGGAGGTCTTCGCCTCCCGCGTCGGCACGCTCGTCCCCGAACCGCTGCAGAAGCTGCGCGGCCTCTACCTGCCGCGCCAGCCGCGCAGGGAACGGAACACCGAGAAGAACACCCGCTCCAACATCTCGCGGCACTACGACCTCTCCAACGAACTCTTCGCCTCGTTCCTGGACAGCACCATGACGTACTCCAGCGCCCTCTTCCCGGAAAGCGGCGACGCCCTGCGGACCGTGGCCTGGGACGGCCTCGCCGCCGCGCAGCAGGCCAAGATCGACCGCCTGCTGGACAAGGCCGGCGTGAGGGAAGGCAGCCGCGTCCTGGAAATCGGCACCGGCTGGGGCGAGCTCGCGCTCCGCGCCGCCGCCCGCGGCGCCACGGTCTACTCCGTCACGCTCTCCAGTGAACAGCAGGAACTGGCCCGCCGGCGCGTGGCCGACGCCGGCTACGCGGACGCCGTCACGATCGAGCTCAAGGACTACCGCGCGGTGGAAGGCGAGTACGACGCCGTCGTCTCGGTCGAAATGATCGAGGCGGTCGGCTTCGAATACTGGGCCACGTACTTCCAGACGATCGAGCGGGTCCTGGCCCCCGGCGGCAAGGTGGCCATCCAGGCCATCACGATCGCCCACGACCGGCTCATGGCCACCCGCACGAGCTACACCTGGGTGCACAAGTACATCTTCCCCGGCGGGGTCATTCCCTCCGTCCGCGCCATCGAGGACATCACCGAGAAGCAGACCGGGCTGCGGGTCCGCGAACGCCTCGCGATGGGTGAGCACTATGCGCAGACCCTGAGGCTCTGGGAGGAGCGGTTCATGTCCCGCGCGGACGAGGTCGGGGCCATGGGCTTCGACGCGGTCTTCCAGCGGATGTGGCTGTTCTACCTGTGCTACTCCCGGGCCGGGTTTGAGACGGGCTACCTCGACGTCCAGCAGATCGTGCTGGACCACGCCCGCAGCAGCCGGCCGGAGTCCCTCGGTTAGCACCCGTGGCGCCGGTCACGGCGGACTGTTGGAACACGGGTGTTAGAACAATCACCAACCCATGAGGCGGGCACCACGGTGCCCGCCTCATTCGTGTGCCCGGACACCAGATGTAGTGGCCGGGACCACCTTGCGGCACCCCCGCGAAAGGGCGCGACACGCCGTCTGCGGTGCGACACGCGGGGGTGATTAATGTGGCTAACTACTCCACAGGGTGTGGATTTCGTCCGCCAAAATGGCGGAAATCCGGACATTTGGCGGGCCCCCTCCTGTGGATTAACGGTGGGTTAAATGACATACTTGTAATACATCATCTTGGGGTCCACGTGAGGCTCTTGCACTACATGTAGTATCGACATACAGTTCCAGCAGAGCATCAACGCGGGACGGTCGGAGCCGGGGAAGCGCTCCGAAGAAGACTTTCAACTAAGGGGACAGGACCATGACCGTTACGGTTTACACGAAGCCGGCCTGCGTTCAGTGCAACGCGACCTACCGCGCGCTGGACAAGAAGGGCATCGCCTACCAGAGCGTCGATATCTCCCAGGATGCAGAAGCCCTCGAGCGCCTGAAATCCCTGGGCTACATGCAGGCACCGGTCGTCGTCACCGACCAGGACCACTGGTCCGGTTTCCGCCCGGACAAGATCGAAGAACTGGCGCAGGCGTTCGCTGTAGCCTGAAACGCTCCGGACGCCGCTACCGGGCAAGAATCCACGGTAGATGAGGTGAGTCCCATGCTTGTAAAAACTGAAGATCGGGCGGCTGCCACGGCTGACAGCGGGGAAGCGGTCAGCACAGCGGCTCCCGAGCTAACCCACTGCAGCCTCATCTACTTTTCCTCCACCTCCGAAAACACCGCACGCTTCGTTGCGAAGCTGGGCGTCGACGCCGCCAGGATCCCCCTTTACCCGAGGGACGCTCCGCTGGCGGCCCGGGAGCCCTACGTGCTGGTGGTGCCGACCTATGGCGGCACCGGGGGAGAGGGATCTGTTCCAAAGCAGGTCATCAGGTTTTTGAACGACCCGGGCAACCGGAAGCTGATCCGCGGAGTGATCGGCGCAGGGAACACCAACTTCGGGGACAACTACTGCATGGCCGGCGACATCATCGCCGCCAAGTGCAAGGTCCCGCACCTATATCGCTTCGAACTCATGGGGACGCCGGAAGACGTCAACCGCGTACAACAAGGATTGGAAGAGTTTTGGACACGACTGTCGCAGACACAGCAGTAACCGGGGGCGCAGGCTCCCACGCGGGAACCGCCACCGCTGTTGAGAAACAGGAACAGCAGAAGAAGCACGAGATGCCGGCCGCGTACAAGGGCCTGGGCTACCACGAGCTCAACGCCATGCTGAACCTCTACGGCCCCAACGGAGAGATCCAGTTCGAGGCCGACCGCGAGGCCGCGCACCAGTACTTCCTGCAGCACGTGAACAACAACACCGTGTTCTTCCACGACCTCGAGGAAAAGCTCGACTACCTCGTCAAGAACGAGTACTACGAGCGCGAAACCCTCGACCAGTACACGATGAACTTCATCCGCGAGCTCTACAACCGCGCGTACAAGAAGAAGTTCCGCTTCGAGACCTTCCTCGGCGCGTTCAAGTTCTACACCTCCTACACGCTGAAGACGTTCGACGGAAAGCGCTTCCTGGAGCGCTACGAGGACCGCGTCTGCATGGTGGCCCTGCACCTGGCCCGCGGCGACGAGAAGCTCGCCACCCAGATGGTCGACGAGATCATCGAGGGCCGCTTCCAGCCGGCCACCCCGACGTTCCTGAACGCCGGCAAGAAGCAGCGCGGCGAGCTGGTCTCCTGCTTCCTGCTCCGCATCGAAGACAACATGGAGTCGATCGGCCGGTCCATCAACTCCGCCCTGCAGCTGTCCAAGCGCGGCGGCGGCGTGGCCTTCGCGCTGACCAACATCCGCGAGGTCGGCGCGCCGATCAAGCAGATCGAGAACCAGTCCTCCGGCGTCATCCCCGTGATGAAGCTCCTCGAGGACAGCTTCTCCTACGC
>ENA-OWNT01002514-OWNT01002514.1-seawater-metagenome-genome-assembly--contig:-NODE-2514-length-19031-cov-4.339875_pt1 | contig 19031 bp, 8 predicted proteins | sample MGYA00238136_ERZ651165 | MGnify/ENA primary metagenome ERZ651165 (study PRJEB26861, sample SAMN08777766) | seawater metagenome | isolation source: coastal seawater | place: USA: Florida | collected...
ACTCACTCACTCACTGGCCAACTCCGACCCACTCACCCTCCCACCCATTCACTCACTCACTCACTCACTCACTTTCACGCCGTCTAAATATAATATCTTTGCGGACACGTTTCGATCCGGTCCGTTTTGTCAATTACTGTGTATGGGAAAACGGTGTATCTAAATCCTTTTTTACGTACTGTAAAGAGTCAACTTTGTGCCTCACTCTTCTGAATAAAAAATCATCGTTCGTTCGTTCGTTCGTTCAACATCAACAAATTAATTCAAGAATTCAGTGTACACATAGTACACATATCTGGTACCCAGTACTGTTGAAAACGGGATATATACACATTGACAATCCGTGGGCGTGAGTGCGGGAGGGAGGAGTGAGTGACAGTGAGCGTGAGTGAGTGACAGTGAGGAAGGAAGGACGTGTGTGGTGAGTGAGTGAATGTGAGCCAGCGCGACTTCATTCGCTGTGAGTGAGTGTGAGTGAGTGAGTGGGAGTGGGAGTGAGTATGAGTGTGAGTGGGAGTGGACGCCGCGCCAGCGCAAACGAACGTATGATGCCTGAGAGTCAGTCAGTCAGTCAGTGTGAAGTAATTTAAGTCGCTGCTGGGATGAGTATAGTTTTTGTAGTTTATGAATGGGTGTAGTAGGGCACATGAAAGTCATAAAGTAGTACTGTAGTGTAGTATGAGATGAGATGTGACTTCGTCATCCGTCATCCGTCACCCTGCTGCTGTCGTTGTGGAATCAATCGAACTTCGGTGACGGCGAACGACAAACGAACGACAAACGAACGACGAACGAACGACGAACGACGAACGACGATGATGAACGATGACGACGAGGGGCGACGGGGCGACGATGAAGAAGACGACGAGGGGTGGCGACGACGAGGGATTAGGGCGAAGGTACACAGCGAGAGCGATGGGTGATGGTTGGCTGACCTCTGTGCTGCTGATCTTGAGTGGGATTGCGCGTGTTCAGAGATCGCGCAGACGAGACGACGGCATTGTAGTGATGACACTGCGACGATGTGGTTGGTTGGGTGAGGCTACACGGTCAGCTGCAGTTGGGTGTTGCGGTTGAGTGAGTTGCCGAGCTTCTCTGTTCTGTATGTGTGTCCACATGTCCAGTGAGGGGGTGTCGCACAGTGTGGTGTTGTGATGCGTTGCGATGCGACGAAGTGTGCAAAAGCAATTCGATGGGAAAAATATCGCGGAAAATTCTGGTCAAATGTAGAATGTAGAAGCAATTCGTTGTTTTTCGCGCACGTTCCAGAGTTTGCGTTGGTGCCTGCCACAGGGTGCTGTCGTAGGCACGAGACGATGAGACGGGCTCGCAAGGTGGCTTCCGTGAAGTCATGGACATTGCCAAAACAATTTCGCCGTAGTCTTGTGAGTTTCTGCAACACACCAAATGTATTCACGGTCAAGACACTTGCGGACCGATTCAAGGATGACAAGCTCCCACTACAACTGTGCTTCACCGAATTTTTGAACCGAGGCGGCTTTGCGGCACTCGGCAAGGTCGTGCGCTCCATGTGCAAAACAACGTCGGGTGCGACGTCGTATGGCCCTGCTTTCTGCGCGTGTTGTGAAATAGCGCGAAAAATTTTGGACTACTCCTCGCCATCTTCAATTTTGCGGACGGCTCTGTTGCGTACTTCTGTCTTGGAGCTTTTGATGCAAACAAGTGCAGAAATCCAAGAACTCGTTGATGAGGATTCTGTCTTTATGGACGCAGCGGAGGCGTTGTGGTATGGAGCACGGTCACTAGTTGACTGCACGAGCACAAACAATCTCCGTGATTACCTTGAGTCCACGGATACGATACCAGATGCGTTCCTTAAAGCCTACTCTGCCTTTTTCACGAAGGAGTGGCACACGGAAGGGTTGCAGAACGATGCGACACGAGCAGCTGCAATTCCCCAAATATCCATCCTCCAAGCATTGAAAGCAGCGTTGGACACCAACAATGGGGTTCATTTGAAAGACACGGCCAAGAAGATGTGCTTGGAAATCATGTCGCAGAGTTCAACCCTGCCGCCGCATTCCGTTTCGTCAGTTGTGAACCTCGGAATGCAGATATTGTCGACAGCAGGTGTCTCGTTGTCGTTTCAGGAACTGAGGAGCATCGTGCCCTCGCTTGTGAAGGTGAGACACGACTTCAACACCCACTCCTCAGTGGCTTTGCTGGCACCACTTCTTGATCAGGTAACAACAGCAGCAATCGCACACAGGGAACTGGAAGATGTGATGCTCCTCGTGGTGTTATCGAGGCACCGCTCGTTCGCCACCGAACTGCAATCACATCCACAACTTCAAGCGTTGACCGAACTGATTGAGCAAGAAGATCTTCCTGCAGAAACCAGGATTTGCCTAATGGAGATACACTCAAATATTGTGGCACGAGGCGAGGAGTCGCCCGACGCTGTCCTGGCCGCCAGTGCTCGCGCTCTCAAGTTCTTGAACACCGCTGTCCTCAGCTCGGACACAAATGTGATGGCAGGTGACTGCATTGCCACTGTACTTCGCAACTTAGCCACGTCGTCACGCCGATGGGCACAGGAAGACCAACAACGCGCAGCACAACTCTTGTTCACAACGTGTGGTGATAGTGCTGTGCACCTTCACACTGACGCGGTGTGGGCCGTGCTGCGCATCGCTCGACATCTGAAAGCGGACCCGCAACACGCAGCCTTCGTCCTGAAAATTGCCGAAAGTTGTCTGGCACCGACAAAGATAGCAAAGATTTCCTCAGAATTTGGGAAAGTGATCAACTCTCTCGCGCCTCAATTTGCCTCGTCATTGTTGGCAGGGGGATCTCCGGCCTCGAAGCTTATGTCGCTCCACGCACACGAGTTAATCGGTATGGCACCACCAGAGGCTCTTCACACTGTGACCTCCACACTCGCGAGCCTGGAGCGATTGAGTCAAGGATTGTCGACCGAGCAATTCGATCAATCTGTCTCAAAAATGTTGACATTGAAGCTGCTAGGCCACGATACTCGCACTGTGCTCGGTGAACAAGACACGACTTCCGCCGGAGTCTTCTTGTCGTCACATGTTGATGAGCTTGAGAAGGCTGGATTTTTTACCAAAACTGTGCACCAGGAATTATTTGACACCGTGGATGATCTTCGTTCCTTGGACCGCGTCGTATCTCGGTTCTTGACCAAGGACAAGGTCGCCGCGGCTGTCCGCAAGCTTCGAACATTGTACGACTCACACATGTTCTGCCAGCCTGACGCACCACCTCCACAATGGAGTGCCGCTAAGTCGACTGAGGCACAAAGGCAACTTGACATTTTAGCCACGTATTCACGATTGAATCCGCATTTGGTGCATGAGGCGGGTTTTACCGACTTGGTCGTTTACAGTGTTTCTGGCAGCATCTCCCACGGTGAAAGCACCGGCTTCCCAAAATCTGCTCTGCGCAAGGCCAATACAAAGGGAGCGCCTGGCCTTGTGGCCATACTGAACCAACAGTTCAGCATCGTTGATGCAATTGTGCAGGCCATGATCACGGTGGACGCAGCAGATTGCGTCCTTGCATGCCATGAGGGTCGCTTTTTCAGCGGTGCGCTCCAGCAGATCCTGAAATGCGAGAAGGCAAAGAAGTTAAAGTGGTTCGAGCACCCTTGTGTTTTCCTGTCGAATGCCATACTCACGTTCAACAAAGATCCACGATACCTACGCCAATTTTTGACGTTGTTTGGGACAACGGAACTCACGCCTTTGGTCGCCACTCACCGCATTCTTTCGGAGCTTCTTGAGACTTACTTGACCGATTCCTCAAGTCTGCGGTGGCTGTCGCTGTTCCAATCCTCGATTCCTGCAACTGTTGCAATGCTCGAGTCCACATGGTTTGAATCTTGTCAGATTCCTCGTCTAACATTGAGCGACCTGTGCGGTGTCTCCTTTGAGTTGGCAAGGCTTGCCGCAGACTCGCTGTCATCTGCGTCAATCGTGCAACTGCTCAAAATTTCAACGATTATCTTGGAAGCTCACCCCGACATAGAAACTACAACAAATGCTGCAGATGTTTTATCAAATCTGGCACACGCTCTACAAATCGTGAACGACACCCCGCACTTTGCTGACGCTCACAACTACGTAATTAGAATCCTCAAACACTGGGCACCACCGAGCAACTTTGAAATCGAAGCATTTTTCGAACCACTTCGTGGGCTCGGTGACCTCAGTGACTCATCACTGGATACGGACGCGCGCCTTGGCCGGTTGGATCGTGCACGGGAGTCGCTCTGGCGCTTGGACTTGATGGCCAGAGCGCATGGCCATTTCCTGCCAAGCGTAGATCAGTTGCACTCCATGAGCGCCGCATTAGACACATTGATGGATATTGAGAGTGGACCCCTGGAGGACGCGCTCGTGGACACATTGTTTGATTTACTCCTCATTACCATTCGAGGAGGACACAAAGGGGACCAGTCACCCGAGACTTTGTCGCATATCGCAGCACTCGCCGCAAAACATCTAGCAAAGCGACAATCGAAAACCGCCATTGCTTGTCTTTCGTTCGTAGTCGCGCATCATGTCTCGGTCGCCCATGATGCAGAACTTCAATTGTCGGCCCTTCTACCACCGCTGTCACCATTGCGTAAAGAGCCCCAAGGCAACTCGTTGTATCCTGTTCCCCTGATACGTGATTCCATCTCCGACCTCGTCGACGAAATCGAGGAAGCAGTGGAGGTACCGCTTGTACCTTTAGCGCCTGATCATGATCATGATACTGCCATCGAGGACCCTTCCGTAAACGAAATTGATCTAGTTGATGTCGACTCACCAGAGCCAAGTGCTCGTGAGAGCACACGCGTGGCGCAGGAGTTATGCAAGATCCTGGCACAGGTGCAGTCGATCCCCATCGATGACGCTTTCCGTGCCGTGCTTCAGTTTGCGAACGATGGACAATACAAGACAATGGTGTCGGATCTCGATAGTTCTGAGATCAGTGTCGCTACTGATCTCTCTTACACGTTTGATATTCTGAAAGCTCTTTACATGGTCGCAAAAACATGTTGCCTCGCGTCGAAGCGGGTGCACTACCGCAAGCAAGCGACAGTGATTCTACACGCCTGTTTGGGTGTTGTTCAAGCGGCTGCTGATGTTGTTCTTCGGCGAATGGCCGACCACGAAGTATCTGCAACAGCAATGGCACTTTTGAGTCGGTGTGCTAGCGTGTATGGTCATGCCTTTGGAGATGCCACCATAGCTATTGCCGAGTTTCGTCGTCACGCCGATACGTTGCTGAGATTGCTGGAAATTGAGCTCACATCCTCAACTCCACAAGAATTTACGGAGGAGAACCTTGTGCACACGTGGAACTGTGTCGCGAAATGTTTTGTCGGAACATCCAAACTTGACCCCCATCGCGACTTTTTGCATTCCGCATTCATGAAATTTATTGGGTGCAAGCAGCAATGTTTCCGTCGTGAGGCTGTAGCCATGGCGCTGTCCATGAACGTTACGGCACAAGTTATTTGTCACCAAAGAATCACCAACGCCGCTTTCCGTGATGCCGCCGAGCTTTCCAGTTTTCGTGGACGTGGTCACCACTACAATCCTCCTCTGACTGGTGGTATTTCTGTGGAAGAATGTAGAACACTACTCAAATTCATGCATCACACAGTGTGCACTGCTGACAAGTCTGACACTGTTTCGCGCTCCATATGCCATTGCATGCTTGACATTGTTCAACATCTCTGCGTGTTCAGTCGCATCGACGGCAGTGTGGAGCACGAGATGCTTCGTGACATTGTGGGATTGACGCCTGCGGGAGAGACAAACATAGTCGAAACTGGATGCTTCGGAATTTTAGAAGGTGCACTGTCGCATTTAAAACTGAACGGAGAATTGGACGCAAACACCGCGAATAAGGTTTCTGATTGTCTCGCTCAACTTTCGTCCGAGTTTGAGCGTGTAGCAGCAACAACTGCAACGGACTTATCAAACAACACAATTCGGAGCATCGATCGTTCGTGGGCCGAGTTAATGGAACACTGTGACGATGAACAGCTTCCAAGCGATGTTCTTCAGGTTGGCTTGATTCTGTCGCGCAACAGCTTCTGGGTTGGCTCGCTGCAAATGTCGACACGTGGTATTCGTGAAAATGCGTGCAGTTATGCAGAGGTCGTGCGGCCTTTGCTGCTGACGATGCGTAACTGTTTGCGAACGCTCTCGTCGAAATCGTCCGCCCACACCCTTCAGGCTTGTCTGCAACTGTTGACAAATCTTCTTTCACACGTAGATTATTACGACACTTTTCTTGGACTGTTTTGCATGGGCATTAAACCCGCCCACAATAACAGCAGCAGATCTTCCGAACAGCGCCGCATTTTATCCGTGGTGCCGATGCTGACGGAAGTGCTCCGATGCCCGCAATCATACGCCTGCGCCCAGATGTCACTGGTGATATTGGAGCGGTGCACTGTGTGGGCCAGGGCTCGCTGGGCTACAGAAGCCCGCGACGAAGCGCAACGGATTGTGAAAACCATGAAGCGATGCGATATTGTGGGCGCCTTGCTGGGTTGTCAAGCTCATTTTCACGGACCATCGAGCGAATTTGTCCTGCACGCAAACCAAACCTTGCTTGGTGTGGACTACTTGCTCCATGCCGCCGGTTTGCGCGAATAGGGATATATGTGTTGAAGTAATATTTTAAAACCAACGTTAGAAAAAACCATGTTAGTAAAAACAATGTGTAAAATCGACTGTACTAACTGCTGAATGGAAGTCACCTGTTCTGAGGATCGTTGAACCCGAACGAGAAGTGCATAGCTACAATGCCCCGAAGCGAAGACAGCCCGGCACACCACAAGTGGGTCCTTCCGTGGAATCCGATCCCCCAGTCTTCGCTCGACTGTGCCATGCTGCCATCGCACACGTTTTGTTGCAAGCTCCAAGTAAATATGGTGGACTACATCCTGTGCGTCCGGTGCGAGTCTTTTGCTCAGGGCCTGGAATATTGCCACCGTTGCCGTTGTAACTCCATCCGCTACAGTCTCGAGTTGACGCAACGGTTTCGTTCAGCTGAGCCCACAGCTTGCTGACGAGACCAGGAAATTTGCCGGAGAGATCACGCTCCTCGCGCGGATCGTCCCGCAGATCAAACAGACAAGGAATGGCTGCCTGTCGGTACGGCACCGGCAAAATGCCGAACTTTGGACCTTTGCTCTGTTTCTCACACGCAGGACGCAATTGGCGACGAGACGTATTGCCAGGACATTGCGTCCACGAACCGTTTGCATTCTTCCAGCCGCAAGCTTGCTCCTTAAAATGCGGCTGGCCGACTATTAGTTTGTAGTGTCCAGCAATTATAACTTCCTTGCTCAACACCAATCCGTCAGGATGGGCAGCATCAATGCGTGGAAAATTGTGCGGTGCGGTCAGGATTGGCCAAATATTCGTACCATCTACTGGTGGAAAAGACCTGTCTCCATATATGTTCCTTAGCGGCCGTGATACGTCCACTGGCAAGACTGCAACCGGCGGGTTGTCCGTCGGTTCGGCTCCAGCCAATGCAGCAAAAGTTGCATACCAGTCAACGATATGAACAGTATGATTATTCCGGGTTCCCCTTAGGTGAGCGGGAATAAATCCACCAGAAACAAGCGCCACGGTGCGCATAGCACCCTCCCAATTGCTGTGCTTTTCCCCTCGAAGCGGATAGTTATTGCCTTCTAAATGTCCACCATTGTCGGACGCATAAAGAATTAGAGTGTTGTCAAACATTCCCCTTTGTTTCAACAAGGCTACAATCTGTCCAATGACGACGTCGCTGTGCCACAGAAGTGCTTTGTAGACACGAGTGGATCGCCTGCCGTGGTTGGTGTGACCCTTGCCCGTGCAGACATCACCGGTTGGCGTAACACCATCGTCATTTGAACATTTTGGAAATCCAGGTGGGAAATTTTCCCACGGGGAATGCACCGACTCAAAGCACAAGTGCACAAACAAGGGCCCGCTGGATAAATCGTGCTGTTTGATAGCCCGAAGTGCAAGTTGTCCCCACAGTTCGTCGGACCAAGTGGCCCCACATTCTGACTGCTCTGTGACGGATTGAGTAGCATGCTTTCTTTTCTTTCTCATTTGGCGTCTTGCATCAAATGGGACTTGTGCGCAGCCAATATGTGGTGGCGGGTCGATGAACTGCGTGTCTTCCCAAACAGAGTGGTTTCCCTGGAACCTGGTCCCCCGTGCGGGGCCGCTGTACGCGCCACCAGTGTCGAGGCTGCCCATGGATTGGTTGCTGAAGCCATGGTTTATTGGGAGGTGTGCCATGCTACGGAAACCGGTGTGCATTTTCCCAAACCAGTGCGCTGAGTATCCCACACCGGCAAGTTTGTCTGAGATCCAAGCCATTCGGAGGTCGATGTCGTCGCTGAAGGATGCTGGCTCACTTAGTTGCTCACCGTGGTGAATGGGCAAACGCCCTGTCAAGAATGACCGGCGACTGGGAGAACAATGCCAATGCGTGTAGTGCCAATCAAGCGTTATGCCGACTTTTTGCAGGTCCGAAATGTTGCGAGACCATAAAGCAACCTCCGGGTTGTGGATTCCAGAGTCCCACCACCCCAGATCGTCTTGTAAAATCGATATGATGTGTGGTCTCGGCGCATCTTTGCTAGGCATGCAGCATCGCAGCCATGCCAAGCACAGCAACAAGTAAGCCCACTGTGCCATCGTTGCACCGAAAGCAACACGGCACCACCGTAATGACGGCCGGCGGCTGGCGACACCAACACACAACCAAGAATTTCCGATTTTCCAAGTTGAACGAAGAGTGCTACGATATTTTTAACCGTTCTGCACATTGGTGTACCACAGCAGCACTCGACACACTACAAAGTGAGGTAAAGTACACCAGGCATTGTCGTACTGAATCACAGCTGCTTTCCTTGTTGGCTTCACGTGCTCTCGCCGGTGCAGCGTGTCCTCTTTTTTTAACACTTTAACGAACGGCGAACGGTTTAACGAACGGCGAACGGTGAACGGCGAACGGCGAACAACAACACGCAATGAATTGTTGTTGTGGCGAAGGCACAAATCGCTGGCAGTAGGAGGAATTGGGCGTAAGTTTTCGTCGACCGTTCGTATTGCGGCGAGTGGTGGTGTCGGTTGGCCAGCGCCGCCGTCACTGCTTGAATGTGTGTGTGCTCCCCCAACCACGACAATGTGCCTGCGTATGCGTTGGAGTTCCAATGCCAAACACAACCACAAAACATCGCATTTGAAAAATGCATTTCGAGAGTTTCAATGAAGATGCCGAAAAGTCGAAAAGTAGTTGTTCAAAACGTCGTTCTGCTGTGCTGTGCTGTGCTGTACTGTGTGATTTTGTGATTTTGGGGTTCACTTCAAATTTTCAAATTTCAAATTTCAATTTTTGTATTTTGACGGCATTCTTTTTAACCGTCCGTTTCGTCTTTCTCTTTCTTTGTTAGCGGCGAAACCCACTCGCCGTTCGCAAACATGATACATTGCTGAGTTTTCGACGTGTGTACGGGAATGGCCATGGGTGTGTTGTGTCATGATGTCGCGATGACGTAAATGAGCATGTTACACGACTTGCCAACTTATCATTCTCATGGACGGACCGACGATCCACCACACCCAGTATTGACACATCGTACTTCTGCTTTTCGTGAAAGATACCGTCTGCTGGGTTCATGTCGTTGCCTCACGATCGAGAAAGAGGAGGGAAAGGATTGGTGTAAATAAAATAAAACATGTTGAAATAAATCAGAGTTTTCTGGTTCTACTCACAGAGTCTTGTGGGCATTAACGAGCTTCCCATTTCAGAACACCTTCTCCCGACACCGCAATCTTGGGAATGTGCTCCGGGAACTCTGGCAGGTCGATTGTTTTATCCACATTCCACTAGTATTTTGAGCAGCACAGGCGCAAAAAAGAACATCGCATAAGTTAGCGCAATGGCGACAACACAAAGAATTACATGTGGACAGATACATACCACGCCCATAACGTCGGGAGTCATTGCAACAATCTTTTTGCGCACAACGGAATTCACGAACGCAACATCTAGCGCTTCGGTCACTTTAGAATTGCTGGTGGAATTATTCAACACTCGAAGAGCGGAACCGACATCTGTTGTTCCAGTCAAAAAACCTTGGCGAGTACCCTCTTCGCCATCGGTATGGGAGGCTGATGTGCTTGTCGATGGCATGGACGTGGTTTGGTTTGGTGCTGCGTCACTATCAGTTGGCCGTTGAGCATTCGATCTTGCAGCAGTCGCTGATTTCTTGGCTGCGTTCTCCGGGTTCGATTCACTCTTGGAGGGTTCTGATTTCGACGTGGACGGATCAGTTGTCTGCACAGATTTGGCTTGTTTCGACTTAGTGGAATCCTCCACTTTCTCCGGGTGCGTTTCTAACGACGGTTGGTTTGATTTCACTTCGGCCGTCCCTGATCCACCCGAAGTGACGGCATTGTTTTCTTCACTCACAGAAGAAGGAATATCAATGGTCTCAACTGTGGCGCCTGATTCAGACATTGGAGGCGGGAGAACGGGATCCACGGACACGTCTGATTCCTCATCGGCAGAGCTGGCTGAAAACGTGGGTGGTTGTATTTGCACAACAAACTTTGTCAAATCGAACAACTTCCGCTGCACGGCCGTTTGTAGACGTGCACAGGTCAACTCTTCGAAGTTTTCAGACTTCCATGCCATGAAGCGATACTGCTGGAACGGATTCAAAGCCTTGTGAGTCGGAGAGTCTGTTCGCTCCAAGACACCTTGCAAACTTGACGCCAGCATGTCGTGTTTCGAGTTTCCCCGGCGAATAGCAGGAGAACCGATGCAGCCAGAATCGGTGAGCAAACCAATCACGACTGTCGCATCGTCAACCGTCTCGCATTTGCATTCGATAGGAAATTGATTGTCTCCTTCCAACAGCCAATTTGAGAGTTGTTCTTGCGTGGCCGTGCGGGCGCACTGAATATCATCGGGATTAAGCTCGTCATCGACGTCAAGGCAGAGGAAAAATATTGCAAGATACGCAATTGCTTTCAGAGGAATCGCTTGTTGCTTGCATACAAACAGCACCTCGTCGTTCAGAGCATCTTTAAGTTGCTCCTCAACGTCAAAAGTTCCGCTCGACGCCAACGCATCATCAAACATACGGAAATCGACCTGACTAACTGCACGCGCAGATCGCTGAGGTTTCCGCCGTGACGAACTGTCTGCTGTAGAAATTGTATCAGAACTGTCGAGTGATGTACGCGCAAAGTGGTCGTAGACGTCCTCGTACTCATCATATTCGTCAAATTCATCGGCGCCATCTTCCGTGCGTTCGTCCAGAGTACTGGCACTGTCGGCAGACACACGGTGGTTCTCCTTCGCCTTCGATGACAACTTTATCAATTGCAGGACGGAACGAGCCTTAGCACGGAAACCAAATGTGTCGTATACAGAACCCCGGCGGTCACTGTCCAGTCGCTCGCGACTCTGTGGGTGATATTCCTCAAGCGAGATTGAGTGTCTTCGGCCCGTGCCGCGGGCGGGGGAATTGTGCGATCCAATTGATGTTCGGCGCGTTCGGCGCGACGGCGACTTGCCCTCCGTACGCGTTGGGGAGGGCGGGGTTGCTGGCTCATGAACACTACTTGTGTCGCCATCGCTGCGTCTAGGTGTTTTGGAGGACGATTCGGATGGTGTATGGCGTACTCCGAGTCGCGATCCGGCCTGAACTAATGCTCCAGCCTTCGACAACCGCGTACTGAAATCTTGTGTGTCCTCATATGATGAGTCAGAGTTGTGGCCATCTTTGTCGTTCTTGAGCTCATCATCGTCGTCATCGTCATCATCTTCCCAGTTACCCAGTGAGTCCAGCATTTGCGCCCCAGACAAAAGTTGAACGTCCGCCTCAAGCTCATCCACGGAGGCGTATTTCGGTCCAGCAGATTTTGTTGCGGCTGACGTGATAATGCTGCGCATGTGGACTTCACCATCAAGTTGTCCAGTTCTCTGCCCTTCCCTCGTCACCTGCAGTCCGTTCAACTCGATGTCACAACTATTTTCTCCTGCCTTAATTTGTCCCAGTCTGAAAGATGCTTGGCCAACAATGGCTCCGTCAGCGAAAGCATCCTTCGACTTCTTCACGGGTACTTTTTCTCTTGGGCTTAAGGCTTTTCGAAGTGTGAAGCTGCTACCACTTCGCATGGGCAAAGGTTTGAGTGGTACGTCACCAGGTTCGCTGTCATCGTCGGAATCATCGTCGTCGCTTACCTCGTTGACAGCGACAGCCGCAGCACTGACACTCACAAGCGCGGCTGCAGCTGCCGCTGCTTCTACCTCTTCTGGAGATGAGTACCGAGCACGAAAAATCACGGTAATTTGCCTTCCGCGCAGGAAATATCCATCTTCCACGTATGGAATTAGAGTTGGAAGATCATCTCGTAACCAAGTCCAAGCCCCCAAGCTCGGGTCCCAAACACCGTTAACGTGACTGCAAAATGGTGTGGCGAGCACCAATGGCGCAAAAAATTCTACTTGGATACCTGCATGAGTCTCTTTCAGCGTCTGGTTCACTTCGGGACGAAGGGTGAGCTGTAACCGTGAAGGGAGAATAGACCAAAAGTTAACAGTCCCCAGCTCTTCGATTGGTTCAAGGTTCACATAGGGAAGCCGCACATTCAGTTCGAATGTGGCAACCACAGCGCGGTGATCGCTCCCAACAAAGTCGTGCGAAGCAACATACGAGGTACATTGGAATGATGGTCGAGTAGGTTCGACCGTAACGGCGCCGTCTTGTAAGGCCTCCTCTTGTTGAGCGTTGTCCTCACGATTGTGATGCCAAAGAATTCTGTCACAGTAAGACGGTGCCTGAAAACGAGTTGGATTTTTCAAACCATATTTGTAGGGTTTGTTTTTCTCCATACGGTACGTCGGGGCGAAAGCTATTGGATGCTCTTCGAATCCAGCAAAAATTGAACCGGATTGCATTTCTCGCCTGAGTTGGTCCCAACGGGTGAGTTCTTCCCAGTTCTGCTCGGCAGCCAACTTGCAAGTCGCTTCGTACTCTTCTTTCGTGTTCATCAGCGTTTTTCCGGTGGTTGGGTGTCTCATTTCGGTGCGGTAGTTCAGATCCCCGATCCAGAACACATAATCAATGTTATCAACCATTTGGATGTTGCAAAGCTCTTGCTGGTCCATGGAGATGCCACGATATATGTCGACAAAGTCTCGATTTCTTCTTTTGACGCGCTCAGCACGCGCGTTTAGATGGCATGCAATGAAACAAAAGCGCTCGCAACTTCTAAGAAGGAAAGTGCATCCAACAGCTCCTTTGTTGCCCTGAGCCATTCCGAGTACTTTGGCGCCAGTCGGAATTTTGCTCATGATTACCTGCGACACATGGCTAGCCAACGACTGTCGAACGAACACCAGTAAGTGGATGGCCCCAATACTGTGACTGCATAGCAATTGGTACAGCAAATGCTTGCGTGGACCGTCAGTTGGTCCGCTGTCCGTCCGGGCACCATTGATGTGGTTGAGTAATGCAACAGCCCACTTCGGGAACGATTTTGACTCCTGTAAGCTGATGCAAAAAATGTCGTACTGCACTCGCCGAATCTCAGCATGAGAAGGCAGCCACGAATCAAGGTTCTTGAAGGAGCTAATGCTCTTGCCAGCGGCGTTGAAAGAGCTTGTCCATACGGAAACGCGCCCCTGGACGTTTCGGAGCACCGATAGCCGCTCATGATTTAGTTCTCTGGTTGAAGGCACGACAACGCCAAAGCCCATTGCACGCAAGCGACCAGCAAAGCGCTCGCGAAGCACCACTGAAGGAAACTTGATATCTAACTCAGACAAGTGGGTATCGGCGGACTTTTCCACTCTATTTGACTCGATGTCGACGACAACGGCATCAAAACCGCCCTCGCACCCAATTAAAAGATGCAGTGGCTTCGTTGGGTGCGCCATGGTTTGTACCTTTGGCGAAATGCGTACGCGCACGTCCCGCCCTTTGACAAAGTGGAAGCCGTTCAGAGTCATTGTCTGCTGCTTCAAATCGAGAATGGCGACGCCTGTGCGCGATAACCGATTTCGAAAAATATACTTCACTTGAAAGTGCAGTTCGTCGCTCCCATCGACCACTTGTCCCTCCTCAAAAACACGAGCCGAGGGTTGCAGAAGGTGGACGCTGTAGCAGAAGTTGTCGCGCGTGGCAACATCTGGAAATCGGTACTCACTAACCACCGCGTTCCGGCTTTCTGACAAAAAGTAATACATTTTTGCATCGGTGCCAACGTTACATTTCACAATGTTGGCGATTGAGCTGAGGTCGTCCAAGCATTTTGATCGATTGTTCCGGGACTCGATTGTACCCGAAGTCGCAAGCCCCGATTTGATGGTTAGCCGAGGCTTCGTGCTAATTTTGTCAAGTACTAGCTCTCTCATGAACAGCTTGTCCTTGCGGCCCTCGCGGGTAATTTCGAAGCATCGGAACGTAAGCTTGTCCCGAGTTTTCTGCTTGCCGCTGGTCGGTGAAGCACTTCCCGCAAGGCCCCCAGCTGCTATCGCGGTTGTGTGCAGCCATTCGAGTCGACGGGTAATGTTTCGGGTCCACCGAGCAGCATCTTTTTCTGAGGGAGCATGGAATACACGGGGAGCAACTCCAGAAGGTTTATCAAATGTGAGAGTGAACTTGTTGCCGCTGGTTTCGACAGCGTCGACGCGCCTCAAGTTCAGCAATCCTTTTGGGCTGGAGTTCGGGTCCAAGCACGCGGCTTCATTTTCGTAGTATATTAGGAACTCATTACTGAGCACGCACCAGCGTTCTTGAGCTTTACCTACAGCCTGCGCTTGCTTTGTTAGGAGTCCTTGTAGCGAACCTAATCCTGTGCGGTCGGGGGCATTCTTAAAGTCAAGTTTTCCCTTTCCTTTGAAATGCACAACAGCGTCGATTGAAAACCACGTTGAGTTGCTTCGGACGCTTGCCGAGCTCCTCATCGCCGCCGAAGCGGGTGGCGGCTACCGAATTTAAGACCTTGTCATTGTCAGAAAGTGCATGTGTTCATATATTTGCGCAGCAAAAGTCTTCGTCGTTTGCGAACGAACACAACGCAGCCAATTTCGTCACACAGCGTGTTGTCGGTGCAGCATTTTTCAGATCGAAGGGACCTTTCGATTTTATGGCTGTGTAGAACTACGTGTATCACCTCAAACATCAAACGTCAAACGCCAACGTCGTCACGCTGCTCACACGTCGTCAAACTTCGTCGTTGTCGTCATCGGTGTCGTCGTCGTCGACATCAAACTTCGTCGTCTTTGTCGTCGTCTTTGTCGTCGTCGTCTTTGTCGTCGTCGTCTTTGTCGACGTCGTCTTTGTCGTCGTCTTTGTCGTCGTTCGTCGTCGTGGTTAATTGTCGTGGTTAATTGTCGTCGTTGTCGTTCGTCTTTGTCGTCGTTGTCGTTCGTCTTTTTCGTCGTCGTCTTTGTCGTCGTTCGTCGTTCGTCTTTTTCGTCGTTCGTCGTTCATCGTACGTTGTCATTTGTCGTTCGTCGTTCGTCGTCGTCGTCGTTTGTTCGTCGTCGTTGCGAACGTCGCGCCTTCCATCATTCTTTCATCATCACGACGCCGTCGCTGTGCTGTGACTGTGAGTGAGTGAGTGAGTGAGTGAGTGAGCGCAGCAACAGTCAGTCAGTCAGTCAGTCAGTCAGTCAGTCACCACCGTCTCTCTCTCTGTCTCTCTCTCGACCCACTACTATATCTACAACTAAGAATTCTGTATTTTGAATGACGCTGTACGAGTGAATATGGAGTATTGTCAAATGTAGAAACATCACATTACCCATCACCCACCCACACCCAGTGAGTGAGTTGAGTGAGTGAGAGAGTCAACGCAGCCAGCAGCGAGCGTCAGTCACCACACTGCGCACTGTCAGTGAGTGAGTGAGTGAGAATCCATCTCTCGCACTGTCGCCGCGTTCAATAACGGCTTAATGCCGATTAAGGATAACTAAGAATGTAGACGATGATACCGTGATGTATGTACCGTGAAATGGGAATATGCGAATATATTCAGATCTTGCTCACCCACCCACCCACTGAGCGAGCAGGGCATTGTTGCGGGTGGTGTGCACACATGTACATCTATTGTGGTATTGTAAGTACAAAAGTACTAGATACAGTACTGGGTACTAGAAGAATCACTATTAACGATTAACCAACATGCTTTGCGCTGACATTGATTGTTGATTCAAGGGCTCTTGACTCTTGACCCCTTGGTTGATTGATTGACGTTGACGCCGCTGTATTGGAGTCTATTGTTGTTGATGCGTGGACCAGTTTTGGATCGACGATGGATGGATGGTGGCAGGACACCAAGGCGTGATTGCACTTCGTCGTCGAATTGTGATTCTTCCTCAGCAGGGCGATAAAAAGTTGATGACAGTTCACGACGTCATGATCTAAATGATCGAAACGTGCTGTTCGTCGTCGTAAACGTATTGACACTTGGTGGCTGGCATGGATTGGAGTCGGGAGCTGCGCATGTTGCATGGTCTCGAAGTTGTTTGCGTGCTCCTCAGGACATGCGAACGATGACCTTCAAACTATCACGCGCCCTTGCGGCGTCGATGGCATGGTCAATATCGGCAAGATCATACGTCGCCGTCAAGAATTTATCAACGTGCAATGGATCGGCGTCGTCGTCTAGGAGGGCAAGAGCGTCCGGAAATGGACCGCAACGAGAGCCGATGACCTTCAACTCGTCGATGACGAAAGGGGCCGTGTGGAAATTCGAGCCCGCAGCACAAGTACTTTTCAAAACTAATGTGCCAAGCGGTCGCAAAAACCGACTGTGCCAGGAATACATTTTCAACACACCTGTCAGACCTAGAAACAGTGGCGATTCAAGCTGGCATCCAGTGTGTTTTGTACTTACATAGCGTCTCCCAATCCTTGTGGGGAGCCGGTGACGTCGACAACGACATCGAATGAAGCATTTTCGAGGTTATTATACCTGACGAGCGTGACAGCACATGAAACGAGCAGTTGGGAATGAGACTAGTAACCAAGTGTACCACCGCGCACATGGCAGAGCTTACTCGGCACTATCGAGCAGCACAAGGCTTGCACTTCGCTGCACTAGTTGCATTTTGGCGGAATGTTTCCCTACCAACGTCAGGTGATGAGACTCTTCTTTTGATCCTTCAACAACAACAACAACAACCAAACATCAGAGACATGTGGAGAACTGCCCACGACTAGCTGCGATCACTCACCCAAATGACGGCTCAGCACCTCACAAATTAGAAGGCCAAGCTTGCCGTCGCCCAAAACAAGAACTTTGTCGCCTTGTTGAACCAGATCTTGCTCCACAATGCGGCACGCTGCAGCGAGCGGTTCGACAAAAACAGCTTCTTCATTTGCCACCGTGTCCGGAACCTCGTGCAGGTTACGAAGCGGCAGTGTTATGTATTGGGCAAAGACGCCATCTTTGTTGACAATCCCAAGAGTTGTTCGTGACGGACAGTGGTTACGAGCAATGTCACCACCCTGGCTGCACGTGTCACAACCTCCGTCGACGTTTGCGCAGCAAAGGTTGATGTCACCGACTACCCTTTGACCGATGTTGAACTTCTCGACCAAGTCCACATCTTCTGGCCGCATAACATCCGAGAACGCTTCAACAACTCCAACGAATTCATGACCAATGATTCCTTGAAAACCCTATCCAGAAAATTTCACAGCACAAAGATTACCTCGCGACAACTTTGCGCGCCGTCACGGATAGAATGCAGCAGCTTGCACGCACCATGTATCCTTTCATAATCTCCAGATCGGTGTTGCAGACACCGGCAAGAATTACTCGAATGAGTGCTTCTCCAGGTCCTGGCGTAGGTCGCGGAACAACCTCCAGTCGCCCTTTTCCCGAAGGGCCGACCACAAAACCCTGCACCAGCACCAAAGCCAGTCACAAGCAAAATGGATTAAATTACGATGTACGAGAACTTAACAGCAATTGGAGAGTTAAAACGGCTTTTGTGTTTTGTTGCGACGAACCAGCATTTCATCCGGAGCACAAACCAAGCTGTTCTTGGCGCTCCTTGATAACTTGCGAGTCCGGGTCACGACCACAGCTGCCGCTGCAATAGCGGCAGTCGCCAACATTGTTTTTCAACTCCCCACCGGCCCACAGGGAGACAGCAGCAACCAATACTACCAGCAAATAATTATGTGGGACGTGTACTTTGTGACCAAAATGTTGAAGCTTTATCGAAGTCTCTCTCATTCCCAGCACAAAGACAAAGCGCGCGTAACGTATTCACAACCGAATCAAAGGCCGTGCCGGACTGTCGCCAAAGCAAGAGACTACGAGCATGTCACGATGGCACGCAGCTCTTGTTTTGCAGAACCATCTTCTCAACTACATCTCTCTCCTCAATGTACACGGTGCACACCACAAAGCAACCAAACCATGTCGTACTGACAGACACAGGACACATGAGCGGGGACCCGGATTTCCAAGAATTCTGGACGCAGCAGCAGCAGCAGCAGCAGCAGCAGCAGCAGCAGCAGCAGTACAACACTGCAATAGTACAACACTGCAACAACAGTGCAACAACAACAGCGGCAACAACGGCAACCAACAACAACTATAACCAAACGACGACGCGACGACGACAACAACGTCGATGCAACGATGCCACCGACAACGCACGACACACGACACATCGCCGCAATGAATGCTTTGAACGACGAACAACAACGGCGTTCGCGCATCGCGCACACGGCGACAAGATACAGCACATACGACTTAAAGTGCGTTGTCAATTGTATGAGTTCCGAAAAACGGCATTACTATATACCTCTGCCCAACCTGACAGTGGGTGGCAGTGGGTGGGTGGGTGGGATGGCAGTGGCCCGCCCACAGCCACACGCACAGTGCGTTCGTTGTTGGTGCTGTGTTGTCTTTTCATAAGAATACCGAAACAGGAAGATACTGCAGTAGTGGGTAATAGCTAACATGGTAGCATCCATAAGTGAGATTATG
>ENA-OWNT01002515-OWNT01002515.1-seawater-metagenome-genome-assembly--contig:-NODE-2515-length-19027-cov-4.481003_pt1 | contig 19027 bp, 11 predicted proteins | sample MGYA00238136_ERZ651165 | MGnify/ENA primary metagenome ERZ651165 (study PRJEB26861, sample SAMN08777766) | seawater metagenome | isolation source: coastal seawater | place: USA: Florida | collected...
TTGTTGCTTTGCCGCCGTTTGTTGCCGTGCCGTCGTCGTGCCGGCAACATTCGTAGTCGTCGTCGCCGTTGCTGTATTGTTGATGATGTCCTTGGGTTGGTTTGGTTTGGTTTGCTGTGTTGTGCTGTGCTGTGCTGTGTTGTGTTGTGCTGTGCTGTGCTGTGCTGTGCTGTGCTGTGCTGTGCTGTGTTGTGCTGTGCTGTGTTGTGCTGTGCTGTGCTTTGCTGTGCTTGCTTGCGTGCTTGTTTGTGCACGAGCGCACGCACTGCCCACCATGTGAATGCCGCAGTGAGATAGCGACGAAGGTTTTTGGTGGTGCGCTTGTGCTGCAAATGGACGTAGAATCAGGAATGAGAGCTCATCGGTGGTCTGTGGGATGAGGAACTAGAGCTGTGATAGTCATTCACGGAGGCGTTGGGTGGACGCGAACGTCGCGGACAAAGCTGCGCACTCGCGAAAGTCCACGGCTATGGGAAAAGTTTTGGAGTTTTGTCTAGCTTTGTTTTTCACATCTACGAAGACAGGCCAAGCACTTGAGGTTAAAGTGCAAGCGTTGCTGCTTTGTCTGAGCAGGCGTCTGTGATCGCCACACAACCGCCCGCAAGCGACCCAGGAGCAGGAGGATGACATCATTCGGCAATCCAAATGCGGCTAAAATGTACAAAGGCAGTTCCGCCGACACGGCGTGGAACCACGATCTTTTGTGGAAGCTACGGGTGAAGAACGAGAACTCGTTGATTGGAATCAAAGACCATGACAACAAGCCGGTGCATGTGCAACGCAATGTGCGGATTGATACCGCTCGCAGTGACTACGTTCGCGCTCAGTTGGAAAGCGCACGCAGTTCACGTCCCACGACACAGGCTTCGGCGCGGAACAGCCACATGCCGCAAGAAATTCTAGACTTGGAACGCCAAATCCGTGATGAGATATCCAAGCGGGAGCGAATTGAGAAAAAGCTGATGCGACTACTTTCAATGTTGCAGGAGTCCGAACGAGCACCGCTTCCAGTGAAGAAGGGCGGAAGGAAAAATACAAAGAAAGTTTTGGACAAAATTTCGCGTGCTGTTGCCGCAGCTAGACACACGGCGAGAGGGGGGACTGGGCGCAGCGGTCGCGGTGGTAGAAGTCTGCCACACGTCCATTAGACGATGTTCACTCTGCCGTTCTCGGTGGCTGGGCAATGTAATTAGTTGCACAACGTATCTTTATTGTTATCTCTTTTTTATAGGCTTCTTTCTTCTTGTTGTGCGGGTGTGGGCTGTGAATTGTGTTGTGGTACTGTCCGATTTTGTTTGTTGTGAAGCGGTTGTGATATTATTTTAGTGGACCATTGATGTCGATGGTTTTGAACCTCAAGAAGACGTCTTGAGGACAAAAGAACCTGCCAACAAGACAGGAACCAGTGACCCGAGATTGAGCAACGAGAACGAAAAGGAAAAGCGCGAATAGCAAAGCATGTATGCATGAATGTGGACGACCTTGTACGTTTGTCACTGTGTTGGTCGACAACTATCTCTTCGGCAGTAAGAATGGGAGCATCAAGCAGATCCTTCCACGCATCGTCGCCAGGCTGCGGGGTTGCGGCGGCACTGCGAAGCGACGAGCACCGACAACGGATTGACCGGACCAGCAGCAGTAAACGCACAAGCCACGAGCTGAGCTGACGCAATTGTATCTAGCTTTGACATTACATCCATTGTATAACGGTCCACAATGTAGTTGACACGACCTTAGTCGTAGTTGTAGATACACACACTTGCGTCGTCGACTTGGAACTGAAATGAAGGTCGCAAATCTATTTATCTATTTACAGGAAAACATGTTTTCGGTGCACATACAGCAGAGGGACAACGCAAAATCCTGAATCAAGATAATACATTTCGCGGTCGGACGACCGACTGACTGACCTGTCAGTCGTTGGCACGTCATGAAATAGCGGTATTGAACATACCAAAAGTACGTAGCGTAGTACCGAGTACAGAACCTCTGCCGAGTCAGGCAGTCATCAGTCAAAGAGAGCGAGTGACGAGTCTTCGTAAAAGTCGAATCGAATTCAACACAATAACTGAGACTCCGGCCTCATGAAAAATACCGCTGGCCGGTGTGAGAAAATGGGCGCGGAAAATGCGCAGAAAAGAAAGGCCTCAGCGGCGGCGGCGGCGGCGGACGACAGTGTAACCGCCGCCCACCGCCCACCATCCATTCGCGGCCAAACAACGTGTAATTACACGTTTCTACACTTCAAAAGAATGTAATTACACGTCATCGAACACCAACTCTGAAAATTACACGGTTGTAGAAATGTAATTAGTGGGTGTATGTGCGACGACGTCGGTTGGATGAAAACGTGTAATTACACGAATGCAGTGTCAAGATGCGTTGTGGGAATGAATGCGACGGAGACGTGTAAAAAAACGTGTAAAAATGTTAATGAGTGAGTGAGTGAGTGAGTGAGTGAGTGAGTGAGTGAGTGTGTTGGCGTTCGTTCATTCGTTCGTTCGTTCGTTCGTTCGTTCGTTCGTTCGTTCGTTCGTTCGTTCGTTCGTTCGTTCGTTCCTTCCTTGCGTTCGTTCGTTCGTTCGTTCGTTCATTCGTTCGTTTGTTTGTTCGTTTGTTCGTTCGTTTGTTCGTTCGTTCGTTTGTTCGTTCGTTCGATTGTTCGTGCGTTCGTTCGATTGTTCGTGCGTTCGTTCGATTGTTCGTTCGTTGACTTCGAACTTCGACGCGCAGTTGAGACAGAACAACAACGAATGACGGAACGAACGAACGATGGAACGAACGGAGGAGGAACTTCGTTGGCGTTGTTCGTGTTTGGTGTCGTTGTGGTTTGGTGTCGTTGGTGTCGTTGGTGGTCTGTGCGTTGCTTTTGAGACCGAACACGAACACTTCTGGCGTCGCTCGTTGTGCTGTCGTTGTTGTTGGCGGCGCTGTGGTTCATGCCTACCACAGCACAATCCACGTTCAGTTGATATGACCACTGTTCACATGACCGAGTCGCAATACCAGATAAAATCAAAGACCGGAGAGGGCTCAAAACAAGCAAAAAGTAGCAAAATTTAGGAAGAATCAGCATTGTGTTGGACGCCTTTTGGACACAACTTGGACGACTGGGTGTTCATGGAAGACCCCGTAGACGCAGTCCCACGGCAGTATGTGGCTCTGTTCGGCCGCAAAGGGGGCATTGGTAGGACTTTCTTAACGCACTCTCTTGCCCGCCGGATGGCGCAGCAAGGGTTGCAAGTCGGGATCCTCGACACTGACATGTGCTGTTCCACTGCTCAGCTTCTCCTCCCGGAGGGTGCCGCCAAAGATATTTGTTTCGGCAAAAGCCGTGGGTGGGAACCAATCAATGTCCCGATAGCAGACAGCGACGTTTGTATCAAGGTGTTTTCGTTGGCAATGATGCTGCCTTCGGAAGAGCCGGCATCGCTGGCGTTTCTTCCTCACCGCAAGCGCACGTTGCTTGCCCAATTTTTACAGCATATTATTTGGGGTCCTTTGGACATTCTCTTGATCGACACCCCACCTAGCATTGGTGAAATCCATATAGCGTTGCTAGAATTCTTGCGGTCTTCACATAACGCCAGTGTTGTTTTAGTTGCCGAGGACGGCTCCGCTGCAGGTCAGACAGCCACCGAATCGGATATAATTTTGTGCAAGTCTCAGGGTGTTCAGTTGGCAGGGATTGTTGTCAACAAAGACCGAGCAACTAGTGTCGGGGTAGAAGGTGAGTCCAACCACGAAGAGGATGGCGCTCTGGACGACCTGAGTGCCAAGCACGACATTCCAATAGTTTCCCGCGTTGCTCTTAGACCAGCAGGTCAGAGCGATGCCGCTTCTGCCGCTGAGAGCGAGACCGCGGCTTTGGACGCGCTGGCGTCACTCCTCAATGCTGGTCCTTCGTCCGCTGATCAATAAGCGATCAGTTTGCAGTTTGCCAATCGCACCACAAACGCGACGCGCGTGCTTATCTAAACATATGTAACTACTACTCGAGTACTGCGCGCTGCCACCGGTTGCTTGACACGAGCCATACCATTCACACTTGCTCCTTCGTGTTCAGTGAAGGACAATTGCTTGTCTCTGACGACAGTGACCATGGCATCATCGCCGCCCTTCGCCTCCTCCCCCTCCTCCTCCTCCCCCTCGTCATCAATTCTGTACTAGGCGCAGCATCGTCGCGTGGTGGTTGGTTCCTAGATATAAAACAAGCAAGGTCAATGTCTCCCGATGCTGCGCGTACTATACCGTCGAAAGGTAGGTTGATGGTGCAACCATCCGTCGAAGTAGGATCACAACGACTGAAAACGAACGAATGTAAGAAGACGAACGAACGCCCGAAAACGAACTTTGGCACTTTGGAACTTTGGAACTTTGGAACTTTGGGAACTTTCGATTCGCCGACGAATATTGTACAGGCTTTTGGTGTAAGGTCAGCTGACGCTTCTGTGAGTGAGTGTGAGTGAGTGAGTGAGTGACTGTGAGTGACTGTGAAGGATTCAAACGGACGGACGAACGACGGACGACGAACGACGAACGACGACTGAAAGTTCGCTGTCGTTGGCGAAATTTCAAACGCAAACGAACGAACGAACGAACGAACGAACGAACGAACGAACGGCTCAACGACAAAGAACCAACGTCCGACGTCGCAACGTCCCGACGCCGCACCGAAACAGGAACTAAACGACCAAGATTGAAACCAAGTCACAGTGAGGAAGCGGCAACTGGTGGATGTGGGCTGGTGGGCGACGTAAGAATAGCCAGCCACCAACAGCCAGCACCAACATTGTGCAACAGCAATGTTCCGAAAACAGCGACGGTCGGAACAAGGTCTGGAAGAATTGCACAGGCAGCGACGCCCCGTCAGTCTGTCGGGTTCTTATCATCATAGTTTGACCTCGTGTATGCCTGGCGGGCGTGCCTGGCGGGCGGGGTGAGGCACAGCATACACTTGGCATGCTATGCTGCACATGCTATGTTATGCTGCGAAGACGCACAGTGAATAGCTTGTACTTCTGAGAACAAACGCCTTGTGACGGGTTGAATTTGTGGTTTTGGAAAATACAAAATACATTAAAGCCCAGATCACCAAAGTGTCACCGCCACCGCCACCATGAAAGTCTCGGAGGTTTTAAGAAAATAAGTTTACCCAGGCCTTGGATCAAATATGGAACTTGCAACGGATGAGAACGAGTTGCCAGGAAATGTGCCGCAACTGTACAAGCACACGGAAGACATCTATTCGCTCGATGTTTATGTTCACAGTTTCAGCCTACCGACTGAACTGGCAGTCGCAGAGAAATTTCCCGGAAGTAGCCAACGGTTGTCGGTCGCGTTCCATTTTCTTGACTACCAACCGATAGTGTTTAGTTCTGCCGTGGAAGTACCTGCTAGCCCTGACGGGTTCACTGTGGTGCCCATTCAGAAAGGCCAAAGTTGCTACTTTCGAGCAGAGTGGGCCACGCTCCACCAACAACTCAAGCGTCATCCCCTGCACGCGGTGCTGCTTCGCAGAGACGACGCACGCGTCGATGGCCACGATCGAATTTTGGCCACCAAAGAGGTATCACTTGGGAAATTGTCTGGCCATAAACCTCAACAGAACGGCCGTCTCTTCGACCCACGGGCAGCCGCGAGCGGCGCAGCTGACGCGTCGTTTTTCCACGACTCCCAAGTCTTCCACGAAGCACACTGCACACTAAAGTTTCAAGAAGAGCCTACAAAACCACCGCTCTTTGCGAAGATGCTCTTCTATGTCAGACTACGTTGCTTTGAATTTGGCAAACAGCAACGACCGGCGACACACAGACACACGCATACAATTGAGAAGGTCAAGATTGTGGTGAAAGATCAAGGGCATCAACCACTGCCACATTCGGTCGCTACAGTGTCCACAGCTGGTCAAACTGACCCACCGGCTCCATCCAGATCGGTTGGAGACAGGGACCCTTTGACATTTCAAAAGGAATTGCACAATTTAGCTGCTCAAACAAGAGAACAGCAACGTCAGCTGGTCGAACAGGACCGAATGAATAATCGTTCGCGGCCGTTCGATCGACGCTCAAATATCGACAGACATCATCTTGACGATCAGACATACGCCAGTAGAGCTGCAGCTGCACTGCGTCCCGACGTCAGCGATGATGCTTTCAGAGTGGTCACAAAGCCAACGTCAATTACTGCTCCTTTGGACCGTCCTCCGCTGCTTCAGTTCTCGAAAACGCGTCGTGGTAGCAGTCAAACCGGAACAGCTGATCCTTTGGACGATTTTGCCCGTGGTGAACCCACCGGGACACGAGGCGGCCGGGTGGCTCGCCAAAACGCGTACGCAGTGGGAGCGCTGCGACTCCTGGCTCAGAAGTGCACGAACTTAGTGACGAATCGTCGAGCCCGTCAATCAAAAGCCACGATTAATGAATTCGCAAGCGAGAAGTACGAACCAAGAGCTTCAGTAACTCTGCATGCCAATTCGAACCAACGGTTGTCAACGGCAGAAGACTGCATTAACATTGGCCAGCCGAAGTCGCTTGCTGCAGACACAGTTCGGAGATCACAGAAAATTAGTTTGGACACGACATCTAATGCACAGGACATGCCCAGACCACAGCGTGAGCTTCCTGATCATGTTTTAGACTTTCCAGCAAAGGATCATATTGACAGCAGTGGCGTCGTTGACAGTGTGGCGGTTGGAACTGCGAAGCGGATTTGTGCCAGTGATGCTGCTGCGGCTGCGAGACTCTATCTCGGCCACTCGGCCGAGGATCAGGAAGTTTCCTCTCGTTCTACACTCTCAGATGAAATTACAACCCGGCGCAAAAATGAGTTAAAAATGATGTGGATGGGAAAAATTCCGGTTAGTCATGCAACCTCGGCTTCCGAGATCTCAGCACAATCCGTCATTGATGATGCTGGCCGCGCATCTCTAAGTGTGGACGCCTCGCGAACTGAGTCAATGCCCGGCAAGAAAATTTTGTCGGAATGTCAAAGCGAAGAACATCAAAAGTTGTTGACAGAATTTACACCAAAAGATTTCCTATCCAACGCAAAATTCAATGCTGAATATTGCGAGCAATGCATTCTGACAGCATCATCTGATTTGCCACAGAATGCCAATCAAAGTGGCAGCACAAGCAGGGCACACACCCTGCCAACCCTGCAAGAGAAGATTGAAGGACTCCTGTTTGGTGCGCTTTTGGGCAGCGCGATCTCGCAGTCCATTAAATCTGTGGTGCGTCGCGGGATCCTGCTGCAAAATCACCACTCCAAGACTGATGGTATGTCCTCTGCAACGGACGCAAGTCATCCATTCGGGCAATGGGCCCGAGATTTGGCCCTACACGGTGGAGTGAATGCTACAACAATCCTGCAAATGAATGGCCTTCAAGCACCCCGATCGATCGATCAATCACAACTGCTGCTAAGTGTTTTATTGGCGGAGCGGTTTCTGGACAGGCATTCCGACCTAATGGCGCGCAAAACTCTCCGTGATTTGGACACATCTATCAATGAGCTGGAGGCACAACTGAGCACCATGCTACAGAGCAACAGCGGCACAAATGCGGTTTTGCAGCAAATTCTTCGCCAGCAAGTTGCATTCACTGAGAAAATGCGGGACTCCCTTCAGGAACAGCGCGCCCAGCTTCTCCGACGTGATTGTGAACTGAAGGAGTTTCGAGAATCGATTGGAACTCGCGTGTGGTGGTCCCGCACTTTGGAGCAACAGCATGCTGTTGAGCTCGCAAGCACGGACCCTGACACATCCACTTCTGCGTCTTTACAACACATTCCTCTCGGCAGCAGCGTCACTGGGACAGTCGACTCCTTCGGTGACCCTGTGTCCGCTGTGTTGGTCAATGAAATTGTAGCGTGGGCCAAGAGTGTACTCAAGCGACGACGAGGCGTGGCGGAGACTACAAATTGCAAGGACGACATTACACAACGAACACACACGGAAGAATATGAGGAAACCCACAGCGACGAACCGCAGCTCGACAAAGCCGATCCGCCCAGTGCTGGTTCGGTTTTGAAGTCCTTTGCCCGCAGATTTATATCATGGTCGACCACTCAAGTCAGTCACGGTGGAGTCCCTACACCTAAAGGATGCCACTCCAAAGTTGGGTTGGCTCGTATCGTGGCGGGGTTGCAACAGCAAAACGTGGATGAATCGCCGTGGACTGCAGAACCGCAGCAAGCTCTTTTGAAATGGGTGCGGCGCATGTGGAAGCAGTCATCTGGTGCGACTTTTGATGATTTCTCTGGTCAAGGAAAATTGCCGGAACTTATCTCGCAGTGGAGTTCAACTATGGAAAACGACCTACCAAGCGCCACAAACGACAGCCTGAACGATTTCGTCCCTTGGGGCATTACTCTTCTTAGTGCACTATCCTGTACGAGTCACGGTGATGGACAACATTCTGCAAGTAGTGCAAAAGTTGTCGAGCCAGAGCCTGCGATTCTTGGTGAAGCCGATGACGAACAGTGTCTAATGCAACGAGCAAGCGTGGCACGAGCCAACGCCGTTCAAGTGTCCACCATGGACAGGTCCATCGAGCCACGGCCGACTGACTTGAGCGAAGACGTTATTCGAATGCTTTCACTGGATCCCCGTTGCATTGCAGCTGGTCGCGCTGCATCTCAACTGGCCTCATCCTTGTTTTCAGATCATAGCACCAAAATGGACGACACTCGTCCGCCTTCTTCAAATCCTTCAAAAAAGCGTTCAAAACCGCAGTTGCAAGAGTTGTCCTTGCCATCCATCCACGCATTGGACCCACCCGTCAACGCATCGGATCCACCCGATAGGTCGCAACAAAATCCGACTTCAGAGGACGTAACTGAAACTCAGCCGCGCACAGGCAAAATATGCATCGACAATGCAGCACTTGCGACTATGGCGTGCGCCGCAGGAATTGAGGTGTTGCACAGTGCACCACACTCTGGGAGCTCCGAGCGTGCCGAGCCTGGCCAGCCCCCTCAACCGCACTCATCTTTGCAGCACCACACAAGGAACGACAATTCACGCACTGGTACCTTTATGTGCTGGAACCCATATGAACCAGAGATGTCTCGCGAAGAGATTCAATCCGCGCTCTTGTGGGTTTGTGATCCAACGCTCAGACCTAATTCTTCGCGGACCGCACGAGGACGGCGCCGACAGAAACCATCGAAGATTTCTGATCGCACGCAGGGAGGGCAATTACTTTTGCTCAGCTCGACCAGCAGTCCACCTTTTGATGTATTGCGAACAAGCATTGGGTGTTTGCAATCGACTCAAGAATTTGGCGGGCAAGGGCCCGCGTCGTTTGGTGGCTTCGCCGAGGCAATGTCTCGTGTGGCATACGAAATCTTGTCGTCCGCTGGCGAGAACTCGCCCGCCTCCCGAGGTGGTCTGTTCTCTCACCCACAATCGAAGAATGCGAAGAATGCAAACAAGCCTTTCCAACCGCGATCAAAATTTGATGAACATGTGAACATCGATCTCTCTATCCCTGGTGCTTTACTTGGAGTCGCTTTAGGGGCCCAGAGAATTCCAGCGGCCTGGATTCGTTTTGGATTAGGAGTTGCCCAGCAGGATTGGGTTCGACAGACGGCCGCAATTCTTGCTGCAGCGCTTGAACCAACCGGAGGCGATGAATTGGTCGATGACGCAGGTGATGATTTTGATGACCGTTCCTCGGTGCCGGCAACGTCATTTGCGGTCGATCCAGAAGCCAACACGGCACCCTCTCCAGCAAACGCGGGAAATGCACCTTCGATTTCGATGAATGACGAATTGTTTGCTGCTGTTGCAACGGAAATCCTCAAAGTTTGTGAAGACCGGTTTCGTCCGAAAGTCGAACATAGTTCTTCTGAGTTGCGAAACGAAGGTGGGCTGCCGAGCGCTCAGCCCAGCGCCAACCTCTCATCTGAAGAAGTGGAAGGAATTGCACGCCGCGCTGCTGAGCAGGCCATCCGACTCCACTTGGCCAAACTTGAACAACCAGGTGTACGGTCGAGTCAGGTGCTCCCATCAAATTCGGAGGATTCTGCGGCAGCGGAACAGGAATGTCCCAGCCTTGAAGAGGTAAGTTTGCTCTTGCGAGCTCGGTTGCTTGGTATGCTGCTGTGCAAATCATCTCAATGTGAGGATTCCATCATGTGTTCTGCGTAGAACCAGAATATGAACCATAGTGCCAGGAATCATAGTTCCAGTCACTTCAGTCAAACTAGTGGCATTGGTGATTCCGGTATCGGCGATGACTCCTTCGACCGCAATGAAAGAGATGTCGTTGACCAGCGGGAACCGACCTCAATATTGCAAGACGATTCGCGCGACAAGGCGCCTAGCGTTGCGACTTATGACTCGCCTCACAGCAGCCACGGCAGCTTTGCACAGTACTCCTCCGAAGGCCACAGTAGTTACAGTGGCAGAGAAGGTTTTGGGGAGGAGTCCTCAACAGCGGCAACTCACGAGTCGCTCACCCCTGAAGAAGAGGTTTGCGCTTTGAAAAGCTGCCTGTTTTGCGTGGACGACACAGCTTAACTTGTGGTGCGCGTGTGCTGTCGCCGACATTGTGTGTGGCGTTAGGCATTCATTTTGGGCGGCGAGCCTCCGAAAACACCACAACCCGACATCGCCCCTACAAATGCAGGAGATGCTGTTGATTCCCACGCAGACAGCAGCGCAGACGCATACTCCGTTGAGAGTGAAGCGCAACAAAACTCTCATCAGAGCAACGGTACTGACGCATCTCAGCACAGCAATAGTTTTGAAGAGTCATATTCTGCCGAAGATAGTGTGGACACCAAGGACTTTGACAACATTTCAGATGACATGCAAAGCGAAGTAGATAGTGCGCAATATTCACAATCTGACGACATGCAAAGCGAAGTGGATAGTGCGCAATATTCACAATCTGATGAGATTGCCTCTGGTGTCGAAGTTGGGAAAGAACCAAGCTATGCAAGTGAGAACAGCGTTGCGTCCGTCGAAGACGCGACACCCATAACAACACCACTCAACGAAGAAGACCGCGAGCAACACGATGCTCACAGCTTCGGTCGCCACCAGGGTTCAGGCATTTCAGGCAGCAGTCTTGACGGCGTCGACAGTTTCAACGACTCCGGCAGTGGGTACGCAAGTAGTTTCGATTGAAGTGATGCTGTCGAATAATAAATTTGATGATTGACAAATACAACTTCAAAACGAACAAGTCTCATGACCGGTTTCAACCGTTTTTGCTTCGTGTCACTCTTGCACTTCGGTTCCTGCAGGGGCCGGGAGTTCCTCCGCGCCCTCGGTCGTTTTGGGTGAACCTAGAGCACCGCGCGAGTAGAGATGAGCCACTGATACCTCGCACATGCATTTAACAGTGCATGTTATCCAACACCGGACAGAACAACACGAACCGGGGAAGGTTTCCCAAAGGCGAATAGTGCCGTCTTCCGACCCAGTGGCATACGTCTTACCGTCAGGGTGGTAGCTGAACACAAACATAGGCACGCGGTCACAAGACAGTTCATGACGGCTCACGAAGTGTCAACACTAGACTCACCGAAGGCACCGAACCGGACCATGGTGCCCTTTGTTACGCTCCAAAATTTCTCCAGTTTCATAGTCGATGACCTGTTCACATGCACAGAATCGAGCCCCGTCAATTACCCAGTCAACCGCACAAGTGATTCACAAAATAGAACTGTCAAAACACTTGGTGAGCCAACGTACGTAGACTATGAGATCAGAATCTAGCTCTCCAACGCGGACGGCGTTCTTAACAACGCCCAGCGCACCCTGCGTGGATCCGCCATGACGGCCACCACCAGCAATGAAGATCTTCCCGCTGGGATGTAACGACACACCACCTTCTTGCTGGAAGTGAACAGGCATATCAATTTTCTTGCGCAACGTGAAGTCAGAGGCCTTGAAAAATGACACGGAGTCCCCAGAAGCGATACTCAGAGTGTCCAGCTGCTTTGAGTGTTCGATGTCCATGATGTTTGCTCCCAGCTTGAGTTCGTTTACAACTGACCCAGAGCGCGTGTCCCAAAGTCTGACAAGTCCGTCATTGGCGCCAGTACAGATGCTGTTGGGACCAAGCCACACAGCTTTGTTGATGAACGGAGCCTTGGTGTTGCCGTCCACCGGCGCGTGCTTCAACATCTCAGGTGCAGCTTCGCCTTTGCTGTCTAGCCCAAAAATTCGAAGAATCCCTTCATTGCCACCAGTAGCCAGCCGGCGATCGTCTGGGGAAAAGTCGACAGTTTTGACAACGTGTCGGTGCAGCATGGTTTGAATTTCGTCTCCGTTGACGGCATTCCAAATTTTGGCGGTGAAGTCACCTGCGCCAGTTGCGGCCAGGATAGCCCGCGAATCTAGTTTTGCGGACCACACAGCACCCTTATGCCCATAGAAAGTGCCAATCCAATCTCCTGTCTTGCCTCCTCGAAGCATTGGTTGCTTATCATGGCAAGCAGAGATCAGAAACGAACCATCCTGGGTGACAGGACTGTACGCTACCTCAGCTATCGGGCGGCTGTGTCCTGGGCAAACAATGGGGACCTGGCGGCCTTTGTTGGTTGCTTCGTCACGGAGCTGTGCCAGCGCGTCAACGGCGGAAGAGTACTTGGCCGAACCAGCTCCTCCCGCGGCACTCGGCAAAGCTGCAGCTTGCTCTTTGTTTGACATAGTTATCACTAAGCGAGAATGAAATCAGTTAAATTCTGCGTCTGCGAGTCGCGACGCGAGTTTCTCTTAAAGTGAGTGAGCCCACTTGTGTTTGTTGTTGGTTTCAACCGCAGGTTATTAGTTTTGCGATCCTTTTCAAATTGTTGGTGAGTTTGGTTAGGTTGGGTAACGCGTGAATCTTGAACTCCCACGAAAAAAATAGGCTTTGCTCTTCGTCACAACGACTTCAAAATCGTTGACAGAGCTCTTACGCGGGCACGAGATTGGCGTGCACGCACACGCCGGGACACCACCAAAAGAGCACGAAAAAAAGCAAGCCCAAAAACAGCACAAGCAAAACGCCTCCAAGGACGACTACCACGACGATGACCGCCGCCAACGCATAGCGAGCGTAGTCGAGTCAAGCCGAAAAGCCGATTTGTGGAGCGCCAGTTGCCAGTCGCACACAATAACTATCATTTCTGCTGGTGCAGATGCTGGTGCTGTGCGAACTTCAAACTTGAAGCAACAACACTCGCGACTACGACGACGACTGCGACCGGAACTGTCGTGTCCCGGCCGACAACGACATCACGACATCACGACTACGAACACGTAAGAGAAGACGATAATGGACGTCAACGAAAGGACCACGTCCGGCGTCATTTAATAGAGTACTTCACGCTACGTTCGACACCCTGCCCTGCTTGAGTGGCAGTCACATTCAAATACTACAGATAGACGCATCCAAGAACACATGCACTCACATGCGAATAAACGAACAGCTCTCCCCACTGTGCCATACATGTAGCGTTCGAAAACGTCTACGGCAGCGTACAACAACCAACGACGCCCACCGACGACCACCAAAAAACAACAACGAACGACAACGAACAACGAACGACAACGAACGACGACAAACGACGAACGACGACCGACAACAAACGACGAACGACGAACGACGAACGACGAACGACGACGAACGACGACGAACGACGAACGACGAACGACGACAATAATTCAACTCGCACGACGTTCCCACAAACGCCCACTAATCAACCAACCCGGCCACCCACTGCCTTCCCCTCCCAGCAACTCACTCACTCACTCACTCACTCACTCACTGTCCCAGTCACTGTCCCAGTCACTGTCACTGTCCAAGCCGCCGCTGTCCCAGTCACAGTCAGTCACAGTCACAGTCAGTCACAGTCACAGTCACTGCCTCCGAACTCCGAACTGTGCCGGCTGGCTGGCAGCCATTCAGTGGACACTCACTCACTCACTCACTGTTGGACCATTTCCAGTGAATAGTATCGATTGTAGGTACATCACCCCACTTATACTGGGTGTGCAGAACGTATCCGTTACCGGGATATTAGCGGTTCTTGCGAGCGAACCAGCGAGTGACCAACAACAACTCACTCACTCACTGTCAAGGGGTCCGGTTTCCGTGGATAGTATCGATTAGGGATACATTACAGTACCCCACTTTTAATGCCTGCTGTGTATCTACAATCAGGATATCTATGGATGGATCTCCCACACACTCGCTCCCACACAACATACATACAGTACGGCATCCACTTCCAATGAATTGTATCGGTTGTAGATACATATGCCCAAGGTCACCACTGCAAGGCTGTATATATCTACAATCGGGATATCCTTCGATCTGCGTAGCAATGCGAAGCCCTGGCTCCACCCGCACACAACAACTCTCAAACTCTCCTGCACCCTTGCGCAAAGGGATAACCCTCTCGATGCTGTCGCGAGTGCTCGACATTTCGCTTCCCTCCCAGCCATACATTCGTTGACCAAAAACCGGACATTTTGACATTTTGTCTTTCCCTCCCAGCCATACATTGGAGGGAGCTGATGGTGACCCCCGTCGACGATGTCGCGATTATTTATTGGTTCCTGATAATATTTCCTTCACTGCCAGCCCCCACAAAAATCGCGCCAGCTATAAGGGGGGCATGCATTCCGCGATTCCGCGTCACACCTCACAGCTCACATTTGTGTGTATAAACTGGTGCAAATTGATGATTGATTACTGGTGTAAATTGAAAAGCGGGTGTTTGTTGGTTCGTTGTTGGTTCGTTGGGTGGTTCATTGGGTGGTTCGTTGTTGGTTCGTTGGGTGGTTCGTTCCCCCCGGCACCAATCAGTCAGTCCCCCAGCTCTTCCGTCTCACTTCACGGAGATTCACACTCTTTCAGGCGGCACCTGGACTGAAATTGAAAGAGAGCACGCTTCCCGTTTTCTTCCACAATGCCATCACACAATGTTGCAATTTTTGTTCAAAACACGAAACCTGCTTGATCTTGAGTATTTTACTTTCTGAATGAGTGCACAGTCTAAATGAATGTGCACAGTGCACAGTCTACTGGTCTCTTGTTCTCTGCTACACTAGAAATGATTAGAAACTTATTTTTCGCGCCCTATTGGCGGGATGAAACACGTCATGTGTCGTCCGCATTGTCAAGAGCTCGTCTCAAACGCGAGCCTTCCTGCCGCAAACTTGATAGCTTTTTCTCTTGCATAGCTAGAATTGAAGTTTGGGACTCCATTTTTTCCACAAAAGCTGCTCGTGTCACGACCATTTTCTCTCGCAGACTTTCAAGCCGCTGCTCTAAACTTTTGGCCGTGCTGGACGCATCGGCAAGACGCCTCACACGACTCAGAGCAGGAAGGACATCGTCGTCGTTGAACAGAATCTTGTCCGCGCACAGCTGAATGGTGTTGTCATCCTCGGCGTCAACAACACATTGAGCGTCGTTGTCTGTTGTGCCGTCGATATTGGCGTGGAAAGCTGCTGCTATCGAGAGAGCCCCTTTCACATGAGCTTGAAATCCGAAAGCTGTCGAATGGCGCGCTGCCACGGTGTTCCGCGCACCTCCCACAATTGTTGCAAGGCGTCCAGATACTTCGTTCTCGAATCCACCTAGAATTGCGCCATGCTTCGACATCACGACATTGCGATAGCCTCCCACGATGCTGGCAAACGCCGCTCGATACACCTGATTCGAAGAACCACCATCGATAGCGCTGTACGCACTGTTTTCGGAAATGACATTTCTCAGTCCATCCCCAATAGCAGCAAAGGCACTGTTGTCATCTGAAACGGTATTGGAGTACTTTGGGTCAAGACAATCGTAGTCCAGGTCTCCGCAGAGGTAATTCCAGTCATTGTTCTCCGCCAGGCATGACAGCTCACAGCAATCGCCGCCGTCCCACCCGCAAGCATGGGTGTTATATCCTTCGAATGAGTCACACTGGCCGTCGGCAATATACTCAGGATACTCGATGCCACAGCTGTCATAAGTCGACGAGGTGGGATCCTGACAAAAGTATCCACCGGAGCCACAATCGGCGAAGCATCCGCTCGAACACGCACACTTGTCCTCACAGCAGTCTCCGCCGTCCCAATTGCACGCATGTGTGTTTTCGCCGGAGCTATCGCAATAGCCGTCCCCAATCCACGAATCCACACCATAACATGTTTCGAACCCGAAATCCGTGGAATTAGGATTTTGGCACGATAACACGTCCGAGAGAACGCAACCCACACACGTGTCAGGACAGCAGTCGCCTCCATCCCAATCACAACCCGCAGAGTTATAATGGCCCGTCAAGTCACAGGTGCCATCACCCACTCTGCTGGGATATGCTACGTCACACACTGTATTGTTCCCTTCTGGATCTAGGCAGATGTAGCTCGCATAATGGCCGCAACCATAAGTGACGCTTGATTGGCACGTGCTTGAGCAGCAGTCCCCACCGTCCCAATCGCAGGCCGCTGTGTTGTACTGTCCAAATTCGGCATCACAAAATCCGTCTCCAAGCCAACTTGAGGCCACTGTACAGGCATCGTTGTCTGCGTCAGGATCCAGGCAATCGTAGTCGTAGTTCCCACATTGATAGTACGCGGTTAGATCGCAGGTGCTTGAGCAACAATCACCGCCATCCCAGTTGCATGCCGCTGTGTTGGTGCGTTTATGACTGTCGCAGTACCCGTCACCGACATACGAGGCGTCGTCGGCCTCACAGTCCGCATACAATGGGTCTTTGCATGAGAATACAGGTGAATCAATCGCCCACTCGCATGGCAGCGTGCTTGTACTGTTACTGGAGGAGTCGGACACACTGACGCTTGTCTCGACGAGACAGCTGTGGGCACAACAATCGCCACCATCCCAATTGCAGGCTTTGGTATTGTACGTGTTATTTCCAAATGTTGTGTCCCATTCATCACATGTTCCATCGCCAAGCTTGCTAATGATGGCCACACAGGCATCAAGCGAGTCGCATATTCCGTCCGAATCAACGTCATTCATGGCGTCCATTGGGCACGTATCGTCGCTGCTACAAGTGTAGTCACCGTCCGCATCGTTTCCTGCATCATTCGGACAGGAATCGTCGTCGTCGCAAATTTCGTCGCTATCTTCGTCGTAGAGTCCGTCAATGCACGGAGGAGGAACATCACAAACAAGGTCGCTATCGGCATCGTTTCCGGGGTCCTCTGGACAACTGTCAATATCGCCACAGATACCGTCCTGGTCATAGTCATTGGCGGCATCAGATGGGCATAAATCTAAACTGTCACATGAGCCGTCTCCGTCTGAGTCGTCATTCGTGTCGCGGGGACACTCATCCACGTTTCCGCATACCAAGTCGGAGTCAACATCATTTTCAGCATCACTGGGACAACTGTCGACGTCATCATTTAATCCGTCGCCATCTTGATCACAATCTTGAGTGTTGCAAGTTCCAATGAAGACCTGCTCGTGCTCATTTCGACAGGCCGTTCCTCCACCTGTTGCATTTTGTGTGATTAAAAAGGTCCGCAGCTTTGAGCCACCTCCACAGGACGCGTCGCAGTTCCCCCACTGCGTCCAGGAGCCCTTGCAGCTGTACTCCGGGTTTTGGCAGTCATAGTCGGTTTCCAGTCCACATTCGTAGGAGAATGCTGAATCTTCGGTCAGGCACGAAAGTTCACAGCAATCGCCACCGTCCCAGTTACAGGCAGCGCTGTTGTACTCTGAACTTGAATCGCACATTGAGTCTCCAATGTACTCGGGAAATTCGGGATCACACGCCTTGTACTCGGTTGCATTTGGATCCATGCAAACATGGCCATATACTGAATCGTAGTATCCGCAGTAGGCATGCTCGCATGTCTCGATGCAGCAATCACCACCATCCCAACCGCACGCTTCCGTATTTTCGTTGCCAGTGTGACACAGGCCATCTCCAAGGTAGGCGTTGATGCCCAGGCATTCAGTCACGCCAAAATCGGTAGAATTCGGATCTTTGCAGGACGAAATGTCCGTGCACGCATCAGAGCAGAGTAAACAGCCGGAGCAGTCCCAACCGTACGCGTTTTGCAGGATAGAGCACGTGTAGGATTCTGGATATCTATCAATCCAGTAGTCACAGTCCTGGTATTCGCCGTCTCCACATCCTTGTGCCACTTCAACAGTGGTATAATGGCTAGCACAAGTGTCAGAGCAGCAGTCACCACCATCCCAATCACAAGCAGCCGTATTGTAGTGGCCATTCATGTCGCACAGGCCATCAGCAAGTCGCGAGGGGTAGGCAACACCACAAGAAGAATTCGACTGGATGGAAGGATCCAAACAGTCGAAGTGGCGCCAATGCCCACACGCAAAAGCGGCAGTGTCATTGCAAGTCTGCGCACAACAGTCACCTCCGTCCCAGCCACATGCCTTCGTGTTGAACTGGCCGTTCTCGCTGTCACAACGACCATCGCCGAGGAGCGACGCAAAGTAGACGTTACACACTGTCTTGTCGGCATCCGGATCCAAACAGTCGTAATCTCGCGAGCCACACGCATAGTAGGTTGACTCACACGTGCTTGGGCAGCAATCTCCGCCATCCCAATTGCATGCGGCAGTGTTTGACCTCTTGTGGCCGTCGCAGTGCCCATCGCCAATTAGGCTCGGAGACTCATACGTACACTCTGCAAATATAGGATCCAAGCACGTATAATTCTGATCCGAGCAAGGGTACTCGAACGTGACGTTCAAGTACTCGCCGATATGTCGGCAACTATGCTCACAGCAGTCGCCCCCATCCCATCCACATGAGTGAGTATTGTAATTCCCGGTAGCATCACAAATCTGGTCGCCAAGTTTGCTGTCGAAAGCCACACAATCATCCAATCCATCGCAAACACCGTCAAGATCCTGGTCATTGTTGGCGTCGGTTGGGCAGCTGTCAATGTCGCCACATACTTGATCGCTGTCTGCATCATTATTGGCGTCTAACGAGCAGCTGTCGGTGTCCCCGCATATGTTGTCCGAGTCTGCGTCATTCTCTTTGTCGTACGGGCACGTGTCAGAATTTCCACACACAG
>ENA-OWNT01002516-OWNT01002516.1-seawater-metagenome-genome-assembly--contig:-NODE-2516-length-19025-cov-4.686088_pt1 | contig 19025 bp, 21 predicted proteins | sample MGYA00238136_ERZ651165 | MGnify/ENA primary metagenome ERZ651165 (study PRJEB26861, sample SAMN08777766) | seawater metagenome | isolation source: coastal seawater | place: USA: Florida | collected...
TTGGTCGTGCGCACTCAAGTGGTTGTGTGGTTGACTTGGACGTGATATTGGTTTCGCGGGCGGAGTGTTTGTGGTGCGTAGGAAATGGTGAAAGAGAGCTGCACTTGGCTCAACTGCTGGCCACCGACTGCCGTGGGTTGAGAGTGGTGTTGTGATAGCGTCTCTCGTCTCTGTCGGTCCATTCACGAAGCGTGACTTTGCTTGAACGCAAACAAAAACGTTGTGGCCGCCTCGTTTCGTTGTGCCGAATTGTTTTTGTTCATAATTATTTTCTGTCAAACTGCATCTCGTGACGCAAAAGGACGATGCTGAAGTACTGCATTTCGGCGGCCGTAGCCGCTGTGGTGGCATTCGCCGGCGCGACAGAGGCGCTGTCCGAGGACGCGCCTCCGAATTTCGTTGTTTTTCTTGTCGATGACCTTGGCTACGGCGACATCGGCGTGTTCGGGCGCAAAAACATTTCCACACCTAACGTTGATGCTCTTGCCCACGACGGTCTGAAGTTGACACAGTGGATCTCAGCTGCACCCATTTGCACTCCATCGCGAGCTGGCCTCCTGACGGGCCGATTGGCCCACCGCTTCGGCATGACCGCCAACGTGTTGCCGTGGCGAGTGTTTATGATGCCTTGCCAGCCAGGAGGGTTTCCACCGGAAGAACTGACCGTTGCAGAGATCTTGCGCGACAACGGTGGCTACACAACCGGCATGAGTGGGAAGTGGCATTTGGGGATCAACAACTTGACGCACAAGGGTGCTCACTTGCCTTTGGAGCACGGGTTTGATTCGTGGCTGGGTCTGCCGTACACCAATATGGAGGCATGCCACGAGGGAGAAGAGAGCGCGTTTTTCTGCATGTTAATGGGGAATCACACGCTCATCCAACAACCTTTTCACGCCCAAAATATGACGAGTCAACTTACCACGCACTCCATTGACTTCATCCGAAACGCCGTCGCGCGCGAAAAGCCATTTTTCCTCCTGCATTCTTACATGCACGTGCACACTGCTCTGTTCTCATCGCCAGCGTTTACAAATGTGTCCGAAGGAGGGCCATTTGGAGACAATGTGGAGGAGATGGACGACAGTGTCGGTCAAATCGTCAGAGAGTTGGACGAACTGGGCATTGAAAACAACACGGTCATTTTTTTCACCAGCGACAACGGCAACTTTGCCGAAGAAGGCTGGGACAAGTCCGGCCGCAACGGAGGCCTTACAGGATCCAAGGGCCAGACCTGGGAGGGAGGCATCCGAGTTCCTGGTATTGTGAGATGGTACGCGCATTATTTGGGTGGCATGTTCACTCCACATCCGCTTGCTGTTGCAGTGTTCCGCACTTGACTTCGCCTTCTCTGTGCGTGTAGGCCTGGCAAGGTGCCAGCAGGAACTGTGTCTGATGAAGCCGTGAACACCATGGACATCCTCCCCACCGTGCTGTCAATTGCGGGCGTCCCATACCCTGCAGATGGTAAAATGCTCGATGGCAAAGATATTTCACAACTGTTGCAGGCTCCCGAAACAACGGTTCGTTCAGTTCTCATGCGCTCTACGTTCCACCTCTCCGTTTTTTGGAGTGATCATGCGTTGTCTCGATTGTAGGCGACACCTCACGCGACGATGTACCACTACTGTGGCCTGAATGTCTCCGCAATGCGAGTTCGCTGGCCACAAACGAGTGACAACGAGTCGCAAAAGACGTACAAACTTCATTTTGCGTCGGCAAACTGGACAACAACGTTCAATCCCTCGCCCAAATGTGTGCAGTGTTGCCCGGACTGCCCCACGTCTCTGGGTGGACATGGTGGTTGCACCTGTGATTGCAATCTTGAGACCATGTTGAAGCACGATCCTCCACTGATCTTCAACATCGACGACGACAAATCCGAAAGCACACCTTTGACGCCGGATTCGTTCCCGGACTTCGATCAGCTGGTTGCACTGGCTAGACAGGAACTGGCAGCTCACTACGCCACGTTGGACCCAAATGTCACCGACGAAATGACAACGTTGCCAGACCCGCTGCTGCAACCGTGCTGCAACGGCCGCTGGCCCGACAACTGCGAGTGCGACAACTATGAGCCCCACGAAGTGTACCCATGAGCTCATGACTGCAAGCAAATAGACAGAGTTCAGACGCCATCGAGAGAATGCTCGGAGCCAGCACGGGGCATGTTGCAACGTGTGTAAGATTTAAACGTCAAAACTCGTGGCAGTTGGCAATTTGTTTTTCTTTTTCTTCAATTTTCGACGCGCCAATCGACGCTTTATTTCTTCCTGCTTGGACGGTGATACGACGGGCACTGGTTGTCCAGCATTGTCACTGCTCGCGTCCGTCGGCACGGCAGCATCTGGTGATTCCGTGTCCTCGGGCGCCGCGGCAACATCTGGTGACATTGCGTCCTCGGGCGCCGCGGCAACATCTGTCGACGTTGTGCCCTCAGGCTCGGTATCTACGCTACCCTCACTACCCGCAGGAGCAGTTTCTTGCGCGTTTGCGTCATCTGCGGGTCCTGTACCAAAGTCGCCAGGCCTTGCAACGAGCCCAGCAGCAACTCGCTTTCTATTTTCCTCTATCGCTCTTGCAAAAGCGTCGTCGTCGACAGCGCCGATGTCAGAATTCGTTGACAATGCGCTTTCGCCCGCGTGAGTCGAGGGGGGCGGTAATGACGGTTGGACGTCTTCATCGGCGGGGCCGTCAACGGCAGCCTGCAGCGGTGCAGCCGCGCCGTTGTCGCGGCCCTCCACACCATCCGTTGGTTCTGTAGAGTCGTTCAAAAGGGAGTCCGTTCCCACGGAATCTGATCCATGCACAGGGGTGTCCTCATCCAACAAGCCCTCGTCATCAGAGAGCTCCAGAGCTGCGTCGACGTCACTACTGTCCACATCACTACTGGCTAGACTGTCGTGAGAAGCGCGGCGACTCTTGAGTGACAACGAGAGGTTATGGGTTGGCGACAGCAAGTCTAGAGAGCTTGAGCGGCTAGTGTAGCCACTTCTGGGCTCGTTGGTGAACGAGCACACCGAGGCGAAGCTGGCTGTCGTAATGCAGTTGCCGAACGTAATCAATTTGCGAAACTTGAAATTGTTGCGCGCCGTTGACGCCTCTGGAAAATGGGAACAGCGTGTGAGCAGGTGGGTTTTTGATGCAGAGTTGGCTAATTTGGATACAAATGCACGCACCGATAATGGAGTAGAATTTGAGGATTCCCATGTCGGTTAAACTATTGTTGGACACGTCGAGGAACACCAACGTTGAGTCCGTGTTATCCTTGATGGAGTTCGCAATGTGGCCCAGACCTGCGGTGTAGCACACAGACGCAACAGAATCGACAGTAAGGTGGACGCCTTTTGATAGCGATGGTGTCGAAGTGAGGGCTACCTTGGTCACCAATATTGCACCCTGAAAGCCCGAGCTTGCGCAAGGACTTGTTAAGAGTCAAACCAGCAGCGAGAGTTTTGGCTCCCAACTCGTCCAGTGGATTGTTGGACAGGTTCAGTGTTTGGAGAGCGCAAGTTCGCTGCTTCAGCACCTGGGCCAGAAAGCCACCACTGTCCCGACAAATCAAGTTACTCGACAAATCGAGGTGCATCAGCGAAGAATTGTACTCCAGGACGGCTGATAGAACCTTGACTCCTTGTTTACCTGTCAACAAGAAGTTGCGACGCGTCAGCGCCCAGGCACAATCGCGGGGACGACGGCGTGGCATTGAGCGACGTTGCCGAGAAACGGAGAAAACGCACCAAATTTGTTGTTCGACACGTCTAGCCTTCGCAAGAACTTGTTGCGTTGCATCAGAATGCACAGCTGTGCGGCGTGCACATATTGAAGCTGCAAAGCACACTGTCGAGTTACCCTCGCGCCAGGACCTGCAAGACGTCATACAGCACAAACACGCGTACCTGATTCCCTCTCAGGTCCAATCTCACAAGGCGAAAACTTGGATCCACTTTTTGCACCAACCGTTGCAGGTCATGGACACCCAAGTCTTGGAATTCTAAACTAATGGAGTACTCCTCTGTGCTGGGGTCGAAGAGCACGGGGGCGCGGCCACGCAGCCGCGCAAGCGGGGATACCTCAAATGGAAGCTCGAAGTCGCACTCAGAAGTCAGCGCGTTCAAATTCCAATGGCTACCACTGGTCAAGCTACGGTAACTGTTGTTGCTGGTAAGACTGCGCATGCTGTGGGCAGGACTCGGAGACTCCGGCGCCGAGTCAGTGGCTTCGTCCTCCAGTTTTTTGGCATCGACGTCGAAGCGGTAACACGAGTTGTCGTCAGAAAAGTTGGCGTTATGTCCGACGCTTTGGAAGTAATGGCGCTGCAAAAGTTGCTGTCCGATGTTGACGGCGTCCCTGCGTGACTTGGCGGAGGCAATGTGCTCCACAAGAAATCCAACTGCCGCACGGCCCGTGAAGCACCTCTTGTACGTCTTTCCTCGGAACTTGTTCTCCGATCGCTCGAGGCCTTGAAACAGTCGCTGGGCAGTTTGGTCCAGGACGGTCTCCGACGAAGAGTTGGCGCCAAGCGACATGATGCCGCGGTACAGGCCGCAACAAGAGTTTCCGGCCTAAAGTGCCGCAAAACAGGCGGACCTGTCAGGACAACTCGCCAACTCACTTAAGCCATGGCCGGACGTGCTGTCGGCAGAGCGCGTCACGATTCGCCCCCCACGCAGAAAAATTCACCGCGCACTTGTTTGCGTTTGTGCTTTTATTCAGGATCATACCGTCTACTATCCCTTGGTCACAACGGCACAGGAACACAACGACACAGGAACACAACGACGCCACGAGAAACCGTCTCATCACACGGACACACCCTTTCCATGCAATGCAATTGCAAGTTATTAATCAATGGCACCACACCCATACTAACGTCACACTCCCACAACCGAACACACACACCACGCCACATCAACGACACAACGCCATGAGGCCAAACAACCATTCCACACCACAACCCAACAACCCAACCCAGCCAACAAACCAATGGACCAACGAACACCACCAAGACAACGACCGCTGGCCGACGAAGGCACACCAGCCAACGAACACACACACCAGGACAACCACGAGGGACCGACGAACGCAAGTCAACCGACGAACGCAAGTCAACCGACGAACGCAAGTCAACCGACGAACGCAAGCCAGCCGACGAGCGCAAGCCAGCCAACGACCGACCGACCGACCGACCGACCGACTGAACAAGCGAACGGCCGAACAAACGAACGCAACGCAGGTGACGAACGTATGCCAGCCGACGAACGCGTGTCAGCCGACGAATTCAAGCACACCATCCATCCATCCATCCAGCCAGCCAGCGAACAAGCTACGCCAAACCAGATAGATGATTATAGGTCGTCAGATTGATCGATCCATCAGAAAGAAGTGGTGGGTTGGTTGTTGGGTGGTCGTTGGTCGTTGGTCGTTGGTCGTCGTTGGTCATCGGTCGGTCGGTCGGTCGGGTGGGTGGGTGTCAGGTGGTATGTTCACACAACCAACATACAGACGCACGCAGGCGCACGCACGGGGGGCACGTGTGTGTATGTTGTTTGTCACGGTATTCCTACAAACAGGCAACACGACGGCGACTTTACGTAACTGCCGTGAAATGTTCATCATCCAGGAATATCATGGACGACTACCATCACATAGACAGACAAACAGACAGACTGCGAACTGCGAACTGACTGACTGACTGTGGTGAGTGAGTGAGTGCCTGTGAGTGAGTGAGTGAGCGGAGAGTGAATGACTGAGTGGCAGTCACTCACTCACAGTCACTCACTCACTCTCACTCACTCACTCATTCACCGAGTATAATAACCATTGAGTGTAAAACGCGATGTAGTCATATCCTGTGACCAAACACACAACGGCGTTACTGTTTAACGAAGGCATGACCATATGGTCTCAGTGAGTGGTGAGTGAGTGAGTGAGTGGTGAGTGAGTGAGTGGTCAGTGAGTGGTCATTGAGTGGTCATTGAGTGGTCATGAGTGGTCAGTGAGTGGTCAGTAAGTAAGTGGTCAGTGAGTGGTAGGTGAGTGGTCATTTTCAGTGAGTGGTCGGTGAGTGGTCGGTGAGTGGTTAGTGAGTGGTCAGTGAGTGGTTAGTGAGTGGTCAGTGAGTGGTCAGTGAGTGGTCAGCGTGTGGTCATTTTCAGTGAGTGAGTGGTAAGGGAGTGAGTGGTCAGTGAGTGGTCAGCGTGAGTGGATGATAAGTGACTGACGGTGAGTGAGGCAGGCGTTCAATGGAGTGCAGCAGTGGGAGTGAGTGGGTTAGTTATCAGTGGGTGGGTGACAAGAAGACCCTGAGTGAGTGAGTGAGTGGGAAGGGAGTGAGTGAATGAGTGGGAAGGGAGTGAGTGAGTGAGCCACCACCGCGCTGGTGGTTGTTTGTGTGTGTCGAGCTGTTGACTGTTGGGTGTTGGGTGTTGTTGTTGGGTGCCGTTCGTCTGCTCGGCTGTTGGCTGGCTTTCCTTTCGTGCTGCTTCATTCCGTGCATGCTTGCTTGCTTGCTGGCTTGCCTGCTTGCTTCGTTTGACTGACTGTTGGAAGGAATGTTGTGTTGTTGTGTTGCTGCGTTGTCGTTCGTGTGTCGTTGTGTCGATGAGTCGTTGTCATGGTGTTGTTGTGTAGTATTGATGCGTTGCTCTGTCGTTGTGTCGTTGTGTCGTTTTGCCGTTGTGTTATTTCGTCGTTGTGCTGGTTTGTTGATGCGTGGAGGAGTTGCCGCTGCTTCCGTCGCTGCTGCTTGCTTGCTCGTTGCTTCCGCTTTCACTTGTGCCGTGACTGTTGCTGTTGGGCACGCCATTGCGCCCAGCTGATCCGTCGTCGAGTATTGCTACGATCGCGTCTGTTGTAGTCCTTGACCTCACCCATGTACCGAGGGCGGCGATCACTGTTGCATGAAAATATACTGTGTACAAAACATCCCGGTTTGCAAAACCTCCCAACAGTAAGGACAGGCGCGCCCGGTGCCGCACACGGCTCAGTCGCACGTACTGTGCTGAACAGGAGCCATGTCGGAGGACCAGTTTTGGAATTCACTCCCACAGCGACGCAGTGCTCGCAAGAAAAAGGAAGAGTATGAGGTGAAAAAGGGACCTGATTTTGCAGATGAGGCTCTGTTCGAAAAGGAGCTCGATGCTGAAACAGTGGACCAAACAAATCATTCCATGAAGCAGAACAAATCCGAAGACGACGACTTCGATGACGATTTCGACGACGACTTTGGCGACAATTCAGACGGTGGCGACGGAGACGACGGAGACTTCCTCCAAGCCGCGACTTCGTCCAGGAGAGGATCGGCCCACACGAGAGTCAAACGTGTCGAAGACGATGTCCCCGACTTTTCCGAGCCGGAGCAAAACACTGCAGCGCAACAGGCTGAAGCAGTCCCTGATCTACCTGTTGCTGAACCAGAAGCAGGATCAAAGTCTTCAGAAGACGGCTTTAAGCTCCCTGCGTCCACGGCGTCGCTGGCCTCTCTTCGAAGGCAGTATCGATCGGGCGCTACAAGCTCCAGTCAAAATCAGCCAGAAGCACACAATGTTGGCGGGGTGATTGCCGAAGAAGACGACGAGTCTGACGACTTTCTGGATGAAGAGGCCGAGGAGGACGAGGATCTTACAGAGTCCGACAGTGGAGAGGACGAATTTCCATCGGCACCGGCAGCGAGTGGTAGTGGCGCAGCTGCAGCCTCGGCTACTTCGTCTGCGGCGGACGAAGAAGACGAGTGGGACCGTGCCAACAAGCAATTTGCTGAATCAGTCAAGTCAAAAGGAGCGTCAAAACCCGGTAAACAAACGACGGCGTTTATCTCTTACGGCGAAGCGTTGCAATTTTACCGCTCTTCCATCTTGGTGGGGAGTGGAGACAGTGGAGGTGGCGGTGACGACAAAGACGATGATGAAGAAGTTGGAGTGCTTGACGACGACTGGGGTCGCTTCAGCAAAACAATCGTTGAGGAAGACTTCTCGTGCTACAACCAACTACAGGTGTTTTCTCTCAAGACCAAAAACCGATGGCCGCCTTCTGTGTCATACCCTGGCTCAAAACAAGACCGACGACTATTCTTCTCCATCGCAAAGGTTCGTAGGCGGAGATTTAGTCGTTGACAGTGTTTTTTGTTTTTTGAAAGGGATGTCATCGGCGGTTGTGTGTTGTACACGATCTAGGTTCCAATGCTGATATCGGCTAGTGCTGCGGGCGGACCAGGTGCTCGGGGCAGCGTTGGTGGAGGAAGCCTTCCACCCACACATAACCGTATTCTTCAAACGATATATGGTACGTTACGTTAGTGTTGTATGTGGACAGCCATCGTGCGCAGGCCACCCAGGCTGACAATAAGTTGCCGCGTGTGCCATGCAGGAAAACTCAATGGCACTACTTACGAAGTTCCACGAAGTGGATCACATTGGGTGTCTATTGGATTTCAAGGTACGGACGAACAACGTTAATGGACCTTTTATTGCCGTGCCAGCAAGAAAGTCGGCGCACCAACTTCATGTTGTGTTTGCTTAGGAACCAGCCCTCATACTGACCTGAGGTCGACAGGAATGCTGTCGCTGGTGCAGATGTTGTACTTTTTGGACACACATTTCTCTCTGGCCGATGACATTTTCTCAGTTTCACAAGACACGACTCATGGGTTTCCTTTCATGGTTGTCGGAATTCGAATGACACTGCTCGTAATACAGGTCGTGCGCCAGGTACGTCCCAACACCGACACCCTATTCCTGTTGAATGCTCGAAGCCCCTTTTCGTTCGGTCGATTGACGTGCTGCTGCATATGTATACAAATATATATAGGGCCGCCTCTTCCATCGCATGGACGCGCGAAAGTCGTTGTTCGACGTGGCGAACGAACTTTATTGCTGTCTCTTTTTCAAGTTGGCTGAAACGTGGCAAAAGGAGCAGTGCACCGTCACGGACTTTGACCGGGTGCTGAAGGTCCGTCGCACGTTGATTCCTGGTTGTGATCGCGCAACAGTCGTCACAAGTGATTACTGGTGATTTGTTTTGCAGGGTTTGGAATCCATAGTGTCCGATACTGTGAAGGTGCAGAAGCTGCACAAAGACTACACTCCGAAGCTCAAGAACATGTAAGAACAGGGTCACAGCGTAAGCTTTCGCATCGTCACAATTACAACGACATTGTATCCAAGAATCCTGCTGATGCCCAGTATTCATAACGACTCATCGCGTTCACCTTCAATTCACCCACTCGATGTGCCGCCCCATCGTCTACTGGTATGCTTGAATGGTCATTTGGTTTGTCAGCACGAGATTGTACGCTGAGGAACGCATGCATATTCCGCCATGCGTAGCACAATCGGGCCGTCTGGATCAGTCAAGAGTTGAGAGGTTGTTTGGATGTCCATGCGACAACATCTATCAATAACAGTAGTGCTGTGGCACTGGTTTTGTTCACATCGCAACCACCTATGCAACAAAATGGCTTTCGAGATAGTGCAGCGTCCCATCCACTGTTGTCAGTCACATTGATTGGATCGATCTTCGTGTGTGCAGCCCCAACAACATGACATCCTTGGAATCGCAGACGTCGATGGTGTTGGCGGGTCACTTTGTAGCAGAAGCAGTGCGAGAATCCGGCACTTTGTTGCAGAATCACAATCGCATTAGTTAGTTAGGGTAGAATACATTCATTCATTTGTGGTGCGCGGCATTGTTTGTGGTCTGCAGTCACCGTGAGTGAGGGAGTGGGTCACTGTGGGTGACTGTCAGTGACTGTGAGCGAGCCAACTGGCGTGTTGGTGTTTCGCTGTGAGACAATCAAATCGCTCGCTCACCCACGCACGGTGATCAAGCACACTCAGCCAGCCAGCAAACTGTCAATCAAACAACGGATGTGTTGTCTGCGTTCGATTGCGTTGCTCGCTGTTGTGTTCGTTTGACTTGTTGTGTGGTTTGCTTTGCTGTTGCTGCTTCTCTTCTTTCGTATTGTGTGTGGTGCCATGCTCGTTGTTGGTAATGATTTGTGGTGTATGTTGTGTGCCGTGTATGCGTGTGCGTTGCTTTGTGTCCATGTTCGCGTGTTTGTTTGGCAGCGCTTGGAATGTTTTTGATGTGATGGCTGTTTGTTGTCTTGGCCGGTGATTTGCCAGTGCTTGTTTATTCTTCTAGGCAGTCGGTCCTCGTTGTGTCTGTCGATGGTTGCCGTTGATTTTGCGGAAGGTTATGTCGAGTTGACTCAGTTCTCGGCTTGCATACATCCGGGAGCGGTTTTCTGTTTGAAGACAGTCAGCCACCATCTCATCTGCGACAGACTCAAATCTGTTCTGCAACAGTAACTTGTGCATCAACGTGCTATGACAGCTGCGCAGCCCCGCCGACGGAGTTGACTTGAAACCACACAGCGCAGAGCAGTGGCGGGCATGTGTGAAACTCTGAACCCAACCTGAACGAGAATTATTCCGCAAAACTGAATCAAAGTCGGCATTATCAAATGTGCTTTCTTGGGTGTCCGTAATGCGCATTGACGAGGGATCAGTTACGACCCGGCGGTACACAAGGCCTCGCAGGGTGCACCAGTGAGGTTGCGTTGTTGACCATGCCAGTGAGGTCGAAAGTGAGCCCAAACACCAATCGACTGCAACAATGGGGGCACGCGGAGAGGAAAGTGCGCCTGCGATCGTCACCGTCCGAACCAAGCCACCGCCAGTTGCCCATCAAAGATGCACCTGTCCGACCGTTGGCTGCAATGTCACGAAACAAAGCCATATTACTACTGGCCGCATTGGTGCTACTTGGATTCATTGGGGTCCAATACAGTGGTGTGTCTGTTGCACTTTTTAGTCAACGGCTTCGCAGCACTGGACAGTCATCCGCCACCAACAAGCAAGCCCAGAATAATCGACCACGACCTAACATTCTATTTTTGATGAGCGACCAACACAGATGGGACTCATTGGGCATTGTTGACAGTGCTGTCGTGGAAACACCGCACCTCGACCGTCTGTCAAGAGAGGGAACGCGATTCGAGGCCGCGACAACGTATGTTCCCACATGCGTTCCGGCACGAGCTGCCATTCTAACGGGATCGGTACGCACTGTATGCTGGAGGCAAAAGATTGCATGGGAAATGACACTGTGTGCTATTTATGCGGATTGTTGTTATTATTTAGTCTGCGGAGGACACCATGATACGCACCGGGAGTGACAAAGACCCATTCAGTCCCTCAGACCGGAAAACATTTCTGCAATTGTTGGCTGCAAACGGATACATTGTTGAATACTATGGAAAGTACCACAATCATGTCAACAATTTCGTTGCGGGGAATGCCATCACAAACTCCAGCTGGGGGTCGTCAGACGCGGTCAAGTCGGCATTTGAAAGCCCCGACGAGATGATGACTCAGTACGCGAGCAGTTGTTGAAAGTGTCGAACCAATTGTTTTAAAGTGTTGAGTGATTGCGTGTGTGTTTGTCCCAGTTACAACCGTCGCTACGCAGCGACATTGAAACAACATATGGGCGATGCAATCCAAGGGGCTCCTCTTGATGATGGAGAAAGGCACACAAAGTCTGAAGCATGGGGTAAGTACGGAAAATGCAATTTCACGGCAGTGCCCAGTCTGCCGCGTGACAACATAATGCATGTGCCTTCGAATCAGATTTTCCATGGACTCCCCGCGTGATGCTCAGCAACAAAGTTCTCGATTCTAAAAATGGCATAGCTGGGAAAGGAACAAACCGAGAACGATACAAAAATTGGGCGATGTTTGGAACGCAGAAGCTTCCCGTTCAAGAATCCTTTTCGATGTTCACTGCAAACGAAACTGTGAACGCCCTGAATCGTTACCATGACAAAGTACTCGACGGCGGTGAAAGCGCCAACCGTCGTCGTCGACGCAGGAGACAAAACGCTCATCCGTTCTGCTTTTTCGTGAGCTTTTTCAAGCCTCACCCACCAATTGTTGGTTCACTCTCACTTTTCCTGAAATACGCCCACAAGGGAATTCCAGTGCCGACGTCATTGACCAATGATAGCATGCATCTCAGCACAGGGGGATTCAACGAACTTCTCCAGGCATGAGGCAACGCCGCAGTGTGGTCGACATTGACGTGACGGTCACATGTTTCTTGCGCATAGGACTTTCTCGCCAGACATCCCGGAGCCGTCAAAAACATCACCCGGCTCTATTACGCATCAGTAGAGGAGGTCGATGCTGGAATCGGAGCCATATTACAAGCTCTTGACCGTCTAGGTGCGATGTGTGTACTCGACTGCACTCAGTATCGTGTCGATCGCTCACTTGTGAATGCTCACGCAGGGTTGGCCGACGACACTGTGGTGTTTTACACATCTGACCACGGCGAAATGCTGGGCTCACATGGACTGCTCGGCAAATCAAACTTGTATGACGAGGCCATTCGCGTGCCGTTCATTTTCCGTTACCCCAATGTCGTTCCTGCTGGACGTCTGTTGCCGACACCTGTAACAACCCTGGACATTGCTCCCACGTTTCTCGCGCTCAGCCGGTTTACTGGAGGCGATGATGCTTCAATTCCTGTCGACACCTTGAAGACGCTTGGCATGCAGGGCCGTGAGCTCATCTCCACAATGCAAGCTGCAAGTGGTGGGACGAAGGGTGCGAACAGTTGGATGTCAACAGCGAGTGTGACATTGACACATTCTCGATGGTACGCAGTGCGCAATCAGCAATGGAAGTTGGTTTTCGATTTCCAACTCAACAAGAGCAAGTGCTTATTTTCACTAACCGACGATCCGTTTGAGCTAAACAATTTGTTGGAAAACCAGCAGGATGGCAGTGGCGGCGACACGAGCCTGGCGATCCAAGAGGCGCAGCGAACGCTGCAGGCTCATCTGTTTCGATGGCTGTCTCATGTCCGGTCTACATCAAAGACGGTTCTGGCAGACCCTACATGGAAATGGGAACCTGGTCCTCAACGTCGAAACAACTCCAAAAAGCAGCTTAATCGGCCAAGCAAGAACAACTCGAAAGGTGATGTTCGAACGTGAGGTTCACCCAGACGCGATATAACAAAAATAATTAACTGAATGGTACAATCGGTCTACCTACCCTATGGTACAATCGGTATTCATTTTGAGGGCGCTTTGGATGATCTCCGCCGACGGCGGGAGCTGCTGCGCCTGGTTTTACTACGCCGCGTCGACGACCGCTTGCTCTTCTTGGTTCGACTTCGTTTCGGCGATTTTCTGCGCTTGCGATGCCTTCTCTTCGTGTCGCTGCTTCGCGTCTGCACTTCAAGCTCTGCAAATCCCCCGTTGTCTGGGTCCAATGCCTCGGCTCGGAAGTTGTCCAGTGGGGAGACTGAGCTCTGTGTGCCGTCAACAATCTGAGACAACGTGAACTCCGACAATGCAACAGAGCTACTGCTGTTTTCGGGCGCACGCATACCATGTGTTTGGGGAACAGAAGTGTCATCCCTGCGTTTATAATGTGTAGGAGAAGCGTTGACCACGCTGGCAAGGACTGCTAACTCGTCACCGTCATCACGGCCAGAACTCTTGTCAACATCACTCGTATCATTGCCGTCTTTTTTGACATTGACAGAAGGAACGTTCGTGTTCGAGTCGATTGTACTACTTGCGATGTCTGGGAACGCTTCCAATTCTTCTGCTGGAGCATCGCCACCGTCGGCCGTGTGCGCCATGCTTTTGTGTTGCATGGCATTTGAATCAATTCCACTTTCGTCTTCGCCGGTCATGAAACCTGTTGCATGCGGCGTCGGCGCTTCGGCTGAGTGGGTCGAAGAACTTGCATGCGGCACCAGATGGCCCTCACTCTTTACGATCAGATGCTCAGATTTGTGCAATGATCCGGAGGGAGGAACTTTTGAAGTGTGCAATGGCTGAACTTTGGCCGAGGCCATAGCTTTTGGTCGGCAAACCAAACACCACACCAAAATTGCGATGACCACAACCACAATCACAAAAATACCAACAATGAGCACGATCACCCAATCATCGAGCTCAGTTGTGGCTGGGGTTGTGGCGACAATGGACATGTCCAAGTCACACAAGTTGTCGCCGTTTGCATCGTTCATTGCACTGAACGGACAACTGTCGACCTCGCTGCACAGCTGGTCCCCATCAAGGTCGTTGACCGCGTCAAATGGGCAAGAGTCCTCGAAGTCACACACACCGTCGCTGTCAGTGTCCCCGCCGAAGCAAGAGTCACGCGCACAAACAGTGTCTGAGTCTGCGTCGTTTTGAGAGTCCCACGGACAACTATCGTTCTCAGCACAAAGTCCGTCAGAATCAATGTCGTTGAATGCATCAAATGGGCACAGGTCGTCAAAGCCGCACTCGAATGCACAAGTGCATGGACATTCACTGCACTTTCCATCGGCAACGCAGCGGCCAGCATTCGCTCGGCCGATCACACCGTTGGCCCCAATCACTGACGAATCATAAGTTTGACACACACTAGGTTCCGTAACACAGACTGACAGTGAGCACACAGTGTCACTGTCAAAGTCATTGTCAGCATCGAACGGACAGCTGTCCACAGGACCACAGATCATGTCGGAATCGGCATCATGGAATGGGTCCAACATACACGAGTTTTCATTGCAAATGCTATCAGAGTCAGGATCATTCCATTTGTGTGAAGGGCAAGAGTCAACATCAGCACAGAGGCCGTCGGAATCGGCGTCGTTCTCCACATCAAAGGGACACTTGTCCCATTCAACATGGCATTCATGAGCACACGAGCACGGGCAAAGGCTACACATGTTGTCTGCCTCGCAAAATCCGGCATTCGCCCCATCAAAACCGTAAGATTCGCAGTCACCGTGGATACTGGACGCATTCGAGTCAACGCATTCCGTCAAAGCGCATAGACCATCTCCGTCAATATCGTTAACTTTGTCGAATGGGCACGAATCTGCAGCGTCACATATGAAGTCAGAGTCCACATCTGCTCCCGTCGAGCACGGCGGGGCCGTCGATATCACGGGTGCCCATGTTGTAGCCAAAGTCTCGTTCGTTGGTTGAATAACTTCCACTTGAATAACGACCTCATACGTGCCCGAAGACAACCACCGTCCCCGCAGCATCTGCGTGGAGGCACGAACAACCACTGACACCCGAACGGACGACACAGGGAGCCCGAGAGTTTTAGCAAGGGATGTGGTCAACATAGAAACGACATCCGTGGCATTCAGATTCGTGTTTGCTGGAACGATTCCCGTCACGGTCATAGACCATGTGGCCGTCGTCACGTTGAATGTGGCCGCTGACATTTGCCACATTGCTGACGATTGATTGACGAAAGACCCCAACACATCGGCAACGTCACTTGATTTGAGCAAGCCGGCCAGGGAATACAGCAACTCATCGGAGAATTGCAATTCACGGCATCCGGTGCTGCCGCCATTGCCATTCGTGGCGTCATTGGGACAGGAGTCAACACTGGCACATAGATTGTCAATATCAAAGTCGTTCGCACTGTCATACGGACACGAATCAACAATATCATTGATTCCGTCCGAATCAGAGTCTTCATTGTCGGAAACTCCCGATGTCGCAGTTGCAGGTGTGGTTGTACCTTGGTTCACACCTGGACTAGAAGAAGCGGTGCCCAATATTCCAGATGCAACTGTGCCGTTGTCACTGATACTTGAAGACGACAGTGAGCTGCCAGACATTGGCGACGAAGTCCTCGGCGCTGTTGTATGTGCTGCAGCACCCGTCGATTCACGGTATGTTGTGACCCATGTTGCATGGATTGCTGTCGTGTTGGTGACCTGCGGCAACGAGCCATTATCTGAGGCCCACATACTGGTGATTCTATCGGCGATGACATGTAGAGTGGCCGTGGACGAATTCAATAATGTGACAGTTGTCACTGATGGTTCAGATACAGCGTCTTCTGAAGTGGCTACAGACTCATCGATGGTGTGCCGCGCGTTGATCATACTTGTTGGATCAACTGATGAGAGCGGCGGAACGGTCGAAGGGACGGCCGTGGTAGGTCGGGAGTGCACGGTAGTGCTCTGCATTGTTGTTTGGAACGTGTGATTGAAAACTGAAGAGGTATCGATGGGATAAGACATCGAATTTGAAGAAAGGGGAAGCACTGTCGTTGCAGGCGTTAGCGAATGCAGCGCAGTAATCTCATCCATGGCCATCGTTGTACCAGCAGTCATCGATGCTGTGAGCGATGCGGTTGTCCGAGGTCCAGTGACAAAAGACGTTGCCTCCAGTTTAGCAGTTGCATTCGAGGCCGATGATGTTGATTGCTTCGCTGGCGGTGTCCACTGGGACTCTGCTGACGTGGGGGATGGAGTAGTGGACGGCAGTGTGGTCCCAGCGAAAGTATTGTTTGTTGACGCCCACGCTAGTGAAGACACTGGAACCGAAGACTGCATCTTAGCTCTGAGCAACGTCGTCCCTGTGGCTCCAGTTGATCCGGGCACAACATGGCCGCTTGTGCTCAAGCTGGAAGTTTGAGATTGCGTTGCAATTGAAGGCATGGTCGTGATTCCGTCTGGCACCGTAGTAATCTGTGTGACAGTGGCTAGCGTCGGGCTGAAGGTTTCACGGCGGACCACTGTTGTCGCCGCATTGGTGCTGGTAGGCCTGGTCGGGATCGCGGCAGTCGTATTGTTTACGTCCGAAGATGGCACAGTCGTCTGCATTTTGACGCTAACGACAGTCGACGAGAGCGAAGTTATGAGGGCCTCGGACGTGGTGTTGCTGAGAGTCTGAACAACGGCAATGTCTGTTGTGCTGTGCGCAGCACGTGATGATGAGGAGACATTTGCAGAGGGCTCGGCCGCAAACGCTGTAGTAGCCTTGTGCAATGAACCGCTGGTGGGATCATTGTCACTTGCAGTAGCCATGGTGATGTTCGGGACTGTTGAAGGCATGGTCGTGATTCTATCGGGCATGGCACTGATACGTGTGGTAGTGGCAAGCGTTGGACCGACTGTCTCATGGCCCACCACTGTTGTCCCAACCGCGCCAGTGGACCTGCTTGGGATCTCGCCAGTGGTGTCGATGGCGTCCAATGGTGCCACAGTCGTGAGCTTGCTTGTGCCAACGGCAGTCAATGAGCGCGATGTTGTGAGGGCCTCGGACGTGGTCACACTAGGAGTTGGAACAACAGAAAAGCCGGTTGTATTGTGCACGGCACTTGATGACGAGGAAACATTCGTCGAGGACTCGGCTGAAAATGCTGTAGTCCGACTGAGCCTTGAACCGCTGGTGGATTGACTTTCACTTTGAGTGGCAATTGTCGTGGCGTTCGAGACAGCCATCGCCAACGAGTGGATTGCTGTCGTTGCCAGAGCCACCGTGGAGTCCAAATCTTCGTGCGTTGAAATTGCAACAGATTGTGTCGTGGCAATTGTGGTGTCGGACGAGACTCCGCCGCTCACAGCAGCCGTGACATCCGCCGACGATAATTCTGGCTGCCTTTCCGAGGTCGGTGCACTGGACAAATGAGAAGTCGGAGAGACTGTCGTGGCAAACAGTGTTGAATAACCGGAAGTTATGCGCTTAGATGACGCTGCGACATTTCCCAATGACGAGAGCGACGTCGCATTTGGCACCAACGCCGTTACAGCGGCAACGTCGAAAGCTGTTGACGAAAACGACGTTTGGCCACTGTTGTCAAAAGTGGAGCGACGATCTGCTCTCAGCGTTGTGGCTTGGTGACCAGTTGACTCGACAGTCGGTTCTGTGCGCACCACCGTAGAAAGTGGAACCACAGTTGTTGCGGCAATCGAAGCGGATGGCTGTTGTCCGAGGTGAGTTGTGCTGGCGTTAAGCTGGGTGGACTCCGTGGTGCTTGGCCTCACGCTGGGCAGTGTTGGATCGGGCGTGTCACTTGGCACAAAACTCTGAGACGTGGGGCTCGCAACCGTGTCACCACTGGTTGAGTCATACTGCAGTGACAAAGTTGAACTGTGACCATTCTGCAATGACATTGCCGCTGCAGTCGTGTACCGCATGGTTCCACCACTTGATGTTGTCGTCGTTGATGACGCATTCGGCGTGGTCGATGTGCGAGCAGCAGGGTTAGTAATGACACTCGCCTCCGTTCCAAGCGCATACGGTGTCGTCATTCGAACGCTTCGGCCATTCGTATAAAGGGGAGCGGCGGACGTCGCCATGGCGTTCGCTTTCTCGGGACCGAGTACCACGACAATGACGATGACGAACGCCGACCACATCTTTGCCACCGCTTATGCTGTCGGGTGCGTCAATTCACGTCATTGCAGGAAACAGATCCCCATACGACTAAGGCCACGGTGGCATGGTCAACACCATGATGCGGATACGAACCACTGACCGAAAGGAGAAACAAAACTGTTTTTCGGCCGGTCTTCTGCAGTTTAGGGGATCAAATCAGTAAATGTTGCATACCAGAGAAACTTGCAGTATGCGGTTGTGCAGTATGCGGTTGATGCAGTTGACTTCAAACTGACATGCCGAGTGTGGACTCAAGTCGTGGATCCATCACAGACGTCCTTCAACGCATCACAAGAGAAACCTCAGCTCAGCCACTCACCAACCAATTCACCTGTCGACTTCCCTGCGAGAACCGGTGCCCGTACGCGTGTCGTCTGCAGTGGCCAAGCAAATACAATGTGCCACACTTTGCACCGGGAAGTCGTGGCAGGTGCCGCTCAACAAGTACGCACGAGGTGTGAGACATTGTCCCAGCAGGTTTCTCTGCGTTGTTTGCTGAAGACGTTCATGTCTCTCGCTTGAGGGGGCGAGCCAACGAAAGAAGGAACGAAGGAAGGAACGAAGGAAGGAAGGAAGGAAGGAAGGAAGGAAGGAATGGAAAGGAGAAAGGACGAACGCACAGCGACACACACCGACCGAACGAACAAACGCCAGCCGTTGAGCTAACGAACAAACGACCGAACGAATGAACGAACGAAAGAACGGAGGAAGGAATGAATGAACGAAACGAACTGACCGACCGACCACCCACCCACCCACCCACCCACCCACCCACTCGTCCATCATCAATCACTGTCAACGCCCACTCACTCACTCA
>ENA-OWNT01002517-OWNT01002517.1-seawater-metagenome-genome-assembly--contig:-NODE-2517-length-19021-cov-4.427048_pt1 | contig 19021 bp, 9 predicted proteins | sample MGYA00238136_ERZ651165 | MGnify/ENA primary metagenome ERZ651165 (study PRJEB26861, sample SAMN08777766) | seawater metagenome | isolation source: coastal seawater | place: USA: Florida | collected...
TTGGTCGCCGTGTGCGCTAGTACTTTCCCCCACCCACACCCACACCCACACCCACACCCACACCCACATTCACTCACTCACCACTCTGCCCACTCACTCACTCACTCACTCACCTCACCTCACCTCACTCACTCACTCACTCAGCGCCGCACTGGCTCACTCAGCGTTGACTGACTGACTTTCAGTGAGCGTGAGTGAGTGAGTGAGTGAGTGAGTGAGTGAGCGAACGCCAACAAACAACGAACGAAGCGAACGAACGAACGAACGAACGAACGAACGATCGAATTCACTGTCACTCACTCACTCACTCACTCACTCTCTCACTCACTCACAGTCGTTGTCGGTCGGTCCTGCCTGGCCGGCGCGGCATTCTTCCTTCCTCACTATTCGCGTAATTCCCGTTTCCGGGTATTTCAATCACCGTTCACTACGTCACCTTCCTGCACTAATATTCAATTCAGCAATGCGGTATCTATAATCAGGATACTATGGGATTACGGACTTGTACACAAACCAAGCAAGGGAAGTGTATGAGACAACAATACACAGGTCGAAATGTTTGGGAATAAAGGTATGTTAGCTGTGAATTCAGTGTAATCAGGAGTGAAGTGGAGAGATTAAAGTTGAGGCAGACCCTGAATGGCCATGTCTGGTCCCGCAGTTGGCGTCCCGTGTGGCCGCGACCGTCCGTAAAAATTTCACCGTGAATGCGGAAGCACGTGGAATGGAGGAATTAATGGAAGTATTGAGTGAGTGTGGAAGAAACTGCGGGAATTGATAATGACGGGGCTGCCCGCGAAATAATGATTTTGAAAATGGGTGGGCGAGCGAATGCGAGTGAGTGGGGCGGTGCCGTGTGATTTGTGGGGGCTGAAAGGGAGAGAGTGCCGTTCGCTCATTCGTTCGTTCGGTGCTTTCGCTCACTGTCACCAAACCCTTCGAAAACCCTCGAAAACTCGAAAACCCTCAATCCTCAAAATCAAGAAATCGTCAAAATCTCAAAATCCTCAAAATCAAAAAAAGTCAAAATTCAAAAAAAACAAAAGGACGAGAGAAAAACAAAAACAGCAAAACTATCGAAAAGTACTATTTTCCAAACATCTGAATACCAGTTTCTACGTCAGCGTTCACGCATTCGTTATATTTAAGTAATATAGAAATGTACACAACAACTACATCGGAATTTTGGAATTTTCCGAGGAAGCGAAGCACAGTTTTCAGCGCTTCAGAGTTTTGAGCTTTTGAGTCATTGAGTTTTTGCCGACTTTGTTCGTCCGTTCGTTCGTTCGTGCGTGCGTGCGTGCGTGCGTGCGTTTTTTGGTTTAGCGCTGTCACTTACAGCCGACTGTTGTCGAGTTGTCACCATCCATCATCAATTTCCCGCCAACCAACCAAAACCAACCAACCACCAACCAACACACCAACACACCAACCCACAACGACAACACAACAACAACGCAACGGCCTTCCTCCGCTTTCCCGTTCCCTCCCTCCCTCGCTCCCTCCCTTTCTCCCTCCCGCCACCGAAGACAGTTGTGCGGTATCGTGGCATACCACAGTTACACTTGCACAGTTACAGTTGGTGCAGAACTTCGTCGGTCGTCGGGACTCCGTGATTATTCATTGGCAGCCGGTTGTTCGTTGGCGCAAGGGAACGGGAAGGCCGTTTCTGTTGTTGTTGGTGGTGGTGGTGGTTGGCGGGAAATTGATGATGACGGTTGGTGCACACCAACCGCCCACGAACAAGCCGGCCCCGAACCATCCGAACTGCCAACGCATAAGAACGGAGTCCCGACGACCAACAAAATTCTGCACCAACTGCACGTCAACTCGGCAGTGCGTTCCCAACTGTTCCACCGGCTTCACCTGGTCGAGTGGAGAAATGGAGAGATGGAGACGGGGAGAGATGGACGGAGGTGTTCACTGCTACACAGCTACGATCGCAGAGCGGCTGCCTAAGACTCCCGCGAAAGAGTGAACGAGCCACGAACTTTCCACCTTCCGCGGACATGATATGCAGAACAAAAGACAGGACAGACAAATGTTCGTTGCCGACACGATCACTCGTCGGTGGGCGGAGTGGAAGTAGCGGCAGGCAAGTACATGGTGCCACATGATACAGTCGAATGTAAAGTATTCCACATGGTGCGCAATTCTCAGCGACGTTGATTGTGCGCAATTCTCAGCGACGTTGATTGTGCGCTGCTGAATGAATCGCAACGTCGCTGTTGAATGAAATCCGTGTGGTGCGCCAAAGTAATATGCTGGAGTCGACTTGTGTTATTGCAGTGCAATACGATCGTACACCGACTTAGTCCATCGCCATTTGCAATAGCTTCTGCATCGCTGTAACCCGGCTCGACCGTTCTTCGTCGCATCGTTGGGCGATGCTAATAAACCTAGCTTCGACGTCCTGAGAGTACTTCACCGTGTTGGCCTGGCTTTCCAGTACAGCCTGCGAGCACGTCACCCTTCAGGGATTGTTTTGTTCCCGAACAAAGAGGCAAATGCAAGTAAAAGCAAAGCACAAAAGCGCATGATTCACTTACACAGATGAAGTTCCGTGACATATTGAGAAGGCGCTGAGATAGGGCTTCGAATTGCAATGAAGGCTCGATGATCTGTGAACGTCACAACACCAAATGAACCTTGCGAGTCGACCAACACAGCGGCACAGTCCACCACAGCATGCAACACGCAATTCCTCGTACAGCTGCAGCGTCAGGAAGCAAACTTTCGTGAGAGTCACAAGAACTTCTGACGACTGCACTGTCCGACGAAGTGTTCACTGAGTCGTCCGGAGTATGCCCATCATCATACAATTGGTCGTCACATTCGTCACCGTCGTGTGTGGTCTCTTGAAATGTGTCCAAGTGAGAGTTCTCTAGCGAGCCAGCATCGTTTTCTTGCTGCAATGTCATTCCTTCATCCGCCGATGAAGCTCGTCCTTGAGCATCTGCCTCTGTCGCAGCCTCTTCGATACTCGCCACACCACTGGGAGACGATCGCGAGTGCGTGAAATGGTCGCTCTCGGCATCTGTGGAATGGCTGGGTGGTAGCGGAGCAACGGAGTCTGATGAAGGCGTGCCAGTGCCATCGCCATTCTCGTTTTGTGAACCTGCACAGCAAAGTTCAAAAAAGAAATTACAGCGTCAGAAAACGCGCCGACGGCCGTCCTGCAAGGCAGTGCACACTTACGTTGTCCATTGAACTTCAATTTGCGCATGATCTTCGTTGCCGCTTGGTCTGCAGAACTTGTGGTGTTGGCAGATTTTGTTTTGAACGGACCACGGCCAAAGCGATAAGACTTTTTCTTTGTCCCTGTGTCGTTGTCGGCGGCGTCTTTGTGGGATGCCCGCTGAGAGCTTTCTCTGCGAGCCCCAAACGATGAGAACGCGTTCGGCATTTTGGATATGCGCTTGTGGATGAAAAGCTGCCGCCAGTTCTATGTGCCGCCCGCTGACGTTCTCGATCTCGCAACCAAGCTTTAGTTCTGCGTGCACTACAGTCGTGACCAAAATGAATGACGGACAAAATTTAAGGCGAATCATAATTGCGTTCTGTGTTCCGTGCATTCATTTCATGCAACAAGCGGTATCTTCACGCGCAAGAGCCTATGTACAACACCTTCACCCCACTACTGCTACAATACCACACGAAGCGACTTGCTTCAACATCGACGACATTGCCCCACGCCGCACACCAACGAACGACACACCGACGAACGACCAACGACCAACAACGTTGGTCACTGACAGTGGCTCACTGAGCGAGCGAAGAACTTCGCTGCTGTGACCATGTTGGCGCGCGCGCCAATAAGTCGACCTCAGACACGCTCGCGAGCGTGTCAGAAGTTGGCGCCGCAAAAGTCTGGGCGCACTTCGCGGCGCACCTCCACGCACCACCAACCAACAACTGCGACACCACCACCGCCACCACCCACGTCACTGACACGACTGCTGCTACCATTACTTACAATCAGCATCAGCGAAACCAAAAAGTACCAACGAAGGCAAAAACAACAGCGCAACAGCAACCAAAAACAAAGCAAAAACGACTCCAAAAAGCGAAAGCAACGACGAATCCAAAACAGAAAACAGACACCACCAACCAACACGAAAAACTCACAAGAAACCATCACGAAATCACGGCCTACGTGCGTGACAATTGCAGTCGCAACAACTAGTGTAGACCACAAGGTCTCATATTTTTTGTCGTCCAGTGTGTGATGGAGTGTGCAGTTCGCTTACATTTACAACCCCGTGCGTCATTACTTCGGGTCGGGCTTGGCAGCTGCGGCAGTTGCTGCTTCCTCAGCAAGCCGCTGTTTATTGGCTTCAATTCGCGCATCGTAGCGTCGGCGCTTTTTGCCCGTCAAATTTTGGACTCTGGTTTCCAACGTTTTTCGCGGAGGCCTTTTCTGGAGCGAGACATACCTGCGCTGCTTCTGCTTCGACTGGCATGATGCACACTCGCCCATGCCGCTATAACTATTGTCCTCCACAAACGCATTCTGCGGAACGCCGAGTGTTTCGAGAGCACAAGAGGCCACGGCACATTTCATTCTGTGCTCGTTGGCAACCTGTTGAAAATGTCGCTCTAGTTCTTCGTTCGGACGGCCTTTGCTCCGCTTCGCGCGATATACACTGAAGTCGATTTCCCGTGGGTTGTTGAAGGCCGCACTGTAAAACAGCAACGGTCTGTCAGACGCCATGGCGAAAGCGGGTACGGCCTGGCATTTGGACACGTCAAGCATCCAGTCGACAAGCGACGGGCTCTCGAGACCGCGCCCAACTAAAAAGAGGATCGCCACCATGCACCGCACTTGGTGCCACAGGAAACCGCGCCCGCAAATCTCGAAGTAAAGAAGGTCGCCAGCCTCACAGCACTGCTCCTCCGCTTTGCCGGCGTCGGAAGCGGCAGTGTACCTCTTGGGAACAGGCGGGCGTGGACGACCGTCCTCTACTTCAGACGTACAAATGAAAGGGAGACCATTCTGGGAAGAACTTGCGTCTGCTGCTGCACTTGCTCGCCCTGCGCTCCATGACTCGGCCCGGTGGATTCCGAACTGCAAAATTTGACGCCGGAAGTTCGAAACGTTCACAGGGTCGACCTTGCAGAAGTTGCGGAAGTCGTGACTTCCGACCAACTTGGACAGAGCGACAGCCATTCTGCGTACATCTAAGTCGCGGGCGAAAAAGAAGTAACGATACGTACGACTGAAGCAGTCGAAACGTGCGCTGAAGTCTGGTCGCACTGGGCACCAAGCCAACACGCGGATATCTGGTGGGAGAACGCGATTGAGTGTGGCAGCATAATCTATCTCGAGGTGCAGTTGGTCAAACTGTTCTGGCTTTAGACATGAACGAGTTTGGAACACGGACACTTGGCCACACGCGCTGACACCTTTGTCGGTTCGACCACATCTTGAATACAATGGTGGTGGAGACTCCACGGCCAAACACGTCCTTCTGAGAGCCTTGAACAATTCTTCCTCAATCGAGCAATCTGAGTTTTCTTGGAAAGCAAGCCCGCCGTACCGAGACCCGTCATAAAAGTATTTGATTGCGATGACACGCTGATGGTACTTCGACATGTCAAACGCCTTCTTTGCTTTTTTTCCCTTCTTGGAACCTGCATTAGTTGCTACTTTGTTTGCCGCAACTTCGGTCTTCTCCGCTTGCAAAAGAGACATGGCGACCCGTGGCACAGTCGCCACACTTCACGAGACTGCAGGTTCGCGTGGAAAACACCGCCCTAGGCAGCCAATCAATGCATTTCAAAGCACAAACAAAAAAATAGCTTTGCGAGTATATTCTCAAACCCTTATTCAAAGGTGCCTGACGCCCAAAAGCAATCGGTCAACAATGATAGTCCGCTCCCTCCCCCGGCCCCCCAACCACGCTAGTGATGTAGGTGCTGCTTGCAGCGACGCCCTTCGTTTTCCTCCTGCGCACTTATTGTCACGCTACAATGAGGCAACCCTGTGTTCTCGACGACCAATCGATAGTTGATGTTGTGTTTGTGTCAACAACAGTGCCAATGACGCGACACGAGCGGCATCGATGCAACATCATCAACATCAACGACAACAAGCAGACAAGCAGACAAGCAGACAAGCAAACAGCAATGGCGCGTGCGTGGACGGCCATCCAGGAAGGTGTAAGTCAACGTTGTACACGGCGCGACCACAACTAACTGTCAACTGCAGCCTGTGACGGTGCTACCTCCTTCGTGTGCAAGATGGGCTTTGGATACAGCGCCGACGCCGTTAGCCACTGCTTGCATTGCGCAGCCGTCGACGCTACAGCATGCATTCGAGATCATCGCGCAGCTGCCAACCTTCAATCAATCTCTAGTTTTGTTTCGTACTTTTTATAAATTGTTTGTGTTTGACATTTTATTGTTAGTTTCTTCCTGGTTACTACAGTTTCTGGTAACTACAGTTTTTATCAACTCTGTCATGACGACAACCTTTGATGTGTCTTTGTGTCGCTGGTCGCAACGCATTCCACGTGCGTCCAGTTTGGGGTTCCCGGAAGTGCATGCAGTCACTTGCGCTTGTGTTTGAACAAGTGCACAACGTTCTCCCACCACGACTGCAACGTGATGCATTCGGAAGAAGTCGTCTTGCCTGCTGCAGGCATAGCGCTGCTAAGGCCACCGTATACCTTGCTTCGCAAGAACTTGCTATTACGTTCAAACTGCGCGCTTAGACGTGACAAAATCAAGTTCCAAAAACTGACATTGGACGGCGGCAGCCGAAGGGCGACGGATGACAAGCGTGCCAAACCCTCGCCAACCAGCAAGCGCTGGGGCGCAACACCGCTACGAACGGGTAATGCCGTCATCGTGCGAGCATCTGTGTTGTGAGGCTGTTGACTCCTCGCCCTGTAGTGAATGAGGGCAGTCCTGCCAAATGCTATTAGCGCTTCCACCTGCTGCGCTAGTTTCCAAAGCACCATCCGCTGCAGGGGTAACCCAGTACACTTGCTGGATTCATCCCGCAGACTCTTGCCTTTGGCTTCGTATTTCGCCATCCATCGCACGATCACATCGGTGACAGTTGATGGTTGATTTGATGCTCCTGCGACTGACAGATCTGAGCCACCAATAATCTCCGAGCGGTCCAATATGCTGGACAAAACACCGATGCGCCGAGGCATTGCGTGGAAGAATACTTTCTGGCCACGAATTTGCTTCCACGTCTCAAACCGTAAAAGCTCTAACTGTTCCGGACTCCAGCGTGACCGCCGTTTGACCGACGGGTTGTTACATTGTAACAACCACTGGGTGATTGCGGCGTCACATCGTTGCGGTAGAATACACAGCATCAACAACGCGCATCGCCACGCTTTCAGTGCTGACAGTATCCACCCGCAGTCGCCTCGTGGCTCCACGACACCATCCAAAAATTGTGCGTCTTCGGTGGGTTCCAAGTAAACTCCGACCTGCTGCAATACCTTGTCCAATAAACCGAATACTGCACTGTAGTCTGCATCATAGTTGCGCGGAAGAGTGCCTGCAATGCTCAGCACTTCTGCAAGTCCATGGCATCGACGCGCTTCGATTGCGCCACGCAGCTTTTGGAAAGAAGAAAAGTTGAGGAGATGAGTCAACAGCTGTGAACTGTCAAACTTCAACAGATCAGTTTCGATGGAAGCAGTCGTTGACGTGGCGGTAATGCGTAGACGTTTACATGGTGTTGAGCGATTTTTTTGCATGATCTTGCCTCCCGTGCAAAAAAAAATGAACTCTTCAGCATCAAGAACATTTGCGTTGGTACTCCAGCACATAGCGAGACAAATGGAAACGGTGTCGTAGATATCCCTGGCCAACGTCAGTTCACTTTCAGGACAAAGTGGTTCGAGACTCGAACCATGGCATGTCTCGGTGTACACAGTATTGACACTGTTCACGAACCGAAGCCAATCTCCAAACGACAACACAGAATGGGCCTGCTTTTTTGTTTTTTTGGCCTTGGCTACGACAGCGGAGCTTGCACCAGACGCAGACTCGCCGTCTGGTACAGTAAAGAGATCTTTGAAACCAAATTCACACAGTGCTGCCGGGAGAACACAGGCCCTTGGATAGGAGGGCAATCTGGCGTAGCAAACGGATTGATTTCGAGAATTCAAAGTGAAGAAAGATAGATGTGCCATGAATCCAGCTGCTCGCAGGCGCTCGACCTCCGTGAGACCTGCAACTTGTTGCTGTTTTTGTGTTCGAATCGCTGCCTTGGAGCGATCTTTTTCTGACTGCATGAATTTCATCATGAGCTCGAAAAAGCGCTCGAGTCCTTGCTGGTTAATCGCAAAGATATCACCTTTTGCTCCGCCATTCCACTCTTCACAATGTTGCGCCACTGCTTCCCGGCAAGCAAATACGCCCTGCTCTAGACGCGCAATCTGCAACGCGTTCCTTACACTTTCAACCAGACTTCCAAGAGGCGGCTCGAGATGTGCGCGCTTTGATGATGTGGCGGCCGGCGATTCAGTTCTTCGTGCTGAACGCTTTCGTCCACTGGGACTACTTGTGCCTGTTGTAGGTCGTCGTGGCGACGTGCTTTTGCGGCCATCGGCAAGAGCGCTTCTCAAGAACATCTGCCTGGATTCTATGTTGGACGGGATAGTCAAGAAGTGCGCATCGGAGCGGAATGCTGTGCAGCTAATTTCGGCGCCGTGGTACAGTATCAGTCGGAATCGGGGATGAATAGGTACTGAGTTGTCATCTGTACGCAGTGCTGTCTGGGCGCTTCCGCTGTTCCTTACCAGGGACCGCAATGTCAACGCTGCGTCACTGGGTAACTCGACGTAGTGACGGGAGACTATAAATTGCAACTTTTCAGATTCGGTGTCAACATTGTTCTTACTACTGTGGACACTCGAGGGTTCCTTGTCATACGTCACTGCAGTGGACGGCAGGTACTGTGCGTGAACGATAAAGTCCACTCCTCTGCTTGCAGCTCCGTGGAGTAGATTTAGGAAAGCTCTGGGCTTACCACTGGACTGCACCCAAATTCTGTCCATGTTGAGTACTTCCATTGTTTCATCGTGTCCAACGCCCATTCGCTGCCCGGCATATTTTTCACGGCGCACGAAGATCTTTACAACGTGAATTTTGCTCATCGTCGTATCACTGTCTTCCAGAGATTCAGTTTTCCTTCCACACAGGCCTTCTACTTGTCTTCTCCGTCCACAAAACTGCAAATCCTTCAAGTTGTAATCAGGGTCACAGCCGCAAACTTGAAGAACTTGGTGGTCACTGAACACAATGTGCTGAAACAAAAGAGCATTGATAGTGTGGTCCATTCCGATTAAGCAACGGCCATGTTGTTCAATATTTTGCATGATGGCATCTCCTCTGCTCATGCAGTGCGCGAAATTTGCTTGAGCTTCGCCACACAACATGTAGTCGACGGTTTTGACAAAATTGGCACCTCCAATGAAGGACAACACCGTGCCAGTGGACCCGCTGCGACGAACAAATGTTGGCAAGTTCAGTTGCTCACAGCACGTGAGCCAATGATCAGCGATCTCCGCGCAAATATCATCATCAAGCTCTGGGGCCGATATAATGAGTGCTGCACGCAAAGCACAGTATGATGGAATTGCTGGAAGAGCTTCTTGAGCCACATCTTTCTCTGCAAACTCATGCCACTCGTCAAATATTTGGCCATGCAAGTCAAATGGCTCAAGTTTCCTCTGAAGGTCTTGCAGGAACTTCAGCCTTCTTTGCGCGTCCCGGTAATCGCCGGTGACGAACTTGAGCTTGGTTTTGGTCTGCTGGTGCGTTTTTGATATTCCACGATGTTGCGCTTCAATTATTTTGACTTCCGTGTCCGCTTCATCGAGAGCCACTGACAATTTTGCTTCGGATGCTTGTAGTTCTGTAATACGCGCAGATATTCGAAATGACTTCGCCAAATCTGTGATTGCATCAAATACTTTCACGAGCACAGGAGGAGCCTCTTCCAAATGAGTTGCCAGAGTTGCAACGTCGTGGACAAAACGAAATTCAGCATTTGCACCAGTTGGCCAGTCCAGAGAGTCCATGAACTCGGGGAACAGCTCAAACAAGCTTTCGTGACACTCTCTGAACTTCTTGAGGTTGATGTAGTTCGACAGTGAGCGTGATACAACGTCCATCAATCCCGCCGCTGAACAAATATCCTGTAGCTTCGACCAGGGCAACGTCACGGTCGCGGGGTCCACGTGCACTGACGACCGCTGTTCCTTATGCTCGTCAGACCAGGCTGCAATTCTGCGTTGACACTCTTCGGCCCGAGCGGTGGCATACATGCTCGCGATTTCAACTATTTGCCGATCAATCTGAGTTTCCAAGCGTAGAGACCGCGGTGTGCGGGATCCGCTCGAAACGGTGCTGGGACCTCCTTCAAGAGGTGTCTCGCTCTCACCCTGGCTTTCGAGGTCGACAGCGGCGCGATTGTCAGTACCTTCCGGCAAATTGACACGAGCGCCAGTTGAACTCGCATCAATTACTCGGAGAAGAAACGTGATCGCGACGACAACAGCTTCGGGAGCAGGATTCTCACTCGCCTACATTGCACGCATCGTGAGGCACGAACGCATGAATGATTGAAAATCAATCGAAGCCGCAACGAACCTTTTCTTCGCTTTGTTGAAATGTTTGAGAAACAATCCGTAGAGCATCACTATCGATATGAAATCGATCTACCTTTGACAGTGCAAACGCCTTAGCGTCAGAAAACTTAGCCTCTTGCGCCTCACGGCTCCGAGCCAGATCTTTAGCCTCATCCTGAAATTTTTTCAGCTGTGCACATTTGATAATAACAGTGAAATTGTGAGAAGTGAAACTCGACGTTTGTGTCAAGCTTGACAAGCAAACCTTTTTCCGAGCTGCCTCCATTTCTACCGTCGCGCGATTGCAATTTTCCATTGCAATGGCGGCTTTCATGGTCGCTCGTTCAAAACTCTTTAGCTTGCGAGCGTGCACTTTTTCCCATTTCTGGATTTTCACAGATACCTCGTCCTCCTTTGTGTGCCGCAATGGAATCTGTACGTACATTCAACCACGCAGAGACAACGATAAATGCGCGAGAGCAATATTGTGTGGTTTCAATTGAGTACATACCAGTACTGTCCGTCGCATGTGCCGAAACGATTCAACGTGCTTTCGTAAGGACAAAAAGTTTGAGTTGAGAATATGCTTGAAAAGGTCAAGAAAATGATGGACCTCGATGTTGACTGAAGAGCGATGGTGTCTGTCTCGCACGGTTTCCACAACATGGTTGTAAATCACCAGCAACAACTGTGCAAGGCTGTCGGGGCACAATGACAACGGCCCCTCTGAAACATCGCTTGCGTTGGACACAGTTTCGATATCACGTATCTGCGGAACTAACTCTTCAACAAACTTTCGAAATACATTCAAATCGCAAGAGAATCCTTGGTGACGTAAGATGGTGCTGCTGTCACAAATCGTTGGGCATGCAAGTTGAAGCTGGGAAAGTTGATACAACGGTGATTGAAGAAGGCATATTTCTCGGGTTTCGCAGCTCAATCTCAGATCGGAAGGAACAACGATCACGAGACGAAACACTTGCTGAAATGCGGCAAATATTTCCAACTTTCGCTCAATGCACAAGTTCTGTCTCTGTGACAAAACGAGTGGACCATTCGGTAAGGCAAGTGAGAGGGAAACGTTCTTCTCATCATCGCCCGCAATATGCTCGGGCACGGCGATGCCGCTGGCATCTGAGTCATCACCGTCGTCAAAAAGGCGACAGAAATTTGAGCGGACAATTTCAGTCAAGCATTGCCACAGCTCGGCGGTGGCAAGGAAGTTTTCAGCATCAACAACAAGCACAACCATTTGCTGGCGTGGGTTTCGCCCACTATTGCCGAATCTAGATATCGATGTCGGTATGCTGCTCGCTTGAATTACTTTCTGTTTTACAGTTTGCAAAACTGTAGGCCATTGTGGGTTGTCCCCGTTTTGTCGAAGGATAATTTTCTGGATGTCCAACGCCCGGCACGATGCGGCAGCTTCATCAATTGCTGTAACTCCCTGTCTCCAAGTTTCTGTTGATATTATTGTCGACCTTGAGTCGCCACGTAGAACGCTCCGCACCACACTGGACAATGCAGCTTCGCTGTGTGTGCTGTGGAGTTCACCCACGTTGGCATCAATAAACGGAAGTGCTTCTGTAGCCCCGCGAGACACAACTGACAGAATTGCAGTCAGGCCGCAACGCAGCCAGTCCGTCGATGTACTCGTGTATTGCAACGCGTCTGCATGCATACCCATTTTTGGTAAGCTAAAGCGCTTGTTGCTTGCCCAGAGCGATTCTTGGTCACTTAAGCAAATGGGAAACGTTGAAAGCCAGAATTCAGCGATGGATGATGACGGGATATTCGGCTGCTGTTCCGAGTTCGACGAAACCAACATTGCGTGTAAACGTAGAATTGATTTGCACACATGCTGAAAACTGAAAACTCGCGCGGCAATTTTCGACGCTGGTTGCGGCAGATTTTGCTGACAAAACGCCTGCAGCTCCGCTAAGTGAGACCCTACGTCTGATGCGATTGATTCTGCATTAACAGGAGAATCACCACGAAGCGTGGTGGGCGACAGCAAAGTGCAAGATGTCAATATCGAAGCACATTCCGCGTCATTGACACTGGTCGTGTAAATGACACATGATCGGGAAACAATGCGCCGAATGCTGTGTCGACTGTGATGCACTTCTCTGTAGCTGTCACTGCCTGCAAGCCTCCGCCTCTCGAATGTGGCTGCATCAACTGAGACAAACAACTTTGTCCCGCGATGGAATGAACACACTGCAGAACGGTCAGCTGATATCCAACTCGATTGCGTAGCGTCTGGTAATGAAGTTGCTTCCACTAAAGCGCGCATAACTTCAACTCCAGATGCATCAAGCGTTTCCTGTGCCTGCGCCACGACCGGAATTAGACACTGCAAACCTGCTTAGACACCGACAAGCGCTTTATTTGGAACAAACCTGGGCGTTGCGATCTATGGGACTGCAATGTAAGTCATCAACGAAAACGAAGCAGTTATGGCCTGTATTCGACTTGCATTGCAACACATTGTTGATATTGGCAAACGCCGATGAGCCGTGAGCGTTGCATCCTTCAATGCGCCTCGATAGGTTCCAACAAGTTGGACTGTCAGTCAAAGGAACGTAAATCGTCGTAGCCTTCGTGCGATTGTTGTGCAATACAGACATCCCCATATCCGTTTTTCCGCTCCCCATCGCGCCAGCGAAAACTGTGACGGTGTTCATCTGCAGTGAAAACAGCAAAACGGCACAAAAATCAGACAGGTGTTGTACTTGGGAATTATGGTGGCAATGTTCAAACGCACGTAGTCAGTCGCTTGTGGGTAGCGCTCCTTCATTTGATTAAATCTAAACGAAGCCTTGCACGGCAATATCAATATTGGCCGGTTGTGCGCTTCCTTCAAATTTTGTACACAATCGTTCCACAACTCAGGACCACAATGAGACCACCGTTGCCATTGGTTGCGAACAAAGAAGAAGTCGCTCAACGGTGTGATTGATTCCTGGGCTTTGACTGTCTGCACGAATTGAGCAAGGCACTGAGCAAAGCCGGACACTGGCACGTCGGGCTCTCGTGGTGCCTCCTCAGAACATGCCGCCAAAATGGCTGTCGCAAGTTTTAATCTGTGTTCGGTGACCGGCAGAGCCTCCGTAGTAATGTAGAGTGCCATTTCCAACACTCTGCATAATGCGACGCCAACTTCTTTCGCTGTGATCTTGGCTGGGGCACGAGGTGATTTCAGCAATGAACCATCGACATCTGACCGTGTTCGCAAATGCCTCATCGGCGCTTCTACAACTCTTGATGACTCCAGAATTCCAGTTGCCTGAGACCCGAATTGATTCAGCAAAATGCGTCGAAAAGAAGCCGCATGAATTGGAAATAGATCGCAGTGGTATTCTACTGATTCCTCGCGAAGTAACTGAAAGAATGGCTCAAGTGTCACTCTGAAAATGACAAGTAAACTTGAACGAATTTTTTGCTCGTCGAAGCTCATCGGCAACAGAGTTGTCGCAATCGGCAGTGACTCGCTCCACCATTCGATGAAAAGATTGTCTGGATCCTCCTTGGCATTGGGGGAAGCTGCGTGCAGGTTGAGGTGCGTGACGTTCAGGCTCGTAACCGACGAAGGGCTGAGGTACTTGGTGTCCACGAGCTCGAAAAGGAATGTTGGTTGGTGGCGTGGGTCATCTCGAGTTGGCAGTACAGTTGAGTGCAGATGCCGAAGTATGTTGTCGAGTTTGTGCGGACACTCGCCATCAAATACCACCCACAATTTTACCTCCCGGCTTGCGTGCGTGAGACTATGCTCGTAAAGCAGTTTGGCAAGGAATGACTGTTGTAGTACCGATTCGCTTCCAGTGCTCTCTGCCTTTGCAAGGGACAAATCAAAAATTGCATTAAGCGGAACTGCATCAAACAATACACGGAGCACACGCCGCTTCATTTCGCGGCGCGGTGACTTGTTGCCGGCATGCAGTACAATGTCAGCCGTCGACGCGGGCGCTGATGCAAGTGTCATCGCCAGTTGCGAGGCATTCACGAGCGACGACTTGCCGCACGATATCGGCCCGATGACAGTTGCAAAACTCGCCTTCTTCGGAACGACGCTACCAGTTTGCGCAACAGTCTCTGATCCTAGAACACTCTTGATCAAACGAAGCCCCGCATCGGACCACCGTGGACTGCACAGTAAACCACGTTGGTGAGCGCTGTTTTCAATGGCCGCAGCGAGCACGTCATCCTCCAAAGCTGGGTTTTCGTGCGACTCATCAATGTCGATGTCATGATTGGAATTGTCGTGACGAGCTTGATAATTATGCAACGCCTGCGACATCACAAACTCCCACAAAGTGTCACCCACACGTCTTGGGAAGTACCGCTGTCGCACTGTATCGAGGCCTTGCACTGCTCCGCGAAATAGACAAGACCGACGCTGCGAGCTGACTTTTGCATCGACCAATGCACGTGATCCCGAATCGGAAGTGTTGCTGGATTGCCGCAAAAAACACTGAGTTGTTCGGTCGATGCAATCGGCAATAATTTTCAGCATACTGAATTCAGAAAGCTTGGCTGTTTCGGCCGTAGCACAAATAACATCTTGGACTTTGCTTGATGACACGTATCTTGTCCACAAACGTATGTCCGAAAGTTCCATCACATTGTTAGTTGTTGCCTCACACAACAGCCAGTGCAGCGCAACTGTCACAAAGTTTGAAATTGTTTCAATCAAATTGAATGGTGCCCCCAACGTCAACAACTTTCCTTCCACTGGGTTTGCAGGTGAAGGAACGCGCGCGCGAACAATTTCCACGGCTTCGCCAAATACAGACGCGAGATGGTTTGGGAAGAAATTGCTGCAGTGGCCACATGTATGTGGATAAATAGCAATGAAGTTGACGTTAGTGTAAGCACCATGTCGCCGCTGGGGCTGTTGAACCACGCCGACCCTTTCAACAGCAATGCGTGTTGCCTCCAGCTCGTGTTGATACGGGTCTAAACTTCCGAAAACGTTGCTGTAGACGGCAAGCAGGCTGCGAAAGAAACTTCTCGCTTCAGGTTCAGACCGTACGGAAGCGATGTCCACGATGGTCCAAAGACCTCGTGCTTGCAACAATGCGGCGCCCCTCCAAAAGCGTTCCAGCTCAGTGGTCGGAAATGCGGTTAGGTTGCGGTGAAAGACAACACGCTGCGATGAAAACACTTCAATACGAACTCCCAACCAATATGCAATCGTGGAAAACGCTAGCTCTTCGCTCGGAGACCCCACAAGGAGCTTCGGTGCCTGAACTTGCGAGGCAGCTCGTGGCAACTGACCATCATTGGAGGGAGCTTGATTTTTATCGAACTGCAGTCGGCGAACTGACTTGAGCATTTCATACGTTTCTCGTGATCCCACAATGGCAAATGGCAGCGCACCTTCAACATGGATGAGGTTGTAATGATGCCGATACGAAACATTCGCGCAGCACACCCAAATATGCTTTCGGCGCAGTAAGGAGCTCAACGCACACGAGCGCTGGTGCGCAGATGTCGTGGCTGGATCCTGCACTGTGAGGTAAACTCTCCACGCATAACCCCAAGCAATTTGAACAGATTTGGCGCGGTCCTTGTTGGCTTCCAATAAGCGCGCTTTCACGTTGAGAGTAGACTGAAGCTGCGCCCCGCGTTGCAGAATGAAAGAATCCAGAAATGACAAACGTATCAAACCACCCTTCTTGTTTTCACGCATTTTGTGGGTTGTCGTGAGGCGGTGGCGGTAATGGAGAAGGGCTTGCAGACTACGGTGCAGTTGGCTAGATATCCTGTTAATTCCTGTCGTAGCAGCTTCAACCGAACCGCCGGCTACGTGCAGCAACTCTCTTTCGACCGTGAAGGTCCATGCTGCCTGAGATCCTAGCAACACCGCTTGCGCTGGCAATGACATCAATCGCGTGATGCCCAAGACGTATTGATCAACGAAAGTGCAGCAATTGAAAGCGCGGGGATCTTCGACGTGGCTGAGGACCTGATGCGTGAACTCGACGAAGCAGTTCTTTGTAGCTGCAAACAATGCTTCCTCGACTCGGTTTACCCAATCTGCCAGGAACAACAGCGAGGCCCACTGTCCTGACTTGCCCACTTCTTGGGGTTGCACAGTTTCGCTCGTTGCTCCGTGAAGCCGTTGTGCTGGCTTAAGTAGTATAAGATCGCGGGGGAACTTGAGTAATTGGAGATCTGGGTGCCCGTTTGCGGTGCATGCTTTCGTGAGAACGCCACAAATCCCTTGCACTCCCGGTGGCAAAGTTTCACGTGCCGCCTTCTCCTCCTGCATTTCTTTGATCAATGACATCGACGACTTGCTGTGATGCATAATTGGTTCCTGTTCTACTTCTGGCTTCCTGAACTGGAACTTAAACACGCCAGTGCCGGAGAACAAAAGAGACAAAAAGGACTCTTCTGATGTGGAGGCGGACTGATTCAAATCTTCCTCACGTCGAACCGAAGCTACCAAGCTCAAAATGAGATCGTCGTCGACAAACCAGAGTCGAGGGCACAGCAATCTCATTGGGCGAAGCAGCGCTGCGGAAACGAGCTGTTGCAATTTATCGACCAGATGAAAGGCGTCCTTGAAGTGTGCGTCAAGAGCGGTGGCGACAGAAGTAAAATGAGGGTTCACTTCGTCGAATCCTTTCGTGATTCCAAAAATCGAGTAGAAAGTCGGTTTTCGCAAGTCGCTGTCACTAACGGAACGCGTACCAAGGGCTCCCATTGAAAGTTGACGGACGGCATCCTCAAGGTCTCTTACTGAATTGGAGTTGGAAACACCAGCGAGCTTAAGATTGCCTTTCAGCAGTTTCTGTGTTCTCTTGCGTTTCATGGTTGCGAAGGAAAATGATGTCATGAGGCTGTTGACGGCATCGACCGTCTGTTGCAGCGCATTCCTGATTTTCGGTACCTCGTCGCTGCTATCATCTTCGGCAAAAAGCACGTGGGCTGTTCTAAGAACTGGCACGACCGTGGCCGTGAGTCTCACCAGCGAATGTAGGTAAGAAATGGTCTTCTTGATTTGAGTCCTAAGCTGCCGGAATACTGGAAAGTATCGCGCGTTATCTGATGAATTCGAAAATGAAATAAGTCTTTCGATTTGAACGTCACAGGCGGACGTGTACCTCTCCAACGCGTCTGAGTCGATGCGGTAGTGAACCTCAAGCTCCGTTTCGAGCTGGACGTGGCGATGAGATTTTGTGGAGTCTTGGAGCGCATACAACACGATATCCGCACCGAGAACCGCCCGTTGCGTGAACAACTCGTTGAGTTGGGTCGAACATCGAAACTCTGACACAGCGCATCGATTCACGTTCTCGAAAACAAATGAGGATTTTGGATGAGCCTCCATGAATGATATCAATTCGGGCAATGTTGATTGTGGACTCAACTTGCCACCAGCTTGCCCGTCTGCAGTAGTTTGCTTTTGCGCCGCCATGTGAACTCGCCGCTGCGCTGTTCTTAAGCGAAGGAATGCAGCTTGAACGACATGGTACATTGTCGAAGACGAGCGCTTCTTCAGTAACGCTCTTGCTCTTGAAGTTCTCGATACCAGTGGTTGGAAATCACTATCACTCGCTTCAACGACTTTTTCGTCGTCGTCGAGCGCGGCATCGGTCGATTTTTCTGTCGTGTCGTCGCCAATCATTGCCAATTCAACTTCCGTTTGTATAGTTTGCCAATGGTGTCCCTTCCACTCACGCACGGCAACAAGTCGCAGTAGTCCCGCGTGCTCACGTAAAAATATTTCCAAGAATGGGATCACACCCACCTTCGAAGCAGTACTTCCTTGTAATGTTTTGAAAATTTTGCCATCAATGTGGGGATTACAAGTCAACTCGAGCGCGTCTTTCTGAAGATTGGTCGCAGAGGCCACCATCTTGTCCACATCAATTGTACCGATGGAAGTTTCGTAAGAATTTTTGTAGAAAGTTTGCAATCGCCGGATGAGAGCCCAGTACATGTCGAAGCTGCGAAGGCGCGACTCTATGTCCATCATAGAACCACAAAAGTCTGAATCAAAATTTGCGTCACGGACTTCAAAAGCAGGGTCTTGCTCTGCCTCCTGTCGGATTGCCTGCTCGGCAGCTCGTTGAGCCGCTGGGTCGGAATCAGGAGGCATTTTGCGACCGAGTACTTTGTCAACCTCAGGGACGAAATATTGCATTTGTGTAACATCCAAACCAAGTAGCCGTGTTTCTTTTGCGTAATTGTAAATTTCATGCTTCAGGTCCAGGTACTCCTTCGAGAGTTTGGCAACAAGAGACTCCCCGCGAACAGCAGCCTCTTCCGTGATGCCCTCAATATCCGTCACAGAAGGTCCAAATACCTTATTTCGCTGCGCCAGCAGTCGATTCATCAGCTTCGTTTTCAAGTTGGCGTACTGTTCATCCAATGTTTTCCTGCGTGTCTGAATCCGTGCAGCA
>ENA-OWNT01002518-OWNT01002518.1-seawater-metagenome-genome-assembly--contig:-NODE-2518-length-19015-cov-4.111680_pt1 | contig 19015 bp, 15 predicted proteins | sample MGYA00238136_ERZ651165 | MGnify/ENA primary metagenome ERZ651165 (study PRJEB26861, sample SAMN08777766) | seawater metagenome | isolation source: coastal seawater | place: USA: Florida | collected...
GCCCACCCCCAATCGCTCCACGCAGCCCGTGGTCGCCCCGCCCCTGTGCCCACAGAGTGCAATCCCGCACTCACGCCCAGTGAGTTGGTGGCTTTCACGCCAGCGCATTGTCACGACGATGGTTTGTTGTCACTCACTCGTTCATCGGTCAGCTGCGCTCACTCTCCGGCGCCCAGCCCCCACTAATCATACCGCCGACTCGCCCGGTCAGTTTGGATGGATGTTTGGGAAGGTTGTCGTGACTGCACGACGCATGACTCAACCCACGCATTACGTATAGTCCTAGTTAAGGAAGTGACACGAACTTGGAGTTGGTGAGCAGATATATATTGCTGAGTGCGAACAAGCGAAGTGACACAGTCGAGGGGATGCTTCTATAAGTAGGAATACGCGGTACCCGCAGTTCAGGAGGGCGGGAGAAGGGGCAGTCAATCAGTCGCCACGTGTCGCTGCCAGACCCACTGACTGAAGGTCACTCGGCGGATAAAATGGGAAGTTTGAGGCGTTCGTTCACCTGCTCCGTCAGTCAGTGCGTTGTGAGTGACTGCGATGGAATGAACGAACGAACGAACGAACGAAACCGAACGAACAAACGAACGAAAACGCACCAAGGAACGAACGGACGAACGAACGGACGAACGAACAAAACGAACGATCGATCGAACGCACGCGCGAATGTGGTTGAACGCCTGCCTGCCTGCTTGCCCGCGGACCGCCACAACGACTGTGCCGTCTCGCCGTCGTGACAGACAACTTTAGTGTGTTGATGCTGTGTTGGTGTCGTGTTGTTGGTTGATGGATGGACGACGGACGGGACGGCGACTTCGATGACTGCGTGCGTGGTGTCACGTCATGTACGCACGCATGCACGCACGTCGTGTGTTGTGTTGTTGTGCCGAGCAAACGGCGTCTCGGCAGGGCAGGCTGGGCGTGGCTGGGCGGAGTGCGTCACTTACGACCACGTGAAAGACAACTCACTGCCTCGCTGCCAACGAAGTGTAGTGTGTTGGTGGTGTGTTGGTGTCGCGTGGCGAAGGATGTTGAGGTGTTGGTGGTCGTGCCCTGACGCCGTGGCGCCCATGCCGCCCACGCCTTCGCCAAGCCAAGGCGCGTGTTCGGCTGACACGGACACGAGGTTGTTCTGCCGACCAGACACGGAAATGTGTGTCGGCAGAGCTCTGTGAAAGCCAACTCTGATGATTGGTGTGTTGTTGACACGAGGTGCGTGTGGTGAACACCCCCCCCCCCCCTCCCCACCTCAACTGTCCTGATTGGTGTTGCGGCTTCTGCTGGGGTCAACAGCCTTCCGTGGTCCAGGTCGCCACCTGTCACTATCACGTGGAGCCTTTTCGTTGGGCTGTAAAAAGACACACCGAATTTCTAGCGCTCTCCTTCTTGTATATTGTGTTGACTGTGGCAAAGTGTTGTTGTAAACAAACCGCATTCGACACCCACTGAAGAAAGATGAGGGTTTTTATCTCCGCCTAAAGAGTGTTCTTGGATCACGTTGAACTATACACCAAACGGAATATATTCTGACGACTTTTTGAACAAGAACTCAATTTACTACAAACCGAACCGAACAACCCAGGAATGTCATCTCAACCATCGCGAAAACGCAAAATAGGAAGATGCACCAACACAAACACTGAAGCAACCTCCGCCGGCAGTCGCGACGCCGACAGCGCCGCAGCGCTTGCAAAGCGCGTCCGGAAATTGGAGGCAGAAAAAGCACAGCTTGAGGAGCGCAATGCGCGACTGGAAGCACGCGTCGCCGCCTGCGAAGCCAGTGCGCAGCATCTTGCGCAGGAGCTGTCGAGGACCCAGCAGTCACTGCCCCGTCGCCCATGCGCTTTGCAAACGCAGACCATCGAAGCTGAACAAATGCGAAAAGTGCCAGGCCAATTTGGTCCGGTGCCTCAGTCGCCGCGCGGTGTCGTAAACGGCCCGTCGACACTTGCCGGGGACGCGCAAGCCGCAGGTGCAGCCGCCGCTGCCGCCACTGCAGTGGCACGGGGGACACGGGGAGCGGTGCGGCAACGCATCAACTCTCCACGGCAGTTCTACCTCACACTCTTGGCCATGTATTGCTCCGCATTCGCGCACGTGATGCACGGCCCCAACTCCGAGAACCCGATCCTGAGCCGGGCAGAAGCTCAATACGAACTCGAGAAGAAGCAAAATGCTTTCACCAAGCACGACAGCCGCAGCCATTCTGTGCACCATGGTACCGCCTCTGCTGGGGCGGACATGGCCGGACAGAAGTACGAGCGCATGCTGCGTGCCTCGTCGCATGGCTTGTTCCGTCTTATCCAATTCCGCCGCAAGATTGTGCGGGACAGGGAACGCAACCGTCGCTTGGCGCGGATGCGTATGTCGATGCATAAGCTCGGCAGCCCGGCTCCCAACAACAACGAACCTCGTTGGCAGTAAATCTGCCACACAGTGCTGCGCCCGCACCGCCATGGCCACCAAAGCCCACGATCGTCATGCCCTCGATCCAACTCGTTGTCGCAAGACCGTCATCATTGTTTTGTCCCGTCTGCCCCTCGGTACTGGTTACCCGTCGGCATTGTACCAACTTACGTTTTGAGCAGAGGTCTATCGCTTGCCTGCTGCCTACCCCGTTGTCGGGGTCTGGCGCGCAGCGAGACCTGTATGCGCAACGTATTTGTTGGCATGTCTTCGAATGACTGGACGAGGAGGCAGGACGTGGAGGATCAAGGTGGCTTTCTTGCCAACGATTTGTGTCAAAGCACGACTCACTGCGCTTGGGTGGCCACGGCAGCGTGATCGCCAGTACTGCAATGAAACCCGTTTATCTTGAGGCCTGGAGAGATCCCAAAGTGTGATTTGCTGTCGATCCTGCTTGCGATTTCCGCAACTCGACAGCAACCATGTCGGAACAACACGCACGTCCCACCAGACATTTCGACATGGCATATTTATTCGCCATATTTATTATCGCTTCCTTCGCACGTAGAAGCGACAAAAAGCCTTAATAATTAAATTTCATCGTGAACCTTCTCCCGACTCTATGGTCACAATCGCTGTCGTCCCCAGGAGCAAGTTGGTCAAGACGAAGGTGTCATGCCCCTCTAGACTCCGAAAGAGTTTTGTATCAACCTGTTGCGCTCACCATCACTTCTTCACTTCTTAGGCTTCTTTTTCTCACCTCCACCTTGCGCGGGTGAATGAGATTCCATCGGCTGACCCTGCACTGTAATAACTATGTGGCGGCGGTGTCCCCCACCCCACCCTCCGGCGTTTCGGTGCTCATTCAAATATATGCCTTGCCAAGTGCCTAGGTTCAATCGCCCATTGGTAATTGGGATATTCAGCGACACTCCCATCAGGGAAGACTTCACGTGGCCCGTCATATCATCGGGACCTTCGAGTGTGTGTTCGAAGAAGGCTTCGGGACCTTCGTGCCAATCTTCTGGGACGATATGATTCAACGCGTTCTCCATGTCAGTTCTCACTGTGGGATCTGCGTTTTCGTTAATGGACAACGACGCAGAGGTGTGTTGAAGGAAGACGTTGGCGAGGCCAACGCGAATCGACGCAATTTCGGGGCATCCTTTCACAACTGCTTTCGTGATTAAATGGCAGCCCCTCTTCGGAGCAGTTACTTGAATAGTCTTCTGGGCCCACATTCTCGCACGACCACACGGCGCAAGGTAGGACGGAAAAAGCAACTGACAATTTAGTTGACGAAACTCCATTTACTTGGTTGTGGAACAGGTTGATTGAACAAACGAAGGTGCAGGTAGCTACTTGCCGTCAAGTGTCGACTCAATGGCTGCAATGCGGTCTTGTCTGTGAGACCGCACTGCACAAGGTCTTGTCGCCGCTGTCACTTCGTTCGGTCTCTACTTGAGTCGTCACATCTCAACGTGCTGGTCTGCTCAACTTGAATGTCTGTTGTGACTCCACATGCCTAAAGGGCACCCCGCCACGCACAGGTGCTAAGTCTTTGACGACAACCCAGTCGCTGGAATCAATCGCCAGACTCCCGTGACGCTCAACACGCAAGAACAAGGACTATCAAAGAGGAGAGTCGAGAGTGAACACGTTGGTAAGCATTCAAAATGGGGCAGAGACGATTGGTCCGTGTTGTGGCGCTGTGGCGCCGCTGATTTGACTGCCGGACTGCCGGACCTGTATAATAACTGTGAGGCAACTGAGGCCAGCTTTGAACTTTGAATTTGAACAACGGCACCGACTCCGAGACGACGTGGTGTGGCGTGTGGTCCGTGTGGTGTGGTGTGGTGTGGTGTGGCGTGGTGTGTGGTATGTGGTGTGTGTCGGTGGTGATGATTGGGCACAATATGCGGTGACCACGCTGTAAAAGTAGTCGTTTGTTGGTTGGTGCGGCGACGGCATTGGATGCGGGGTGTGATACCTTGTGATGCCGTACTTTCAACAAGTGCTGCTCACATGAAAGAAACCTTACGATCTTCGATTGTCTTTATTATCATCAAGACAGTTTTTGCGGCAACACAAAATAGAACGAAAGGTCAGTGGACGATGGCGTGATGAGTGGGCATTCCCCTGCACGGTCCGAAGAAAGTGGACCGTTGTGCATTGGTCTGGATGTGGGGACGTCGGGCGTCAAGTTAGCAGTTGTGTCTACTTCGCGTAGTGATGGAGTCTTGTTCTCTTGCGAGAAAGAGATTCGTTATTGTGTATCCAAGGAAGGATTTCGTGTCCAAAACGCTGCAGACATACTGGATGTGGTGAAGCATCTCTTGGAATCCGTTCCAGCGCACCTGCAATGCCGAGTGCGTCGTTTGGGTGTCGCAGGCCAAATGCATGGATGTGTCCAATGGTCAAAGCATGGAGTTTGCTCTGACCTTGTTACATGGGAAGATCAGCGCTGTAGCAAACGATTTCTAGACTCTGTGTTTGACAAAACAGGTCATCGACTACATTCTGGCTACGGCGGAGCAACTCTATCTTGGTTTGCGGCGGAGAAGCAAGACGCCTTTGTCAACATCGTCGGTTGTGGCACAATCATGGATTTTGTGGTCGAGAGTCTCGTGCGTTTACCTGAATCAACAAAATCGTTTGGAGTGGCTTGCATGGACGTCACGAACGCCGCAAGTTGGGGTTTGTTCGACCCACAGAAAAGGTCATGGGACCCAGACGCGCTGCAGAAGTTGGGGATACCCACGAGCATAATGCCCCAAATTGTCGACATTGGAAGTGACGTGCGCAGAGTGCGTGGCCAAACTAGTTTGCAGTCCCTGTTCAATTTGCAAGAAGGAGAAACAGTAGTGGACGTATACGTGGCGGTTTGTGCAATTTGTATGCGTGTGCGGTGCGCAGTTGCAATACCAACGTCTGCGGACCAATGCTTGTGCAGGTTGGTGACCACCCAGCGTCCGTGCTTTCGACTACCACGTCAAGTGAAGCTGAAGGACTGATTCCCAACGAGGCAGTCGCGCTTCTCAACATTGGAACATCGTGTCAGTTTTCCGCTGTTCTACCCTCCCACACAGATGGACCTGAAGAGTCTTCTTGGCGCAAGTACGCCTCCAAGGCCGGAAGTGAAGTGCGACCATATTTTTATGGCCGCCAACTCCTCGTAGCAGCGGCACTCTCTGGTGGCAACACGCTTGCAACTTTCGCGCAATCGTTAAAAGGATGGGTTGATGCAATTATTGCTAAATCTGGCGGTGGTACAACCTCGGTAGACTCTGTCTACTCAGTGCTTAACGAAGCGAGTGAAGAGCTAGAAGCGTCATCCGTCATGAGCGATTTGGATTTCGATCCACGGTTCTTTGGAGAGCGCGTTGACACCGCAGCTCGGGCGTCGATTCGCAACATTTCCGCCGAAAATTTCACCCTTGGGCACATGTGGCAATCTCTGCAACAAGGTCTTGTGTCGAATGTATTGACATTAGTTGGGGGCAAAGAAGTATTGCAAGCCCTCAAAGTCCAGCGAATCATCTGTGTTGGCGGGTACGACAAGTATCTGAAACATGTGCTTGCCACCTTTGTATCCCTTGACGAATCTGTGCTACTTTTGTTGAAACTGTAGTGCCATCACCCGCAACCCTGGACTCGCTCGTTGGGTGGAGCGAGAATTTGAGCTGCCGGTCTCCGTCGGCGCAATCAACAGCTTCGCCGGAGCCATCGGTATTGCGAGATTGGTGCAGTCATTGTCATTGCCAAGCCCGTGACCAAACCGGAAGACAACATTCAGATTCTGAAACCTAGAAGCCAGGAAGTCCAGATATGGACCATACCTAGACTGGGTTAAAAAGATTAATGAACTCATGCATGTACAAATCTCGTTGTCTTACTTGATGATTTGGCTGCTTTGGTAGAGTCTGTCGGTGTTTCCCCCTTCGTCTTCGTTCGTATGGTCCACCCGAAACGAATGGGCCCCCGGCTTGATTCAACTTCGAATCATAGCCTGCGACGGAAAGTTTGAAAGTGAAAGTTGAGAGAGTGTGACTGAAAGTTGAAAGTTTGTAAGTTTGTTGGTGCTTGAGCGTAGTGCAATAACAATACTTTCACAAGTACCAATAGTACCATACCGATACCAGACGTACAACGCACACTGCAATAGAACCACCCATCACCGAGTCCCTGTGCGGAGGTGGAGGTGAGGGAGCGGAGCAACTCACTCAACTTTCGTGTGAGTATGAACAGGTGGTGTTTATATACGACTTTTGAGATGTGTTCTGTGTCCAGCATAGTATAGTGGTTAAGTATACCCGCCTGTCACGCGGGAGACCGGGGTTCAATTCCCCGTGCCGGAGTTTTTTTTTCGATTTTTGACTTTTGACTTTTCACTTTCACTGTCAGACCAACATATCTACAACTACGATTTTACACATTTCAACGATGAGTTGCGGGTAAATACTGAAAAATGCCAATTGAAGATACATACGGATTGATCTCGCCTGCTCTGTCTCCATTTTGCGTTTTCGCGTCGGCTGTCATGCGCTTTGGTGATTTCGTGATTTTGCATTTTTGAGTATTTTTCCTCCTGAGTCAGTGAGTGAACGGCACTGTGGTGAGTGGTGAGAGAGCTGTGGGGGAGAGCGCGGAATTTGAAGCAGCAACCACTTTTTGCTTTTCGACCTTTTCTACCGGTTTTGATCTTCCGCGCGAAACCAAACCGTCGATTTTTGACAGAAAATCTGTTTTGGAGGTTCGGATTTTGGAGATGCAACATTTTTAGAGGCTTGGTTGTCTTTGGTTTTTGGCTCATCGTCGTCGTCGTTGTCGTCGTTGTCGTCGTCGTTGTTGTTTGTTGTTGTTGCCGTTGGAACGTTTGAACGTTTGAACTTGGTTCGTCGCAACTGTGTTTGTTTGTTTGTTTGTTTGTTTGTTTGTTGGTTGTGGGCGTTGTTGCTCCCTACCTACCTGCTTCACAAATCTCCCAGCAGTGGCGATCTCTGATGGTAACTGCGTATGTATCAGTCAATGTATGTTGTACTGAACGTTGCCAGTTTGGGTGTTGGAGTGTTGAGTGTGGAATGGAGTGTGCAGCGTCAAGTGTCCAGCCTTGGAGCAGTCGTGGGTTGAATGCGGAGGAAGCGGAAAATTGGCTTGTGCTTTATTATGGATTGCCAACAGCGACCAACAGCGAGGCTGATTTTTTGGGATAATTATTTCGCCATCAATCTTCACATCAGTTGATTGCCTGTCAGTGTGCGAGTGAGTTTGCGCGTCGGCAGTTCGCACTTGCTACCATGGTCTGAAGAAACAGCTCAGCCTGGACACAATGCACGGGTGCGAGAGTACCGAGGACCCTCTCGTAGCCCAGCGGTGCAGTGGATCCGGCGACACTGAGGAAGATGACGATGTCCCCTTGTGCATGGGCGAATTCATCGACTCCGAAGGTCGAGTCCAACACATTTGCGACCTTTGCAGTGATGATAACTTTTGCCGCGCGATCGCAACACGAGCATGCATGTGCCCGCTGCCAGGGGGCGCGAAGAGACTCTCTGGCAGTCTCGCTGCCGCCATAGCACTGTTTACAGCTTCAGTGTTTGTTGGCATGTTGACCTCTGTTGCTCCAAGTGGAACGGTCTTTGATTGGTGGTGGCCCATGTTCCCAACACTTCTCGCGTGGGGGTTTATCGCGATTGGTGGCTTGACGTTGCCGCGTCGCCGCACGAACCCTTGCCCAAACATCATTCCGCCAGCTACAGCCTTGTTCGTCAATTGGCTCTTTGTTGCCCTGTTTGGATTTTTGCTAGTATATGCGAGGGTAAGTCTCCAAGGTCCAAACCAATATTCCTTTCGCGGTTGGCTGGAGAGGACGGTTCACGTTTATGTCATTGGTTGCGCTTAGGATATGTTCGATACAATGGACCACAGCAGAAATTTAGCGTTGTTGACTCTTTTCAGCATATTTTTAACATGTGTGTTGAAAGTGTTCCAAATGCCAGTCACAATGACTGCAATGAATCGCAAACGTGACAAACAGCGTGGGACGTCAATCCATGTTTCGAAAGTCCTGGCCTTGCAATTTTCCATTGATATCGTGTTCATGGTGCGCGCTGCACCTCCACTGCTCAGCATGGAGACTTTCACTCTGCTGGTGCTCACACTAGTAAACCTCTACATGGTAGTCGGAGATGAAAATGACTTTCACGGTACGTCGGAGACAATATTCGTGCTCCATCAAAGGACAGCCGTCATGGAAGTTCAAGGTAACTATGGACTTTGTGTGGCGCCTTGTAGACTGCATGAACGCTTTGCAACGGTCCAAGAAAAAACGTCGAAAGCATAGATCTCGAAGAAAGTCCGTGGTGAAGAAAGTGCTACTTACGGCTGCAGCGTCAACACATGACACTGCGTTCCAAGTGCACTGTCGCCATTGTGACATGCAGCACGGACCGCTAGCGAGACATTGCCACATATGTCGTGCTTGTGTCGTACGTGAACAACTGCACCGTCTCTCGTTGTCTCATGTCGGAGAGTGCTTTCTTCAAGATCGGCTTGTGTGAATATCTGACTTTTGGCGTTTAGGTTGATTTGGACCACCACTGCAGCTTTTTCGACATTTGTATTGGCACCGGCAACCATACCGCGTTCGTTACAATGCTATCCATTGGGGTGGTGACTCTGAGTTGCTTCAGTTGGATCTGCTTTGAAGTCGATGCGTGCTTAGTTGCGACCGATCCGTCCACTGGTGTATTTCCAGAGCATGTGGACGCTGCTGTTTGCCAGCAAAACAGTGAGTCAACGTTTTCGATTTTTCAATCGTTACCTTCCGGCATAACCAGCGATGTCTGCGCACCACAGGCGGGCCATTTGCTGCTGAGCTGGTTGCTTCAACGATATCGTTGATTTGCTGGAGGCTTGCATCTAGTTTGGCTCCACCAACTTTGAGTTTTGTTATTGGGTGCCACGCCGCGACCATGGCCAGTCTAGTTGGAATTCTCTTGGCCACACAGGTAAGCGCTGCGTGATTGATACCGCCTGTGGACAGCGATCGCAACGCCCGACATCACTGCGGATGCCATTCTGACAGATACATCACTATTTCAACCGGGGCCCGTCCTTCCAGTCATCGAAACGAAGAAAGTCTCCACCCACCGTGCAGCTTGAAACGGAGCTTCGTTGAATTGTCTTGCATGCAGGGAATGATTGTGATTACGGTTTGTTGATACTGTACCAACATTGGTTCCTATTATTTTTATACACAACTAACACCTCAACAATGAACAACAACATTCAGTCGTCCGATCCGAAAAACACGACTGGGTTTTCCTCAGCCTCTAGTTTCTTCTTCTTCGCCAGCTCAGCTTGCGCTCGAGCAATGGCACGATATCTAATTTCGGGCGAGTTTGGATCGTAAACAGGGTCATCGTTGTGATGCGACAAGTGGAATAGCATTTTACGCTCAACGTCGAGCAAACACGCGTCGGGATTGAACGCATCGCGGCTATTTCCGAACGGCGTCTTCAGAAACCGGACGAAGGCCATCAGTCCCTGCAAAAACATACTGACGACGAAGGTGCCCACCACAGGCCAGATCTGCGCCTCACTCGTTGGCATGTACATGTCAGACACGAAAGCAAACGGAGTCAAGAGCATGTACACATCCACGAGGAGGCGCATCAACTGCGCCCACGAGTAAGGTGGGTTCGAATTGATGGTTACGCTCAGCGTTGTGTATCGATTGTTCAGCTCTGTCAAGTCCCGGAGAAGCCGAAGACGTGCTGTCCGTGGCGCCAACCACGTCGATCTATTCCAGTATATCGCCGTAATCCACGAATTTATTGCCGCGAGAGGGAACATGGAGTCATCAATGATCTCTTTCTCCCGCTGCTCCATGAGACCGACACGAACAAGTTGCCTGGTCAAGATATTTTTGAAGTCGGACATCAGAAACTCTACGTTCGATGCATACATGAAAAAGTGGAGGAGATTCAAGTAGCGATACACTTTGAACTTCACCCGTCTGCACTGCTCATCATCATCGCGATTGAGACTGCCGAAGAAGAGAGCCATTTTTTCGAACTGAACTCCAAGCCCTCGCATCTGCGCATACGTCCGGTTCCACAGCACAAGCGACTGGAGGGCGTAGAATACCAGCATGAAGGACATGTAGCTCTGCACCAAAGCTGTCAAACTAGCCATGCGATCGAGATTCTGAAGAAAGTAGGCGATATTTTCCTCGACCGAGCTGTTGAAGTTGACCTGCACTTCAAGGCTGAAGGAGTTGTCCGTCTCACGGTCAGCGTCAATGTATGCCAAAGCGTCGTCGCTGACCATTGAACGGAAGGCATACACGCCCCACGACCACAGACCGGCAATGCACGTAATGATGACTGAGGGCCGCAGCGCCGTCGCAAATACTGTGTTCATGAATGTGCAGTAAAGGCCTTTACGGGTCGAATCATATTGCACGCTCAGCTCGTTCTTGGGTTCTGGGAGTTTCGCCATCTCTGCCGGCGAAAAGTTCTTGAACTTTCTCTTGTGCATCAGGAACATCGTCTTTGGGCCTAGGAACACTTTGCCTTCCTTTACCAGTTCAAAGACGTATGCTTTCTGCGCAGCTGTTTTAGCTGCCTGTGCATCCTTGTGCTTGTGTGTCTCACTGAGTCTCTTCTTCAGCTTCCGCTGACGCATTGATTCACGGTGGCCCACTACGGCACTGGTGTCCAGGGAGTCCACGTGCCGTCCGTGGCGAAGTCGGGCGCACAAACGTGCACATGTGGTCATGTCGACTATTATCGCCACGAGTAGAATCGTCAAGTACACAGTAGGCACAAGGAAGACTGCCAACCATTGTGATATTGGTGTCTCTGCGGTAAAGTCAAACTTTCCGAGTGTGAAAAACACCTCTTCACCAATGACAGTTGTTGTTGTCGTCGTTGCAGTGGTCTCGTCAAATGCGACTGTAGATGTACTTGTTGTTGGCGTTGTTGTGTTGACGAACTCAGTGGTGATGTTCTCAAGAGCGCTAGTCAGTGTCGCCAGTGTGCCGGATATGCCTGCTGTGGTGGTATTCGCTGCCATGGCACCAGTCGTGCGGCCCGCCTTCGTGCGGCCCGCTACCAAGCTCAACTGTGTTCGGTGCTCACATTCTTCAGTCGTTACTTGCCAGGACAAGTAGCTCAAGAAAACTCAAGATTTTTGACAAATGGAATGCATTGTAGCTGACTTTCTCTCCACCTGAGAGGTCTACCACCGGATTCCCAACGAAGCCGACTCCAAGTCACAGCCCACGCCTTTCGCATGATGTCAAAATTGTGGAGACGGGAGACACCGTCACGAAGTCATTCCACAAACACCCAGCAAGCATGCAATAATCCCAACACCACACCAGACCACACCGCACCACACCGCACCACACCGCATCACGTGACATGACATGACATCACATGCAACCCAGGCCGTAAGCGTAGCTCAACACATCGCATCCCACCACCACCCACCGTTTCTTCCTTCGTCTGTCTGGCGGGGAGCATCAAAGCTTCGTTGCGTCGCTCGTCACTCGACAATCGAAGAAGACGGACCACGACTGCTTGCTGCTTCGCCACACTTTGGAAACACTTCACAGTGCTCAATCAACTCAACGAAACGGACAACGACGAAACGATGATCGAACGACGAACGAACGAACGAACGCCAACTCAAACTCAATCAAACTCAACTCAGCTCAACGGACGTCGACCGTCGACCGTCGTTTTATCCAAATGTATTGAATACTTTTGTACCTCGGTCCGTACTTTTGGTACATTGATTACCGGAATTGACACGCCATTTGTTCGTTGGGTGGCGCGACCTCACTCGCCAGCGCCCACGCACTCACGATCACTCAGCCACTCGACCAAGAGCTCTGAGTCACTCACTCTGACTGACTGACGACGATCGAACGGATGACTGATTAGTGGGAGTTATGGGGCACGAGTGAGCTTTAAAAGTGAGATGAATGAATAATCAGTCAGGCGTGTTGGCGGCCATGCAGTGTTGTAACATGTCAGTCACTTGAAGGATCAATCAGTTATAGGACGCGGCGGTCACAGAGGTTAAGTGGAGGTCAGATGATGGGGAGATCAGGCGGAACTCAGTCGGCTTTGAAGATTGATTTTGAGGCGACGACAACAAACCTCCAAACGAACGAACGAACGAACGAACGAACGAACGAACAAACGAACGAACGCACAAAAACGAACGGTCGTTCGTTCCTTCCCTTCCTTTCTCCGTCGCCTTGCTGGACTCACTCACACAACGGCGTCGGTACGTATGTTATGTAAGTGTTGGTTGCACTTGTGTGCACAGTGTGTGCGTGCTCCACTCGACGTGATGCTTTGCTTTGCACCCAAGGTCGCGAGAAGGTTGTTTGGTGTCGAAGTCGAAGGTTGTTTGGTGGTTGGTGTGTGATGACGCTACATGCCTGATTTTTTGAAATTGTTCCGTTGCAGCGACCTGGTGTCCAGCGGACGACGTACAAAGGGCGCACAAGCGACAGCGAAGGGCATTTGACACGCAGGTGATCATGGGAGTGTGGGTACTCACTAGCATGGGACCATGATTCGAAATCTAGTGTCACAGTGAAGATCTTGGTGCCCAATTTGGTGTTTTTTGGGGCGGTAGGTGTGAGAGTGAGTCGTTGCTGTGGGGCTTGTCGCCGGTCGGCCGGCAGAATTCAGGCTGCCACCCGTGGCTTGCTCTGTGGGGTACCACTCGTCTCAGCGGGTCCTAAGTACCGAATAGAAGTTCCAAGACAATCATGACGGACTCCCTACGTGTTGAAGCAGCAGGAGAGGCTCTTGCGCAGCGGACCAGAGATCAGCGTCGCCGGGGTGCAAGTGCATCCACGTCAGACGATGCCAAAGTTGAAACGCCGGCAGCCCATCCCGAGCGCTCCACAACCCCGGACAAGACCCTGTCCCCACCAGCTGGGGCAAGCGAAGTGTCCCACAATCCCCGACCCACTCACAATTCTTTGCCCAAGTTTGCTGCGGGGACGACGACTCCACCGGACCAACCGCGGCCCTCACCCAAGCCACAGCCCGCGCATGTCTGGCGCACGACTCCGGCAGCTCAGCTCCCAAAGTTTGCTCCTGGCACTTTCACTCCGAAGTCCGATGCCCCTGTCTCGACGCAGTCGACTCCAACCGAGTTGTCGCCGTCGGATAAACGCCAGACTGCTGGTGGCGACAATAGCCGCAACGACACGTCGTCAAAGGCTGCGGCAGCCGGAGCGGCAGGTCACAATTCAACAGACGTGGTGGCGGAGTCTTCGTCGCAGAATCAGCATGGTGACCGACTTGAAGACGTTTCAAGCCCAGCAAAAGTAGAAAATGGTGACATTGAGCTAGCAGAACCGGGCAATGTATCGAGTATTTTGGCTGCAACTCCGCAGTCGCAGTCCGCTTCATCCCACACGCCATACAGCAGTGAGTCCGTGCCCCAGAGCCACACTCCATTTTCATGGCTCCGCAGCAAGGGTTCAAAAGGTGACAATGGCTCAACCAATGCGTCGCCACACCTAGCGGACGCATCATTATCACAATCGGTGTCAAGTGAGCTGTTCCACGAGTCACGGTCGAATGAGAACCATTACGTCCGCATGGGGCGCGAGGCAGCGGAAGCGTCTCCTTTCAAAGTGTCGTTCCGCAGTCAACTGAACTCAGCAGCAAAATCAGCACCTGAAGATTCTCCGCAACACCTCTGGAAAGCTTTGGTTGGGTTTTACCAGACCAATGCCGCTGTGTCCACTGAATGTGCCGACATCACATGCCGAACCTTGGAAGCTTTACAGAGGTTTGCACACCCGCAAAACTCCCTGAGTGGTGCGAGGGAAGTGCTTTGCGATCAGCTCTTAGGCGTGTTGGAAGATCTAGAAAATGCACGTGGCGACGCTGGTGGAGACGCTCAAGTGTCGCATGAACAAAGCAGCGCATGGAGTCCAACATCATCAGCTCAGGAATCTGGAGCTCGGTTGCAACCCCACGACCTGTCCGCAGGTTCCGCCCTCGGGACGAGTGAACACCAAATGCCAGACGTTGGCGACGCGTCTTCCATTTCATCGCATGCTCATGACAGTGGCAGTGACGACGATAGTGAATTTGACAACGATCTGTCAAGACCTGATGGTAGCAGTATGAGCATGACCCGCTCGACGTTCACAGATGCCTCGCAATCGTATTATACCGGGAGCTTCACCGCAAGCGAAGTCGATCGCAGCAGCGTGCTGCTGACTCCAGGAGCCCCGGGTCACGAGAAAGTGCTTGATTTGCTATCTCGAGATGTTCGTGCGAGATCTTCGGACCTCGAGGAACTGAAAATGACCTTGATGTCTCTGAACTCCATCGTTGGCGAGCTCAAGACGCAGAAGAGCGACCTGCAGGCTGAAATGGAGCGAAAAGCGAAGGAGCTTCGACAATTGGAGTCTCGTGTGCAAGAGCAACAATGCCAATTAGATGCTTTAGCAGCAAAGGAGGCGGATCAAGCAGTCCGTATTGTCAAGGCCCAATCTGCGGTGGACGCTGCCACCGCAACAGCGTTGAAGACAGAGACTACCGCGCAAAGTAATGTTGGCGACGAAGCAGCAACAGCAGAGCTGTATGATACTGAAGCAGTGAGCACTGCCATCGAAGCCGCAGCTGCTCATGCTGCACAAGAGTTAGAACACTGCCTTGACGACTCCCTGAGCCAAGCCGTTGACTCGTCGTTGGACCGCAGTAGCATACTAATGGCAGCTGGAGGTAGTGCCGCTGACGATCCACATGTCCGACAAGCCTTTGTTTGGGTTGCTGAACTCGAGGCAGAAAAGGAACAGCTCGAGCAGGACAAGGATGCATTAGAAAAAGAAGTTGCCAGCCTTGAAGCCAAATGTGAACTTTTGGCTCAACAGCAGGCCGATGCCGGTTCTGCCCACGAGGAGAGTGCTTCCGATGATGTCGTAGATATCACAGGGGAGGCAACCAAAATGGCAGAAGAGTTGGCCGCGGAGGCAATTGCTGCAGCAGAGTCGCGTGCCAGCGCTGCTGTGAAAGCGGCCGAAGCAAAGGCTGTCGCACAAGTGGCAGCTGCGAAGAGATCTGCGGAGGAAGCTCTGCAACAAGCCGAAGCGCGGGTGAAAGCTGCCGAAGACGCTGTCGAAGCAGAAAAGCAACGGCTCGACCAGGCCGTTCGCGAGGCGCAGAATGTTGCATCCGAAAAAGCGATTGCTGCCGAACGAGCGACGACTAAATCGGCATGTAACATTGAACGCCACAAAAATTTAGCGAAAGAGTTACAACAAGCTCTTCGAGATGCGGCAGCTGAGCGCGCGCTGCATCATGTCACGAAGGAGCTGCTGCTGGCCGAGAAACGAGGCGGCATTCCGTCTTCATCGTCAAGTCGCCGACAAGCCAATGACTGGACATGCACTGGCTGCAATGCAAACAACTTTGCTTCACGTCAGAAGTGTTTTCGATGTAAAGCACGCAAGCCCGCAAAGACGGTTGAAAGGGTTGCAATTGCTTCAGCAATGGTGTCCAAAGATGACGCAAGTAACGTGCGTGCTCAGCACACAGGTGATGAAGTCACTGTTGCAACTGCGAATGACAAGGCAGCGGCCGACAAAGCTGCCGCCGACAAAGCTGCCGCCGACAAAGCAGCGGCCGACAAAGCAGCGGCCGACAAAGCAGCGGCCGACAAAGCAGCGGCCGACAAAGCAGCGGCCGACAAAGCTGCCGCCGACAAAGCTGCCGCCGACAAAGCTGCCGCCGACAAAGCTGCCGCCGACAAAGCAGCCGCCGACAAAGCTGCCGCCGACAAAGCAGCTGCCGACAAAGCTGCGGCCGACAAAGCAGCTGCCGCTGACAAGGCTGCTGTCGCCGACAAAGCTGCTGCCGCCGACAAAGCTGCTGCCGCCGACAAAGCTGCTGCCGCCGACAAAGCTGCTGCCGCCGACAAAGCTGCTGCCGCCGACAAAGCTGCTGCTGCCGACAAGGCTGCTGCCGTCGCCGCCGCCACTGGAGCCGCCAATGAAGCCGTTGTCGAGAAAGCAATTTCCGCCGACGTGCCCACAATAGTGCCGGTTGGTGACAAGGCTGCCGGAGGTGATGAGAAGGTTCTTGGGCATGATCAATTATTCTTGTGGACGGACATCATCCGGATCAATGGAGAAACAGCAACTATTGCAGGCCACCATGTGGCTGTGTCAGCGGCATTGGCAGCTCTCATGTCTGTCGTTGTTGCGTTGGAACTCCTGAAGCTATGGATCGAGTAATCTACATCATGTCTAGTAAAATTATGCCATTGATATTTGTCATTGTTTCATTTCATCAACGTTGGGGTGTGACACCTAGCTCTCGTCCCCGTCCGCGCCATCCTCACTACTGCTGCTGCCACTGGAACTGGTGTCAGCTGTGTTGCTTGTAGTCGACGCTGGAGGAACGATTGCGGAGATGGTGGCTGGATAGTACTGACCCCGATTCTCCCAATTCGCCATTACCCGCGTCCCGACCTCGAGATCTGGATCATCGCTGTCACTGTCACTGCCCTCATCATTGTCATTAGAAGAGCTTCGGTGGACCCGAATGCGGGACTGCGGCACGCCATCTTCGGTGTCACCGTCATCATACGCGAGGTTATAAGTTGTCTCATTTGGGGAGGGTGCCTGTGCACGCCGGCGGTTCGCTGGCAGACGAATGAGGACACGATCCCCTGGCCCAGCTTCGGCGTGAAGTTGGAATGGGAACCCGTTTCCGAGCATGCGCTGCATTGCGAGCAACCTCGCGGCATCAACAACGTAATACCGGTAGGCCTGGCCATCGTCGTCGTCGTCATCGTCGTCGTCGTCGTCGTCGTGTTGGAAGTGCGAGTTGCCGCGCAACCAGTATCTGCACGACCATCAGCAAAAACACAAGAAGAAATGTCATAAAACACCAACAGCGCAGCATCAAGTCGGGTCCGGCAACTCACTCCTGGTATGAGGCAGCCGCATCTTCCTCTTCCGGTGGTCGAACTGCTTCCTCGGGGAGGTCTCCGCCCCAAGACCAATGACACATGTTCAAAATGTACAGGAAAATGTCCTTCGGGAACCGCTGCAGTCGGTTGTCGATCAGCAACATTGTGCGGATGAAGTCTCTGTACGACTTCGGAAACTGCGCATGGGCTTTCGGGTTCCAAAGATTGTACTTGACGCCATAGCTAGACACGGAGCACAGTCACAGGGTCAGGGGGACCGGAGCCATGCCACACAAACAGCGCAATGCAGTGCATGAGCGAATAATTGAGCGTGTACGTGTAACAGGCAGGCAAGGGTGGGTGGTGCGCCTTACTTGATGCGTCCGACGAACTCGCGGTGCGGACGCCACGAGTGGGACATCGTACCCCACGGGTTGATATTTGAGAACGGACGACGGGACAAGTCAGCTAGGCCCGAAGTGATCGTGATGAACTTGTCGCTGTAAGTGTCTTTGTGGCGCTGGTTATCGTACACCACTCCGCGGTCGCCTTCGGCAGAACAATGAACATAAATACCGAGGGTGTCGCCGGGCGATACAATCAACGGTTGGTCAAAGACGAGATCGACCAGCTCGGTCATGGAGCTCGCATGCTGGCCGTGGTGCACGAGTTGCCACTCGCTACGCTCCTCATGTTTGCCGTCGTATCCGCCTTTGGTGACGAAAACGCGCATCTCACCGAGGCCTCCACGCACAGCTACGGAGCGAATGACCAGGCAGTGCACTGGCAGTAGCGTCCGGCACTTGAGGTTAAACATGATACCACAAAACGTGTGGTCATCAAAGTCTTTCGGTTTGCCAACTTGGTAGTTCTCCGTGGTGACGTAGTTTGCCACCGTGGGCCGGTTGCGGGCTGCCATGCTTGTTGCGATGTGAAGCCGGGGGCAGTCCAAGTTGGGAGCTCAAACGACGGCAAGTGTGTCGTCACCCATGAGCGTCTATGTGGCCCGTCACAGCTGCGACCAACGCGGCACCAACCAAGCAGTGGCGCGAGACGCCAAAGGAACAAAAAGAAGAAACACAAAGAGAGACAAAAAACACCCAGAGCGCATCGGGCATGATTGAGTCCACAAACGACGCCGATCGCTCAGCCTGGTGGTGCCGCAAAGTCGAGTGTGGAGTTAGTCAGGCAGGTAGAGAGTCAAACTAACACGGGAGTTGAGACAAGGAGACAACATAATGGGAGCGACAACAGACACTGAGACAGTCACAGAAATGCAGACACAGAGAGACCTGAAGGGCGCAAAGAGGCAAAGAGGCAAAGAGGCGCCAACACACACACACATGGAGAGGGAGAGTACAGTGTATAGACAGAGAGACAATCATCATCATCATCGTCGTCATTATAATCATCATCACCACCACCACCACCACCAACAACAACAACAATGAGAACAGCGAACAAGTCCAACAACGCACAACCACCACCACCACCACCAACAACGAACAAAACGAACAAAACGAACAAACGACCAACGAACAAACGAACAACGCACAACGAACAACGCACAACCACCACCACGACCAACCAACAAAACGAACAAACGAACAAAAGAACAAACGAACAAACA
>ENA-OWNT01002519-OWNT01002519.1-seawater-metagenome-genome-assembly--contig:-NODE-2519-length-18999-cov-36.291935_pt1 | contig 18999 bp, 11 predicted proteins | sample MGYA00238136_ERZ651165 | MGnify/ENA primary metagenome ERZ651165 (study PRJEB26861, sample SAMN08777766) | seawater metagenome | isolation source: coastal seawater | place: USA: Florida | collected...
CAGGATCTTCGGATAGACCCCCGTGAGCCACTCGAAGACCTTGTCGAAGAGCCAGAGCAGGGGCCAGAGCACCACCTTGATGACCATCCCCACGCCCAGCACCAGCCACTTGATGGCCAGCAGCGTCAGGGCGATGAGCGCGGCCAGCGTGGTTTTGAACTTGGCAAATGCCATTGCGTGTCCTTTCATCGGGGTCACAGGCCGAACAGCGCGCGGGCGTTGCCATGGCAGACGGCGGCGCGTTCTTCGTCGGTAATCGGGGCGGCCTCGATCCAGTCGCCGGCCTCTTCGGGGCGCTCAAATGGGTAATCGACCGAGAACATCACCCGGTCCGGCCCGGCCATGTCGAGCGCGCAGCGCAGCGGCGCGTCGGCGCACATGCCCGAGGTGGTCATCCAGATGTTGGAACGGAAATAGTCCGACGGCTTGCGCGCCAACCGCATGTCGCCGCGATTGGAGATCTCCCACCGGCTGTCGAGCCGCCACAAGAGGTAGGGCAGCGTTTCACCCAGATGGCCAAGGATCAGCTTGGCCCCCGGATAGCGGTCGAAGGTGCCGGAGAAGACCAGCCGCAGCGCGTGGGTCGCGGTTTCGACCGTCCATGACCAGACCGGGCCGAAAAGCTCGGGGTGGTCGTGGTACATGTGCACCTGTTCGGGCGGGTTGTTGGGGTGGATGTAGACCGGCACCTCAAGGTCCGAGACCCGTTCCCAGAACGGCGCGTAGCGGTCATCGTCCAGATAGGTGCCGCCAGTCTGGCCGTTGATCATCGCGCCCTGCATTCCCAGATCGCGCACACAGCGTTCCAGTTCATCCGCCGCCGCCGCCGGATCCTGCATCGCCAGATGGGCGAAACCGCCGTAGCGGTCGGGCCGTTTGGCCATTTCCGCCGCGAGAAAGTCATTGACCTGCCGCGCCAGCCGCAGCGCGGTGGCGGTGCGTTTTTCCGCCTGCACGCCGGGACCGGCGAGCGAGAGAATGGATTTCTCGACCCCGATGCTGTCCATGCCCGCAAGCCGGCGATCGCCGAAATCCAGCAACGCCTCGCGCGCCTTGCCGAACAGGTCGGGGCTGATGTTGATCGCGGTCTTGCCGAAATAGTCGAAGAAATCGGGATGCATGAAATGCTCTTCGAGCGCGATTTTCGGGGTCAGGGGCATGGTCGGTCCTTCACAGTTCAAAGAGTTTCTTGTCGGTGCGGTGCAGACAGTCGCCGGGGCCGTCGGGGCCGATCAGGTAATTGTCGCATATCACCGCAAAGACGCGGCCATCGTCGTAGCCGGGGTGCACGGCGAGGCACATGTTTTCGGCCAGCGGCAGGGTTTCGTCGTGGCGGATCAGCGGGCGTTCGACCATCTCGCAGCCCTGCCCGTGGGCATAGAGCCGGATCTCGGGCGGCAGGTCGCGGGCCTGCATCCAGGCGTCATGGGCGGCGGCAATATCAGCGGGGGCCGCGCCGGGCTTCATCAGCGACAGCGTGTGGTCCTGCGCGGCCTTCACATTGGCAAAGGCCTGATGCAGGTGGTCCTGTGCCGCGCCCAGCACCATGGTGCGCGCGATTTCGAGGTAGAGGCCACCCGGCCCGTTGACCTCGATCAGCACCGACATGTGGTCGCCCGGCCCAATCTGGCGGTCCTGAAAATGCCGCCCCATGAACCGCGAGGGCTGCCCCTGCGGCGCGGACATGCCCAGCAGAATGCCCTGATCGCTGCCCAGACGGCGGCCCACGGCCTCGGCCTGGGCGGCGACGTCGCGGTCGGTGATACCGGGGCGGAAGAAATCGCAGAGCTCGGCAAAGACCTGATCCTGCAACGCGGCGGTCTTGCGGATCAGGGCGATTTCCTCGGCGCTCTTGATCGCCTTGACCCGGTCGATGGGGTCGGAGGCGTCGTTGGTGTCAAAGCAGGTTTTCAGTGCCGTCATCATGCCATAGGGCAGCGCCTGCGGGCACAGGATGCCCAGCCGTTTCGCGCCTGCGTCGTTCAGCGCGTTGATCAGCAGATCGGTGTCATAATCCACCGTGTAGCAGATCGAATGGAACGACGGTGTGCCGAGCATACGGCCAACCCCGCGAAAGGCCGTTTCTTCGGCCCCCGGCGCGCGGTCCGTGCCGAAGGCGCCCATTTCAACGACGGCCATTTCGCGGTCGCGAAAAAACGCAACGGTGCGCGGGTAGCCGTTGAGCGCGGGCACGTCGGTGACGCTGACCGGGATGTACTGCGCCGTGGACCCGGCCGCAGCGATTGCATCGAGCGTGGCCCGAACTTCGCGGGCCGCGAGCAGGGCCTTGGCTCGAGCACCGAGCTCGGCCGGCGACACACGCTCGCCCTTGGACTGGGCCTCCGTCATCAACGCGCGCTTGAGCGACGCGTCATCAGACGCTGCGCGGGTCTGGGTGGACTCCTCGGCCAGCGGGGTGCGGCCGAGCAGCGCGAAGCGGTAGTTGCCCTGCGAGGCCAATCGAATCAGCGTCGCGGCCGTGACCCCACGGGCACCGCCCGAGGCCACGATCACCGCGTCGTTCGGCAGCGAAAGCGCGTCGGGTCTCACGGGTTCGGGCACCGACTCCAACACCCGGCGGGTGCCGTCCGCGGCGAGCCCCACGTCCAGGGCGTTGCCGCCTTGGAACAGCTCGTAGGCGATGGCGTCCGCGACCTGCTTCGGGGCGCGACCACCCACCTCCACATCGATCGCCTTGACCGACGCGTCGGCCCACTCCTGGTTGGCGGTACGGGCCAGGCCCGGAAGGCCCGATGCCCACGCCCCCGCGGACGTGATGCCGGTCGTGCCGAATGCACCGCCGGTGTCTTGCACCGTCACGAGCACGGTGGGCGCAGTCGCGGTGCCGAGAGCTTTGGCCCGGGTGAACGCGGCGGTGTGCATGGCCACCGAGGTCTCGGCGCTGACGGACTTCAGCCCGTCCAGCAGGATCAGCCCCCGCGCGCCCGAGGGCAGCGGTGTGTCGTCGGCCCAGAGCACCGCCGCAACCCCGCGCGTTTCGAGTGCCGAAACCAGCGCCGCGCCGACGCCGGCTCCGTCGTCGGTCACGGCCAGCAGCCCTGCGGTGGACACCCCACGCAACGCGAGGCCCGGGGCCGCCTGTGGGATTGCACGCAGCACGAAACGGCCCAGGGTTTCGTTGGGCGCAGCCGTGGGTGCTGCGGCCGTGGGCGCAGCCGTGGTGGGCGCTCCGCCCATCAAGGACTGCATGTGCTCGACAATCTCGCCGAGCGTCTGCAGCTTGGCCAGGGCGTTTGGGTCCACCTCCGGCATGTCCGGCGCGGCGTCTTGCACCGCCGACAGGATCTCGACCCGCTTGATCGAGTCGATGCCCAGGTCCGCCTCGAGGTTCATCTCGGGCGACAGCATCTCGGGCGGATACCCCGTCTTCTCGGCGACCACCGCGGTCATCACCGCATGCAGGTCGACGCTCGGAGCCGTGGCCGCCGCTGCGGGTGCCGGCGCTCCGACCAAGCTCTGCATGTGCGCCACGATCTCGCCAAGCGTCTGCAGCTTGGCCAGCGCGTTCGGGTCCACCTCGGGCATGTCCGGCGCGGCCTCTTGCACGGCCGACAGGATCTCGACCCGCTTGATCGAGTCGATGCCCAGGTCCGCCTCGAGGTTCATCTCAGGCGACAGCATCTCGGGCGGATACCCCGTCTTCTCGGCCACCACCGCCGTCATCACCGCATGCAGGTCGACAGCCGGGGCCGCCGCTACGGGAGCGGGCGCCGGGGTCCCGACCAGGCTCTGCATGTGCGCCACGATCTCTCCAAGCGTCTGCAGCTTGGCCAGCGCATTCGGGTCCACCTCCGGCATGTTGGGGGCGGCTTCCTGCACCGCCGACAGAATCTCGACCCGCTTGATCGAGTCGATGCCCAGGTCCGCTTCGAGGTTCATCTCGGCCGAAAGCATCTCGGGCGGATACCCGGTCTTCTCCGACACCACCGCGGTCATCACGGCGTGCAGGTCGACGGTCGGTGCCGCCGCCACGGGAGCGGGTGCGGAGACCGGCGGAGCATCCCCCAGCAGGCTCTGCATGTGCGCGACGATCTCACCGAGCGTCTGCAGCTTGGCCAGCGCGTTCGGGTCCACCTCCGGCATCCCGGGTGCGGCCTCTTGCACCGCAGATAGAATCTCGACCCGCTTGATCGAGTCGATGCCGAGGTCCGCTTCGAGGTTCATCTCGGGCGACAGCATCTCGGGCGGATACCCGGTCTTCTCCGACACCACCGCGGTCATCACGGCCTGAAGATCCAGCGCGGGCGCTGGCGCCGGGGTCGGCGGCACGACGGCGGGTGCAGGCGCGGGCGCTACGGGTTCTGGTTGCGTCACGACGGGCTGCGCGACCACGGGCGGAGCCGCGACCGGTTGGGCCACGGTTGGAGCCGCCGCCGCAGGCATCACCGCGCGCTCGCGGGACGGCGCGGTGGTGACGACCGGGCTGCCGCTGAGCATCGCCATGCTGCGCTCGACCGTCTCCAAATAGGCAGCGTGGCTTTGGGCCATGGCGTCGAGATATGCCGCGTGGGCCTTGGCCGTGTGGCGCTGGGTCTCCTCCCACAACGCGCCCCATCCCTCGGACAGTGGCGCGGCCGCGACGTCGGCGTTCACCGAGACGGAGGGGATCGAAACGGAAGGCACGGGGGTCGGATCCTGGGCAGCCATGGGCGCACGCTCGGCGGGTTGTTCGGGGGTCGGGGACGCAATATCGGCGGCGGCAACGGGCACCACCGGGGGTGCAACGGCCATGGCCGGCGCGGTGCGTTCGGGGTTGGGCGGAGGATTGTCGGAGGCCCGCGCGGGCGGGTACGGCTTGCCGTAGTTCGAACCGTTGAGGCTCAAGGAGACCTTCGGTTCGGGCAGCGCGGCGGGATCGTGCGGCGCGGCGTATCCGGCCCACAACGCGTCGAGCTGCAGCGCATGACCGTCGGCCACCAGAGTCGCCAAGCCTTCGAGCAGCGAGCGCACGCCGTCGCGGCCCTTGCGGTCGAGGAACACCGTCCGATGCGGTCGGTCGCCGAGGATGCGGCCGATGAGGCCGGTGAGCACCGAGCCGGGGCCCACCTCGACGAAGGTGCGAACGCCAGAGGCGTACATCGCCTCGATCATCTCCACGAACCGCACCGGTTGCGCCAGCTGGGCCGCGAGCTGCTCACGCACTGCGGCGGAGTCGGCCGGGTACGTCGACGCCGACGCGTTGGCGAACACGGGCATGGACGCCGCGCCCAACTCGACGTCGGCGAGTGCACGGCCGAATGCCTCGGACGCGCCCGCGACGATCTCGGAGTGAAACGCGGTGGCGACGGGCAAGCGCTTGCACCGAAGACCGCGTTCGCCGAGCGCCTGCTCGACCGCCTCGATCGCGTCGGTCTTGCCGGACAACACCACCTGCTCGGGCGCGTTGTGGTTGGCGACCACCACGTCGGTCTCGAGCGATGCCAACGCCTCGCGCACCGCCTCGACGGTGCCGCTGACGGCAGTCATCGATCCGGGGATCGACGCGGCTTCGGCCATCGTGGCCCCGCGGGCCCGGGCGACCTGCAAGAAGGTGTCCGCGCCCATCACTCCGGCGGCGTGCAGAGCCGTGACCTCGCCGAAGCTGTGGCCACCGACACACGCGGGCTTCAGGCCGATCGCGTCCAGCAACGCGAGCATCGACAAGCTGGTGCAGCCGATCGCGGGCTGGGCCACGTCGGTGGCTGCCAGTCGTGCCGCGGCGCGCGTGTCTGCGTCCGCCTCGAAGTCGGTGATCGGAAACACCGCGTCATGCAACCGCATCCCGGTCGCGGCGGCGCGATCCCAGGCCGCGAGCGAAGCGTCGAACTGCATGGCGAGCTGCGCCCCCATGTCGACGTACTGGCTGCCCTGCCCGGGAAACACGAACGCGACGTCGCCCTCGGGCGTCCCGCTGCCGTAGCGCGTACCCGCGGGGGTGGAGAACGGCTCGGTGCCGCTGAGCTCGAGCCGGGTCACGGCGTCGTGCAGCTGTCGCACCAGATCCTGCTCATCGGCAGCCACGATGGCGAGCCGATGGGTGCCGGTCTGCGAACGCTCGGCGCCGCGGGCCTCCCACGCCAGCGCGCCGGGCTTCGTGCATCGATCGGCCATGGCGCGGGCTTGTTCGACCAGCCCCTGCACGCCGTCGGCGGCCAGCACCACCAGCTCTCGTCCCTGCGCGGCCATGCGCGGCGCCCCGCGGCCAGACTCGGAGCCCGGCGCTTCTTCGAGTGCTACGTGAAAGTTCGAGCCGCCGAACCCGAACGCGCTCACCGAAGCCCGCCGCGGATACTCGGGGCTGCGCACCCACGGCCGTGCGCGGGTGGTGATGTGAAACGCGGAGTTCGGCAGTTCGAGCGCCGGGTTGGGCTGGTCCACCTTGATCGTGGGCGGCAACACGCGGTTGTGCACCGCGAGCAACGCCTTGAGCAGACCCGCCGCACCGGCGGCCGACTTGGTGTGGCCGATCTGGCTCTTCACCGAACCCAGCTGACACCACTGCCGATCGTCGCGGCCCGTTTCATCGAAGACCATTTCGAGGCCGCCGAACTCCGCCTTGTCGCCCGCCCGCGTACCGGTACCGTGCGCTTCGATGAGCTCGACCGTCTCCGGACCGTAGCCGGCCTGCCCGTAGGCGCGTCGCAGCGCGTTGGCCTGGCCCGACGACACCGGGGCGTAGACGCTCTTGGAGCGACCGTCCGAGGACGAGCCGCAGCCGTGAATGACCCCGTAGATGCGATCGCCGTCGCGCTGCGCGTCCTCGAGCCGCTTGAGCGCGACCATGCCGAGTCCCTCGCCGAGCATGGTGCCGTCGGCGTTCTCCGAGAACGGCCGACAATCTCCCGAGGCCGAAAGCGCCGGCGTCTTGGAGAAACACATGAACATGAAGATGTCGTTCATGGTGTCGACGCCGCCCGAGATCACGAGGTCGGAGTCACCGAGCTGAAGCTCGTTGATGCCCATCGAAAGCGCGCTCATGCTCGACGCACACGCGGCATCGCTGACGCAGTTGGTGCCGCCCAAGTCGAGCCGGTTTGCGATGCGGCCCGCGACCACGTTGCCGAGCAGGCCGGGGAACGTGGACTCTTTCCAGTCGGTGTAGCTCGCCGCAATGCGGTCGCAGATCGTCACGACCTCGGACTCGGGAATGCCGGCCTCCCGCAGTGCCCGGACCCAGACCGGACGCTGCAGGCGGCTGACCATCGAGCCCAGCAGTTCCTGGCCCGAGGTCACACCCAAGATCACCGAGGTGCGGCTACGATCCAACGTGTCCGGTGCGCCCTTCGAAGCGTCCTCCAGCACCCGCTGCGCGACGATGAGCGCCAGCAGCTGCGAGGTGTCCGTCTCGGGCACGATGCTCGGCGGCACGCCCCACTTCATCGCGTCGAAGTCGATGTGCGGCAAGAATGCACCCCGCCGGGCGTAGGTCTTGTCGGGCTTCGACGGATCGGCGTCGTAGTAATCCTCGATCAGCCAGTGCGAGGCGGGCACGTCGGTGATGAGGTCGGTGCCGTGCAGGATGTTCGACCAGAAACCGGTGATGTCGAGCGACCCCGGAAAGAGGGCGCTGGCTCCGACGATGGCGATGGGCGTGCGACGAGAGGTAGACATGAGAGCGGTCCGTGGTGTCAGGCGATTCGGCGGGGTCGAAAGTCGAAGGCGGCGGCGGGGATGGGCACCCCGAAGCTGCGTAGCTGAGACGCGCGGGTGATCGCCGTCGCGCCTTCGAGGAAGTTGTGGGCGATCTGCACGGCGCTGCGGCTCTCGGGCGCTTCGAGCAGGCTGCCCTGCGCCCAGGCGTTGAACGCCCCCATCGCGGGGCCACACCAGATCTGGTAGTCGAGCTGGCGCGTCGGGTCGCCGTCGATCGCCCATCGGCTGGAGCGCCCGAGGTACGAGCGAAACACGAGCGCGAGCTTGTGCTTGGGGTCGGCTTCGGCCTGCTGGTTCTGCGCCGGATCGCGCTGGGCCCAGAACGCCTTGGTCGAGGCCCACGCCTCCGCGAACGGCTGCTTGAGCAGGTCGCGTTCCACCCGCTGCTGGTCCGCGGCGGAGATCGACTCCCACGCGCCGGCGGTGCGGTAGAGTTCGTAGAGCTTGCGCGCGCGGGCGGCAAACATGGTGCCGCGACCGAGGACCTGCACCTCGACGCCCTGCTCGAACATGTCGGCGGCGGGCGCCATCGTGACGTCAGCGATGCCGGCTTGGGCCAACATGCGCTTGCCCTCGGCATGAAGACCGGACTCCACCGCGCCTTGGTTGACCGAGCCGGTCACCACGTAGGCCGCACCGAGACCGAACGCCGCCGCGACACTGGCCGGGGTGCCCAAACCGCCTGCGGCACCGACTCGGATCGGCCGCGGGTAACGACGCTGGGCAACGATGTCGTCTCGCAACCGCGCGATGGTGGGGAACAACGCCGCCAGCGGACGGTTGTCGGTGTGCCCGCCCGAGTCGGACTCGACGGTGATGTCTTCGGCCACGGGCAAGCCGCGGGCGAGCTCGGCTTCGGCGGCACTGAGGCCTCCCGAGGCGACGAGTGCGTCGAGAATCTTGGCGGGCGCGGGCTCGAGAAAGTGCCGCGCGGTCTCGGGCCGAGAGATCTTGGCGAACACGTGGTTGGGCCGCGAGACCCGACCGTCCGGCCCTCGGCGAATGCCCGCGTAGGCGTAGCGCACGATGGCGGGCGTGAGCGCCATGTAGGCTGCCGCCGAAACCCGCCGGACGCCGTGGCGCAGGTAGAGGTCGACGACCGCGTTCTCCAACGCCGGCTCGTTGGGCGAGTGGATCAGGTTCGCGCCCCATGCTGCGCCCCCGTTTTCGGCCGACCCCAGCTCGGCGTTCAGCTCGGCGATCGAGGCTTCGACCCGGGCCGGGCTCAATCCCGCCGAGCCGAAGAAGCCCAGACACCCGCCGCGCGCCATTGCAATGACGAGCCGGGTGGACGCGATGCCGTTGGCCATTGCGCCCGCGACGTACGGAAACCGAACGCGGTGGACCTCCGCGAACGAACGATCGCCGAGCCACTCCGGGTAGGTGGCCGGCAAGCTCGCCAACAGACCCCAGGCTTTCCCAGAGGCTTCGGTTGAGTGAGCAATTGTTCCACCCTGCGCGAGGCCGATGGCGCGCGTATTCGGATCCTGGACCACGTGGACCGGCTCCCGAAAGCTCTGAGAAACCGCGAGAATTTCCGAAGGCGAGAAGACAGGAGAGCCTCCACGTCCGAGCCAGGTTCCAATTGGTTGCACGCGTGTCTCTCGTCTTTCTCGAAATTGAGCGCACAAGTGTGCGCTGTCTTTCGGACGGCAGAATGCGCGCTCCCGGCCCCCGACCACAAGTCCGGAACGGACGATTCGTGTCATGGTTGTGTCTACGAAGGCCCTCTGCCATGGTCGAAGGGCATTCGAGGCCGCCCGTGAGCACCCGTGCGGAACAGAAGACCCAGACCCGGCGCGCGATCATGGACGCAGCGCTGCGGCTCAGCGCACAACGCGGGTTCGCAAGCCTGAGCCTGCGGCAGATCGCCAAAGAGGCGGAGATCGCCCCGACCTCGTTCTACCGCCACTTCGAGGACTTGGAGGACCTGGGCCTGGCGCTGGTCGACGAGGTCGGCACGCAGCTTCGCCAGGTGGTTCGCCAGGCACGTCGCCGGGTACAGAACTCGGGCACGGGCAGCGTGGTCCGCACCTCGATCGAAACGTTCATGGAGTTCGCCAACGACAACGCGAACCTGTTCCGGCTGTTGCTGGGCGAGGGCGCCGGCAACTCGATGACGGTTCGCAACGCGGTGCGCGAAGAGGTCGGTCGCTTCACCTCCGAGTTGATCGAAAGTCTGCAGAGCGAAGCCCAAAAGCAGAACCGACCGATCGCCCACGCTGCGTTGGCGGCCGAGGCCATGGTCACGGTCGCGTTCAACCTGGGCGCCAGCGCGCTCGACCGCCCCGCGAGCGAACGCGCCGAGGTCGTCGAGCGCATCGTGGGTGAGGTCCGCATCATCATGCGCGGCGCCGAAGCCATGGGCGCCGGCTGGGAGCCGTGACCGCGAGCAGTGGTACGTTGCCTGGGTGCGAGTGATCTGGGCAATCGTGAGCCTGTGCGCGGTGGCGGCCTGCAGCAACGAAGACGGCGGCCGCCCCGATGGCTTCGAAACCGCCGCAGTGCCCCCGTCCACCACCGGAAGCACCGGCGCTGTCGGGGCCAGCAGTTCGAGTGGCGCCGGCGATTCCTCGTCCGAGACGAGCACGGGCACGACCGGCTCGCCCACGACCTCGAGCTCGACTGGCGCTGCGGAAACCGGCGAGCCCGACCCCGGCACCCAGCCCGCCGAGGGCCTCTACGCGGACTGCATCAGCGACGACCAGTGTGGCCCGAGCCCGGGCCTATGCTTCACGTTCACCGACATGAACGGCAACACCACCGACGGATTCTGCTCGCGGAGCGAGTGCACCAACGCCGCGGTGGACTGCGTGCCCACGCCCGGCGCCACAGCGCTCCCCGCCTGCGTGCCACGGACCGTGAACGACATGCCGAACTCCGCCTGCGCCCTCGACTGCTCGGGCGGAGCAACCTGCCCAAGCGGCATGACCTGCCAGGCGCTCGACTTCGGTTCTATCTGTGGCTGAGGCTGCGGCTAAAGCACCGACCGGTTTGAAATCGGCCCGCAATGCGCGTCCGTGGCCACTTGTCGCGGCGTTGCTCCGCGCTCGACGGACCTCCAGTCCGCCTTCGGCCTCGCGCCTTGCGACAAGCGCCCACTGCCGCACCTTGCAAGCCGTTTCAAACCGATCGGCGCTCTAACTCGGCAAGATCTGGGCCGCGATTCCGGCTCCGGTCATGTCCGAGTAGGTGTAGGGGCTCACGAGGCCTCCGACGGTCGCGTCGATCATGCCCGTGGTGGGGTCGTATTTCATGGCCTGGTTGCTGCCCTGATCGACCACCCACACGAAGCCCTCGGCGTCGATGCTCACACCGACCGGGGTGTTGCACCCGGGCAGCGCGATGTTGTCGTCGATGACCGTCGGAGGATCGGTCGTGGTGTCGATCGCTGCAAGACCACACGCACCGTTCTTGGCGATCCAAGCGACGCCGTTGGAGTCGACCTGCATGCCGCGCAGACAGTTCGCGCCACTGATGCTGGCGACGGTCTCCCACGTCTCAGCCACCGCATCGAAGCGATAGACGTCCGGCGTGCCGCACCCGGTGGCCCATGTGTTGCCCTCGAGGTCCAGACCCATGCCGTAGATCCACCCCCCCGCGGAGCCGTAGTGGGTCGCGGTGTGGGTTACCCCGTCGATGCGCACCACCGGGCCGTTGGTGCCCCAGCCGATCGCCCAGAAGTTGTTGTCGGCGTCGATCGCCCCTCCGTAGGGACCCCAACTCTCCCCGGACCAACTGGGCACCGCCACGTCATCGAGCGTTGCCCCGGTGGCACCATCGAGAAGCCGGAAGTTGCCCTGGTTGGCAGCAGAGTCGTACCAGCCGACCCAGACGTTACCGATCGCGTACTCGCACGAGACGGGATCCTGCTCTCCGATCGTCCACGACACCGGACGCGGCCCGGTGGTGCCCGAGCCCGGGAGCGGAACGTTCCACAGCACGCACTCGTCTTCGCCCCAAGTGAACACGTCCCCGGATCCGGTCGAGGTGTCGATGACACCGTTCATGTTCGTATCGACGCACTCGTCATCCTCGGCGGCGATCATCGTGATGCCCCCGCTGCGATTGACGACGACCGCGTAGCGCCCGTCCGCACTCACCGAAGTTCGCGAGGGGTCTCGGACCCCGACGGGGCCACTCTCGTAGCGCCCGACCTCGAGCGCCTGCTGGGTGTCGATCTTCGAGACCGTCCCCTCCGGAGAGTTGGAGACCCACAGGTAGCTGAAGTCGAAGGGCTGGCGGGAGACCTCGCTGCAGTCGATGACCCCGCCGCTGGTGCCACTGCTGCTCGACTCCTCGCCGCCACTCGAAGAGCCCGACGTCCCGGGTCCACCGGTGGTGTCGCCCGAGCTTCCGGTTGCCGACGCGGTGGCATCGCCCGAGCTGGACGCGGCCGTGCTGGCGCCGCCGCTCATCGTCTCGGCCGTGGTCACCTCGCCTTGGGTTCCCGAGCCCGACGCTGTCGTCGATGTCGTCGGCACGCCGGTCGAGTCCCCGCTACCCGAACCAGTGTCCGAGCCGTCGTCACCGCACCCGGCGGCAACCAACACCAAACACCCCGCAAATCCCCACAGCCTCGGCATGGGCGGACCCTATCACCGCAGCCCCCTCGGCCTGAATATCAGGCGAGCGTCATCGGCCGCGCGAATCTGACCTCAGGAACCGGTCCAGACCTGGCCAGGGCTGCCCTCGGCGACGTAGCCGAGGTTGTTGATCGCGTTGTCCCGCTCGGCGGCGCTGATCGTATAGAAGTGGCGCCCCGCGGGGCTCCGCAGGCGATACAGCGGCGTGGAGCCGCAGCTCGACCCGGGCGACAGATAGCCCAGCGTTGCGGCGATCGACCCGGCGCCCTCGCACGTGTTGCTGGTGGTCAGGAACGTGTTGCCACCCCCGATGTCGCAGCGATACAGCGCCGATAGGCCGTCATGCTGCGCGGCGTACATCCACCAGTAGTCCTGGGACTCGAGGGTGCGGCCGGCCTGCGACGTCTCGGCCAACACGTTGGTGTAGTAGTGCCCGTTGGGGCCGATCGAGCGGTGCACGCCTTGGCGGCAGCCGCCGAGGTTGCCCTCGTCGCACGAGCCGTTGCAGTCGTCGTCGACCGCGTTGCAGGTTTCGGCCGGCAGCTCGCACACCACGTCACAGCCGTTGCACGACGTGACGCCCGTGCTTCCGCAGGACGTGGTGCACGCGGCTCCCGCGTCACATCCCGACTGGGCTTCGCAGCCGTTTCCGGGGTTGTCATCGCAGTCGAACCATCCGGGCTGACATCCGCCGACCGAGCAGTCCCCCGCCACGCAGGCCGAGTTTGCGTTGGGGACGACGCAGGTGATGCCGCAGTCGCCACAGTTGGCGGAGTCGGTCTGAAAGTCGACGCAGAGCACACCGCACGCGTCGAGGCCGGGCGGGCAGTCGATGTTGTTGCCGGTGGTGAAGCCGTCGGTGGGGTCGCCGGTGACCCCGCTGGGGTCGGTGCTCGACGCTTCGCTGTCCGACGTTTCGTCGTCGCCCGTGGGGTCGGCAATGCCCGAGGCACCCGACGCCGAGGACGACCCGTCGTCCGCACCCGGGTTGGCCGCGAACGGTGAGCCCGCACCGCCGCCGTCAGCACACGCCGACAGTGTCAACAGCACGCAGAATGTCCCCCAGCCCCGCATCACGCCAAAATGCCCGAGAGCGCGTCGGAGGTTTCGCCACCGTTCCACCCGAACGAAGGCGTGGGAAGGCCGAGGGCACGAAGCACGGTGACGTGGGCCATCGAGTAGTTGCCGCCTGGCTCGCGTACGTGCACGCCGCGGTTGAGGTTGCCGCACGCACCACCGGCGATGACGACCGGCATTTCGGCCACGCTGTGTTGCCACCCTTCGCCGTACTCGGACGTCCCGAGAATCGCCGCGCGATCCATCAACGAAACGCCGGCCGGATCCGTGACGGCCTGCATCGCGTCCATGAACGCCGAGAAACACTGCATCTGGTAGGTGGTGATCGCGTTGACGCGGTCCCAGTAGCCGTCGTGACAGGTCTTGTGCATGCCATCGGGCACGCCGAGGTTGGAGAACACGTGGGTGGTGGCGGGCGAGGTCAGCATGAAGCTGAACACGCGCGTGATGCCGCACCCAAGCGCCATCGCGAGCAGCTCGGCCATCGTCTGCGTCTTGACCATGAGGTCGGACGAGTCGGACGGCTGGGCTCCAGGCTCGCACGTGACGCCACTGAGCTCGAGTCGGCGTTGCACCTCGTTGATGTGATCGAGGTGGTCGTCGAGCCGCGCCTGATCGCGAGGCCCCAGCTTGGCACGCAGGTCGTGTGCGTCTTCGAGAACCGCGTCGAGCACGTTGGCTCGCCGCCCCAGCGCCTCGAAGTCGTCGGGAATGTCGAACAGCATGTTCCACAGCTGTTCGGGACTGGAGACCGGCAGGTTGAGCGAGTCGGGCCCGTTGTAGCTGATCGCGTTCCAGTGGCCGTAGTCGTGAAACCGGGCTTCGCTGACGCCGAGCACCAGCGAGCGGTAGGGCGCCGGATTCTTGCCGTAGAAGTTGGGGTGTTTGGCGACCACCTGGTCGATCGACGGGCGCAACGCGGTGAGCGTGTGCGAGGGGTGATCGAAGCCTTCGGTGCGAATGCGGTCTCCCGTGAGGGCGACCATGAACCCGCGCATGTGGCCGTCGGACTGTCCCGGGGGGGCAGGCGGCACTTCGGTGTGCGGCGTGAGTCCCGAGGCGATGCTCGGTTGGTGCGCGGCGATGTGCTGCACCAGCGGCGAAGGAGTGTAGCCCGCGCCCACGCCCGAAGGCGTCCAGACATCGGAACCACTGCCCTGCATGGCACCGTGGCCTCCATGCCACGGCGTACCGTTGGCCCAGAAGAACACACCGAAGATGGGTCCTTCCTCGGTGCCGTCGGCGAGCGCTCCGTGAGCGCCCATCATCGCCTCGAGCGGAGGCAACGCAAGCGACACGACACCACCGCCCACGGCGCCCTTGAGCACGGTGCGGCGGGACAAGAACTTGCGGGGCTTCATTCGCCTTCCTCCGTTTGCGCGGTCACGTAGCGGAAGCTGTCGTGGCGGACCAACTCGACGAGCAGCTCGGAGAATCGATGGCCACGCTCGTCGAAGCGGGCGGTGAGGTCCTCGAGCGCCGGCTCCTCGCCGTCGGTCTCCAGGCGCCCGTTGGTGTGTCGGAACAACTGTTTGACGACGCAGGGCGCAACGAATGGGTTGTCCGCCAACACGTCGGCCAACTCGCGCGCGTTGGAGAGCTGCACGCCATCGAGCTCACCCGACGCGTCCACGGGGAACCCGTTGTCGGTGGTGCGGAACGCTCCGGAGCTGTCGAAGTTTTCGAACAGGAACCCGGGCGGGTCGACGAACGCATGGCACGACGCGCACGCGGGGTCGACACGGTGCTGCTCGAGCCGCTCCCGCAAGGTGCCGCCCTCGCTGGGGTCGGGCACGTTGGTGTCGGCATCGTCGGGCGGCGCAGGCACCTCCATGCACAGCACGCGCTCGCGCAGATACTTGCCGCGCAACGTCGGTGATGTCTCGGTCTCGTGGGCGTTCATCGCCAAGAAGGCGCCGAGCGTCAGCATGCCGGCGCGTGGACCATCGGCGGGCAGATCGACGGGGGCGAACGAAATCTCCGAGGCGCCCTCGGGCGCGTCGATCCCGTAGAGCGCGGCCAGCTCGGTGTTGACGAACGTCTTGCGGGTGCTGAAGAGCTGCCGAATGTCGGCGTCTTGGCGATAGACCAAGTCCTCCACCAACAGCTCGACCTCGGTCCGCATGGACTGCGCCATGGTGGGCGTGAAGTCCGGGTAGAGCGCTTCATCGCGGTGCACACCGTCCAAGCGCGCGAGGTCGAAGTACTGGGCGAAGAACGACTGCACCGACAGGCGCGTACGCGCGTTCGCCATCATGCGGCGGGCTTGCTGCTCGAGCCCATCGGGATCCAACAGCGCGCCATCTTCGGCGGCCGCCATCAACTCCTCGTCGGGGATCGAATCCCACAGCAAGAACGACAAGCGCGAAGCGAGCTCGTACCCGGTGTAGCGCAGGCGCGTCGGGTCATCGGGGTCCTCTTCGCCCAGCTCGACCCGGTACAAGAAGTACGGCGACTGCAGCATGCCGGCCGTGGCCAGTCGCAGCCCTTCGTAGGGATCGCCATCGGCCAGCTCGGTACTGACGGCGGTCCAACGCATCAGCTCTTCGCCGCTGAGCGGCCGCCGAAACGCTCGGCGACCGAAGCTCGCCAAGAAGTCCTGGGCACACGCGTCGCCAGCCGCGGCGGGAACGCACCCGATCAACGCATCACGCCGCGCGGTGTCGGCCCAAACGGTTTGCGTGAGGGTCTCGGCCGCCTCTTCGTAGAGCTGGGTGCCGAGCTCGGACAAGGAGGTGCTGGCCGCCCCGATCGAGACAAACAAGTAGGGATTGGTGTCGGCCTCGAGCTCGACGTTCGGCAACGGCGCACCGAAAAGATCGGTCACGGTGTTGCGGTATTGCCGCTGCGTCAACCGAGGCAGAACCTGCTGGCCAGGCACGAACGGCCCAGACGGCTCGCCGGTATCCGTGCCATCACCCTCGGTTGGATCGTCGGTCTCGCCCGAGCCTTCCGTATCCGCCGAACCCGAAGAATCGCCCATCGCAGGCGGTCCATCGGTGCCTGAAGCTCCACCGTTGTCGGAGCCGCAGGCCACGAGAGCCAGCGCCGCTACCAACCAAGTCGTGCGCAGCATCGCCCAACCTCCACCACATGAGTCTACACGCGTTCGGTCACCGGGGTGAATGGCCGTTCCCCTTTGCCGCGCCTGTGCCCTGCGCTACGTTTGGCGGCACAGAAGGCCGAAAGATGCGCGTTTCAACGACTTCTACTCGTCTCCGCTGGCTCTCCCCTCTCCTGCTCGGTGCCGCCCTCATGGGACCCGCCACCGCATGGGCAGGCGACGTGAAGTTCGGCGCCGAGCCGCTCGCGGTCGACGACAAGGGCAACATCACCGCCGAGGGCAAGTCGGCCGCCACCGAGACCCTCAAGAGCGAGCCCGGCGAAGAGCTGTGGGTGTTCAACCTGTGGGCGAAGATCGACAAGGGGGGTCCGGGTCCCCTCTATGTCGAGTTCATCGGCAAGCTGCCCGACGGCAAGGAGTACGTCACCTACCGCCACGAGCACTCGTCGTACGACGGCGAAAAGTTCGTGTCGCTGAGCTTCGACCTCGAGGGCAACCTCGGCTTCAACAAGGGCCGCACCTACAAGGTCAAGGTGCTGCAGGGCAACACCAAGCCCGGCCGCCCCGACATCATTCTCGCGACCGGCAAGATCACGCTCGAGTACACCGAGCCCCCCGCCGAAGACGAGAGCGAAGACGAAGCCGACGACGAAGCCGCACAGGACGAGCTCGACACCCTGGCAGGTCCCGAAGACGGCTCCGGTGACACACCCGCCCCCGAAGGCCCGCCCCCGGTCGCCCCCGAAAAGAAGGGCTGCACCGTGGGAAGCACCGACCTTGGCCTGCCCGCCGTTGCCGCCTTATTCGCGCTCGGCTTCGTCCGGCGGCGTAACGACTGATGCGGTTTCACGAACGCACGCACGGGGTCTACTTCGACGACCTCGATGCTTTCGGCATCCTGCACAATGCCCGCTATCTGTTGCTCTTCGAGCACGCGATCGGGTCGTTCTGGAGTCACCTCGGTTGGGGCGGCCCGCTCAACTTCAACAGCAGCCCCGACCAGTACCATCTGGTCCGCGCCAACCACCTCGAATACGAGCGCCCGGTCGAAGGCACCGGTGACGTCCGCATTCGCGTTTGGGTGGCCAAGCTCGGCCGCTCCAGTCTCACCTTCGGCTTTCGCGTGATGCCACTCGACCAAGACCTCGACTTCGCCCGCGGCGAACGGGTCATCGTCCGCATCGACCCCGACAGCAAACGCCCCGTCCCCTGGAGCGACGACTTCCGCGACAAGGTCGCGCCCTACCGCGCCGACCTGCAAAAGGAAGAATGACCCCCGCTCGCGACCGCTGACCCACGGCCTGCGACCAACCGAGCCGCAACTCGCTGCACACGAGTTTGCGGCTCTCTACGTTGAACCGCATGACCCTCTTCGGCCGCCTCCATCGCCCACGCACCTCGTACCCGCTCGCCACCACCTGGGCTGCGGCGGCGCTGGGAATGATGAGTCTCCTGTTGGCCCGCGCCTCGCTGCGACTCTCGCCTTGAGGCCGCGGCGTGGGTTCCCTGGGAGCGGAGCCTGCGATGCTACCACCGTCCTCCGCACTCATATGCAGGACCGCCCGACGCCGCGGCTATCCGCTAGTGCGTCGCGCAGACTGTCTTCGGCGCGCCATCCCGCCGACCAAGCCAGCCCGCCGGCCCGAGCCGAGACCAGCGCATAGTCAAACGGATCCCTACGAAACGAAGCGCGGCTCCTCGGGCCGTCTTCCGACGCTACAATCTCCCTGCCAATGCGGACTCAACTAGTCGAACTACTCGCAAGTGCAGGCGGAATCGAGAACACGGCAGAACGACAACGAGCAGCCCTGGCCCTTTGGCGTCTCGGCCTACAACACACTGCGATCTCGCTCGCAGAGTGGCTGATAGAAACGGCCCAGCAAGCAGACACAAACCCTGAGAACTCCGAGGGTCTCTCCCTCCCCGACTTCAACAGACTCCGAAAGCCCGCGGAAGGAACGCTGGTCGAGCTTCTCGCGGACGGCGTTGTCGCGGCCGAGAACCTGGGTTGGACGGGCGCCAGCAAGGGTCTGTGGCGAACAGTGGCAGGACGACCCGCCACAGCTTTTCTACCCGGCGACAAGCGGCCAACACTCCACAAACTACTGGTCGAGAGCGTCAAGACGAGGAACGACGCCGTAGAGGGACACGGCCTCCCCGGGGAGGAGAACCCAGAGGCGTACTTAGACCTCACCCTATTGCTGGCGGAGTCCCTTCCACACCTCTTCCCTGAAAGAAGGTCGGGCAACGACCGATTCATCCTGAGCACTGAGGAGCGCGACATCGACATCCAGTTGCTGCGTTCATGGGACGGAGACCTCGTCTGCTATCGCACCGCTCGGCCCCGCGGAACCGACGCTGTGGAAATCGCCGGACAGAGACTCATCTCCCTTCACGAACGCGAAGATGTTACGTGGCACGCGCACGACGTACTAAGAAAAGTCGGAGTCATCGGCGCCCCAGGTTACATCGAAGTCGCCCCCTCCCCGGACTGGAAGCCCCTGTGCATGGTCCCTTCGCGAATGACCGACGCTTTCGCCGGCCGTCACAGCCAGCTTGACGACCTCCGAGAATGGATAGAAGACACAGGTTCCCGAGCATGTCTAATCTACGGAGATG
>ENA-OWNT01002520-OWNT01002520.1-seawater-metagenome-genome-assembly--contig:-NODE-2520-length-18981-cov-4.288828_pt1 | contig 18981 bp, 13 predicted proteins | sample MGYA00238136_ERZ651165 | MGnify/ENA primary metagenome ERZ651165 (study PRJEB26861, sample SAMN08777766) | seawater metagenome | isolation source: coastal seawater | place: USA: Florida | collected...
CCGCCGCTCCGGCGTCGACACCCGCAGCCCCCGTGCCCACGACCGCCCCACCCGCGTGGTCGACGGCCGCTTCCACGATGCCCACCGCCCCGACCACAGCCGGCGCCCACACAGCGTCCGCCCCTCCGACGGCCGCGTCCACCACGAGCGCGCCGTGTATCGGTCGCGTGATGTCCGCTACCACCGGCCGAGCCACCGCCACGTGCGGCCGCATCCCCACGCCCGCCCGGTGCCCCGCACGGTCACCTACCGCTCCTACTACAGCCGCTGGTGGTGCCACCCGTACTACCGCTACAGCTATGCCACCGTCGCCGTCGTCGGCTTCGGCTGGTCGGTCTACGCCTGGCAGCCCACGTGGGTGCCTCCGGTTCGCTACGGCTGGACCTGGGTCCCCGGCTACTGGAGCTGGGGCTACTGGCACCCCGGCTTCTGGCGCCCCTTCGCGCCGGCCCCCGTCGGCTACGTCTTCGTCAACGGCTGGTGGGAGGGCGAAGAGACCTACGTCGAGGGCTACTACCGCACCGAGGCTCGCGACGACTGGGAGTGGGTCGACGGCTACTACCTGGAAGACGGCACCTACGTCCGCGGCCACTGGCGCCCCCTGTACGACGGCCCCGAGGGCTACCTGTGGGAGGCCGGCTTCTGGGACGGCGAGACCTACGTCGACGGCTTCTGGCGGCCGCAGTTCCGCCAGGGCTTCCTCTGGGTGAGCGCCTGGTACGACAACGACGGCATCTTCCACGCCGGCTACTGGACGCCCGAAGAGGAGGAAGTCGGCCAGATCTGGGTTCCGGGCTGGTTCGACGGCAACGAGTGGGTCGAGGGCTACTGGGAAGACGAAGACGCCTACCTCGACGCCGACCTCGAGGCCTGGGAGCCCGAAGAGGGTGTCGACGACGGCTGGGAGGTCGGCGAGGTGATCGACGATGGCCTCGACGACGCCATGGCCGTCGACGGCGACGCCCCGCCCTCCGCCCAGCTGGTGGAGCTGTACCGCGAGCTCGACGGCGACGCCCCCTTGGCCGTCCCGGTGGTCATCCCCGAGGAGTAGGCCGCTACAGCGCCTCGAGGAACTGCACGAGCTGAGCGGTGCTCACGCCATCGGCGTGGGCCGACAGCGCTTCCTCGAGGGTCGTGGCGCTGCCGTCGTGCAGCCACGGCCCCGTGTGGGCCACGCCCAGCAGCGTGGGGGTGTCGATGCCATCGAGCCCACCGCCCAGGCGCTGCCCGCTGCTCGACAGGAGCGTGCCGACGTCGTGCCGGACCCCCGTGGGGCTGTCGGTGTACAGCGGCGGGGGGTGGCACTCCGCACAGCCGGCGTCCTCGAAGGCCAGAGCGGCCGTGACGAGCTCGGGCTCGGTCGGAGGCACCGGCCGGTCGAGGCTCGTGACGTAGGCGGCCAGGGCATCGAGCTCCGCCGACCGACCGGCCTTGGGCATGCCGAGGGGGTCGTCGGTGGCGAGCCAGTCGGCCTCGGACAGCAGACCGAGCCCGCCGAAGGGCCCCCGGATGTCGTGCTCGAAGTCTTGCACCTCGTCGAAGTTCGCCGACCAGTGGAGCGGCCCCATGGCGGTGCCGGCGCGACCACGGAGGTCGATGGTGTTGCGGAGGCCCTCGCCCCGGTCGGTGAAGTCCCACACCAGGCCGTCCTGCCCTCCATCCGGGTGGCACACCGCACAGCGGACGTAGCCATCCTTCGCCATGCGCAGGTCTGCCGCGTCGTGGAACAGGCGCTTGCCGAGGAGCACGTCGGCGTCGAGGGGCTCTCGATCGACCGTGGAGATGGACCACAGCAGCTCCGGCGCCGGCGAGAAGCTGGTGATGTCGTAGGCCCGCAGCTCGCGGTCGAGGGAGGCGTGGACGTAGAGGACGGCACCGTCTTCGCTGCGGCCGAGGCCGGTGATGTCGTGCCCGGCGTGGAGGATGGACCCGATGATGTCGCCGTCCCAGGCGTCGAGGGCGAGCACGGTCTGGGTGCCGGGAAAGGCGACGTAGGCCGTGTCGCCGTAAGGGGACGTGACCACGGCGCCGGCCTCGCCCTGGTCGTCGAACTGCTTCCGGAAGCGCTCCTCCCCGGTGGTGAGCTCGAGGGCCACGAGGACGGCATGCACCGTGGTCTCGTGGGACAGCACCTGACCGTCGCGCCACATGCCCCGCGCGGTGTTGGCGAGGAGGCCGGGCACATACACGAGCTGCGCGTCCGGGGAGGTAGCCATCGCGCCGAACAGCGAGGGAACCCCGCGGATGGAGGTGTCGGAGTCGGGGCCGGGATCGAAGGCGAGGGCGTAGGGCGCCTCGGCGAGCCGCTGCACGAGCCCCTGTCCATCGATGCTGCGCCATCGTGGGGCCACCACCCGCGTCGGCACGGCCGGGTCGCCAGGCTGGACCATCGCGACCAGGTGACGCGGGTCGTCCATCGGGTGCACCGCCGCCACGTCGCCGTCGACGACCTCGACGAGCTCGTCGCGCCCGGTGTCGGAGACCCACCAGCGGCGCCCGTCGCGGCCCGTGACCCCGTACGGCCGCGAGCCCTCGCCGAAGAGGACGCCGCCACGTGCGCTGAGGTCGGTGGCGTCGAACAGGGCCAGGGCCCCATCGCCCTCGCAGGCCACGGCGACCACGCCCCCCGCGACGGCGACGGTGCGGGGTGTGTCGCAGGCCTGGACCCGCTCGACGCCGACGCCATCGGTGCGCACGAGGGAGCCGGCGTCGGGCTCCACGGCGTAGATCAGACCGTCCTCGCCGACCACCACGGTGCTGGAGGCCGTGGGCGGAGCATCGGCGAAGGGCGGATGCACCACCACCTTGGCGGTGTCGCTGTCGGTACCGCCGTCGGCGCCCGTGGCCCGCACCACCACGGAGTAGGTGCCCGGCTCCGACCAGCTGTGGCTCGGCGCGGGCTCGGAGGACTGCGTTCCGTCACCCAGGTCCCACAGGAAGCTGACGCCCTCGCTGAGGGCGTCGAAGGCGACGCTCTCCCCCACCGCCACGGTCCGGTCGGGCCCGGCCTCCGCCAGGGCCAGCACCAAGGAGCCGCCTGTGTCCGCCGTGGGCGTGGCGGGCGCCGAGTCGCTGGTGGGCACGGTGGGGGTGACCGCGGGACCCGGCGGCGTCGGCTCTTCGGCCCCCTTGCAGGCGACCAGCAGCAGCAAGCCGAGCCAGGCCCGGCCCATCACCGAACCCCCGTGGTGAACTGGAAGGAGAGGGTCTCGGGTACGGGGTTGCCGTTCACGTCGGTGATGCCACCCGCCATCACCTCCACCGTGTAGGTGGACTGCGGCAGCAGGGGCACCTCGGGCACCCAGTGGGCGATGGTCTCCTGAGCGGACCCCCACCCCGGGACCGGCAGGCCGTCGGGGTCGGACACCCGCAGCGACCCCGCATGGACCGTGATGGGCTCGATGTTCTCGTCGAAGCCGATGCCGACACGGGCCGTGGTCGCCACCCCGACCGCACCCGCCGGCGGCACCGTACGAGCCACCGCCGGGCCTCGGGCGTCGACCTCGGTGCGCCACGGCACCACGATGGACGCCACCTGGTCCTCGGCTTCGTCGTCGACGGACAAGATGGCGACATTGCCGAAGGGAACCACGGTGTCGAGGTCTCCCTCGAGGTGCCCCCGTGCCAGCTTGGTGATCGTCGCGGGGTCGGTGGCGTCGTACATGTCGCCGGCGCCCGAGTTCCCCACGAAGAGGAAGCCCTCGTGGGCGAAGATGTAGCCGCCGTTGCCGTCGGCCTCGTGGTAGTCGCCGACGAAGGCTGGCGCGGTGGGATCCGAGATGTCGTAGACGATGGGCCCACCGCCGCTGCTCTTGCGGGCGAACAGCGCATGGGGGCCGACCATGTTTCCGGCGTAGACCTCCCGCGGCTCCCCGTCGGCGCTCTCGACGGTGAAGCGGCCCCCGGGGTGGAGCTCCAGGTGCAGCGGGTCGGACACGTCGAGGAGGGCCGCCTCGGTCTGCTCGGCGCTCACCACCAGCATCTCGGTGCCCATCACGAACACACCGCCGGCGCGGAGCACCGGATCGAAGGGCGCGTGGGACAGCACCTCGGGAGCCGCCGGGTCGGTCGTGTCGACGACGTAGATGCCGTTGTCGGCGGCCGCCAGGTAGAGGTAGGGGTACTGCCAGAACACGCTGAACGCGACGCGCGCGTAGGCGTCGGGCCAGAAGACCCCGTCGATCACCAGCTCCGAGAGCTGCACCGGCGCCATGGGGTCGGACAGGTCCCAGATGAGGATGCCGTGCTGCCCGTTGACCACGGCGTAGTCGCCCGCGTGGGGGTCGCCCTCGGGCAGGTGCAGGAAGCCGATGGCGTGGGTCTCGCGCATGGCCTCGGCGTAGCTGTCCGCGAGCTTGACCGGGGAGCACGGGGCGGACATGTCGAACAGCGACAGCCCCCCCATCCCCCACTCGCTGGCCCAGGGCAGCACCAGGGCACCACGGTAGGGCGCGATGAGGTTGTGGGTGTTCCACGACTCGGGCCCGCCATCGAGCTCCGCGCAGCCCTCGAAGAGCTCGGCCGCCTCGAAGGCGCGGGTGGGCCCGCCCGAGGCCCACAGCGGGGGGTGAGCGTCGACCGCGGGGAAGGTGGGCAGCGGCGCGGTGCTGTCGGCGGTCTCGCCCGTCGGAGCCCCGGACGAGTCCACGACCGTGGTGGGGTCAGGGGTGGTCGAGCGGGGTTCGTCAGTGCCCCCACAGGCCAGCATGAGCAAGGTCAGCACGGCGCCTCCGACGCCCTGTTTAGCTTGAATCCTCGGGGGACGCCGCCTCCGTTTCGAGGGTTCGACCGTGACCCCGTCCGGTGACGGACGTCCGTCGGCGACGTCCGTCACCCCACGGACGAACGCGGACTTCGGCCTGGCACCGACCCTGCACCTCCGGGGGGCGAACCTTGGAGGTCCCCAATGAACCGCATCGCCACGCTCCTCGTCTTCACCACCTTCCTCCCCGCCTGCGAGCTCCTCGAGGAGCTCGAGGGCACGCACGACAGCGCCCTCGTCGACACAGGCAGCCCCGCCGCCGCCGTGGCCACCTCCTCCAGCACGCCCGGCCCCTACACCGAGCCCAGCAGCACCCCCGGGCACGGCACCCCGGTTCCCGGCGACACCCAGCCCGCCCGGGGCTGGTCCTCCGGCCATCATCCCTGCTACGGCGACGGCATCGATGCGCTCTGGGTCGACGCCGACGAGCAGCGCCTCTGGGTCGGCTGCGGCACCAACACCGAGGGCTATGGCCTGCATCGCTCCGCCGACCGCGGCGCCACCTGGCCCGATGTCTCCACCGACCCGCGCAACGCCGTGGGCGGCCGGGTCAACGCCATCTCGCGCAGCAGCGATGGGCTGCTCTATGTGGCGGGTGAGAGCCTGCTCGGCGCCCAGGTGGTCGCCCTCGACACCACCATGTCCCCGTACGCCACCACCCGGGTGTACGAGGCGGGCTCCTCCTTCTCCGAGGTGCAGCTCGCCGGCAGCTTCGCCCGCAACGACGACGGCGTCGCGGTCGTCGAGGCCCTCAACGGCACCCAGATCGCCGTCCGCTGGTCCGACACCAGCCCCTGGCAGGACGCAGCGGGCTGGGCCGGCGGCGTCGGCAGCGTGCAGATGCAAGACCTCGAAGTGTTCGACAACCAGTTCTACGGCACCGGCTCCACCATGGGGCAGGCGCCGATGGTCTTCCTGCCGCCACGCAACGGGCACGTCGAGGAAGATGGCTTCCTCCTCCACGTCGTCGAGCTGTCGGAGTGGGCCGTGGAGCTGCGAAACCTCGACGTGGACGACCGCGGGGCCCTCGTGGCGGGTGGGGTCGACCACGGCGCCGCCAGCGGGGTGGTCTACCTCTCCGGCAGCGACCCGTACGACGCCGCCGGCTGGCGGGAGGTCTACCTGGAAGACCTCATGGGCGACCGCCCCACCTGGATCGACGGCGTGTGTCGCCAGGGCGACCTCGTCGCCGCCGTGGGCCGCTACTCCACCAACAACGACCCGATCGCGCTGCTGTCGGAAGACGGCGGGGCCAGCTGGCGGGACCTCACCGTCGAGCTCACCGACGCGTGGACCCCTGCCCTGTACCGCTGCGCCTTCCTCGACGGCGGCCGCACGCTCCTCGTGGCCGGCGGCGACGGCTGGCTCGGCACCTACGCTCGCTGAGCTCCCCGCCACCCGCGGGAACCGCGCCTACGACCCTCCGGTCGTGGGCGTGTCCTGTTTGCACCTCCACCAACGCCGAACCGCGCTACGTGGGGGCATGACCTCGGCGCCGCCGTCCCCTCAGCGCGTCTACCACGTCCGTGAAGTGCTCGGCCGTGGGGGATTCGGCACGGTCTATCGGGCCGATCTCGTGACCGACGCCGGCTTCACGAAGCAGGTGGCCCTGAAGGTCCTCCACAACGACGCCAACGCGCGGCCGGATCACCTGGCCCGCCTCCGCGACGAGGCCCGGATGCTCGGCCTCATCCGCCACCGAGCCCTGGTCGGCGCCGATGCCCTGGTCCGCCTCGACCACCGCTGGACCGTGGTGATGGAGTACGTGCCCGGGGTCTCGCTGGGGGCCCTGCGGAGCCGCATGGGGGCCATGCCGGTGCCCGTGGTGGCGGCCATCGGCGTCGAGGTCGCCGACGCCCTGCACGCGGCGTACACCGCGCAGCTGGAGGATGGCCGCCCCCTGGCCCTGGTCCATCGCGACCTGAAGCCCTCCAACCTCCAGCTCACCGAGCGCGGCGAGGTGAAGGTGCTCGACTTCGGCGTCGCCCGCGCGGAGTTCGACCAGCGCGAGGCCCACACCCGCCAGGTGGTGTACGGCTCTCCCCCCTACCTCTCGCCGGAGCGACTGGAGGGCATCGACACCCACGCCGGCGACATCTTCGCCCTGGGGATCACGCTGGGCGAGCTGCTCAGCGGGCGCCCCGCCGGGCCCGCAGCGGCTCGCCCCCGTGCGCACGACGAGCGCATCGAGGCCCTGCTCACGGGCCTGGCTCTCCCTGCCGCCCTGCAGGGCCTGCTCGATGCCATGCTCGCCTACGACGCCGCGGCCCGCCCCGACGCCGAAGAGGTGAGCGCAGTGCTCGGGTCGATCGCCCACACCTCCCCGGGGTCTCTGCGCAGCTTCGCCGCCGAGGCCGTGCCCCACGAGCGGCGCCTCCAGGGCGAGCTGCCCGGCGAGCTCACCGGCCATCGGCTCACCGAGGAGACCGAGCTGTCCGAGCTGCAGGCCCTGGCCGCGGCGGTCCCCACCACCTGGAACGACCAGACGGCGGCGCCGCAGCTGATCTCGAAGCCGGGCACCACCTGGGACGGCGACATCTCCACGCTGCCCACCGTCATCCCCACCGACGCCTTCCTCAGCCCCGACGAGCTCCCGACCCCGCCGGTCAAGCCCCTTCCGCCGGAGCACCCCACGGGCTGGCGCGCCGTCGTCGCCGGCGTCGGCACCGCGATCGCCCTGATGTCCGTCGTCGCCATCGCGACGGTCGCCTTCGTGGTGTTGGTGGTCATCACGGTGGTCATCTCGGGGCTTCAGCTCTTCGACGACATCCTCTGCGACGGCTCGGTGGGCGTGATGGCCGACCACCTGGCCACCGTCGATGGTGCCCCGAAGGCCCTGGCGAGGGCCGAAGAGGTGCAGCGGGCCGCGGCGCGGGCCTGCGCCACCAACGACCTCGCCTCCCTCGATGCATCGATGCTCAGCAACGAAGCCCGTCGGGCGGTGGAAGACGGCCACCTCGACGCGACCGAGGCGGCCCATCTGGAGGAGCTCCTCGAGCGGTCCCTCCGGGGCCGATGACCCCACCGGCCTCGCCGAACGATAGGCTGGGGGTGATGGAGAAGCTGGTCTACGACGGTCTGCAGAGCTGCCCCTACCTGGAGGGGCGGGTGGCTCGGATGCCGCTGTACCGCCAGCTGCGCCCGCTCACCCTCGACCAGGCCGACGCCCGCTTCGCCAATGCCGAGCGCCGCGTGGGGAGCTGCCTGTACCGCACGTCGTGCCCCACCTGCACCGCCTGCGAGGGGCTGCGCATCCCCATCGAGAGCTTCAAGCCCAGCAAGTCCCAGCGACGCGTGCGGAACCGGTGGGCTGAGCGCGGCCGCGTCGAGGTGGGCCCGGTGAGCTTCAGCCCCGAGAAGCTGGCGCTGTTCAACCGCCACAAGCAGGAGCGCGGCCTGTCCGAAGAGGCCGAGCGGATGGACGCCGCCGGCTACGTCGGCTGGCTGGTGCACAGCTGCATGCTCACGGTGGAGATGACCTACTGGTACGACGACGAGCTCGTGGGCGTGGGCATCGTCGACCTCGGCCGCGACGCGCTCTCCTCGGTGTACTTCTACTTCGACCCCGACCGCTCCAAGCTCTCCCCCGGCGTCTACTCCGCCTTGCAGGAGATCGAGCTGGGCCGCCGGACGGGCCGCTCCTACGTCTACCTGGGCCTCTACGTCGAGGACTGCCGTCGCCTGTCCTACAAGGCCGACTACCACACCCACGAACGCCTGGTCGACGGCGCCTGGCGCCGCTTCGACAAGCCCTGAGCTACAGCCGTTCCCGCTCCAGGGACAGCGCGAGCGCCGCGGCGAGCTGGGTCACTGCGGCGGCGATGTACAGCGGCAGGGTCATGCAGGAGAACCCGACGAACGCCAGCAGGCAGCGCCCGGCATCCAGGGCCGCCAGCACCACCAGCAGGACGATGAGCCCGGTGGGCTCTCCACCGTGCCGGAGCCGCAGCGCCATGGCGGGCACCGCCACGCCCACCGCGAGGTCTACCAGGGCCAGGACGCCGCCGAAGACGACAGCGCCGAGGATCATGAGCTGATCGGTCGAGGACATGGGCGTGCCCATCGAAGGCACCACGAACAGGGCCACCCCGGCGACGCCCACCAGCCCGAGGAAGGACAGCGCGGCCATCAGCAGATGAGGCACGGCCGAGACGAACGCCAGGCCCATTCCCAGGGTGAAGGGCCGGTCGGCGTCGTCGAAGCCCACTACCGGATGACCACGTTCGCCGTGAAGTCGTCGCAGGTGGCCTGGCGGCAGTCGAAGACCAGCGACAGGGTCTGCTGCCCCCCGCTGGCGTTCGTGTACGTCAGGACTTCCTCGCCGGGACCAGCGAGGGCGTCGGCGGACGCCGCACAGGTGGCCTCGGGGTTGTCGCAGTCGGCCACCAGGTAGACCTGGGCATCGCCGGCGGGGGCGTCGTACGCCACCACGAGCTCCTCGCCGGCGGCGAGCTGCACGGGCAGCAGGGCATCGGTGCCGCCGGTGGGCGTGCCGGTGCAGGCGTTGCCGCCCGCCATCTGAACATCGGCGGCGAGGGCCAGGTGGGTGCCGCCGAGGGCGTAGGAGCCGGTGCCGAAGGGCGTGAGGCCGGAGACATCGGCACAGGTGTCGGCCACGAAGAGGGGGTCGGCGCCGATGAAGAGGTCGAGGCTGGAGCTGGCACAGGTGCCGCTCACGCAGCCCACCACCACGAAGCCTTGGAAGGTCGCGCCGGTGCTGTTCAGCCATGCCAGGGACTCGGCGTCGGCGGTGATGCCGTCGTTGCCGAGGACGCAGCTCTGGCCGTCGCCGCAGTTGGAGAGCAGCGCCACGTAGAGGTCGTCGTCGTCGCTCGCGGTGGCGCGGACGACCTCGCCGGCCCCCACGGAGACCGGGACGATGGCATCGGCACCGAGCCCGCCGCCCACACAGGCGATGACCGGGAGGTCGGTGGCGTGGGCCTGCAGCTCCACCGGGATGTCGGTGTAGGTGCCGGCGGTGTAGGGCACCTCGGCCAACGCATCGGCGCAGGTGTCCGGGGTGCAGGAGTCGACGCCGGCGTCGAGCCCGTTGCAGTCGAAGTCGTTGCCGTCGCCACACACGTCGGCGGCCCCCGGGTAGCGGTAGGGGTTGTTGTCGGCGCAGTCGGGGTCGCCGATGGCGGGGACGTAGTCCACATCCGGGGCGCCACACTGGGGAGCGGTGGGGGTGCCGGCCCCGACGCCATCGCCGTCGACATCCTGCCACCAGGCCACGAGGGCGCCCGAGTACTCGTCGCCGTCGTCGCAGTCGATGTTGTTGTCGACGTAGTAGGGCGGCTGGCTGCAGGCGTCGGCGAAGACGTAGGGGTTGCCGAAGCCATCGCCGTCGTCGTCGAAGTACCAGGTGGTGATGGTGGCGAGGTCGACGTCCGGGTCGTCTTCGTCGCCCAGCTCGTCGCAGTCGCCGTCGACGCCTTCGTTGCAGATCTCGGTGGCGCCCGGGTTGATCTCGAAGACCTGGTCGTTGCAGTCGGTGTTGTCGGCCACGAAGCCATCGAGGGGGTCGCCGCACTGCACGGCCTCGATGGCGATGTCGCCGTAGCCATCGCCGTCGACGTCGCGCCACACGGCCGTGGCCGAGTAGATGTCGAGGTCGTCGTCGAGGAGATCGATGTCTCCGTCGCAGTCGTTGTCGAGGGTGTCGCACACCTCGGGCGCGCCCGGGTAGACCTCGTCGTCGTCGTCGCGGCAGTCGACGCCGAGCGCTGGCAGCACGTGGTCGGCCGAGGGGGCCGTGCAGCTGGGCTTGGACGGCGCACCGGCGCCGAAGCCATCGCCGTCGTCGTCGAGGAGCCAGCCCGTGGCGTCTTGCAGCAGGGGCTCTTCGTCGTCGCAGTCGACGTCGTTCGCGGCGGTGAACCACGGCTGGAAGCAGGCCTCGACCGGGTTCGCCGCGTCGCCCGCGCCATCGGCATCGGTGTCGGCGTAGAAGGTCTGGAGCTCGGCCGGGTCGAGATCCGGATCGGTGTCGTCGATGAGCTGGTCGCAGTCGTCGTCGATCCGGTTGCAGACCTCGACGCCATCGGGGTTCACGTCGGGGTTGGTGTCGTCGCAGTCGTCGACGTTGGACGTGAAGCGGCCCGGGAACTGCGCCAGCGCCTCGGGCTTCTCGGGCCGAACGCAGCTGTTGAAGGGGTTCGACATGCCGGACAGGTCGATCGCTTCCTGGGGGAAGGGAAGGTCGAGCAGGCCGCCGTAGCCGTCTTCGTCGCGGTCGTAGTACCAGGTGGTGGCGGTGGTGCGGTCGAGGGTGGGGTCGTCGTCGTCGGCGCGCAGGTTGCAGTCGTCGTCGGTGCCGCCGTTGCAGACCTCGCGGGCCCCCGGGTTGATGGCGGGGTCGAGGTCGTTGCAGTCGCCGCGGTTCTCGACGTAGCCGGGAGGCGGAGAGCAGGCCTCGACCGTCTCGTCGAAGTTGCCGTAGCCGTCGCCGTCGAGGTCTTCGTAGTAGGGCAGCTCGCGCTGGCCTTCGTCGGCCACCTCGTCGCAGTCGTTGTCGATCCCGTCGCAGATCTCGTAGGCGTCGGGGTTGACGGCAGAGCGCTGATCGTCGCAGTCGCGCGCGTTCTCGACGTAGCCTTCTTCGAGGGTGCACACGACCTCGCGGGTGGCGGGATCGCCGAAGCCGTCGCCGTCGGCGTCGAGCCACACCTCGAACTTCTGGTCGGGCTCGCAGCCCGCGGGAGGCGGCTCGGGTTCGCAACCCATCAGGGCGAGCAGAACGACGCTGACCATTGGAACGCTCCCTTCGAGACCGCGTGTCATAGCCGGTTGTCGACCATCATGCCTGTCGACCGCCCTCACCGTCACGCCGTGGACCACGGGACGTTACCTGGGCGGCCACTTCGGGAGAGAGCACATGCGAGGCAAGCGCTTCAGCGAGTTCGCCGTCGGCGACGCGTTCACCAGCCAGGGCCGCACGGTCACGGAGGCCTGCGTGATGGCTTTCGCCGGCATCTCGGGCGACTTCAACCCCCTCCACGTCGACGCCGCCTTCGCCGAGAAGACCCCCTTCGGGAAGCGGGTGGCGCACGGCATGCTGGGCGCGAGCATCTCCACGGGCCTGGGCCAGACCCTCGGCATCTTCGAGGGCACCACGCTCGCGCTGATGGAGCAGACCTTCCAGTACAAGGGCCCCATCTTCTTCGGCGACACCATTCGCCTGCGTCTCACGGTGGAGTCGACCAAGGCGTCCTCGAAGGGCGGCAAGGGCGTGGTGGTGTTCCGCAGCGACATCCTCAACCAGGACGATGCCGTGGTGACCACCGGCACCTGGACCGTGCTCTTCACGGATCGGTAGGGGCCTCCGGTCGAGCGCCGAGGCGTCCTGTCGCTGCGTAGAGCGACACCGCGAGCACCTCGCGTAGCGCCCCGCGGACCCGCACCCACGGGGTGGACTTCACCCCGACCCCGTGCACCTCGCGGAAGTGGCGGCCGAAGACCCGCTCCACCCGGAACACGTGGTACGCGTCGGTCACCACCACGATCCTGTCCGCCCCGAGCACGGCGGCCAGGTGCGCCGCGTTCTCCTCGGTGCTGGTGGAGGTGTCCTCCAGCACGATGCGGCTCGGATCCACCCCCCAGGCCACGGCCAACCGCCGGGCCACTTCCGCCTCGCTGGGCGGGTAGTCCCCCACCCCACCGGTCAGGGCGAGCACCGGCGCCTGCCCGGCCCGCATTCGCTCGCTCGCCACCCGGGTGCGCTCGTGCAGGGCCACCGAGGGCAGGCCCCCCTCCCTCACGCCCGCCCCAGCCACGACCACGGCATCCACGGGCACCAGCTCGCCTGCCTGGCGAAGTCCATAGCGATCGAGGGCCGCCGCGAGGCTGCCCCACAGCACGAAGGGCAACAGCACGAAGCCCAGGAAGATCCTGCGGCGACGTTTCGTCTGGCTCGGCTCGGATGACATCGGCCCGAGATCATGCCACATTCTGGACATGCCCCTGTTGGTACTGGCCCTGCTCGCCTGCGGCACCGACCCGCCGGCTCCCATGCCCGACGCCCCCGGCGCCGTCGACGCGACACACCTGTACCGCGCCGCCATCGCCATGCGGGGAGCCCCCCCGAGTGCCCAGGATCTCGCCGCCTACCGCGCCGACCCCACGCAGCTCGAGCCCATCCTCCGCAGCTACCTGAGCGACCCGGGGTTCGCCGCCGCGGTGCGCGACCAGCACGCCGAGACCCTGAAGCTCCGCGGGCACATCGTCGGCAAGGTGCCCGCCACCGGCCCCCTCGACGGCGTGTCCTCGGCCCAGCTCGACATCGACATCGACGAGATGCCCCTCTACCTGGCATCCGACATCGTCACCTCTGGCCGTCCCTACACCGAGCTGCTCACCACCGAGCTCACGTTCACGAACGAGGCCACCAGCATCGTGCACGGCCTGTCGTACGACCCCGACGGCCCCACCTGGCAGCCGGCCCCCTGGACCGACGGCCGGCCGGCCGCCGGCATCCTGTCCGACACAGCCATCCTGCAGCGCTACCAGTCGAGCCTCTCGAACCACCACCGCGGTCGCGCCGCCGTGGTCCTCTCCTCGGTGATGTGCTCCGAGGTGCTGGAGAGCACGCTCGACGTCGTGCCGCCCCAGATCGGCGAGCCCAGCCAAGACATCGTCCGCACCGACCCCAGCTGCTCGGGCTGCCACGCCGCCCTCGACCCCGTCGCTTCCGCCTTCTCGGGCTTCGACCCCTACATCCTCCGCACCGACATCCTCGATGCCTACCGGGCAGGCTGCCCCGAGGGCGCCCCCTGCTACCCCCTCGACTTCTTCGACACCGAGGCCTCCGGCGACTGGGCCGCGTTCGACATGCCGGCGCCCGCCTGGAAGGGCGTGCCCGTCGACGGCCTCGCGGGCCTCGGCCAGGCCCTCGCGGCCGACCCGGACTTCGCCGAGTGCACCGCCCGGCGCTTCCATGGTTGGCACACCGGGCGCGACCCCTGGGCCGTCCCGGATGCCGTGGCCCAGGAGCTCGCCGACGTGCTGGTCGAGCACAGCTTCGATGCCCGAGAGCTCGTGGTGGCCAGCCTCCTCCACGAGGACTTCGCGACGGCCCCGCGGCGCCCCATCCGCCCGGAGGAGATGGCCCGGTCGGTGCACGCCATCACGGGCTACCGATGGACCCGTGACCTCAACGGCGCGGTCCTCGACCTCCCCACGTCGTCCCGGGTGGGCTACCGCACCCTCCTCGGCGGCACCGACGGCTGGGACGTGCTGGAGCCTGCCCGCACCCCCACCCCCTCCGCCGTCCTGGCCCGCGAAGCCCTGGCGGTCCGGGCCGGCATCCACGCCGTGAAGCGCGCCCGCGACCGAGCGCCGGCGGAGCGCACCCTCTTCACCGTCGCCGCTCCCGGCCCCATGAGCGACGACCTCGCGCGGAAGCAGCTGGTGGTCCTGCACGAGCTCGTCCTCGCGATGACCCTCGACGACGACGACCCCGCCATCGATGACGCTCTCGAGCTGCTCCGCGCCCTGGAGGCCGTCGACGACGCCGAGACCGCCTGGGCGTGGGTCCTGTCCGCCCTCCTCCAGCACGACCGTCTGGTGCTCCCATGACTACGCGCCCACGCCGCACCGGCGCCACCCGTCGCCAGCTCCTGCAGGGCCTGGCCGGCGCCGTCGCCCTGCCCTCGCTCCTCGCCGTCAGCGGCGCCGCCCCTGCCGATCGGCGCCTGGTCGTCGTGCATGTGTGGGGCGGCTGGGATCCCACCTTCGTGTTCGACCCGAAGGACCCCGCCGACGCCGACGGCCCCTACCCGGAAGAGGGCCGGAACAAGGCCGACCGCTCGACCGTGGAGGTGTTCGGCGGCCTCCCGATCCTCTCCAACCCGGAGAGGCGCCCCGGCGTCACCCGCTACTTCGAGGCCTACGGCCACGAGACCGTGGTGGTCAACGGCCTGCAGGTGGGCTCCGTGGGCCACCCCGACGCCGTACGCCGCATCCTCACCGGCACGCCCACCGACCATCGCCCCGACCTCACCGCCATCGTCGGCAGCACCGACGACGGCGGCGCCCCCACCGGCTTCGCCGACCTCTCCGGCGCCGGCATTCCCGCCCACCTCGGTGCGGCAGGCCTTCGCCTGGGAGCCCATGGCCAGATCGCCTCCCTGCTCGACGACGAGGAGCGGCCCCCCGCCGAGGCCTCCGACGCCATCGCCCGCTACCTCGCCCAGCAGACCGACCGAGCCCGCCTCGCCGCCACGACGCCGGCCGACGAAGCCCAGCTGGGCGACCGCCTCGACAGCCTCGATCGCGCCGCTCGCCTCCGAGCCCATGGCCTCGCCCTTCCGGAGGTCGGGCAGTCCTTCGTGGCCGACCTGCAGCGCGCCACCGCCCTGATCGACCAGCGAGCCGCCCGGGCCATCCTCATCGACACCCACCTGCCATGGGACAGCCACGTCGCGCAGCAGCGGCAGCACGGGAACTTCGACGAGCTGTTCATCCAGCTGCACAGCTTCCGGGAGATGCTGAACGCCGGAGGGCATGACGACGTCCTCGTGGTGGTGGTCTCCGAGATGGGGCGGAGCCCCCGTCGCAACATCGACGGCGGCACCGAGCACTGGCCCGTCACCTCCGCGATGCTGCTGGGGGCTGGCGTGCACGGCGGGCGGGTGCTGGGCGCCACCGACGCGGGCCTCCGGGCGCGGGGCATCGACCTCGACTCCGGCCTCCCCGACGACGGCAAGGAGCCCCTCCGCGCCGATCAGTTCTGCGCCGGCGTGCTCGAGGCATGCGGGGTCGACCCCACGGCCTGGCTGCCCCAGGCCACCCCCTTCCGGGCGCCCTACTCGTAGACCACGAGCCAGCTCGACACGTCCATCCGCGCCTCGCCAAGGATGAAGGGTTCCCCCGCGAGGAGCACGTCGTAGTCGACCTCCACCGTGGCTCCCCGGGGCACCTGGCCCGTGAGGTCGTGCCGCTCCACCTCGACCTCTCTGCCCGGGCACCAGCCCTGGCGGCCGAACCACCAGGTGCCGTACTGGTTGGGCACGGTCCCTTCGCCGACCGTGGCCTCGCACCCTCGGGAGGTGCCGGCCTTGAAGTAGCGGAGGGCGACCTCGGCCTCGCCCACCGTGAAGAGCTGGTCGAGCACGCAGAACTCTGCGCAGGTGAGGCTGCCGGCCTGCCCGTGGCCACTCACCACCGTGACGAGCTCGACCCGACCGTCGCCCGGCGGCACGTCGACGGTGATGGGCGCTCGCTCCACGAAGGCCTCGTCGAGGGCGCCGCCGCTGACGAGCGGGATGGCGACGAGGGGGCGCTCGACCCCTTGCTCCCGGAAGCGCAGAGACAGCCGCACCTCGTAGGGCTGCTGGCTGTAGAACTGGAAGGTCGCCTCGCCCCCTTGGAGGAGCGGAAGCAGCGGGCTCACGTCGTGCACCCAGCGACCCTCTCGATGGTACGCAGAGATCCACCGGCCGAACTCGATGGAGCAACGGTCGCCGGCCGCGGCCTCGGCCTCGGTGCAGAGGGTGAGGTTCACCAGGTAGTCCCACGGGGGACAGAGGCCGAACTCCCCCTCGCCTTTGCAGCCCAGGTGGAGGTCGAGCTCCAGGGTGTCGAAGCGCTCCAGGTCGGCGGGCAGGGCGACGGTGCGGGTCGTGCGCTCGCCGGCCCAGCCCGGATCGGCCACGGTGATCCCCTCGAACACCTCGACGACGTGCGCGTCGTCGGTGCGGAGGCGGGCGGCTCGGTCCGCCTCGAACTCCCAGTGGGCCACGTCGTAGGCGGCGTAGGACAGGCGGCCCCGCCACCAGCCGATGCCTGCGTCGTACCGATCCACATCCGCGAAGCTACCGACGTAGCGGATCTGCTGCTGGCGATCGACGCCGAAGCCCCAGCCCCACTCGGCCATCAGCGGGCCCAGCCAGCCGGGCTCGTCGACCAGGGGTTGGTCGGCCACCCAGAGCCGCGGGTCGTCGAGCTCCCGGGCCCAGACGTCGACCCGCTCGACCCAGGCGGCATCACCGTAGCGACTCCCGACCACGAGGATGGCGTGGGGAGGCAGCGCGGCGAGCAGCTCCTCCAGGTCGGCTCGCTCGGCCCACAGGTCGGCGTCTTCCTGTCGTGGGAGGTCGGGTAGCACCAAGAGCACCTCGCAGCCCGACCAGCCCGCAGCGAGCTCGAAGAGGCCGCGGGTCGTGGAGAGCACCACGTCGCCAGCGCGAGCGCCCGGATCCGTTGACCGACCGTGACCGTTCGTCCACCAGCGCTCGGTCGGGAGGCTCAGCGCCTCGCAGTCGACCCGGGGCGGGGGCTCGGTGGTCGGCGCTACCTCGACCGTTGGGACCTCGGGAGGCTGAGGAGCCGTCTGCTGGCTGTCGCGCTCGGGCGGGGCCGACGAGCAGGCGACCAGCCCCAACGCCAGCCACACGCTGCCGCCGAGCCGACCCTGCCGCGTACCCATGGCCATTTCGTATCGTCGCACGATGGGACGGCCACCGTGGTCGCCGTCCGGCGCTCCGCACGCTAGATCCAAGGCCGATGATCCTCTACCTCCTGGCATGTACCTCCGGTGTGCTCACCGAGTTCGCGCCCGCTCCTCCGCCGGTCACCACGCCGGAGCCCGAGCTGCCGCCCCTCGAGCTCAGCATCACCTCCCCCGAAGCCCTCTCCTTCGTCGGCGACCGCGTCGCCGTGCGAGGCCAGGTCAACCGGCCCGACGCCTGGGTCTGGGTCGAGGGGCGGCGCGCGAGCGTCGGGAACGATGGCAACTTCTACGTCGAGATCGACGTGCCCGGTCATCTGCGCATCATCGACATCGAGGCCTCCGCGCCCGAGCAGCCCCACCTGCAGGAGCGCCGCACGGTCCTGGGCGGCACCGACCCCGCCGACACCTGGCCCGGCGCCGTCACGATGCGCTTCACCCCCACCGGGGTCGACCACCTCGCCGAGGTCATCGAGGGCCTGGTGGTCGAGCTCGACCTCGCGGGTCAGCTCGCCGGGGCCCTGCCCGATCTCGAGCTCGGTGGCTTCCGCGCGACGCCGCTGGGCATCAGCCACTGGCCGGTCAGCGCCGACATGACCTCCTCCACCAACGGCCTCGAGCTCACCGTGGAGGTCCCCGAGGTCGTGCTCTCGTACGACATCGTCACCGGCACCTTCCTCGGCGACGGCCGGGTAGAGCTCGGCATCGAGCGCATCACCCTCGGCGCCACCCTCGACCCCGTCATCGACGGCTCGGGCGTGCTCGCCCTCGCCATCTCCGACACCACCATCGACCTCGACGACCCGATCATCCGTCTCGGGGGCCTCACGGTGCCCGCACTGGAGAACCTGGCGGGCACCGCGGTGGGCGGCCTGGGCGACCTCCTCGAGGGCCTCCTCGACGGCCTCGTCGGCGGCCTGGGCCAGGTCGACCTCTTCGGCCCCATCGCCTTCGAGTCCGACCTCTTCGGCACCCCCATCGCGCTGTCCGTCGACCGGCTCGCCTCCGACGACCAGGGCATCGCCGCCCTGCTGGGCGTCGACCTCGGCACCGGCCCCACCGGCACGCGCCTCGCCGTCCCCACCGCCGACCAGGCCGGCTTCCAGGCCGACCTCGCCGTGGCCATCCACGAGGGCCTGTTCCAGCCCCTGCTCCAGAGCGACCTCCTGGCCCTCCTGGAGCAAGACCTCCGCCTCGACGGCCTGTTCGGCGAGATCATCGGTCTGCCCATCACCAACCTCCCCGGCGGCGACGACGTCCCCGACGACCGCACCGGCTGGTGCATGGCCATCGAGGTAGGCGACGCCAGCCTCGTGCGTCTGGCGGATGGCCTCGACCCCATGGCCACCGTGGTCCTCCCGGAGGTCGTGCTCGACATCGGCGTCAGCGTCCCCGGCGACAGCTGCATGCACTGGCTCGATGCCACCATCGCCATGGAGGCCGACCTCGCCGTCACCTCCGGCACCGCCCTCGGCTTCGATCTCCGCATCGTCGACGGCACGGTCGACCACTACGCCACCACCGACGACTGGGACGAGCGAGAGGTGATCGACGGCCTCGGAACCCTGATCGATGCCGCCACGAGTCTCCTCGGGTCGTCCCTGCAGCTCGATCTGCTCGACCTCCTGGGCGGCCTCGGCGAGCTCGACGCGCTAGGCGAGGTACAGCCCCGCCTGGTCGACCAGCAGCCCGTGGTCACCCAGCGCGGTGAAGTGGTTCCCGGGCTCAAGATTCTGTCGGTGTCGATCTGGGACTGATCCTCCTGCTGCTG
>ENA-OWNT01002522-OWNT01002522.1-seawater-metagenome-genome-assembly--contig:-NODE-2522-length-18958-cov-3.017955_pt1 | contig 18958 bp, 16 predicted proteins | sample MGYA00238136_ERZ651165 | MGnify/ENA primary metagenome ERZ651165 (study PRJEB26861, sample SAMN08777766) | seawater metagenome | isolation source: coastal seawater | place: USA: Florida | collected...
GCCGCTGCCGCCCACCGGACTGGCGGTCGAGGTGCATCTTGCCTTCAACCTGCTTCTCGCCGTGGCGATCTGGCCGTTCTCCGGCGTGATCTCGCGCGTGGTCGAGTGGATGCTGCCCGACGCCGAGACGATGGAAGAGGCCGGAACCCAGTGGCTAGACGAGGAGGCGCTGGAGACCCCCGCGCTCGCTCTCGCCGGGGCCAGCCGCGAGGCGCTGGCGATCGGCGACATCGTCGAGCGCATGATGGTCCAGACCCATACCGCCTTCCGCAAGAACGACGCGGCCCCGCTGGCCGAGGTCGCGGTGCTGGAAGACCGCGTCGACCGGCTCCAGCAGGAGGTCAAGGTCTACCTCTCGCGGCTGGGCCGCGAGGCGGGCGAGGCCGACCGCCGCCGTGCGATCAACATCCTTGACTACGTGATCAACCTCGAACACGTCGGCGACATCATCGACAAGGGGCTCGGCCCCGAGGTGCGCAAGAAGATCGGCCTCGGCCTGCGCTTCTCCGAGGAGGGCTACCGCGAGCTCAGCGGGATGTTCGTGATGACGCTGGAGAACATCAAGGTCGCGCAGACCATCTTCATGACCGGCGACCGCGACCTCGCCAAGCAGTTGATGGAGGTCAAGGTCGACATCCGCAAGATGGAGCGCCAGTCGGCCCAGCGGCATTTCATGCGCCTGCAGGACGGCGACGCCGCCAGCCTCCAGACGTCCTCGCTGCACCTCGACATGCTGCGCGATCTCAAGCGGGTCAACGCCCACGTGGTCTCGGTCGCCCACCCGATCCTCGACGAGGAGGGGCTGCTGGTCGAAAGCCGTCTCAAGGCGGTCTGACCGTCAGATCAGACCGCCAAGGATCACGACGCCCCAGAGGATCAGCACGACGCCCGCGACGCGGGAGGCTGTTTCCCCCCACGGGCTGAGCCGTTCGAGGGCAACAAAAGCCGCGAGGCCGACGATCCAGATGAGGTTCATGATACCGCCGACGAAGAGCAGGGCCATCAGGAACCAGCAGCAGGCAAGGCAGTAGGTGCCATGCTCCAGCCCCATCAGGAAGGCGCCCCGCACGCCGGGTTTCCGGCGCTCCGTCAGGAATTTGATCGGCGCGCGGCAATGGGCAAGGCACGCGGCCTTGAGCGAACTGAACTGGAAGACGCCAGTCACGATCAGCAGGAGGCCCCCGGGCACCGTGTCGATCAGCGTCATCATCGTGGCCGAAACCACCCCGGCCGCTTCCAGCGCCCATTGCACCGAGGCCGCGACAAGGCTGAAGCCCGCCCAGGCCACGAGGTAGCCGGCAAGAAAGACCGAGCAGAGCTCGGCCACGCGATCCGCGTCCTCCGTGTGCCGCAGCATCGCGGCATTCAGCAGCACAGTGGGCGCGACGCTGGGCAGCATCATGGCGATCATCATCACCCACCACATCAGAAAGACGAGGAGTGCGTGGGACGCGCTCCAGTCACCGGGCGCACGCACCCCCGGCATGTCGCGCATGTCGCGCATCGCCGTCATCTCCAGCGCCGACATGTCCATGCCGACGCCGAAGACCGTGTAAAGACCCGCGAGCAGGAACAGCGCGCAGATCATCAGGACCAGCAGATGCCGGTCGCGCCTCAGCAGGCGCTCGGTCACACTCAGTTGTGTCATGACATCCTGCGGCTCAGGCCGCGGCCTCGAGGACGCCGGTTCCGGTGATATGCAGGGCGCAGAAATGGGCGTGGCTGCCCTCGGTCCCGGTCAGGTTGATCGCTCCCTTGGTCCGGGTGGTTGCCTTGCCGACCTCGGCCACGCGGTACTCGAACCCGTGCGGCAGGTCGATCCTGGCCCGGTGCTCGGCCCCCGTGACCGGGTTCTTCAGCGGCTCCCAGACGGTGTCGAACACACCCGCCACGCTCGCCTTGCCGGTCCGCGCCTCGTAATCCATCTCGATCTCGATGGGTTTGTAGAGCGTCTCCAGCTTGTTCGGGCTCATCGCGGAATAGACCCACCAGAAGGTGGCCATATCCTCGGTGTCCTGACCGGTCACGATCTTCTCGAGCGCGGCCCGCTGTGCCGGGGTGGCGCTTTCGTCGATGATCGTCTGCATGGTGCCATTGCCCTCGTGCACCGCGCCCGGCCATTGATAGACCTGTGCCACCTTGGTGCCCGACAGGTCGACGTCCCCGTGTTGTCCCGACTCGATGATAAAGGCCACTGCCGCCTCGCATTTGCCCTTCGTCGGCAGTGACATGAACTGACACGGACAACCCGTGGCGCAGTTACAGTTAGCTAACTCGTACCCGTGAATTTCCCAAGGTGTCATCTCGACGCCTCCCCCGAAAAAAATTTACGTGAAAAATTGGCTAGATCTGCAACATATCACGTTTTTGCTATCTTTTCAGCCGCGATGTTTCCGGTGCCCGTCCGCCGGGCCTGTCCGGTGGCGCGGACAGGAGGGGAGCGGCCCGGCGCTGCATGAGAAAATGGCGCGTTTCAAAGCGATTGGCGGGTCCTTGCCACAAATTCGGGCTTGTTGATTGATCCTCGGGCCGGCTTTACCCATGCTCCCCCTAGCCAGTCCCGCAACAAGAGTACCGATCGCCAACCGATGACCGCCTCCGCGCTTTCCTTCAGCCAGAAGCTCTCGGCCCTGCTCTGCAGCATCTATCCGGATATCGACCCCGACATCCTCGCCACCCACGTGGTTGAGGCGTTCTGGCCCGAGGGCCGTCACCGCCGCAAACGCTCGCGCACGCCCGGGAACCGGCTCTGGTCGGAACACGATGCGCTGCTGATCACCTACGGCAACACGCTGATCGACGGGAAGCACAAGCCGCTCGACCTGTTGCACGACTTTCTCGTCTCGCGGCTGAAGGGCGTGGTGAACGGGGTGCACATCCTGCCGTTCTTTCCCTTCACCTCCGACGACGGCTTCGCGGTCACAGACTTTCGCGCCGTGAACAGCGAACTGGGGGAATGGGCCGACATCAACCGCATCGGGAGCGAGTTCCACCTGATGTCGGACCTCGTGCTCAACCATGTCTCGAGCCAGGGTCCGTGGTTCAACGCTTACCGTCAGGGCATCGCGCCCTACGACAGGTTCTTCTTCGAGGCCTCGCCCGACGATGACCTGAGCGAGGTGGTCCGCCCGCGCACCACGCCACTGTTACAGGAGGTCGAGACGGTGCATGGCCCGCGCCACGTTTGGTGCACCTTCAGCCACGACCAGATCGACGTGGACTTCCGCAACCCCGAGGTGCTGCTGGAGTTCCTGCGCATCATCCGGCTGCACATCGACAACGGCGTGCGGATTGTCCGGCTGGATGCGGTGGCCTTCATCTGGAAGGAGGTCGGCACCAAGTCGATCCACCTGCCGCAGACCCATGCCATCGTGCGGCTGATCCGGCTGCTCTGCGATTTCGCGACCGAGCCGGTGATCCTGCTGACCGAGACCAATGTGCCCAAGGCCGAGAACCTCTCCTACTTCGGCAACCGGAACGAGGCACACGCGGTCTACAACTTTCCGCTGCCGCCGCTGATCCTGCACGCCATGATGTCGGGCAGCGCGCGCTACCTGAACCGCTGGCAGGCGGGGATGCCGCCCGCGCAACTGGGCTGCGCCTATCTGAACTTCACCGCCAGCCACGACGGCATCGGGATGCGCCCCGCCGAGGGCGTGCTGCCGGAGGACGAGAAGCAGAAGGTCATCGACACGGTGCTGTCGCAGGGCGGGCTGGTGTCGATGCGGGCGCTGCCGGATGGGGGGCAATCGCCCTACGAGCTGAACACCACATTTTACGACGCGCTCGGCGCGACCTTCAAAGGGCAGGATGACCTGCATTTCGAGCGCTTCATGTGTTCGCAGACCATCGTCATGTCGCTGGAAGGGATCCCGGCCTTCTACATCCACTCGCTGCTGGCCACGCCGAACGATCACGAGGCGGTGGAACGGCGGGGGATGAACCGCGCGATCAACCGGCACCGCTGGGACTACCCGACGTTGCTGGACCAGCTCGACAACCCGGACTCGCCCCACGCCCGGGTCCTGAACGCGCTGTCGGCGCGGCTGCGCCTGCGGTCACGGCAGACGGCGTTTCATCCCAACGCGACGCAGTTCACCCTCGCCCTCGACGAGCGGGTGTTCGGCATCTGGCGCCAGAGCCTCGACCGCGACCAGTCGATCTTTGCCCTGCACAACGTCAGCGACGAGGAGGTCCGCATCGCGCCCTCGTCGATCAACCTGATCGAGGACGAGAACTGGGTCGATATCCTCTCGGGCGAGGCGGTGGAGGCGCTGGGCGAGGAGATGGTGCTGGCCCCCTACCAGTGCCGCTGGATCACCAACCGCTAGGCGCGGCGCCGTTAACCCTTTGTTTGCCGTTTCGCGTGCGAAACATTTTTCGGGCAAGTGTCTGGAAACAAAGAGCGGTTAACCACCTATTTACCTTGCCTTGCGTCGGCTGCCCAGCCGCATTGCCCGCATGAGACCGCCTTCTCAACGGCCTCGCCGTGGTTCATAAGGAGCCATCGCCTCCACCTGTGTCAGAGCCATGATCGACCTGCTTCTCTTCGTCCCGGCCTGTTTTGCGCTGAACCTTGCCTTCGGGCCGAACAACCTGCTGGCGATGACGCATGGCGCGCAGAGCGGGGTCCGGTTCGCGCTGGCTGCCAGCACCGCGCGCCTTGCCGCCTTCGTCCCGATGATCGCGGCCAGCGCGCTGGGGCTCGGCGTCCTGCTTTCGGCCTCGGCCACGGTCTTTGGTGTGGTCAAGATCATCGGCGCGGCCTACCTGATCTGGCTGGGGATCAAGCTGCTGCGCACCCCCGCCGCCGCCGGTGCCTCGGTATCCCAGCGCGGCGCTGTGCCCTTGCCCCAGGCGTTCCGGCGGGAAGGTCTGGCCGCACTCGGCAATCCCAAGGCCATCCTGATCTTCGCCGCCTTCTTCCCCCAGTTCGTCGTCGCCGACCATTACTGGCTCAGCTACGCGCAGCTTGGCGGGATCTTCCTGCTGCTGGAGGTGGTCGCGATCGCGGTCTACGCGACGGCGGGCCGTTTCGCGGCGGCCTTTGCCGCGACGCGCCTGCACTGGTTCCAGCGCCTGTCGGGTGCGGGCATGGTGGTGTTCGGCGTGCTGCTCCTGCTGGCCCGTCAGCCGGGGCGCGGCGCGGCCTGACCCCCCGGGAGCGGCCGGAACCTGTCACATTTGTAACCTTGCCGACGACGGATGGTAATCGCCCCGTGTTTCGTAGAGGCTTGGACGTATTATATGAAGCCTTGCGCCGATGGCGTGCAGGCTTGCGAGGTTGGGATGAAACTACTGGTCGTAGAGGATGATGAGACCACCGGGAACTACATCGCCCGGGGCCTGCGCGAGGAAGGTCAGAGCGTCGACCTCGTCGCCGACGGGCGCGAGGGCCTGATCCAGGCGACAACGGGCAACTACGACGTGATGATCGTGGACCGGATGCTGCCCGAGATCGACGGCATGACGCTAGTCAAGACGCTGCGCGGCGCGGGCAACCGGACGCCGGTGCTGTTCCTGACCTCGCTCGGCAGCGTGGACGACCGGATCGACGGGCTGAATGCCGGGGGGGACGACTACCTCGTCAAGCCCTTCGCCTTCGGCGAACTCTCGGCCCGGGTCGCGGCCCTGTCGCGCCGACCGCAGGCGATGGAGCGCGAGAGCGTGCTGCGCGCTGGCGATCTCGAGATGGACCTGATCGCGCGCCGGGTCACGCGGGCAGGGCAGACGCTCGACCTGCTGCCGCGCGAGTTCTCGATCCTCGAGCACCTGCTGCGCCGCAAGGGCCGGGTGCAGACCCGTACCATGTTGCTGGAAGCGATCTGGGACATCAGCTTTGACCCCGGCACCAACGTGGTCGAGACCCACATCAGCCGCCTGCGCGCCAAGGTGGATCGTCCCTTCGACACCGAGCTGATCAAGACGGTGCGTGGCGCGGGCTACCGGATCGACGCGTGAGGAGCCGTCTGCGCAGCCTGATCCGTTCGATGCCCCTGCGGCTTGCGCTTGGGCTGGTCGCGGTCTTTGCGATGGTCAGCCTGCTTAGTTTCGGCGCCAGCTACGTGGTCACCCAGCGCTCGATGGAACAGCAGATGCGCGAGGACCTTGTGCAGGACATCGCCGGGTTCCGCGCCGCCCCCAGCGCGGCGGCCGTGGCGACGCTGGTGCGGGCCGAGGCCGAGAGCACCGATCCGGAGCGCATGGTACTCAGCTACTTTGCGCCCAACGGGCGGCATTTCGGCAATGCCGCCATCGCAAGGGACAACGAAGGGTATCACGTCGTCTCCGTCGCGCAGAACGGCAAGACCGTCGAGGGACGCTACCTTGCCCTCACCACCGGCCTCTACGGTGGCCAACTGACCATCGCCCGCAGCCGAAGCGAGATCGAGGCGCTGCGCCGGGTGTTCCTGAACATCCTCGTCATCAGCCTCGTGCCGACCTTCCTGATCGCGCTGTCGGGGGCTGTCTACATCGCCTCGCGCAGCGCGGGGCATGTCGACCGGGTAGGACGCACGCTCGACCGGCTGACCACGGGCAACCTCGGCGCGCGTGTCCAGCCCGAGCGTGGCTGGTCCGACGACCTTGCCCAGATCGGAGCCAAGATCGACCAGATGGCCGAGGCACAGGAGGCCTCGGTCGCCTCGCTGCGACAGGTCTCGTCCGATATCGCCCACGACCTGAAGACACCGATCCAGCGGGTCGCGGTCCACCTCGACGAGCTGTCGCGCAACCCGAGCCTCGACGGCGAGGCGCGCGACCTCGTGGACCGGGCGACGGACGAGCTGGACCGGATCGTGGCGGTGTTCCATGCGCTGCTCCAGATCGCCCAGATCGAGGCGGGTACACCCCGCTCGCAATTCGCGCCGGTCGACCTTGCCGCGCTGATCGAGACCTGTGTCGAGCTCTACGAGCCGATGGCGGGCGAAACCGGCCACCAGCTGGTCGCGGTGCCCCGGGAGGGCCCGGTCGCGATGGTCGAGGGAGAGCGCAACCTGCTGCTGCAACTGCTGGCGAACCTTGTCGAGAACGCCCTGCGCCACACGCCGGACGGCACCCGCATCGCGATTGCCCTGCGGCAGGAGGGCGGGCGGGTCGTGCTCGACGTGGCAGACGATGGCCCCGGCATCCCCGAAGAGGAACGCGACAAGGTGCTGCGCCGCCTCTACCGGCTGGACCGCAGCCGCGGCACGCCCGGTTCGGGGCTGGGCCTGAACTTTGTCTCGGTGGTCGCGCGGCTGCACGAGGCGCGGCTTGTGCTGGGCGATGCCGCGCCGGGCCTGCGGGTCTCGCTGGTATTTCCGGCCGGGGCGACCCGCGACAAGCCTGCCGAAACGGCAGAGGCGCGGTGACGTGCGGGCGCATGTCCCGCCTCCGATTGCAAATCCCGTATCGCGGTTCTAGGTTCGGGGACATCCCGGCGGGGCGGGAGCATCCATCCTGCCGATCTTTCCGAACACAGGAGCCGGCGCGATGAACGAACACCCGTTGTGGACATATGTCGAGGACGCAAAGGACCGGTTCAAGGCGCTGAGCGACAAGGTCTGGGCCACCCCCGAAACCTGCTATGCCGAGAAGGCAAGCGCCGCCGCGCACCTCGAGGAACTGACCTTTCAGGGCTTCCGCGTGACCGAGAACCTTGCCAACATCCCGACCGCGGTGATGGGCGAGGCGGGCGAGGGCGGCCCGGTGATCGCCTTCCTTGGCGAGTACGATGCGCTGGCGGGCATGAGCCAGGAGGCCGACGTCTTCGAGAAGACACCGCTGGTTGCCGGGGCGAACGGGCACGGCTGCGGGCACAACCTGCTAGGCTCGGCCGCACTGCTGGCGGCGACGGCGGTCAAGAACTGGCTGGAAGAAACCGGAACGCCGGGTCGGGTGCGCTACTACGGCTGCCCCGCGGAAGAGGGCGGTGCGGCCAAGGCCTTCATGGTGCGCGACGGAGCTTTCGATGACGTCGATATCGCCATCACGTGGCACCCGGGCAGCATTCCGGGGGTGCTGAAGGGCAGTTCGCTGTCGAATGCGCGGGTCGACTTCACCTTCGAGGGCAAGGCCTCGCACGCGGCGGGCGCGCCGCACCTCGGTCGCAGCGCGCTCGACGGTGTCGAGCTCATGAGCGTCGGCATCAACTACCTGCGCGAACACATGCCCGACGAGGCGCGGATTCATTACGCCATCATCGACGGCGGCGGCATCTCTCCCAACGTGGTGCAGGCCCATGCCAAGGTGCGCTATGTGGTGCGCGCGGCGACGGCACCGGAAATGCTGGCGCTGCTGGCCCGCGTGCGCAAGGTCGCCAAGGGCGCGGCGATGATGACCGAGACCGAGGTGTCGGACGAGGTCCTCGCCGCCGTGTCGAACCTGATCTACAACGCTCCGCTGGGCGAGGCGATGCAGCGCAACCTCGAACAGCTCGGGCCGCCGCCGTTTTCGGACGTTGACCGGGCCTATGCGGCGCGGTTCCAGGCCACGCTGAGCGAGGACGACATCCTTGCCGCCTACAAGTCGATGGGCCTCGTCGAGGAAAGCCGCAAGCCGCTGGCCGATTTCGTGGTGCCCGCCGACGCCCCGGTGGTGCCGATGGGCGGCTCGACCGACGTGTCGGACGTAAGTTGGGTGGTGCCGACGATCCAGCTCTGGGGCGCGACCCATGCCATCGGGACGCAGCTGCACAGCTGGCAGGTGGTGGCACAGGGCAAGAGCCAGCCGGCGATCAAGGGCATGGTGCACGCGGCGGCGGTCATGGCCGCGACCGGGGCCGACGCGATGCGCGACCCGGACCTGCGGGCGCGGGCCAAGGAAGACCTTGCGCGCCGGACCGGGCCTGCGGGATACGTCTGCCCGCTGCCGGAAAGCGCCGAGCCGCCGATTGCCGCGATGGCCTGATCGCCCTCCGGCGCTCCCGTTGAAATATCCCGCGGCGCAGTCCTGCGCCGCCACTGCCCCTGTCGAGTGAACCCGAATGCCCCTGACCAACACCGCCGCCAAGATCCATGATGCGCTGACCTTTCCGATTGCCGAGGTGCCCGAATACGGCGCGGTGCAGGAGATCGCGCCGGGCATCCTCTGGTTCCGCATCCCGCTGCCGTTCCAGCTGGATCACGTGAACATCTACCTCATCGAGGACGGCGACGGCTGGGCGGTGGTCGATACCGGGATCAAGACGAAGAAGGCCATCGACATGTGGGAGACCCTGTTCGACGGGCCTCTCAAGGGCTTCAAGCTGACCAAGGTGATCGTGACCCATCACCACCCCGACCACATCGGGCTGGCCGGATACCTCTGCGAAAAGAGCGGTGCGCCGCTGCTGACCAGCCAGACCGCCTATATGTCGAGCCGGGTGATCTCGCTCGCGCCGCAGGATTTCGGCTCGCGCTACTACTTCGATTTCTACCGCAGCCACGGGATGAGCGAGGAGGCGGCCGGGCTCGTCGCGATCCAGGGCAACGAGTATCTCAAGCTGGTCGACAACCTGCCGCCGACCTTCCTGCGCCTGCTGCTGGGCGACCAGCTGACCATCGGCAAGCGGCAGTTCCGCGTCTTTACCGGTGACGGGCACGCGCCCGAGCAGATCATGCTCTACAGCGAGGTCGACAAGCTGCTGTTCGCCGCCGATCAGGTGCTCGAGAAGATCTCGCCCAACGTCAGCGTCTGGGCGGGAGAGCCGAACGGCGATCCGCTGGGCCACTTTCTGCGCACCCTGCGTTACCTGCGCGCCGAGATTCCCGATGACGTTCTGGTCCTGCCGGGGCACCGTCGGCCGTTCCACGGGCTGCACCACCGCTGCGAGGAACTGGAGGCGCACCACGAGGAGCGCTGCGACCGCATCCGCGCGGCCTGCGCCGAGAATCCCCATTCGATTGCCGAGCTGGTGCCGATCCTGTTCACCCGGCCGCTCGACCCGCACCAGATGAGCTTTGCCTTCACCGAGACGCTGGCGCATGCCAACCGACTGATCCGGCGCGGCGAGATCGAGGAGATCGAGCGCGAGGGCAAGAAGTTCTGCCAGACGGTGGCCTGAGGGCGAGACTCCACGCGGCAGGGCGGCCACAGCGAGCCCCTAAACGCGCGGGCCGTGGGCCCCGCGCGTTGACAGGCCGGACCCCGCTGCGGAGAGATCCCCGCTGACATTGTCAGCGCGTGATTGAGACTGCCCGATGGATATTTCTGACCGGTTCCAGTGGAACTACAACATTGCATCGCTCGGTATGCCGGACGTGCTGCCGAACATCACCTACACGCGCAGCTTCGACGCCAACGGTGATGGCATCGCCGATATCCTTGCCGCCACGGACAACTACGGCGACGACAGCACCGACTATTCGGCGTACCTGTTGTTGGGCGACGCCAACGGGGGCTTTTCCATCGGGGCGCAGTTGCCCGGCCGTTACGTGCCCCGCGATGCTGCCGTGGGCGACCTGAACGGCGACGGCGACATGGATTTCTACGTGGCCTACACCGGGCCCGACACCACCGAAGCGCCGGGCGAGAAAGACGTCCTGATGATGAGCGACGGGGCGGGCGGCTGGACAGCGGTGTCGTTTCCCAACCCGGCGACCGGGTTCTCGCACAGCGTCGCCATAGGCGACATCGACGACGACGACGACCTCGACATCTTCGTGCAGACCAACGGCGACGAGGACAACGCGCAGCCTTTCCTGCTGATCAACGACGGAAGCGGCAGCTTTACCCTCGACCGCAGCGCGCTGCCCGAGAGCATCGCGACGCAGAACGATTCCAGCAGCTATATCCGCCAGCAATGGGCCGAGTTCGCGGACCTGAACAACGACGGTCTGGCGGACCTGATCGTCGGCAAGCAGGAGGAACCGGGGACCAATCCGCCGCGCAAGTCGTGGATCTTCTTCAATCAGGGCGGCAGCTTTGACGACGACCATGCCGTCGTTCTGCCGGACCACAAGAAGCTGAGGAACGCGCAGGAGGTGATCGACCTGCAGGCCGTCGACCTCGACGGCGACGGCGACCTTGAACTGGTGATGATCGGGCAGGGGCGCCGCGCGGGCGAGGGCTATACCTCGGAGTTCGCGATCCAGGTCTTCGAGGTGTCGGACAGCGGCAAGGTGACCGATGACAGCGCGCGGTGGTTCGGGGCCGACGCGGGCTATTTCTCGGGGTCCCAGATTCCCTATGGGCTGAACTTCTACGACGTGAACGGCGACGGGCGCCTCGACATCGTGCCGCAGGGCTGGAGCGGGCCCTACAACGACGGCGCCTTCCCGGTGCTGCTGCTGAACGGCGGCGAGGGCGTGTTCCAGATCTACGATGCGGTCGATGTCGAGTCCGACCAGACCTACTTCTTTGGCTCGCACACGTTGCCGACCTTCGACAACGGGGTGCTGCGCTATGTCAGCGTTGATGCGAACCCGGAGACCGGGATGCTCGACATAAGGGCGATCGAACTGGTGGGTGACCTGCCGGAGGTCACGACCGGCATGTACCGCCTTGGTGCCAACCGGGGCGAGGTGATGGCCGGGCAGGCCTTTGACGACACGCTGATGGGGCGCGGCGGGGACGACCGTATCGGCGGGCGGCGGGGCGACGACGACCTGCGCGGAGGGGCCGGAGCCGACATGATCTCGGGCGGCGAAGGTGCGGACCGGCTGCGCGGGGACGGCGGCAACGACGATTTGAACGGCGACGCGGGGCGCGACATCCTGTTGGGCGGCGCGGGCAAGGACGTGCTCAAGGGCGGCACCGGCAACGACCGCCTGCGCGGTGAGGCAGGAAACGACGTGATGCGCGGAAATGCCGGGAAGGACACCTTTGTCTTTGGTGCGGGCGACGACCGCGACCGGATCATCGATTTTCAGGACGACCACGACACGCTCAAGCTGCTGCCCGATCTCGGGGTGTCGAACCTGCGGCAGGCCCTGCGTCATGCCAGCGAGGTTTCGGGCAACGTGGTCTTTGACTTCGGCGACGGCGATATCCTGACGGTTCAGAACATCACCATCGCCGATCTGCGCGACGATATCGTGATCGGCTGATCAGCCAGCCACGTGGCTGCGGCCGCCCTGTGCGTCCTCGGAGTAGAACCAGTCGTCGGGGTAGGGGTACCACCAGTCGGCGAGCTTTGCCTTGGGGTCGATCACGGCCATCTTGGGCTGTCGGAAGGCGTCGAGCCCCTGCCGCCCCAGCGTGCGGCCGAGGCCGGAGTTCTTGATGCCGCCGAAGGGCAGCGCGTCGTTGTCGACCAGCGGGTTGTTGACCCAGACCATGCCGGCCTGCAACTCGTTCACAGCGCGAAAGGCTTCTTCCAGATCATTGGTGAAGGCACAGGCGCCAAGGCCGAAGGGGCTGTCGTTGGCCATCGCCAGCGCCTCGTCGAAGTCCTTGACCCGGATGATCGAGACGGCGGGGCCGAAGATTTCCTCGGTCAGGATCGCCATGCCGGGTCTGACGCCGGTGAGGATGGTGGGTTCGTAGAACCAGCCGGGGCCAGCGCCCTCGGCGATCTTGCCGCCGCACTCGATGGTGGCGCCCTGCGCCACCGCGTCCTCGACCAGCCGCATCACCTTGGCGCGGGCGGGTTCGGAGACCAGCGGGCCGATCTCGGAGATGCCCATGCCGTCGCCGATGCGGAGCTTTTGCGCGTGGGCGACAAAGGCCGCGACGAAGGCGTCGTGCACCTCGTCCACCACGTAGATGCGCTCGGTCGAAGTGCAGACCTGCCCCGACTGAAGGAAGGCGGCGGTGACGGCTCCGGCGGCGGCGACGGTAAGGTCGGCGTGCTTGGAGACGATCAGCGGGTCGCTGCCACCCGCCTCGATCACTGCCGGTTTCAGGTGCTGCGCGGCGGCGACGGCCACGGCCTTGCCGGTCGGAACCGAGCCGGTGAAGGCGACGGCATGGGTTTTCGGGCTGTCGATCAGGTGCTGCCCCACGTCGCCGCCGCCGGGGAGGCAGGCGATGAGGTCGGCAGGAAGTGCGCGGAAGAACTCCATGAACTTCATCGCGCAGAGGGTGCCTGCGGGGGCGGCCTTCAAGACGATGCCGTTGCCCGCCGCGAGGGAGGCGGCGATGGACCAGCAGCCGAGGATCAGGGGGAAGTTGTAGGGGACGATATGAACCGTGGTGCCCAGCGGCTCCCATGTCTGGAACTGGAACGAACCGGGCTGCATCGTCCCTGCGATCTTGCCGCCGTCGTTGCGGGCCATCTCGGCGTAGTAGCGGAACACCGGCGGGATGTTAGCGATCTCGCCGATGGCCTCGGGGAAGGGCTTGCCCGTCTCAAGCGTCATGAGGCGGGCGACCTCGGTCATGTCGCCCGCCTCGATATCGTTCGCGACCTGGTGCAGAATGCGCGCGCGGCTCTTCTGGTCGAGCGCCGCCCAGCCCTTTTGCGCCACATTCACACGGGCGAGCACGCTGTCGATCACCTCCGGGCCGGGCTCGCCGTAGACCCCGGCGGGCTCCAGCGTGGAGGGGTTGATCAGCGTCACCCCGGCTCCGTCCAGCGGGACATGCGCGGGGTTCAGGAAGTAGCTGGGCTTGGCGGGGTCGAACATGGGGGAACCTTTCGGATGACCCGCGTTCAGCGGATCATGTAGACCTTCTTGATCGTCTCGTGGACGGTGCAGACGCCCTTCCAGTCCTGCGGGAAGAAGGCGGCGGTGTCGGGGGTGATCTCGATAACCTCGCCGGATTCATGGACATAGGTGCAGCGCCCTTCGAGGAAGTGGCAGAATTCGTCACGGGTCACGTGGCACTCCCACTTGCCGGGGGTGCAGACCCAGAGGCCACATTCGCTCTCGCCGTTGGGGCCCTTGTGCAGGACCTTGCCGGAGGTGTGCGAGCTGCCCTCGATCATCGTGGGGATCACGCCCCAGTCGACGAGGTTGTCCTGTTCCAGCGGTTTGTTCATCACCGGAGTCGTCATCGGTTTCTACCTTTCAAAACAGCGCATAGACGTTGCGCATTTCTTCGTGGACGGCGCATTCGCCGCTCCATCCTTTGGGGAACATCACCACCGTGCCTGCGCTGACCTCGATCACCTCGCCCTCGTCGGAGGTGTAGGTGGCACGGCCCGCCACGAAATGGCAGAGTTCGTCGGCGGGGAGCGCCAGACGCCAGCGGCCCGGGGTGCAGACCCATGTGCCGATCTCGGGGCGGTTGTCGGGGCCCTTGTGGACCAGACGCCCGGAGGAGCGCGACTGCCCCTCCAGCGCTGCCGGTTGAACGCCCCAGTCGACCAGATCGGTACGGGTGGAGACGTCGTAGAGATGCGGTGCGCTGCTCACTTGGACAGGATCCCGTCGAGGATCTTCGCCGCCTTGGTCGGGCCGTGGCGCGACTGCATGTGGGCCGAGGTCTCTGCCAGCTTGGCCTGCATCGCCGCATCGGTCAGGCAGGTTTCCAGCGCCTTGGCCAGTTCTTCGTCGGTCCAGTCGTAGCGGTGGAAGCCGAAGCCGTGGCCGGTTTCCTGCACGCGCATGGCGTTGTCGTGGCCGTCCCAGACGTAGGGCATGATGATCGCGGGTTTGCCGAAGTAGAGGCACTCGGTGAAGGAGTTGTTGCCGCCGTGGTGGATCACCGCGTCGACCTGCGGGATCACCGAGGGCTGGGGGTACCAGCTGGCGATATGCACGTTGTCGGGGATGTCCTCGTACTCGCCGATGTAGTCGCCCACGTTGACCAGTGCGCGGTAGGGCAGGCCCGAGAGGGTCTTGATGATCCGCTTGAGCAGGTCGGTGTCGCCCGAACCGAGCGAGCCGAAGGAGACGTAGAGCAGCGGCTTGTCGTTGTTGGCCTTGAAGGTCGGAACTTCGTAGGGATCCTCCTCGCGCACGCAGCCTTCGAGGTACTGGAACTGGCCCGGGTCGAGCGGCGTCTCGCGCTCGAAGGCGACGGGCTCGGGGTAGAGCAGGAGGTTCATGGTCGGCGAGGGCTCGAAGAACTCGCCGAGGTGATAGGGGGCTTCGTCGTTCTCGGCGAGGAAGGCGTTATAGTCGTCGTGGATCGGCTGGATCACTTCCTTGAACCGCGCGTCATAGGCGGCCATGCCCTCGGGGTCGTTCACCGAGACGCCGGAGAGATGCGGCGGCACCTTGGGGTCGGGGATCTCGTTCTCCGAGCAGGAGATGATGCGGACCCAGGGCACGCCGAACTGCTTGATGGCGGGGAACATGATCACGTTGTCGACGCAGATCATGTCGGGCTTGATGGCGGCCAGCACGCCGGGCAGGTCCTTCTGCGCCCACTTGGCGCTGTCGACGATCGCCTCCCAGCATTCCTTGACGTAGTTGTCGATCTGCTCGATCGGCGACTTGCGGAAGTTGGGGATGTGGCCGTTGATGAAATCTTCCCAGAACTTCGCCATCACCTCCGGGTCCATCGGTTCGGAGAGCGCCACCGGGTGCGCCTCGAAGCCGTAGCCCTTGTAGACATCGACAAAGCCGGGGTCGGAAAGGAAGACGGCCCGGTGGCCGAGCTTTTCGCAGGCCTGTGCGATGCCGACCGAGTTGAGCGCGGGGCCGAACGCGGCCTCGGGGAAGAAGGCGATGGTTTTCTGTGACATGCGGTGACTCCCTGTTTTTGTTCGTTGTTCAGTTGAGCGGCAGGACGCGGGAATACTCCGGCTCCCACACGCAAAAGACTGGCTGGCCCGGCTGCGGCACCGTCTCGCCCACGCGGGCGGCGGGGATGCGGGCGGCGATCGCCGAGGGGCGGTTTACCGCCTGGGAGGCGGAATTTCACGCGGGCCGGGCGCAGGGGGATATCGAGCCGCTGTGACGGTTGGGACGGTTCGGCGGCGCTGTTGGCCTGCGGCCAAGGCGCCCCGCCCACCGTCCCGTCGGTGCGCGGCTCAGCGTCGGGCGAGTCCACGCGTACGGCGCACCAGACCGGCGGCCCAGGGCCGCAGGCGGATGGTCAGCGACATCTCGCCGGGCGCGCGCGCCGGGCCGGGATGGGGCGACAGGCGGGGCGCGGTCGGGGCGGCCTGGGCGGCGGCGTCGATCAGGTCGCGCAGTTTGTCCGGGGCGACCGGGCCGGGGGGCTGCCAGTGTTCTTGTGCCAGCGCGGCGCGGGCCGCCGCCAGATCGGGCGCATAGCCGCGTTCGGCGGCGAAGGCGGCGGAGCGGTCCTGCCATTGGTCCAAAAGCGCGGCGCGGGCGTCGGGCGGCAGCAGGCTCTGGTCCGTCGCGGCGGGGTCGGGGTTGAGGGTGAACCAGGCCTGCAGCAGCTCGCGCCGGCGGCTCTGGTCCGGGACCAGCGCGTTCATCAGTTCGACCAGCATGACGGTTTCGGTGTCCGGCGTCGGGTAGCGCGGCGCGTCGAGGCCCGGAAGGTCGGATGGCAGCCCGGCCAGTTCGGTGAACCCGGGCCAGAGCGCATCACCGCGCAGGGCATCGAAATCGGCCAGGGTCACGCGGGTGGCGAAGGCCTCTTCGAAGGGGCGGAACAGCTGGTCCCAATCGGTCAGCGCGGCGGCGTTGTCGACGAGGAAGGCGCCGATGCCGCCCGGTGTCCGGCGCATACCGCCGCAGACCCGTTCGCGGTAGAACGCCTCGGCGTAGCTGTCGGGGCGGCGGGCCAGCGCCAGCAGGTCGACCCGGTCGAACCGGCCCAGCCGGGCGGCGAGGCGCGCCACCAGCTCGTCACGGTTGTCGAGGGCGGGAAAGGCGAGGTTTTCGCAGGACAGCACCACGGTGTCGGCGCGGTTGCGGCGGATTTCCTCGCGCAGCTGGTCGAACAGGCCGGTCTGGTTGCGGCGCAGGGCGGTGGCCAGCCCCTGGTGGCCGGGCGTGGCGCCGGGGCGGGGGTGCTGGCCGGGTTCGTCAAAGCCGGTCGCCGGCACCAGCACGCCCTGCGCGGCCAGCCGGGCGCCGTGGCGCAGCAAATGGTGCTGGATATGGGTGGTGCCGGTCTTGTGCAGGCCCAGGTGCAGCACCAGGCGGCGGGCCTGGCGGCGGGTCACGCGGGGCGGTGCGGCGGGCCGGGGGCGGCGGGTCTGCAGGATGTCTTGGGCCTGGGCAAAGTCGCCCTCGCGCAGCGCCTTGTGGACCGCAAAGAAATCGGTCCGGGTGATGCGCCCCTTGCGGGTGGTCATGCCGACGCGGCTGATCGGGGCGAGCACCGGGTCGTCGAAGATCGCGTGGCCGAAGCTGTCGTCGCCGAGCAGCGCCGAAATTCGCGGCGCGAGGTCGGCATAGAGCGGGTCGTCGCCGGTGGCGATGGCGGCGACCACGTCCATGTCCCAGATCAGCCGCGACACGGTGTTGAACAATTCGCGTTTCTCGAAGCGGGGCGGCAGGTGGTCGGCGGCGAGCTCGGCCCGGATCACGGCCATGCATTTTTCCAGCAGCTGCACCTGTAGCCGGTGCGTGTCGGGGGTGGTGCCGGTGACCGAGATTGACCCGGCCCGGCCGCGCCAGATCCGCGCCGGTGCGCCGGTAAAGGCCAGCTTGCGCGCCCGGCAGACCGATTGCAGCACGAACAACCGGTCCTCGAATTTGGTCTGTTCGGGGTCGAACCAGAGATCGTTGTCGATCAGGAAGTCGCGGGCATAAAGGCTGGACCAGGACGAGGTGATGAACTGCGCCTCTTCGGCGCGCAGCAGCCCCTGCGCGGTGCGGGCGGTGCCAAAGAAGGTGTCGTCGCGGGGCAGGACATGGGGGATGGCGCTGCCGATTTCGGTAAACCGGGCCTGGGCATGGGTGATGCAGGCCTCGGTGTCCCAGGCGGTGGACAGCTGCTGCGCCAGACCGCCGAGCGCGTAGTAGTCATCGGCATCGAGAAAGCCCACGTAGCGGCCCCGCGCCGCCTGCATCCCGGTGTTGCGCGCCGCTGACAGGCCCCGGTTGCGGTCATGGCAGATCACCTCGGCGCCGGTACCGGCGGTGAGCGTGGCGAGGTCATCGCCGGAAAACCGGTCGGGGTTGTCGTTGACCACCAGGATCTGCACGCCGTCGATACGCTGGGCGCGGATCGAGTTCAGGGCGCTGCGCAGATAGGCGGTCTCATCATAGAACGGGACAATTACACTGAGCTTGGCCAAGGGTCAGCTCCGGTTCGGGGGGGTAAGTCGCGCGTGGCGGGCAGGCTCAGAGGCTGGGCGGGTCGGCGGGCGCTTCGTCTTCTTCGTCATAGATTTCAACGAGCAGCGCGATCATCAAGATGACCATGAAACCGATGATCCAAGGTGAAGCACCCATGACGTGAATTCCCAAATGGCAGCATGGAAAATTTTACCTTATGATGCGCCTTTGAGGCAAAATATTTTCTGAAACGGCGTGGCATTGCCGGCGATTTGAAGACAATCTTCCAAATCGAGCGGGTATTGTCGCCCAGGTGTGCGCAATGTGCGGACAGGGGCGGTAGGCTGGGGCGGTAGGCTGGGGCGGTTGGCCGGGGCGCTGTTACATGCTTTCGGGGGGCACGATGGGATCCTCGTCGCTGTCGATCGACAGTGCCAGCCCCAGAAAAACGGCCAAGGCAAGAAAAAGCGCGGCGGTACCCATATCAAATCCCCGATTAACGAATTGTTCGCATGATAATGGTTTTGAGACCGGCGGCGCAAGAGGCCGCGTGCGGTTTCGGGGAGGGGTGCGGACAGAATGTGCGACTGTCCGGGGCTTGGCGACAATAAAGCGGGCGGTACGCTTTTGTTGCGGTATCGGCAACCGGGCAAAACCCATTTGACGGCTTGCGGTTTCCCGGCCCAGCCGCCATTCTGAGAGCCAGTCGAGACAGGCGGGATGTTGAAATCGGCAGTGATAAGCCCCATCTCATCCCTCCGAGAGTGGAGATGGCCAAAGGTTGCCTGTTCAGGGGCCTGAGCCATCTTGCCAAATACAAGGAAAGAGCATGCAAGAGCCCCTCAACTCCTCCTATCCGGTCCTTCCGCTGCGCGACATCGTGGTGTTCCCCCACATGATCGTGCCGCTGTTCGTGGGCCGCGAAAAATCCGTCAGGGCGCTGGAAGAGGTCATGGCGG
>ENA-OWNT01002523-OWNT01002523.1-seawater-metagenome-genome-assembly--contig:-NODE-2523-length-18955-cov-4.036339_pt1 | contig 18955 bp, 15 predicted proteins | sample MGYA00238136_ERZ651165 | MGnify/ENA primary metagenome ERZ651165 (study PRJEB26861, sample SAMN08777766) | seawater metagenome | isolation source: coastal seawater | place: USA: Florida | collected...
GTTGGTTGGTTGGTCGTCGTCAGTCAGTCAGCGCACTTCGCACGACGCACGACGCAAGCTCTCTCACTCACTCACTCACTCACTCACTCCCACGCCCCTCTAATCAGTCAACGCCTCGGAATGTTCGCAGTCACCAACCTCTGCGTTGTCGTTCGTGCTGCTGTCGCTCGTTCGTTCGTTCGTTCGTTCGTTCGTTCGTTCGTTCGTTCGTTCGTTCGTTCCGTCGTTCCTTCCTTCGTTCGCTTCGTTCGTTGACGACGGACGGCGTTGGGCGTTGGGCGTTGGGCATTGACGTTGACGTTGACGGTGGCGTTGGCGTTGGCGTTGGCGTTGGCAGTCCGTCCGTCAGTCCGTCAGTGAAGTAAGACAGTGTCGACGACGACCAACGACGACGCACTTGCGGCCATCCGTGGCGTACTCTCTCTCGTGCTCTCTTTCTCTCTCTTGTGCGCAGTGACGGACACACACGCACCAAGTTCGTGACAGCAGGGATCAGAGTTTCGCGACGCCAGAGTGGTGGTTGCGCGGTCACCCTCAGTCAACCAACGCCAACGCCAGCGCCAACGCCAGCGTCAACGCCAATGTCAACGCCCAACGCCAACGAGGATGGCACGGCGTTGACTCACTCCCTGCTGCTCAAGCCGCAGACAACGAAAGTCGCGACCCACACCCTCAGCAGCAGTGAAGGTTCAGTGGAAGAACACAAGGCAACGCCGGTGGTTGTGCCTGTGTGGCCGCAGCGCCGAAAGTCTGCACGTGGTGGGCGTTGAGCGTTGCGGCCTTGCGCCGTTCACTCCGCCCCCGCACGACGTGCAGCAGTGTGTGCAGGACCAACCCTCGCCCCCCCCCCCCCCCCCCCCGGGATCGCCTCTGTGGACTTTCGCTGCGCGCAGCTGCCAGCTGCTTGCTGTGCAAGAGTCGCCAGGTCGACGTCCAGGTCGACGTCCTTCTTCTTCTCCTCCTCCCCTTTCATTATCATCTTCTTGCAAGCAAGAAAAACAACGTGACAAGCTCCAAGCAATTTTCAACTCCCAACAACTTTTTTCTCAAAGTTTTCCCTCCTCTTTTTACTCCTTCCAAAAAACTTTCAACCCACAACAACTTCCAAGATGTCTGCTTCCAACACCCAGTACTTCCTCGACATCGTCGAGCAGCCCAAAGCATTGTTCTACAATGCACACGGCGGCAAGAAGAGTGGCCTCACGGTTCGCGCTGCTCTTTTCAGTAAGAACTTGACCACTGGCGCCACTCAGTTGTGCCGCAGAATTGGCTGCGCTGCCATCCCTTTGGACGCACGTTTGGTGTACACCTCCGGTCTGCCGGCGTCTTCTCTCAAGACCGATGAGCAACTGCTCAACATCATTGAGTCACGCCCTATCGGAACCGACGGCGAAGGCCGCATCAAGTTCCGACTCGAAGAGGTGTCCAACATGCACAAAAACAAAGGCGGCGACAGCGGCAGATTCCAAGTTCAACTTTCTGTCAGCGCAGAATTCCTGCCAAACGTCGCTGTGCAAACCACACAGCCATTCGTGGTCAAGTCCAAGAAACCGCGCCGCAAGCGCAAGTCTTTGGCATGCAATGGCGCCAGCCGCAAGCGCCGCAGCCGGTCGTCGTCATTGTCCTCCGACGATGGCTCCGATGACTCTGTCGACGTGGCCGACCAGCGCCCAGGCTTCGTGTCTCTGCCGGCGCATGTCTTGGCCAGCATGGAATGGATCAGCAATGGCAGTGGCCCGGCGCAATGCCCGTGCTGCCGCATGGCTGCTCCCGTCCACGCACATGGCTGTGCTCTGCATGCCGCACTTCATCCTCGTGCTGCTGCTGCTGACGTGGAAGATGATTCCGACGTCTCGGACTCCGACTCCGACGACAGCTCTCTTGATTGCGATACCACCGCGATCGAAGACGAGGCAACTGGCTCCTTCACGGCGCTGCCGCTCGACACCCCGACGCGCGTGCGCCAATCCAACAAGCCGTGCACCTTTGGCGACGACGACATGTTGGCTTCGCCCATCCCTCACGTTGCGGACTGCAGCACCGATGATGACGGTTGCTGGATGGTCGGTGGGCTCATGGAAAGCCACTTCGGCCAGATTGGCAACATGAATGTGGACGACTTCGATGAACTCGATTTCCTTCCAAAAGCTTCACCCGCTCTGGCATTGGACGATGACCACCACGAAGCCTTCAATACGGGGTCAATTTTCAATGACGCTTTGAACTTCGACTTCCAGGCCACAGCTGTCTTCTAAGCGAAGAGGCTTGGTCTGGTCGTCGTGTTCACCAACTCAACCTTTCTTTTGCTTTCTGATTAGGACGTGCGAACCCTCGAAATCCTTTTTTATGTTTAGGATGTGCGAACTCTCGAAACACAACAAGGCGTCCGATGACGCGGCACCCAGCAGCACCACCATAATCCTCGGATTCCTGTTGATCAGGAATCCGAGGGGGTTCCGATCGCATTTATTTGCGATGCGTGTTCCCAAGGGTGGTGCCAAGGGGGCTTGTGTATATTTACGCCGGCACCTTTTCGCAGCATTGAATGCTCGTCGAAAAGGCTGCTTGGCGCGCTCGTAAACTTTATGCCTTTGTGGCATTCGACTCGCGTTGTGGCTTTGTGTGCTATTTTTTTACTAGGGTGCGAACTCTCGTTTTCAAACGAGCGAAAAAATCCTCTTCGGAGGTTGTGCGAATGTGCGAAACGTGCGAGGCTGGCATTTGTGTATCTCTCCTAGATCATGATGTCCTTGCCGATATGTCTGCTTTGTTTGCTGGACGCTCGCCCCTTGATGTGCTTGCGCGTTCGCTGTTCATGCATTGTCGCCGTCGATTGTTGTTGTGAGTTGGAAGTTCGGCGTGAGGACCTGCACAAGGTCCTCTCGTTCCTGGATTGTCCGTACTTGGTGCCGAATGGTGTTGTTGGTTGACAGCTTCAACAACACACACTTGCGCCACTTTTCCACCGCCTCCACAAAATTACACAAACACTCCCACATTTGCGGGTTTGGGCCATGATCTCAAAAATCGTCGGATTTCGAAACCCCCAAATGTGTGGACTTCTTGTGTTGTGTATGTGGGCTGGGAACAGTCAGTCAGTAGAAAATGCCGGCCTTGTATTGTGCGAGTGTGGGTCGCTGTGGTTTACCGACTCATGGAGACTTCAGTGACTTGCCCATTAATTAGTTATTAGTTAGAACACAGACTGAGTGACTGTCGCCTTACTCCTTCAAATCTAATCGAGGGTACTGAGATCCTGCCCGCGCTCTGTCGACAATGACTGTTATACCCAGGGATGAGGACATCTTTGTTTGTTTGACAAGACGAGCTTCTGCTTTGAATGAGATGAACGACCCACACTATAAACGGCGAGCAGGTTTTACGTTTACAACACGTGCCGTGACCAAGCGAACGCAGAACTGCGCAGCAGCGTGGCAGTAACAACAAAGAACAACAGGAGCAACAACTTCAAAACCGATAATCCACGACAAACACCACACAACAGCAACAACATTCCCAAGTGCATCAAAACATTAGAACAGATGATCCACGACGAACAACGAATTACTCACAACGCAACGCCGCAACGCCGCAACGCCGCAACGCCGCAACGCCGCAACGCCGCGACAACGTAACACCGCAACACCGTAACACCGCAACGCAGCGACGTGGCAACGGGCAACGATTCAAAATCGTTCAAAGATCGCCATTCAACATCGACGAAGAAGGCGGCAGCGCAGCAACGGCAACGCATCTAGCTGCAACTGCATGCATGTACCTTGGATTAGTGTCACCGCATCATTCCATGCATGTGTATGTTACAGGCTGATAGTAGTGGTTTGGAACGCCGTCCGCGTGGACGGGATGGCACCGACAACACATCGACCCACTCACACAAGCACACGTGGTCAGTCAGTCAGTCACTCGTTCAAACACCGTTGTCGTTGACGTCGTTGTTGTCGTTCGTCCTTCGTCACTCGTCCTTCGTCCTTCGTCCTTCGTCCTTCGTCAATCGTCAATCGTCCTTTGTCCTTCGTCCTTCGTCCTTCGTCCTTCGTCCTTCGTCCTTCGTCCTTCGTCATCGTGTCGTCGCTGGATACTTGATCGTTGCCGTTGGTTTATTACTCGCCTTTGTCGTCGATGTCGTTGTCCTGCCCTCGCCCTCGCAGTGCACGCGCCTCCGTTGGTAAGATGACGTTTTTTCATCCAACTAGCCGTAAACAAACAACACATTTGCACTTTGGTGCCGTTTTTCAGTTTGATCCTGCATTTTGGATGGTGGTACTTTGAGCACAAATAGGGTTGGGTACCTAGGAGGGCCGATAAAGCTCTGAGTGCGGGGACGTGGCTGTGCCCATTGCACGGCGATGCCGCGTCCGAGAATATTTGATGATGGCGACTTCTGGCAATTCGGGAAACCCAGCAAGTCCAAGAAGTTGGCTGCCGTGGCACAGCTTGCAGTGCAAAGCACCAATACGCCCGCCAGCGACACCGCTTTCATGTCCTACCATATTCTCCCCGCACTCAAGCGTTACAACGAGCAGAGCGCGCTATTCCAAGCCGAGAAGAATGTAATTGGAAGAAGGTTGCGTGCCCGCAAGCGCGCTGCTGCCGCCGCTAAAGTGGAGGCTGCGCTAGCGAAAGCCGACGCACAAAATGTGGAGGCTCAGTCGTCCTCTGGGTTCTCATCGGGCATCAATGCCGTCTGCATTCCCAAAAAGGAATCTTGCCGATTTGTGGTGTACACCCGCAAGTTGCAAGATGCGACCTCCGGGCAGCGCCGGGCTCCACGGAGGCGACGCCTCAGCAATCGATGGCGCCGCACAATGGTCTGGTTGGAAGCACTGCGGACTCGATCGACCTCAGCTCGCGCTGTGCTTCATTGGTCTCATGATGATGTTGCGGGAGACCGGCGGTCGTCGTCAACAACCGCAGCCTCTTGGGAACACTTCGCAGTGATACTACACGGCACTCAGATCAAGAAAACGGTTCTATCACACGCTGAAGCCTCGGAGCTTCCAAAATCAGTACGAGATTCCGGTTCTGTGACGAGCCTTTCGGTGGGAGACAACTTTCCTATCGATATTGTAGCGCTGAACAACCAAATGACGAATCATCTGTTCGAAGCGCTGCAATGGGCTGCTCTTGCCGAGGAAGCGCTCCGAGTGCAATTTGTAGAAACTCCTCGCAAGACCTTGCTGGCCACCGCATTGGTGGAGCTGGCGCCACAGCTTGCGTCATTTGCCAGTGACGGTGGTCCCACCACAACCGATATCGACGAAAAGAACGAGCCGCCAGGCACTGCCAACAATAAACCGTCAACCCCATTGCCGACATCAACGTTCTCGTTGCAGGTGGAGTTCGCGAAAAGCAGAGCTTCTGACCGCACAGACAAGTGTTTCGGTGTCGATGGTCACGACGACAACAACTTCAGTACGACGCCGAAGTTCCGGTCCAAAGCCATTCGAGTTCGTGGGCAACCCTCGCTGGTCGCGATTTATCCTCCTCTGAAAGTTGAGACTGAGGTTCGTTGCACGCTCATCCGTCCAATGCAAGGTACTTCCTCTGTTGATTCATGTGGTTACGGCGTAGAATGCAGCGTTGCACGCGGACACGCCGGTGCGCTTCCGTCTTATCAGGCGTCAAGGCAAGGGCAAGCCAGCTGTTCTTGTAGCACAGAGTAGATGTCGATGGGGTCAGGTAAGCAGCCACATTCTGATGCAAGTTCAACATTGTTGACCCAGTCATGATGAATGGGGGTTTTGCGTAGCTCGGCTTTGGCCAGCAGTTTGTTCCCTTGTTCGCGAGTGATCGTCGCACCCGTAAGTGGCACTGCTCAACTGCAGCAACCAACCAACCCAGGTGATAAGCGTATCCTTTGCGTAGGCTCCCACAGCAACTCATCTTCTTTGGATCGTCCTATTTGCAAAGTAGTGGTGCAGCGTGTGCATGCACAAACACAAACCCCCAGTGAAGAAGAGGAACCTCATAACCTCGAAAGTGAGGACGACAGTGCCCTGGCACTGCTTGCCGGTGCCGATGCTGAGATTTCAGCCTTGGACAGGGCACGGCCTGGAGAACTTGAACCGCAAGATGAAGTGTGCCGCTCGGCTGTGGCTGCTGCGGAAGCGCTTGCTCCGCTTTTGCTCAGTTCGCCGTTGCTCTCCCTGAACCACCGGCGCGCGGTGTACTCAAGGGGCAAGATATTGATTGCAATGAGCCAGGTCCACCAGGCAGCTCACCTTCGGCGTTTGCCACCTTCGTTGAAGTACGACGGCGACTCTTCCAACGGACTCAGCCAAGCCAATGTTGCCGCATTGGATGGAGATGAAGAAGCGGCCTTGGTCGTGGAACCATTCGCCAAGCGTGCCGATTGGTTGGCAGAGGCCGCGCGTGACGCTGTTCAGTGTTTAGTCTTCATAGACAAGGAGCGCCAAAACAGTTCCGCCGGCGCGACAGGCGCAGATGAGCCCACAAGTCACGTCGCGGAGTCGTTGCGTTTGGACATGGAATGCAAGGTGTGGGCTGCTGCTGTGCAGTTGCAGTATGGGCAGCTGTACGACTCTGCAACGTCCACAGATCCTTCAATCAGCGAACAATCGTTGTATGAAAGCTGCCAAGATGTGCTCGCAGTGGTGCGGGCGTTGAGCGACCGGACCGTGTCTGCTGTGATGATCGACGAACTGCAGGAACTGCAGATCTTTTACACTAATCAGGTTCGCCGCAAAGTGTAGATGTGTCGTGTTTCGTCGCTCGTTTTGACTCCACTCTGCACTGCTTTGTGCAACTTCAGGTGGTGGCATGTCAGGGTAACTGGCAGTTGGGTTTTGTGGAAGCAAGAAGAAAGTTCCACGATTGCTTGCTGCCGTTGTGGTTACAAACTACGGAACAGTCACCCACAAGTGCAACCAATGCCGCCCTACTGCAGTTAAGCGTGACAATTCCTCCTCTGTCAGACGTTCCCGATCTTGGCGCGGCAGCCAACATTGAGCTGCCGTCTGCTATCGACGTGCCTCAGCGTGCAGAAGGAGGGCAGCCAACCACGAGCGTGATACCACAAGCACTGCTGGATGCGTGCCGCGCTGCTGCGCAAGAACTGCGAGATCTCGACAGTCAGGACTTTGGTCTCGGTGTGGCCATGGGTCTTGTGAACTCCCCTGCTTCAATTTCACTGAGAGACTGTGTCAACCAGCTTCGCGATGCGCTGCAAGACGCCGACGTGCCAGTGCGGGAGAAATGCATCGTCATCCAATGCAAATTAGACGCCCTGTTCGTGCTATGCAGGGCATCTTACCGTCAATATTTGTCGCTGAACGTTGCGATCACAGATGACTTGTCGAAGGAACAACTTGTGGAAGCTTACCGAGTCATCGATGACGCTAACGCAGTTGCCGACGCGGCCGCGGAATCGCTAGCACAGCTCAAGGTCGCATCTGACCAGTTAGGATCCGCCGAACCGTTGACCGCAGAAGAATCTCGCAACATCCAACATACGGAGAGTGTTGATTTGGCCATCTGCACCTCGCTCCAAGCAGGCACCTGGCTGGAGTTGCGGCAGCAATTCCCGCCAAATTGCGGTGTTATCTTGGAGGCAGCAGAGCAACCGATTGATCTCGATTCTGCCATAGCTGAGCAGGAGAGCCTGAGTGCTGCTGCAGAAGCTGTCCGCCAGGAGCTTCATGCACTTGACGAGCTGTCGCTGGCGATGTCCGGTCGGCCCAATAGCGCAAGTAGCGATGACGGCAACAGGTTCAACAGCCACGATGATCTTCCGAGCTCCGTTCACCAGCTCATGGACGAGTTGGATGCACTTTCCCTGGTGCCGTCAAATGCTGACGAGCAAGAATCCAGCATGTACACAAGCGGAATGGCCAACCTTAAGAGTCTTCATGTTCGGGCTACAGCGTTGCTGCGAACCTGCACACGTGTATTCCCAGCATTGACGGTTGCGGATGTGGGCGCGAAGGCGCGCCCTGGCCAAATCTTGCGCAGTGTCAGCAGTCTTGACGACGCAAGGGCACCTGGCGACGACAACGTCCACTTTCACGATTCCGATGTCGAATCAGCCCTAGGATTTGCCACAACTCCCGCGCACGGGCAGAGCTCTGACGCGCCGCACTTCGGCAGTGATGATGAACAATCAGCTGTGCTGTCGGACCACACTGAAGAATCTGAAATCGAGCAGACGCCCACCGCAAAACCTGCGATACCTTCGCGCGACTCCAAACCGCGACAAAGCACGACAGGTGACACCGATCAAGGACCACCCGACAATGGCGGCGTTGCTACAGCTGACGACTCGAATGTTGATGCCGCCGAGCTTGCTTCACACGGCACGGAACATTCGAGTGATGCCGAACCTGCGCCTGAACCGCCTCCTCGCTCGAACAAATTGCCTCTGCAAAGAGGAGCTGTGGTAGCTGGAAGCGATGGCGAGATTGAAGATTCAGAAACAGGAGAGCCACTTCATCATGATGCAGCCAGCAGCGGCACCCAAGATCACTCAGCACAGTCGGCGAGTGATCAGGAACAAAGTGAAACTGAAGATGCGGCCCCCGTTCCTCCGCCGCGTCCAAGTCGGACTAGTCCCACAGAGGACACGCCGCAGCCGGTGTACAAGCCACTTGATGCGTCAGTCATTGAAGTTTGTGATGCTGCGACAAACGAGCTTCGGCAAGACATCGACCATTACAAATCTGAGGAGGGGCTCAGCGAAATCAGCGTGGATGACTGGGATAACACCGGCTCAGACACCGAGGTTCGACTAGTTAATTGCGACAGCATGAAGGAAGTAGGACAACAATGCATTATAGTGGGTGATCTGCTCCGCGGCGATAACTCCGAGCAACCCTCTGGCGCAGAAAGTGTAGCATCAGATGACGTCGCACCCATTTTCAAGCGCGAGGATCACGTAGCTTTGCTTGCTTGTCGATTTCGTGCACTCATGGTTCTGGGCGAGGCATTCCAAGTCCAGCACCGCGGCCCGCATGAGTCTGTAACATCATCGTCTGCTCATTCTGGAGACGGGGCAATTGGGTGGAGAATTGCCCGCGAAGCGGTCGTGGTCGCCACGAAAGCCAATGAAGCTCTAGAACATCAAGCCGCCATTTTGGGAGACGACGGGGACGATGCCGATGCGGGTCAGAAAAAGCCAACGAGCGCGGATGATCGCAGCGACGCTTCGTTGTTAGAGGACGCGATTGCTTGCAAGAGACTGCAAACCGCAAGTTATGTCACATTTTGTGCTCGATATTTAGCGAACGAAGAGTGGGAGGGGCAGCGAGCTGCGCTTTCCTCGTGCTTTGATTTCATGGTAGATTTGCTCAAAGCTGCAGCCCACATGTGCTTGGTAAGAACTTGCTAGTTGTTTCACAACACATTGACCACCTACGACGCCCTTAACGCTCCTATCGTTTGTTGTTGTTTGTACGCAGGCGACCTCGTCGTTGCGCCGAATCACGTCACCATCGCAGTTAGCTTACGATATTGATGATGAAATTGAGGCGGTTGGCCACGCACAAGAAAAGTTGATGCGGCCGTCGAGCCGTGAACCCAGCAGTCGTTTCAGCCACGCCGTCAAGACAGTGAGGGATCACGCGGCCAAAGCGTTCCAACTCTCTGCAATGTCAACGGCTGCCTTCCAGCGCCTTATTTAGTTGGTACCTTGCTGGTTAATAAAGTGAGAGGTCTTGAACTGAAAGCATTTTTTATAAACGAAAGTTACAAACCGCGTTCTGATCTACAGTGCGCGTCCAGCTTTGAAAAATCGTAGCACATTCCGCGTTGTGTGGTGCTGCAGTTCGTCTGTTGAAATGCCGTAGCATTGAGCAACAGCTTCAGCAATTGCTGTGCCACGTTCAACGCAACAATAGGAACAATCCAAGGTTCAGCACCAATAGTTGCGACCACAATCAACAGTTACAACACTCACCGGCGAGCGCAGATGGGACATTTGGCGAGGATCGACTCGGTTTGCGATAAACTTTGTCTGGGTGTTTACGGCAGCCTTTGAATCCCATGTACGGAGCATCGGTTTCGATCATTAACCGTGATAGTGGAATTTCCTGCACAATCACAACGCATGCGGACTCACTTCATCGTACTGGGTAGTGACTACAAGTTCATGACGCAGCAATGACCTACCTGCAACCACTCCCGCTGGTCTTCACCGCGTTTCGAGAGGAAATGACCGCTGATCCCAATGCTAAAACCAGCATTCACGTACGCTTGCATTTCCTCGCGGGTGCCAGTGAAGCAGTGAATCAACACTGGCGCGGTCTCACTACTCCCTTGCTTGACGAACCCATACTTACTGAGAGTTGCCATTACGTCATCGAAGGCGAGGCGCTCGTGCACGAACAACGGCTTTTGAAGCTGCAGCAGAGAGAGACACAACGATGCAGCTTGGTCAATTGCGAAGCTTCACATGTATGGTGACACAGCCATTTGTGCAGCGGTGTACCTCCGCTGCCAACGACACCTGTCGGTCGAACCACAGGTGCTGCTCCGTTGACGGGGGAAATTGTGGACTATAGTCGAGGCCACACTCTCCAACAGCAAGGACCTGGGGCAGCTTTGCGTATTTGCGAACTTCTGCGAAGAGTGTTTCAGAGAACGTTGCTCCACCGGGCCATTTCTCACCCGTGAAGCTCCAGTAGGGATGTACCCCTGCGCACGGCAAAACAATGCCCGGAAAACGTTTTGCTATGTCAAGCACGTCAGCGAGGTCACCCACGCACGAGCACGGCAAAACAAATTGTTTCACGTTCACGGCGTTCGCTGCTGTGATGTGCTGCTCGGTGTCGCCGTCCGCGTCCAGGAGTTCGCTGAGGAAATTGGCGTCGACATCGACGAGGTAGTCGTATCTAAGTTCTTTGTCGTCACTGGACCCCGCCACTCCTTTTGTCGATGCGGATGTAGACGTTGCAGCGGAGTGACTTCGCCACGAAAACCGTGTGTGGCTCTTGGGAACACTGTGGGTACGAGACAGCGCGCCACGGAACCAAGAAAACGATGTGTGGCTGGCGGGCCACATGCGCCGCTGCATGAGTGAATCGGGCTTCAGCCGGAAACTGGCCACAACAAAGTAGTACGGCCGTTGTCAATACCCCAAAAACCGGCGCATGGCGTTCAAAATGTTTTCCGCAAATTTTGACTATTGAGTTGTCTTCATTTTTCCGGCACGCTGAAGATTGACGATGGCAGCCGCAAGCAAGCTGTCACCGATGAATTGCGGTTAACGTTTGCAATCCATGACGAGGCTGGCAGTCGAGATATCGCTCATCGCTATGGCCGTTCAAAACATGTCGTTTCCATGCAATCCACTGGCTACCCAGCCCTTGTCATCACTTTAGCTGCTGTCGATTCCCCTCGCCAAGCACACTTTTCGACAAGTCGCAAGCCATGTCAATACAAAGTCACGTGTTCCAAGTAAGAATGTGAACATGCCCTCCTCCATCAATGCACCGCCGTCCGTCGCAAACACCGAAGGTCCGCACGGACACACGGACAGGACGGTGCACACAACAGGCCATCCTCGAAAGTTCAACGCACAAGGCTGATGGGAATGCAAAAGCAACGTCGTCGTCGGAGGATCATTGAAGCGTGGTGGCCGTTGTTGTTGTTGTTGGTGGTGGTGAACGAACTGGAGAATGGAGAGTGAGTGTGCGTTGGCACAACAACGACAACGACGCAACGACGACGACGACGTTACTGCTCACTTTGACGTTCGTTCGTTCGCCGTTTGCCGTTCACCGATTTCCGTTTGCGTTGTTGCTTTCTTTGACGTTCGTTCGTTCGTTCGATCGATCGATCGTTCGTTCTTTTCCGTCGTGCATGTTGTTGCGTGTTGTGTGAGTGTATTGCTTGTGCTTGTTTGCTGCGACGATGGTTGGAAGCCCTTGAGCCTGGAGTGTGGGCGGGCGTGGATGAAGGGTGGGATGAATGAAGGTGACGTGTTTGAAAAAGAATGAGACCGCGATGGCGAACCAGAGGTTTGAGTTTGGCGGGACGAGGAGATGACCGTATAATGTGGGTGCGCGCGTGTGCGTGCATTTTGTGTTAGTGGAAGCGGTGTAAATGTGGTGTTTGTGGAGGTTGTGCGTGTGTCAAGGGCACTGTCACAGAGACAAAAAAAAAGTCACTTGTGATCACCTCACATAATAATCTTTGTCACTGAATTGCACGTAGCGAAGCTGAATGCCCGCTCTTCTCTTCAACGGCATGTCCACGTGTTGCTAACGTCTTGTCAAGACGCCCGCGCACCGTCTTTCCATCTCCGCCGCGACCAACCACCAACCACCAACCACCGAGCTTAATGAGCGCCCAAGACCCGACCGTTGGTGCAGTGAACGGCTGGAGCGGCGGTAAATGGTGGAAGGTCCGCGACCGCGTGCAGTGGACCGACGACAGCCGAGGCGCCCGACTACTTGTGTGTGGTGGCGGTTCCGGTGCCGTGGCAAAAAGCGTTGTCGCACCGCTGGAGCGGGTCAAAGTGTATTTGCAAGTGTCAGCCCCGAATGCGATCAAAGCTGGTGCCAAAAAGCCAACCATGTTGAGTGCATTTGCCACAATACTTCAAACACAAGGTCCCGCGGGGCTGTGGCAGGGAAATTTGGCTAACATAGCGAGGATTGTGCCGTCGAAGGGTGTTCTCTTTTTGTCTAATGAATGGTTCCGCGGTATTTTTGGTGTCACCGAAAAATCGGAGCCCCTGCGCCTCGTCGCCGCTGGAGCTGCAGCAGGTGCCCTTTCCACCTGTGTATCATACCCGCTAGATTTGGTTCGATCAAGACTCATGATGGACCCACAAGCCTTCACTGGCATAATCGACTGTCTGACAAGAACAGTTCGAGCAGAAGGATTTGCGAGTTTGTACAAAGGTCTGTTGCTGGCGACGTGCGTGCGTCTCACGGTGACGTTCCGCGTCGTTGACACAACACTCTTGGGCACATTTTTTTGACTGACGTAGGCCTTGGTCCCACGCTCTTCGGAATCATCCCGTACTCAGCACTTAGTTTTACCTCTTTCGACCTTTTCAAAACATGGGGCAGGAAACTCTTTCTCGGCATCCAGCCCAATACTCTCAACGAGGACGGTGTACGGCCTACCACGCCAGTGTGGCTCAAGTTGGGAGCCGGTGCCATGGCTGGGGTAGTTTCGCAGGTGCGCCCGTGCACCTGCCGCGGCTTTCGCCTCTGCTATGACCTGGTTCTTGTACTCTCACCGCGCACTGTGCTTGCCAGACTTCGTCGTATCCGCTGGACACCGTACGCCGACGCATGCAAATTCAAGGGGCTCCAGGAGCTTCGATTCGGTAAGAAAAGCACTCTCGATGATCACTGCAGAGTGTCGGCATCGCCGCAGGTCTTTATCGCTTCACCTAGCGCGACTGTTCAACAAAGGTACAAAACGTCGTGGGATTGTGCCAAAGCAATTGTGAAAGAAGAGGGGGTGGTACGTCTGGCTCCACATCGTGGTGTGCAAGAGAAACGCCGCCTCATGAACTGTGTCGGCTTGGCATTGGTAATCTGTGTTGATAGGCTGCATTCTTTCGAGGTGCGTCTGCCAACGCGATTCGTGCTGCGCCGAACACGGTACGTGATCCCCGCCTCTCCCTTAAGCGCGCGTCTTCGTCTGTTGTGGCCGTCACTTCGAGCACACCTTTGTAATGCAGGCACTGCAATTCTTCGTGTACGAGTCACTGGCGGACGCCCTTGGGATAGAGCGCCATCGGTAGTGTGGCCCGTGTGCCAAGCAAATAGTTAGATGTCAGAGTTTTAATGAAATGTTCTTGCAACAATCGTTTCTTGCGCATTGGCGAGGGCGGGCCAGACACAACAGCGCCACAATACAGGAACACAAATTTCGAACGTCCAATTTTTATCTTTTGAGCGAACATGTGTTGATCGCACTACTTTGACTGCCTGCACCGTTTCACCTATAACTATTATCCTATGCAAGGTTGAGTGCATCGTGCATCATCACCGCACGACGCTCAGCTCTAGACTTTGCAACAAGTTATCAAGCCACTCCGACAGGTTGTCGGCGTTCAACGTCCGCGAAGCGGGCTGTTCTGGTGCCGACGTTTCCGCGTCGTCCGTCTCCGGTCCCGTCTCTACAGCGTCGTCTCCCTCATCGGCAGCTGGTTGCGATGTCTCGCTTGCTTCCTGCTCCTTCGACTCTGCCTCCTCTGCGTTGACCGTTTCCTTATCGGAGGACGAAGCACCAAGAGCGGCTTCGTCATCATTCGGACTGTCATCGTCATTGGTCGCTCCGGCTTCTTCATCATCTCCGCCACCAGTTTCTTTCGCATCGGCGTCTTTCGACGCCAAACAAGACTCCGCGATTGCTGCCAGGCAGTTCAAGAACTCCCAGTATACAAGCTCGACGTCCATCAAGTCTTCCACTTGAGCGGGCTCCTGATCGCCGCTCTTTTCTTCCAATGTCAGTGGGTTGTACCCGAAGGTCGTCTCCATGAACACCCCGACCGCATCATGCAGTTTGATTTTCCCAGGCGCAGTCAGCGCCGCGATGCGAGCCGCCTCAGCTTCCTCGGCTTCGGCCTTAGCCTTCGCAGCAGCTTCGGCGGCTGCGGCTGCCTCCAATGCTGCAGCGGATGGCTTTTTCGCCGGCTTCGAACGGCTTTTGGCTGACTTTGCGCGTGCGGATTTCGCTCTGTCTTTCTTCTTGCCAGTGTCTTCGCCACTCGCGGCATTGGCGGCTTCCTCAGCTTGTTGTGCGGCCTCGGCCTCTGCTTTAGCTCGCGCAGCTGCTGCCTCCACGGGATTTTCTATCTGCAACGGCCGACCGCCATTGTCCAGCACACCCCCTTCTCGAAGAAGGAGGAGGAGCTCGGAAACACTAAGAGTTTCATCGACAGCTGCGGTGAGCATACGGGACCGTGTGGCTTCATCCGCGAATCGGCGATAAACGGTCTGGAATGGCAAACGCAGCACGTAAAAATTCATCAGCGGCGGCAAGAACTACGAGATATTTGGCATGGCACAAAATATTGGACTGACCTTGAGTTGCTCCTCCCTCGCGCGGAATACGTCTCCAAACGTTGCAACATTATCCTGGTCCAGCGAGCTGGGTTCCAATGGACGAGTTTCGCCAACCTTGTTGTGCAAGAAAAAGTCGAGCATAGTCGCCGGGTTACGCGAGTTGGACAACGGCCCTTCTTCCTCACTGTACTTCGCGACTGCTATTCGAACGATACCCTCGACAAACTCACGGAACAGCAACGGCCTGTATGAAGGGAAAGAAAAAAAATAGGTGAGCGAATGCTTTGCAGGTCGCGAACACGGCGCAGTCGACAACAATGCAACACACCATTGTCCAGAGTGTACATCTCTCTCAGAGGTCGTGGGGCTCTTCAGCAACGGCGCTAACTGGGGGCACTTCGCCGCAATTTCCTCCCGGGTGTCTCGTCCGGCGCTGTCAAACAGGCGATGTCTCATGCCTGACGGAGCAAGAAAACAGGTCACACCTCGGCAGCCAGAGGACACAGCTGCCAGCATTGTACACGTACCAAGGAAAATGCGATTGATGTCCGCAATCGTAAAGCCTGGGGTCGGGATGTCACAGGCTTTTAAAAACTTCCAAAATTCGTTCAGTGACATGGTGAAGATGTCTCCATCGCCTTCACACATTGACGCGTAGTGCTCGTAAAATGTTTGTAGCTGCGTGTTCCATCGCAACAAGGTGTTTCGCAAGCTGCGGCGAGCTGCGTCGACGGGAGTTTTGATAGGTTCCTCCGTACTTCTGCGCGACCGCGCGGTACCGCTACGAGTGACGCCACGGGGTGAGGTTGCACCACTGCGGGGCGCAGAGCGGCTCACGCTGCGAGGGGAGGACACCCGGCTGCTTGTGCGGCTGCGGGCGCGGCTTGGACTATCAGATTGCGCAGCAGGAGCGGCTGGGTGTTCTCTAGCGTACTCCTCGAAGAGATCTTCTACGTTTAAGTCCACAGTCGATCGCGCCTTGCGTTTGGGTTCCACCATTCTATCGTCTTCGAACGGCCCATCGTACACACTGCCGTCCTGAAAAGTAAACACTCCACGTCCGGATTTGAGGTTGCGTGAGAACCCGCCTTCGTAGACTGTTCCATTTTGGAAGTAGAAGATGCCGACACCGTGCCGCTTGCCACTCTCGAACTGGCCAATGTAGCGATTGAGCATTTGCTTTGACACTTTATTGCCTGCGCGGCGAGGTGAGGACGCGGGTGACGCGACGGCGTCGTCGTACCACTTCATCTCACCAAAGCCATGAGGCTGACCGTTTTGCCACTCTCCTTGATAGACGCAGTTCTGCGTCACCCAATTCATTTCCCCGGTCCCACTCTTCAAGTCATCGCGCCACTCTCCCTCGTATACGTTTCCCGACGAGAACTGCATGCGGCCATTGCCGTGGCGCTTGCCATCAAGCCAATCGCCCTTGTAAAAGCAACTCTCGTCTTCAGTGAAGTAGCAAATGCCTTTGCCGGAACGCCGGCCTTTGACCCACTCTCCGACGTAAGTGCAAGTTGCGGCCTTGAATGCTCCATGGCCATGACGAAGACCGTCAACGATGTCGCCCTCGTAGAAACTGCCATCGTTCCAGGTCAGCTTTCCCTGCCCGGTAATGTTGTTGTCCACGATATCGCCTTCGCACGTTGTGCCATCTTCCCACTTGTAACTACATTGCACATTCAGCAACAAAACGAAAGACACATCGGCTCAATCGACGATTTGCAGACCAAGGCGACAACCACGCGCTGCTACTCACACTCCAACTCCATTCATGGTGTTGCGGACAAAACTACCCTCGTACGTGGAAGCTTCACCCACGAACTGCGTGCGCCCTTGGCCGTGGGCGCTCTTGACAGCATCCTGACTCAGCAATATGGACGAGTCACCTGCGCAGCGCAAGGCAATTGCGGCGTGTCAGGGCGAAGTGGCCGAATGCAACATTGGCACTCGCGCGGGAGCTCCTCACAACTTTTCTTACCTTCATAGTTCTTCAGCACGGTGGCTGCCAGAACCGGGTCGATCCCCGACTCAGGCAGCTCCATCACGACGGGATTCAAAACTTTGTCCAATGCGTCCAGTAACAACACATTGCCTGGTAGTGGCTCGGGAGCCTTTTCTGCGATTGCCTGGAACTCCGGCTTCGCCCGGCCAGATGAGAGTGCGGTCGACGGTCGGCTGCCACCGGCTGTTGTGGGCCTCGAAAACTCGTCTTCTGACGACTCGTCGTCGGAGCCTTCGGCGGCTTCGGCTTCGGCAGCCGCGCGCGCAGCAGCTTCGTCCCGCTTGGCCTGTTCCGCTTCGTTGGCGGCGCGGATGGACTCGGCGTCGACGACAGTCAAAATTTCGGCTTCCTTGAAGAGCTTCAGCAGCGGTTTGGCAGCGGTGTGATACTTGAAAAAGGCGTCGTCGAGCTCTTCCGTCACCTCTTCGTCGACATCGTCGACGTCGTTTTGAACCATGTACGCCGCCTCTTCGGCTTCGACGCAGGCTTTCATCGAGTCTTTCAAAAGAATGCAATCAGTCACGAGAGGATGAACACCCTACAGACACGAGACGGAGGAAGCCCACAATGTTACAACCTGGCGGGGGGCACGAAAACAGGGCAGGTGGACCGTAGTTTGACGGCACAGTTGGCACACAACAAACCTCGGCTTTGACCCAGTCCAGGATGTCGCCAATGGCACCCTGTTCGACTTGTACCAGGCAAACCGCCCTTGAGTTCACGACTTTCAGCAGGTTCTGAATGAAGGGTGACTGCGCAGGCACTGCTTTCGCGCCCTCGCCCTCGCCCTCGCCCTCGCCCTCAGCATTCGTTTTGCTTTCGACGCCGTCATCGTTCGATGCAGCAGAGTCGTCAGTGGATGAAGGAGCAGCTTCGGCGGCCGCGGCGGCGGTTTCGTCTTGCGGTTCGGCGCCATCAGCCTCGCCGGCTGCTGCTGCGGCTGCTGCTGCGGCGAGTGCTTCTTGCTTCGCCAAAGCTTCTGCGAGCTTGCCGACACTCGAGGTTGTAAAAGTACTCACATCGTCAACTGAGTCTACAACAAGCTGACAGTGTTCGGCAACTCCCGAGCCTTTGGTCCCAACGACGAAAATCACACGCGGGGCCGGCGGGGCAGTCTCTTCAACTTCGTCTTCTGTCTGTTCGCCGGCCGGCGCCTCCGCTTCACCAGCGTCCGGACTACTGTCGACGGTGTCTGCAGCCGACACATCCTGCGCCTGCTCCTCTGCCCCTGCCGGTATTTCGGCCGAGTCCACAACTTGTACTGACATCGGACCGACGGCACTTACTGGAGCGGACTCCCCAGTTTCTGGACGAAAACAACTACAATGCAGAGAAATGCACACGTCCAAAGCAATGCAAGCTCGACGCCCTGAGCGCGAACGGTGTAATAATCGGGATAAAGTCCCCGCGCTCTTGTCACCCAGCGCACTTTTCTGCGTCGCACCAAAGGGTTGTCAAGGTGAGCACAGTTTCGCGGTGACCACCTCGCGCATCTCCGGAGCCATCGGTGCGTCCAGCGGGCCCTTGCGCCACTCACATTGCAGTCATCAATACGAACACTTTGCTGCATGCAAACCACCAAGGTCCGCCACGTCACAACGCATACCAAAGAAAACAAATACGTTCACCGACAGCGCTGCTCTACCAATCAGCTCCAACTCCAACTCTAACTCCGCATACGAAAAACAACGACGACGCGAACGCCTACAACGACGACAATCGAAGCACGCCGAACGACGCCGAACGATGACAACGCCTACAACGCCTACGACGACGGCAACGCCTACAACGGCGACGAATGACGAACAACGAACGACAAACGACAAACGACAAACGACGCCAACGACGCCAACGACGACGAACGACAAACAACGACGAACGACGAACGACGAACGACGAACGACGAACGACGAACGACGAACGACGAACGACGAACGACGAA